>Ga0068877_10001019_pt1 | contig 23669 bp, 23 predicted proteins | sample NOAtaG_FD_66437 | JGI IMG/M metagenome (GOLD analysis project Ga0068877, IMG submission 66437) | Freshwater lake microbial communities from Lake Erie, under a cyanobacterial bloom - NOAA_Erie_Diel6S_1000h metaG | ecosystem: Environmental > Aquatic > Freshwater > Lake | place: USA: Ohio, Lake... | reverse complement strand
GACCTGATGTTCGTGCTGGCGCGCGTGCTCAACCGCGCCAACCTCGACGGGCTGGGCGGCGACGACGTCTACTGGAAGAGCGAGCGCCTGCAGCGCGAAGGCTGAGCGACCTCATCGGCGCAGCGGCGCATCGACTCAGGGCTCGGCCTTGGCCAGTTCGCTGTAGGCGTGGGCCAGCCACATCTTCAGGCGCTGGCGTTCCATCAGCCCCAGGCCCGGGCCGTCGAGCCCCGTGAGGTGGCGCGCTGACCAGAAGCTGGCGTTGCGCGCATCGATCTTCTGCACCACCGCGTCGTGCAGCCGGCGGATGCGGATGACCTTGGCGCCCAGGCCGAGCGCGCGTTCGAGCTGGCCCGAGCGTTCGAGCATGCCGAAGTCGTCGCCGCGCAGCTCGTTGCATACCAGCACGTAGTGCAGGCGCTGGCCGAAGCGGTCGAGCAGCCGCTCGAGCAGGTCGACCGAGTCGCGGCCGGAGTCCATCACGTGCCAGTACTGCAGCCACAGGCCCGAGAGATCGGCCATGTCGAGCACGCCGGATTCGTCCATCCACTTCACCAGCGGCTCGTGGGTCTGCGCGGCCAGGTCCACCAGCACGCGGCGGCCGGGTTGGTCGACGGCGCTCTCGATGATCTTGTCCAGCGCCTCGAAGCGGTCGGCCAGCGCGGGGTTGGCGTAGTCGGTATAGAAGCGCAGCAACGAGCCATGCGAGCGGTCGGTGTCGAAGCCGATCCAGGGCAGCTCGTTGTCGATGAAGTGCTGGGCCAGCAGGCGCGACACCATTGACTTGCCGACACCGCCCTTTTCGCCGCCGATCAGGTGGACCTTGGTCGCGGGGGGTGTTTCGAGAACAGGAACTTCCATGGCGCGGCTCGGTGGCTTCAGTCGGGGTGGCGTCGATTCTGCCCCGGCGTGGCCGCGTCGCGTACGGGCTTGGCTCAGCGTGGCCGCTCGAAGACCAGCAGCACGTGATCGGCAAACAAGCCGGGCACGCCGCACGCCAGCCGGCGCACCAATCGCCGCTCCAGCCCCGGCGCCACGCGGCCGAGCCGCCGCGCCCAGCGCGCCCGGCGCAGGCGGCGCTCGAAGCGCTGCTCGGCCGCGGGCACGTCGTCGGCTGCAAAGGCCGCGTCATAACGGAAGCTCTCGGCCACGGCCAGCCGCAGCCCCAGGCGCTCGGCCTGCTGCCGGGCCCAGGCCGGGCCGATGAAGCTGAGGTGCTCGGGAAACGCACCATACCAGTAGGTGCCGCCGCAGCGCTGCCAGGCCGTGGCCTCGATCGAGCCGGTGGACAGCACCAGCCGCCCGCCCGGGGCCAGCAGCGCCGCCATGTCGGCCAGCAGGCGATGGGGCTCGTGCACGTGCTCGATCACGTCGACGGCCGCGATGGCATCGAAGCGGACTGGCTGGGTTGCCAGCTCGCGCAGTGCCGAGAAGCGATCCGCCAGCACCCGCACGCCGCGCCCGGCGGCCTGCGCGGCCGCAGCTGCCGAGGCCTCGATGCCACAGCGCTCGGTGCCGGGCGGCAGCGTGGCCAGCAGGCGGCCGTCGTAGCAGCCGACGTCGAGCACGCGTGCCGGTGCGCCGTCGGCCAGCAGCTGCTCGACCACGCGCCGCTGGTCGCCGCGCAACGTGGCCCCGTTGTGCTGGCCCTCGTGTTGCCAGACATCGGGCGGCGCCGCGGCGTAGAGCCGCTCGTAGGCCTCGGCCGCCAGCACCGGCTGGCGCTGGCCCAGCGCGCAGGCCGCGCAGAACCACAGCCGGCCCCCGGCCAGCGGCTGCGGCAGCGTCTGACCTGCAAACGTGGTGGCGTCGGAGATCGCGCCCCAGTCCTGCAGCGCCGTGCTGCCGCACTGGCGGCAGGTGGGCTGGTCTGCCGGCGCTGTCATGGCCGCGCGCTCAGTGCCGCCGCCGCGCCTTGACGGCGGCCGCCAGCACGTCCATCACGTTGGTGCTGTCGTCCCAGCCCAGGCAGGCGTCGGTGATGCTCTGGCCATAGGCCAGCTTGGCCGGGTCGTCCTTGCCGGGCGTGAACTTCTGGTTGCCGGCGTGCAGGTGGCTCTCGACCATGGCGCCGAAGATGCAGCGGTTGCCGGCCGCCAGCTGCGAGGCGAGGTCGCGCACGACATCGATCTGGCGCTGGTGCTGCTTGCTGGCGTTGGCGTGGCTGGCGTCGATCATCAGCCGGCACGGCAGCTTCGCGGCCTCGATCTCGGCGCAGGCCGCAGCCACGCTGGTGGCGTCGTAGTTCGGCGTCTTGCCGCCGCGCAGGATGACGTGGCAGTCCTTGTTGCCCTTGGTCTCGACGATCGCGACCTGGCCGTTCTTGTGCACGCTCAGGAAGTGGTGGCCACGCGCCGCAGCCTGGATGGCGTCGATGGCGATGCGGATGTTGCCGTCGGTGCCGTTCTTGAAGCCCACCGGCGCGCTCAGGCCGCTGGCGAGCTCGCGGTGCACCTGGCTCTCGGTGGTGCGCGCGCCGATCGCGCCCCAGGCGATGAGGTCGCCGATGTACTGCGGGCTGATCACGTCGAGGAACTCGCTGCCCGCCGGCACGCCCAGGCGGTTGATGTCCACGAGCAGCTGCCTGGCGATGCGCAGGCCCTCGTGGATGCGGTAGCTCTCGTCAAGGTAGGGGTCATTGATCAGGCCCTTCCAGCCCACCGTGGTGCGCGGCTTCTCGAAGTACACGCGCATCACCACTTCCAGCTCGCCGGCGTGGCGCTCGCGCTCGGCCTTCAGCTTGCGGGCGTACTCCAGCGCCGCGGCGGGGTCGTGGATGCTGCAGGGGCCGATGATCACCAGCAGCCGGTCGTCCTCACCCTGCATGATGCGGCGGATGCGCGAACGCGTGTCGCCCACCAGCGTTTCCACCGGCGTGTCGGCGATCGGGAAGAAGCGGATCAGGTGCTCCGGCGGCGGCAGCGGCGTGACGTCGCGGATGCGCTGGTCGTCGGTCTGGCTGGTCTTTTCAGACAAGGCCAGGCGTTCGTCGGTCGGGTTCGCGGATTTCGGGCTCACGGGTCGGTCCTCGGTGGGGCCTCGAGCGGCCGGCGGGCAACAAAAAACCGCCGGGGCTGCCGGCGGTTCTTGGGGGGTTTGCGTTTGCTGCTCTGCGCTTACGCTTTTGCCTCTCCAGCCGCCGTGCGGTGCGAGAACCAAAAGTACGAAAAGTAGAACGCTGCGAAACGCATGGCGGCGACTGTAGCACGCACCCTGTCAGAAGCTGTAGCCCAGGCCGAGCGTGAGCTGCGGCACGAGCTTGATCTTGCCCACGCCGTCGCGCAGTTCGGCGAGTTCGGCGTCGATGTCGGCCTGCGAGACGCGGCTCGTCCAGGGGCCGCTGAGCGCATACGACAGCGTCGCCTTGCCGAGCTTGGCGCCGATGTCGAACGAGAAGCGCAGCCCGGTGTTCACCTGGTGGCCCCAGCCCAGCCCCACATAGGGCATCGACGAAGGCAGCTTGACCTTGACGTTGAAGCGGTCGGCCGAGGTCGTGGTGTAGGTGGTGTTGCCCACCGTGATGGAGCCGCCGGAGCCGGTGGCCAGCAGATCGAGCGAGTACTTGCTGCTGGTGATGCCGCCGGTGAAGCGGAAACCGCCGCCGAACGGGAACCAGTCGGCCAGCAGCGCGGTGCGGTCGGCCTTGAGCTTGACGTCGTAGGCGATGCCGTCCTCGGTGCGGCGCTCGCTCACGGTGCCGATGGTGGCGGCGTCCAGGCGCAGCCCGAAGTAGGAATTCAGCGGGTGGGCGTAGCCCAGCATGACGCCGGGCAGGCCGCCCTTCAGGTAGATCTCGCCAGCGCGGGCCGTGGTCGCGGACAAGGCCAGCGCGGCGCCGATGGCGGCCATCGCGACCGTGCCCGAGATGGTGCGGATGAGTTGTTGTTCGCGCATGAAGACGGCTCCCGATGCAGTGCAGTGGCAGAGATTCATTCTCGGCAGCGTCGTGGCGGAACTTGCGTGAATCAGCCACGCGAAGACGGTGCTTCTCTGCGTGCAATCGTCGCTGGATGCAACCGGCGGCGCGTCCTTCAGGGTGCGGACGGGGGCGCGGGTGTTCGTGCAGGAGCGGGCATCTGCAGCGCCTGCGGCAGTGGCGTGGCGGGCCCGGCAAGCGTGGCGCCCCGCGCAGCGGCCGCAGCCTCGAGCAGGGCCAGCCGCTCGGCCGTGTCGGGGTGGCTGCGCAGCCAGGCCGTGCCGGCGGGCGCATCGGCCTGCGGCAGCACGGCGAAAAGGCGCGCCAGCCCGCCGCCGTGGCCGTACAGCGCCAGGCTGGCGGCCAGCGCCTCGGCATCGGCCTGGCGTTCGGCCTCGCGTGAGTAGCCGAGCAGCCCGAGCTGTGCCGCGCCGCCGAGCAGGCCTTGCGCCGCCTGGGCCGCGCCCTCGGGCGTGACCACCGCCATCACCAGCACCACCGCCAGCCCGTGGCCCATGCCGGCGGCGACGTGGCGGTGCTTCACGTGCGCGATCTCGTGCGCCAGCAGCGCGGCCAGGGCTTCTTCGCTGTCGAGCTGGCGCAGCAGGCCGTGGAAGACGCGGATGCGGCCGCCCACGGTGGCGTAGGCGTTCACGAGAGCTGAAGGCTCGTCGCTGACCACCACGCGCATGCCGGCGGGCAGCGCCATCGTCGCGGCGACGCGGTCGGCCAGCGCCTGCAGCGCGGCCCGGCGCTCGCGTGTGGCGGCGTCAGCGGGTGGCGCTTCGTCGAACAGGCGCTCGGCCAGTGCGAGCTCGTGTTCGAACGGCAGCTTCGGCGCCAGCCAGCGCGCCACCAAACCCGTGGCCAGCACCAGCACCGCCAGCGCGGCCAGGCTGGCCGCCAGCAGCCAGGCCAGCTCGCGCAGCGGGTGCTCATCGCGTTCGAGCAGGTCTTCCGGCGGCAGCCGGTTCTCCAGCCGCGGGGGGCTCATGGTCGTCTCAAATCGCGGTGCGCAGCGCCGTGCCGAAGGCCAGCACCTCCACCGACGGTGTCGACGAGCCGGCGATGGTGGTGCTCTGGAAACGCACGCCGATCACCAGCGTGGCGCCGGCCGCCTGCGCGTCTTCCTTCAGGCGCAGCAGCGCCTCGCGGCGGGCGCGCTCCAGCAGCGTCTCGTAGCCGCGGAAGCGGCCGCCGAAGAAGGCGCGAAAGCCCGCGACGAAGGTCTTGAAGTAGTCCGACGAGACCACCACGCCGCCCGTCACCAGCTGCGCGCCCGTGGCGGCCACGCCCTCGGGCACGTAGCGCGTGTTCAGCGCCACGATGTGGCGCAGCGCTTCTTCACGCTGGCGGATGCTGCGGAAGTGGCGCCGCTCCTGCCAGCGGCCGGCGCCGTAGCCCAGCAGCAGCAGGGCCAGCAGCAGCCACAGGTTCAGCGTCTCGAGCCAGAAGCTCGCGTTCATGGCCGGCGGCGCCCGGTCAGGCGGGCTCGACCGTGACGGCCGAGCCGTAGGCCAGGATCTCGGCCGCGCCCATGGTGATGCTGGTGGTGACGAAGCGCACGTTCAGCACCGCGTTGGCGCCCACGGCCTGCGCCTCGGCCGTCATGCGGGCCACGGCCTCGGCGCGCGCCTCCTGCATCAGCTCGGTATAGGCCTTGAGCTCGCCGCCGACGATGTTCTTGAAGCCCGCGAGGATGTCCTTGCCGGCGTGCTTGGCGCGCACGGTGCTGCCCTGCACGATGCCCAGGTGGGCGGTGATGCGGTGGCCGGGGGCGGTTTCGAGGTTGCTGACGAGCATTTGGCGGGCACTCCCTGTTCTGAGGCGCCCATCATGCCCGCTTGGTGCGGGTCAGTGCGCGGGTGTCGTGAAGCCGGCGGCTTCAAGCCGCGCCAGCACCTCGTCGACATGCGCCTGGTTGCGTGTCTGCAGCACCAGCTCGACCTCGACGTTCTGCGCGCTCAGCGTGCTGAAGGCGCGCTGGTGGTGGACCTCGTCGATGTTGGCGCCGGCCTCGGCCACCACGGCGGTGATGCGCGCCAGCACGCCGGGCGTGTCGCGCGCGGCGACGCGGATGCGCGCCAGCCGCCCGGCGCGCACCATGCCGCGCTCGATGATGCTGGCCAGCAGCAGCGGGTCGATGTTGCCGCCGCACAGCACCAGGCCCACGCGGCGGCCGGCGAAGCGCTCGGGGTGCTTGAGCAGCGCCGCCAGGCCGGCGGCGCCGGCACCTTCGACGACGGTCTTCTCGATCTCCAGCAGCATCAGCACGGCCTGCTCGATGTCGCCTTCGTCCACGAGCAGCAGGTCGTCGACATGCTGGCGCACCAGCGCCCGCGTCAGCTGCCCCGGCTGGCCCACCGCAATGCCCTCGGCGATGGTGCTGGCGCCCTGCGGGTGCGCCGTGCCCTTGACGGCGTTCACCATGGCCGGAAAGCGCGAGGTCTGCACGCCGACGATCTGGATGCCGGGCTTGAGCGCTCGCGCCGCCGTGGCGATGCCGCTGATGAGCCCGCCGCCACCGACCGCGATGACCAGCGTGTCGAGCTCGGGCTGCGCCGCCAGCATCTCCAGGCCGATGGTGCCCTGGCCGGCGATGACGGCGGCGTCGTCGAAGGGGTGCACGAAAGTCAGACCCTGCTCTTCGGCCAGCTGCAGCGCGCGCTCGCGGGCGGCGTCGAAGCCGTCGCCGTGCAGCACCACCTCGGCGCCGAAGCCGCGCGTGCGCTCCACCTTCACCATCGGCGTGTGCTGCGGCATCACGATCACCGCGCGCAGGCCCAGCCGCGCCGCGTGGTGCGCCACGCCCTGGGCGTGGTTGCCGGCGCTGGCCGCGATCACGCCACGGGGCTTGTCGCCGGCGGCCAGCAGCAGCGTCAGCTTGTTCAGCGCGCCGCGCTCCTTGAACGAAGCCGTGAACTGCAGGTTCTCGAACTTCAGGAAGACCCGGCAGCCGGTGATCTGCCCGAGCGTGAGGCTCTCGACGCAGGGCGTGTCGAGCACATGGCCGCGCAGCCGCTCGGCGGCGGCAAGGATGTCCTCGACGGAAATGCTCACGCGGTCCCGCCCACCGTGAGGCGCTCGATGCGCAGCGTCGGCTGGCCCACGCCCACCGGCACGCTCTGGCCTTCCTTGCCGCAGACGCCGACGCCGGTGTCGAGCTCGAGGTCGTTGCCGATCATCGACACGCGCGTCATGGCCTCGGGGCCGTTGCCGATGAGCGTGGCGCCCTTCACCGGGTACAGGATCTTGCCGTTTTCGACCCAGTACGCCTCGCTGGCCGAGAACACGAACTTGCCGCTGGTGATGTCGACCTGGCCGCCGCCGAAGTTGGTGGCATAGAGGCCGCGCTTCATGCTGGCGATGATCTCGGCCTTGGTCTTGTCGCCGGCCAGCATGTAGGTGTTGGTCATGCGCGGCATCGGCAGGTGGGCGTAGCTTTCGCGGCGGCCGTTGCCGGTGGGCTTCACGCCCATCAGGCGGGCGTTCATGCTGTCCTGGATGTAGCCCTTGAGGATGCCGTCCTCGATGAGCACGTTGCGCTGCGACGCGTGGCCTTCGTCGTCGACGTTGAGGCTGCCGCGGCGATCGGGCAGCGTGCCATCGTCGAGCACGGTCACGCCCTTGGCGGCCACGCGCTGGCCGATGCGGCCGCTGAAGGTGCTGCTGCCCTTGCGGTTGAAGTCGCCTTCCAGGCCGTGGCCCACGGCCTCGTGCAGCAGCACGCCGGGCCAGCCGGGGCCGAGCACCACGGTCATCTCGCCGGCCGGCACGGGGCGGCTCTCGAGGTTGGTGAGCGCGGCGCTCACGGCGTGGTCGACGTACTGCGCGATCACGGCATCCGAGAAGTAGCCCAGGCCGAAGCGGCCGCCGCCGCCGCCGCTGCCGACCTCGCGGCGCAGTTCGCCGGCCACCGTCTGCTCGGCGATCACGGTGACGTTCAGGCGCACCAGCGGGCGCACGTCGGCAGCGCGGGTGCCGTCGGCGCGGGCCACCAGCACCACGTCGTACTCGGCGCCGACGCTGGCCATCACCTGCACCACGCGCGGGTCTCTCGCGCGGGCGAGCTTTTCCACCTTCTCGAGCAGCGCCACCTTCTGCGTGCTGTCGAGGGTGCCGATCGGATCCGTCGGTGCGTAGAGCAGCCGGCTCTTCGCCACCTTGGGCGCGCGCGCCAGCTTGATGCGGCGGTTCTGGCCCGCGGCGGCGATGGTGCGCACGGTGCGCGCGGCGTCCATCAGGGCTTCGGTGGAGAGGTCGTCGCTGTAGGCGAAGGCCGTCTTCTCGCCGGCCACGGCGCGCACGCCCACGCCCTGGTCGATGCTGAAGGAGCCGCTCTTGACGATGCCTTCCTCGAGGCTCCAGCCCTCGTGGCGCGTGGTCTGGAAGTACAGGTCGGCGTCGTCGACGCGGTGCTCGCCGATGAGCGCCAGCGCCTGCGACAGCGTGGCCTCGCTCAGGCCGAAGGGCTCGAGCATGAGCTGCTGCGCCGTGGCCAGGCGTTCGAGGGTGGGTTCGCGGGAGATCATGGTCGGCGCCTTTCAGTGGCAAAGCCTGGGCTGAAGATCATTCTAGGAGCGGGCCTTCGGCCTTCTTGTCGACCTTGTTGCTGGCCTTGGCACCCGCCGCCGCCTCGCGCCGCGCAGCCCAGATCGTGGCCGCGGTGATCAGCGCGCCACCGGCCAGCGTGGTGCTGCTGGGCACGTCGGAAAAGAGCGCAAAGCCCAGCAGCGCCGCCCACAGCAGCTCGAGGAACTTCAGCGACTGCGTGGCCGAGATGTCGGCGCCCCTGAAGCTGCGCGTCAGGCAGTAGTGGCCGCCGCTGCCCAGGGCGCCGCAGAGCACGAAGCCGGCCCACTGCCAGGCCGTCGGCCACTGCCAGTTCAGCAGCGCCAGCGGCAGGCTGAACAGCGTGACGGTGAGCGCCTGCCAGAACACGATGACGCCGGTGGACTCGCTGCGCGTGAGCACCTTCGTGATCAGGAACGAGGCCGCGAACACCGGCGCCGAGGCCAGCATCAGCAGGTGCGCCGCACCGCTGCCGCGCCCGCCAGCCGCCGCCAGCAGCGCCGGCCCCAGCACCACCAGCACGCCCGCAAAGCCGATGCCGGTGGCCGCCCAGCGCTCCCAGCGCATCGGCTCCTTCAGGAACCACCAGGCGCCGAGCATGATGAAGATCGGCGTCGTGAAGCCGATGGCCGTGGTGTCGGCCAGCGGAATGTGCGGCAGCGCCGCAAACCACAGCATCAGTCCCACCGTGTGCACCGCGCCGCGCCAGAGCTGGCCGCCCGGGCTTTGCGGGCGGTAGGCCCCGAAGCCGTGGCGCAGCAGCCAGGGCAGCAGCACCGCGAAGCCGAAGAAGTAGCGCAGGAACTGCGTCAGGAACGGGTCGAGCTGCAGCGCCAGCAGGCGCATCAGCGCGTTCAGCACGGTGAACACGAGGCCGGCCGCCGCCGCCCACAGCAGGGCGCGCACCGCAGCCGGTTGTGCGCGCACGTGGCGGCTCAGGCGGGCGACCATCGGGTGTCAGTCGTCGGTGACGCCGTCGCCGCCGTCATCGGGCGCGGGCCTGCGCCGCAGCGCTTCGGCATACAGCCGCTTGCGCGGCAGCCGGGTGATGGTGGCGGCCAGCGCCGCGGCCTGTTTCAGCGGCAGCTCGGCCAGCAGCGCATCGAGCACGTGCAAGGCCTCGGCGGGCAGTGCATCGGCCGCCACCACGGCCGCGGCTTGCGCGTGCAGCACCAGCACGAACTCGCCGCGCTCGCCGTGCGGCTGCGCCGCCAGCCGCGCCGGCCAGGCGGCCGCCGGCTGCGTGGCGATGCTCTCGAACTGCTTGGTCAGCTCGCGCGCCACCGTCACCGGCCGCTCGGGCGCGGCGGCGGCCAGCGCGGCCACCAGCGCGGCGATGCGGTGCGGCGCCTCGAACAGCACCTGCGTGCGCGCATCGGCCAGCGCGGTGGCCAGCGCCGCGTCGCGGTCGGCGCCCTTGGCGGGCAGGAAACCGACGAAGACGAAACCCTGGCCTTGTTCATCACCGGCCACACAGAGCGCGGCCAGCGCGCTGCTGGCGCCGGGCAGCGGCACCACCGGGTGCCCGGCCGCCACCGCCGCCGCGACCACGCGCGCGCCAGGGTCACTGACCGCCGGTGTGCCGGCGTCGCTGATGAGCGCCACGCGCTCGCCGGCGGCCAGCCGCGCCAGCACCAGGCCGCTCGCCTGCGCCTCGTTGTGGGCATGCAGCGCGATCAGCGCCAGCCCCGGCCGCTGCAGCCCGTAGGCCTGCAGCAGCGCGCCGCCCACGCGCGTGTCTTCGCAGGCCACGGCGTCGGCCAGCGACAGCAGGTGCAGCGCGCGCAGCGAGATGTCGGCCAGGTTGCCGATGGGCGTGGCCACGACGTAGAGTGCGCCGCGCTCGTAGCGTTGCGCGCCGGCCAGCGAGGCCGCCGCGGCGTGCAGCAAGGGGGGGTCGGTGGCAGGCAAGACGGAAGCCGCAAAGCGCGGCGATGAAGGCGAGGAGCGGGCGCTTGCGCACCTGCAGCGCCAGGGCCTCGTGCTGGTGCAGCGGCATTATCGAGTGGCCCGTGGGCCGGGTGCGCGCGCCGGCGAAATCGACCTCGTCATGCGCGATCGCGACGGCACCCTGGTCTTCGTGGAGGTGCGCTCGCGGGCCGGCCTGGCGCAGGGCGGCGCCGCCGCCAGCGTCGGCGCGGCCAAGCAGCGCAGCCTCGTGTTCGCGGCCCGGCACTACCTGGCGCGACTGGCCACGCCGCCGCCGTGCCGCTTCGACGTGGTGGCCATCGACGGCGAGCGGCTGGAGTGGCTGCGTGCCGCCTTCGGCGCCGGCTGACCGAGGCGGGCGAGAGGGCCTGGAGGCGGGTTGATCCTGGGGCCGGCGGGCCGGCGCCGTCCGGGCCCTGGCCTATGATCCCCGCATGCTCGAACAGCGCATCCAGCAGCACATCTTCGACAGCGCTGATCTGCAGTACCGATCGGCCGACACCCTGGCCCGCCCCGTGGCCGAGGCGGCGGCGGCCCTGCTGGCTGCGCTCACGTCGGGCGGCAAGGTGCTGGTTTGCGGCAGTGGCGCCGGTGCGGTGCTGGCGCCGCACCTGGCGCGCCTGTTCACCGGCCGTTTCGAGCGCGTGCGCCCGCCCCTGGCCGCGCTGGCCCTGGCCACGCACCCGCCGCAGGCCGCACTCGAGGTGCGCGCGCTCGGCCTGCCCGGCGACGTGCTGCTGTTCATCGACGATGCCGAGCGCGACGGCATCGCCGTCATCACCGCCGCGCAGGCCAAGGACATGACGATCGTCGTGCTGGCCGGCCGCAGCGCGCAGGCCTTTTCGGAACTTCTGGCGGAGACCGATGTCCTGGTGGCCTTGCCGCACGAACGCGGCGCCCGCGTCACCGAACTGCAACTGCTGGTGCTGCACTGCCTGTGCGACGCCGTCGATTTCCAGCTCATGGGAGACCCCGAATCGTGAAGCCCCTTTTCCCCTGGACGCGTGCTGCCGTGGCCGCCGCGGCCGTGATGCTGTCCGGTTGCGTGATCGTCCCGCCGCTGCTGGTGGGCGGTGCCGTCGTCGGTGGCGGCATGGTCGCCACCGACCGCCGCACCGCCGGCATCCAGCTCGAGGACCAGGGCATCGAGTTCCGCGCCGCCGCGCGCGTGCGCGAGCTGGCCACGCTCGGGCAGATCAGCGTCAACAGCTACAACCGCGTCGTGCTGCTCACCGGCGAGGTGCCGAGCCCGGTCGAGCGCGCGCGGGTGGAAGAGGCCGTGTCCAAGGTCGAGAACGTGCGCGGCGTCGTCAACGAGCTCGTCGTGGCCGGCAACAGCTCGCTGTCGTCGCGCTCGGCCGACACGGTGCTGGCCACCAAGGTGAAGGCCACGCTGGTGGACGCCAAGGACCTGTCGGCCAACGCCTTCAAGGTGGTGGCCGAGCGGCGCGTGGTGTTCCTGCTCGGGCGCGTCACCCCGCGCGAGGCCGAGCGCGGCGCTGAACTGGCCAGCCGGGTGAGCGGTGTCGAGCGTGTCGTGAAGGTGTTCGAGACGATCACCGAGGCGCAGCTCGCGGCCGAGACGGCGCCGATGCGCTCGGGCACGCAGGCGCCCGCGCCGGTGAGCTCGGCCTCGGCGCCGGGCCGCTGAAGCTCTGACGCCGCGGCGCGCTCAGGGCTTCAAGCGCGCGATCAGGCTCGAGGTGTCCCAGCGCTGCCCGCCCTGGGCCTGCAGCTCGGCATAGAACTGGTCCACCAGCGCCGTGACGGGCAGCTGCGCGCCGTTGCGGCGGGCCTCGTCGAGCACGAGGCCGAGGTCCTTGCGCATCCAGTCGACGGCGAAGCCGAAGTCGAACTTGCCGGCGAGCATGGTCTTGCCGCGGTTGTCCATCTGCCAGCTCTGCGCGGCGCCCTTGCCGATGACGTCGAGCACCTGCGGCATGTCCAGGCCCGCGCGCTGCCCGAAGGCCAGCGCCTCGGCCAGGCCCTGCACGAGGCCGGCGATGCAGACCTGGTTGACCATCTTCGCCAGCTGCCCCGAGCCGCTGGCACCCAGCAGCGTGCAGGCGCGGGCATAGGCCATCACCACCGGCTGTGCCTGGGCAAAGGGCTCGGCGTCGCCGCCGCACATGACGGTGAGCACGCCGTTCACGGCGCCGGCCTGGCCGCCCGATACCGGCGCGTCGATGAAGTGCAGTCCGCGCTCGCGGGCCGCGGCGTGCAGCTCGCGCGCCACCTCGGCCGAGGCGGTGGTGTGGTCGACGAACACGGCGCCAGGCTTCATGCCGGCGAAGGCGCCGTCCGCACCGAGCGTGACGCTGCGCAGGTCGTCGTCGTTGCCGACGCAGGCGCACACCACGTCGGCGCCGGCCGCGGCCTCGCGCGGGGTGGGCGCGTGGCTGCCGCCGTGCTCAGCCGCCCAGGCGGCGGCCTTGGCGGCGGTGCGGTTGTAGACGGTGACGTGGTGGCCGGCCTTGACGAGGTGGCCGGCCATTGGATGGCCCATGACGCCGAGGCCCAGGAAGGCGACGGTGCGGGGTGCGGCAGAAGGCGGGGTGGGAGTGTTCATGCCGCGATGCTGCCATGCGCCTAGCCGTCGGTCGCCCGCGCCGGCGCCATCTTCAGGTGCTGCGGCGCCGTCACGCCCATGCTCACGTAAAGGCTGGTGATGGCCTCGACGCTCAGTTCGGCCGGCGTGACCCACTCCTCGGGCACGAAGATCAGGCCGCCGCCCACCGGCACCGGCGCCGTGGGCACGAGCACGATCAGGCAGCGCTGGCCGTCCACCAGCACGGCCTCTGGCGAGCTCTGCAACGCCAGCACCGCGGTGTGCGGGCCGTCGCGGCCGCCGAAGTGGCACCACACCGGGCGCATCGCGCGCGTGCCGTCGTCGTTGCGCTGCGACATCAGCCCCACGAAGCGCTGCACGAGGTCGTAGACGTTGCGCACGACCGGGATGCGCTTGACCACGGTGTCCACCACCTGGGCCATGCCGCGCTCGAAGCCCAGCTCCACCAGCACGCCCAGCAGCAGGATCACGCCCAGGATGATGGCCACGCCGATGGCATAGCCCACGATCTCCGAGCCGGTGACGCCCAGGCCGATGCCGCCGAGCAGCTCGCCCATGGCGCTGTTGGGCCCGACCCAGCGCAGCAGCAGGCTGATGGCCCAGGCGAACACCGCCACCGTGGCGGCCAGCGGCAGCGCCGCCAGCAGCCCGGTGACGAACAGGCGCAGCAGATGGCGCGGTGCGCGCCTCATGCGCGCAGACCGCGCGGCGCGGCGGGGCGGGTGCTCAAACGACCTTCAGGTGCTCGGTGCCGGCGGCGAGATCGGTGCTGCGCGCACGCGTGCTCTGCAGCTTGATCTGCAGGCGCAGATCGTTCACCGAATCGGCGTTGCGCAGCGCGTCTTCGTAGGTGACGTGCTTGTTCTCGTAGAGGTCGAACAGGCTCTGGTCGAAGGTCTGCATCCCGAGCTCGCGGCTGCGCTTCATCAGCTCCTTGAGCTCGGCGATCTCGCCCTTGAAGATGAGGTCGCCGATCAGCGGCGTGTTCAACATGATCTCCACCGCCGCGATGCGGCCGCGGCCGGCCTCGCGCGGCAGCAGGCGCTGGCTGACCATCGCCTTCAGGTTGAGCGACAGGTCCATCAGCAGCTGCTGGCGGCGCTCTTCGGGGAAGAAGTTGATGATGCGGTCGAGCGCCTGGTTGGCGCTGTTGGCGTGCAGCGTGGCCAGGCACAGGTGGCCGGTCTCGGCGAAGGACACGGCGTGCTCCATCGTCTCGCGGTCGCGGATCTCGCCCATCAGGATGACGTCGGGCGCCTGGCGCAGCGTGTTCTTCAGCGCGGCTTCCCAGCTCTCGGTGTCGATGCCGAGCTCGCGCTGCGTGATGATGCAGTTCTTGTGCGCGTGCACGAACTCCACCGGGTCCTCGACGGTGATGATGTGGCCGAAGCTGTGTTCGTTGCGGTGGTCGACGATGGCCGCCAGCGAGGTGCTCTTGCCCGAGCCGGTGGCGCCGACGAAGATGACCAGGCCGCGCTTGGTCATCGCCACTTCCTTCAGCACCGGCGGCAGGCCGATGCCGTCGATCGTGGGCAGCGTGGCCGGGATCGTGCGGAACACCATGCCGACCTGGCCCTGCTGCACGAAGGCGTTGACGCGGAAGCGCCCCACGCCCTGCGGGCTGACGGCGAAGTTGCACTCCTTGGTGCGCTCGAACTCGGCCGCCTGCTTGTCGTTCATCACCGCGCGGGCCAGAGCCAGCGTGTGCTGGCCGGTCAGCGGCTGCGGGCTGACCTTGGTGACCTTGCCGTCGACCTTGATGGCCGGCGGGAAGTCGGCCGTCAGGAACAGGTCCGAGCCGGTGCGGGTGACCATCAACCTCAACAGATCGTTGACAAACTTCGATGCCTGGTCGCGTTCCATGGTGTTCCTAGTGTGACGAACCGGGGTTCCGCCCAGCCACCGCCGCGGAACCGGCTTTGCCGGGCCGCTGGCGGGCGGCCCCCTCGGGGGGTAGCGAGCGTGAGCGAGCTTGGGGGCTCACATTCATCCGGGGAAGTTTTCGGGGATCTTGGCTTTGGCACGCGCTTCTGCCGGGCTGATGAGGTTGCGCCGCACGAGATCGGCCAGATTCTGGTCGAGCGTCTGCATCCCCAGGTTCTGGCCGGTCTGGATGGAGCTGTACATCTGGGCGATCTTGTTCTCGCGGATCAGGTTCTTGATGGCGCTGGTGCCCAGCATGATCTCGTGCGCGGCCGCGCGGCCGGAGCCGTCCTTCAGCTTGCACAGCGTCTGCGAAATCACGGCCACCAGCGATTCGGACAGCATCGAGCGCACCATTTCCTTTTCGGCCGCCGGGAACACGTCGACGACGCGGTCGATGGTCTTGGCGGCCGAGCTGGTGTGCAGCGTGCCGAAGACGAGGTGGCCGGTTTCCGACGCCGTGAGCGCCAGGCGGATGGTCTCCAGGTCGCGCAGCTCGCCCACGAGGATGGCGTCGGGGTCTTCGCGCAGCGCGCTGCGCAGCGCGTTGTTGAAGCTCAGCGTGTGCGGGCCGACCTCGCGCTGGTTGATCAGGCACTTCTTGCTCTCGTGCACGAACTCGATCGGGTCTTCGACCGTGAGCACGTGGCCGTACTCGTTTTCGTTCAGGTGGTTCACCATGGCGGCCAGCGTAGTGCTCTTGCCGCTGCCGGTGGGGCCGGTGACGAGCACCAGGCCGCGCGGCTTGAGCGCCAGCTCGGCAAAGACCTTGGGCGTGCCGAGCTGCTCGAGCGTGAGGATCTTGCTCGGGATGGTGCGGAACACCGCGCCCGCGCCGCGGTTCTGGTTGAAGGCGTTGACGCGGAAGCGCGCCAGGCCCTGGATCTCGAACGAGAAGTCGCACTCCAGCGTGTCCTCGTAGTGCTTGCGCTGCGAGTCGTTCATGATGTCGTAGACCATGGCGTGCACCGCCTTGTGGTCCAGGGGTTCGACATTGATGCGGCGCACGTCGCCGTGCACGCGGATCATCGGCGGCAGGCCGGCTGAAAGGTGCAGGTCGGAGGCCTTGTTCTTGACGGAAAAGGCCAGCAGCTGGGTGATGTCCATGGGGGTGGCGGCGGGGCCGCTTAAGCTCTGGGCATTATGGAGACCATCGGAATCGGCCTGCAAGGCCGCCTTCTTGAGGTACGACACCGCATCGCGGCCACCTGTGCCGCAGCCGGGCGCGAACCCGGTAGTGTGTCGCTGCTGGCCGTGTCCAAGACTTTCGGCCCCGATTCGGTGCGCGAGGCCCATGCCGCCGGCCAGATGGCGTTCGGCGAGAACTATGTCCAGGAAGCGCTGGCCAAGATCGAGGCGCTGGCCGAGCTGCGTGCGCAACTGCAGTGGCACTTCATCGGGCCCCTGCAGAGCAACAAGACACGCCCGGTGGCCGAGGTCTTCGACTGGGTGCACTCGGTCGACCGGCTGAAGATCGCCGAACGCCTGGCCGCGCAGCGGCCGGCCGGGCTGCCGGCGCTGAACGTCTGTCTGCAGGTCAACGTCAGCGGCGAGGCCAGCAAGGGCGGCGTGGCCCCGGCGGAGCTGCCCGCCCTGGCGGCGGCGGTGGCGGCGCTGGCGCCAGGGCAGTTGCGCCTGCGCGGCTTGATGAGCATTCCCGAGCCCACCGACGACGCCGGCCAGCAACGCGCCGCCCACCGCCGGTTGCGCGAGCTGCTCGAGGCGCTGCGCCAGCAGGGCCTGGTGCTCGACACGCTGTCGATGGGCATGAGCGCCGATCTGGAGGCGGCCATCGCCGAGGGCAGCACGATCGTGCGCATCGGCACGGCGATTTTCGGCGCGCGCTGAGCCGGCGCGGACAGGGCTCAAGTCCCGCGCCCAGGGGCCGATGACGGGGTGCCGCCGGCTCGTTCACGCCCCCTTGATGCCACACCCCTCGCCACCGACTGCCCTGCCGCGCCCCTGGCAGCGCCTGCATGCGGCGCTGATGCCCGACTACAACCGGGCGGCGGCGGCATATTGGTGGATCGTCGTGCTCGGTGGCGGCGCCGTGCTGCTGGGCTCGCTGTGGTCGATTGCGACGCAGGGCCCGGGCGTCTGGCTCTACGTGGCCATCGGCACGGCGATCGCGATGGTCGCCGGCGTGTTTCCGGTGCGCATTCCGGGTGTCAAGACCAGTTTCGCCGCGGGCGAGATCTTCATCTTCCTGCTGCTGCTGCTGCACGGGCCCGCGGCCGCGGTGGTGGCGGCGGCCGGCGAAGGCTTCGTGGGCTCGTACCGCACCAGCAAGCGCTGGACGAGCCGGCTGGCCAGCCCGGCCATGGCGGCCCTGGCGATGGCCGCGGTGGGCAGTGCGCTGCAGGCTCTGCTGGCCTGGGCGCCCGGCTCGGCGCCGCTGCTCATCGTCGGCATGATGGCCGGTGCGCTGGGCTACTTCGTGATCAACGCGCAGCTCGTCACGGCTGTGGGCCGGCTCAGGCGCCAGGAAAGTCTGCTCACGCTGGCGGTGTTCGACAGCTTCGGCTGGGTCAGCATCGCCTTTGCCGGCAGCGCCGCGCTGGCGGCCCTGCTGTACCTGGTGTACCTGCAGTCGGGCATCGGCGTGCTGGCGGCGATGGTGCCGATCCTCGGCATGCTGCTGGCGACGCTGCACTACTTCTTCCGCCAGCAAGAGGCTGCCGAGGCCGCGCGCGCTGCCAGCGCCGAGGCCGCCGAGCGCGAACGCGAGCTCGCCGAGCGCCACGTGCGCGAGCTCGAGGCCAGCGAGCGCCGCTTTCACAGCGCCTTCACGCACGCCAGCATCGGCATGGCGCTGCTGGCCTTCGACGGGCGCATCCTGCAGGCCAACGAGGCGCTGCAGGCGCTGGTCGGGCAGTCGCGCGACGAGCTCGTCGGCGCGGCGTTCCAGGCCCTGGCCCACGACGCCGACCACGTGGCGCTGGAAGAGCGCCTGGGCCTCGTCAACGATCGCGAGTTCGAGGGCTTCGCGCTCGAAATGCGCTGCCGCCACCGCGAGGGCCACGCGGTGTGGGTGTCCACGCACTGCAGCTTCTTCAGCGAACCCGGCTCCAGCGCGCCCTGCCTGATCCTGCAAGTGCAGGACATCACGGCGCGCCGCCGCGCCGAGGAAGACCTGCACCACCTGGCGTTCCACGACAGCCTGACGGGCCTGCCGAACCGCCGCCGCTTCCACGAGCTGCTGGGGCAGGTCGTCGCCACCCATGCGGCGGCCACGGCCGCCGACGCGAAACGGGCCGCCCGCGACGGCTATGCGGTCATGTTCCTGGACTTCGACCGCTTCAAGCTCATCAACGACAGCCTGGGTCACGACGCCGGCGACGCCTTCCTGGTGCAGGTGGCCCGGCGCATCGTCGAGCATCTGCGCCCGCACGACGTGGTGGCGCGCCTGGGCGGCGACGAGTTCGGCGTGCTCGTGCGCCATGTCGACGAGGAGCGCACGGTCGTCATGCTGGCCGAGCGGCTGATGGAGGCGCTCACGCGCCCCTTCGTCGTCGCCAAGACCGAGCTGATGACCAGCGCCAGCATCGGCATCACCTTCAGCGCCCTGGGCTACACCACGGCCGAAGCGGTGCTGCGCGATGCCGACACCGCCATGTACAAGGCCAAGGGCGCCGGCAAGGCGCGCTACGCGCTCTTCGACGCCAGCCTGCACACCGAAGTGGCCGACAGGCTGCGGCTCGAGGGCGAGCTGCGCCATGCCATCGACGACGGCCGCCTGTCGGTGGCCTTCCAGCCGGTGTACGAGCTGCCGCGGGCTGCCGCAGCCGGCTCAGGTGGGCCGGCAGATCCCGCGGCGCCACGCCTCGCGGGCTTCGAGGCCCTGGTGCGCTGGATCCACCCGCAGGACGGCACCATCTCGCCCGGCCGCTTCCTGCCCATTGCCGAGGAAGCCGGGTTGATGGTGCGTGTCACCGACTTCGTGCTGCACTGCGCCTGTCGCCAGCTCAAGGCCTGGCAAGAGGCCTCGCCTGCGCACGTGGCGCTGACGATGAACGTCAACGTCTCGGGCCACGACATCGCCCACCCGGCGCTGGTGGCGCGCGTGTCGCGGGCGCTGGTGGAATCGGGCGTGGCGCCGCAGCACCTGTGCATCGAGCTCACCGAGAACATCCTGATGTCGCGCGTGGAAGGCGCGCTGGGCACACTGACCGAGCTCAAGAGGCTCGGCGTGAAGCTGGCCATCGACGACTTCGGCACCGGCTATTCGTCGCTGTCGCACCTGTCGACGCTGCCGCTGGACTGCCTGAAGATCGATCGCAGCTTCGTGGCGCGCCTGAACGGCGGCAATGCCGAAGAGGCCGTGGTGCGCTCGATCGTGCTGCTCGGCAGCAGCCTGGGCAAGGTCGTGGTGGCCGAAGGCATCGAGACCGAAGAGCAGTTGCACCGCCTGCGCCGGCTGGGCTGCCGCTATGGCCAGGGCTACCTGCTCGGGCGGCCGATGAAGCCTCACGAAGTGTCCTCCGTGCTGTCGGGCGACCTGGTGACCTCGGCGTTGCGCGCCGCCACGTCACCGATGCCATGGGCCAGCCCGACGATCCATTGAACACCGCGGCCCTGCATCCATGGCGGCGCGTGCATGCGTCGCTGATGCCCGACTACAACCCGCACGCGACCGTGGCCTGGTGGCTGGGCCTGGTCGCTGGCATCGTGGCGCTGGCCTGGGCTGCCGCGCAGACGGCGCAGACGGGCTCCCTGGTGGCGCTGCAGGCCGCGCTGGCGCTGGTGGTGGCCGCGGCGCTCTATCCGGTGCGCGTGCCCGGCACACGTCACAGTTATGCAGCCGGCGACATCCTGATCTTTCTGGTCCTGCTGGCGCTGGGCCCGGCGCCGGCAGCGCTGGTGGCCGCGGGCGACGCCCTCGTGGGCTCGATGCGCACCTCCAAGCGCTGGACGAGCCGGCTCTTCAGCCCTGCCGCCGCGGCGCTGGCCATGGCCGTGGCAGGCCTGGGGCTGCAGGCCGCGCTGGGTCTGGCCGCCGCGGGCGGGCACGACAGCGCTGCCACGCTGCTGGCGCTGACGATGGCGTGTTCGCTGGTGTACTTCGTGGTCAACGTCGCGCTGGTCACCGGCGTGTTGCAGCTCAAGCGCGGCGAGCCCTTCCTGCAACCGGGGGCACTGCTCGGCGGCTACCGCTGGGTCGGGCTGGCGTATGCCGGCAGTGCCGCCGTGGGCACGCTGCTGTACCTGACCTGGCGCGATCACGGCGCCGGCACCCTGCTGGTGATGCTGCCGCTGCTGGCCCTGCTGCTGCTGACGCTGCACTTCTACTTTCGCCAGCAGGAAACCAACGAACGCCTGCTGGCCGCCAACGCCGAAGCCGCCGAGCGCGCGGCCGTCGGCGCCCAGCGCGAGGCCGAGGCGGCCCAGCTGCACCTGCGCGAGATGGAGCGCAGCGAGCGCCGTTTCCAGAGCGCCTTCACCCACGCCAGCATCGGCATGGCGCTGCTCGGCTTCGACGGCCGCATCCAGCTGGCCAACCCGGCCCTGGCCGCCTTGGTGGGCCGCGACGCCGGCACGCTGACCGGGCGCCCCTTTGCCGAGCTCGTGAGCGCCGACGAGCGGGGCGACGTCGAGCGCGCACTGGGCCTCGTGCCCGGCAGCGAGTTCCAGTCGTTCGCGCGCGAGCTGCGCTGCCAGCACGCCAGCGGCGGCAGCGTGTGGCTGGCGCTGCATGCGAGCTTCTTCACCGAACCGGGGGCCGACGAGCCCTGCCTCATCCTGCAGGCCCAGGACGTGAGCGCACGCCGCGCCGCCGAGGCCGGCCTGCAGCACCTGGCCTTTCACGATGCACTGACCGGGCTGCCGAACCGGCGCCGCTTCATGGAGTGCCTGGCCAGCGCCGTGACGCGCAGCCGCGGTGATGCGCGCCACGCCTGGGCCGTGATGTTCATCGACTTCGACCGCTTCAAGCTCGTCAACGACAGCCTCGGCCACAGTGCCGGCGACGAGCTGCTGCAGCAGCTGGCGCGGCGCGTGCAGGAGCGCATCCGGCCCTCCGACACCGTGGCGCGGCTGGGCGGCGACGAGTTCGCCATCCTGATCGAGAACCTCGAGCACGAGCGCGACGCGGTGCTGCTGGCCGATCGCCTGATGGACTCGCTGAAGACGCCGTTCCGCGTCGCGGGCCAGACGGTGACGAGCAGCGCCAGCATCGGCATCACCTTCAGCGCCTTCGGCTACGACAATGCCGACGCCGTGCTGCGCGACGCCGACACCGCGATGTACCGCGCCAAGGCCGAAGGCAAGGCGCGCTACGCCGTCTTCGACAGCGCCCTGCACACCGCGGTGTCGCAGCGGCTGCGGCTCGAAGGCGAGTTGCGCGAGGCCATCGCGGCCGAGCAGCTGACGGTGGTCTACCAGCCGCTGTTCAGGCTCGGCCCCGACCGCCGCGCGCACCAGCTTGTCGGCTTCGAGGCGCTGCTGCGCTGGCGCCAGAGCGACGGCTCGATGCGGCCGCCGGAGCAGTTCCTTCCCGTGGCCGAAGAAACCGGCCTGATGCGCGCCGTGACCGACTTCGTGCTGCACTGCGCCTGCCGCCAGCTGCGGCAGTGGCAGCGCTCGGCGCCCGATCTGGCCGAGCTGGGGCTGAGCGTCAACCTCGGCGCGCAGGACCTGCGCCAGGGCGACCTGGTGGCGCGCGTCTCGCAGGCGCTGGTGGAATCGGGCCTGAAGCCGGCGCACCTGACGCTCGAATTGACCGAAGGCATCCTGATGGACACGCCCGCGCTGCCGGCCGCGCAGGCCCAGGCCACGATGCAGGCGCTGCGCCTCCTGGGCGTGCAGCTGGCTGTCGACGACTTCGGCACCGGCTACTCCAGCCTGTCGCGGCTGTCGCAGCTGCCGATCGACAGCCTCAAGATCGACCGCAGCTTCGTGCGCCAGCTTCAGGACGGCAGCGACGCCGCGCAGGCCGCTGCCGTGGTGGCGGCCATCGTGCAGCTGGGCAGCACCTTGCGCAAGGCGGTGGTGGCCGAAGGCATCGAGACCGCCGACCAGGTGGAGCAGCTGCGCGGCCTGGGCTGCGAGATGGGGCAGGGCTTCCACCTCGCCTCACCGCTGGCCCCGGGCGACGCCACCGACTGGCTGGCGGCGCGCCACCAGCCCTTGCACTGACCGGCATCTGGCCGGCATCCGCTCGGCTCAGCGCCGGGCGTGGTTCATCACCGCCATCCCGGCCACGGCAAGCGCACCGCCGAGCAGCAGCGAAGGCTCCAGCGGCTCGCCCAGCAGCAGGGTCGACGTGGCCACGCCGAACACCGGCACGAGGCTGATGTAGGCGGCGGCCCCGCCGGCGCCGAGTGCCGCCACGCCGTCGAAGTACCACGCGTAGGCCAGCACCGTGGCGCCCGCGGCCATGAACACCATCGCCGCCCACACCAGCGGCGGTGCGTCCAGCGGCGTGGCCAGCTGCGCCGGGCCCTCCAGCAGCAGCGCCGCCGCGAACAGCAGCAGCGTGCCCGAGGCGGCGGTGGTGGTGATGGTCGTGAGCGTGTCGATGCCGGCCAGCAGCCGCCGGCCCATCAGCGTGTAGGCCACCCAGCAGGCCACGCAGCCCAGCAGCATCAGCTCGCCCACGCCCAGCGCGCCGGCGAACAGCCGCCAGGGCTCGCCCTTCGTCAGCACGGTGCTCGCGCCGAGCACCGCCAGCGCCATGCCGGCGCCGATGCGGGCGTTGAGCTTCTCGCGGAACAGCCAGGCCGCGATCAGCGTCGTGAACACCGGGTTCACGGTGACGATGAGCGCGGCGCGGCTGGCCGGCACGTGCTGCAGGCCCAGCATGAAGAAGGCCGTGTAGCCGAACACGCCCACGGCGCCGGCGGCCGCGAGCCCCAGCGCCTGGCGGCGTGACAAGGCCTGCAGCGGCGCCAGGCCACGGCCTGCCAGGCGCCACCACAACGCGAACAGCGCCATCGCGACGGCGAAGCGCCAGGCGCCGCCGGTCAGCGGCGGCAGGGCTTGCGCGAGCATGCGCCCGGCGGGCCACGAGGCCCCCCAGAGCACGGCCATGCCGATGAGCTTGAGGTGCACGCCGGCCGAGCCGGCGCGCTGCAGCGGATTCAGTGGAATCAGCGGATCAGCAGCACCGGCGTGCCGCACTGGGCCAGCACCTTGGTGGCGACCGAGCCGAGCACCAGGTTGCTCAGCGAGCCGTGGCCGTGCGAGCCCATGATGACGAGGTCGAACTTGCCCTTGGTGGCGGTGTCGGAGATGGTCTCGGCCGCGTGCCCGACCTTGCCCAGGTACTCGGCCTTGATGCCCTGCTTGGAGAAGAAGCTGCGGATGGGCTTGAACACCTTCTCGGCGCTTTCGTCGTAGTAGCCCTTCAGCGTGGCCTTGTCGATCACGGCGGCAGCGCGCGGCGGCACGGCCGGCACGGCGCTGATGACGGTGTAGTCGTGCTTGCCACCGAGCCAGTCGTCGTGGGCCGCGAGGTAGGCCAGCATGCGCTTGGTGAACGAACTGCCATCGACGGCGACGAGGATCTTCATGGTCTTGTGCTCCTGAGCTTGGGACTGCAAGGTTTTTGGAACTTCGAGTGTCGCATCGCCCATGGGCGTGCCGACTTGACCCGGCTCAGACTGTGAGTGTTCTCAGCGGCTCGTAGCCTTCGTGTTCGCCCTTCTTGGCCAGGCCGCGCGCCTGGCTCACCACGCGCGCCGGTGCGCGGCCGGCGCGGGGCAGCGTGTAGTCGTGGCGGCAGTGCAGGTGGCCGTGCAGCCAGAGGTCGGCGCGCACGAT
>Ga0068877_10001017_pt1 | contig 23679 bp, 29 predicted proteins | sample NOAtaG_FD_66437 | JGI IMG/M metagenome (GOLD analysis project Ga0068877, IMG submission 66437) | Freshwater lake microbial communities from Lake Erie, under a cyanobacterial bloom - NOAA_Erie_Diel6S_1000h metaG | ecosystem: Environmental > Aquatic > Freshwater > Lake | place: USA: Ohio, Lake... | reverse complement strand
AGAGTTACCATCCACGAGTGTATCGGTTGGTAAACCTGTGCTGATGTTGTATTGAATGATTTTATTGTTGCTGATGGATGTATAAAATTGTCCGTTCTTCATCCAGTTGATGCCACCCACACTTTTAGAGATAAAAGAATTTTTGGTGGTGAAATCATCTACAGAAATAGTTTTTTGTGCAAAAGAAATGGATGTAACAAATAAGATAATGACAAGCCAAAGTCGGTTCATAATCATAAAATTTAATTGAATGCGAAAGCTACTAAATAGAAAACAGAAATGTAATGCCTTTTATGTAAAGCCTACATTCTGGAAATGAGATCGGAGTTGTTTTTTTGGTAGAATAGTTTTAGAAAAACCAAAGCCGGATGGCTGCTATCAGTAATAGTTGTTTCAGAAAAAAAATCTTGAATATCGCGGTAACCACTTAAGGTTTCGAGTTCATCGGTATTCATGCTTTTGAACCCCATATTCCAGCCCGCGAAATTTCGTTGTTCTACTTGCCCTTCTAAAATAACAGCAATGCGTTTGTGCCGGTGGTCCATCATTATTCTTTCAAAAGTTTGCATTACGTTTTCTTTCTGTCCTTCTAAAACCTGCATAAACTTTCCGCCACAGTACAGCAACATTCCACTAAGCTGGTCGCGTTGGTTGTTAGTAACACTTTTGTGCATTATTGCTTTTAACTCATCTTCCGGAAGAGCATTGGCAGCTACACTAATGTAAACGAGATAATGAACCATGGTTTAACTTACAAAAATTTCCTTCAGTCGTCAATATTCAATTTTCCTGATTATTGTCAGTTTTTGAGAAGGGCGAAATTTGTTGGTGCCAACGAATTGCTTTTTTAGATAGCCAAACTCCAACTACAAGCGAAAGAATCGCTCCCAGCCAAATACCCGGTATATAAGAGATAAACCAAAAGTAATCGTATGCTCCATGAAAAGCAGTAGCAATCAACAGTGCAACAAAAGCAAGTAATCCTTCATTTTTATGATCGAACTTTGCTTTACCTAAAAAATAGCCCATTAGTATACCAAACGTTGCATGCGCTGGCACGGCAGTAAACATGCGCAAAATGCCTGTTTCAAATCCGTAGTTAAAGGTATATAAAATGTTTTCTAATGTGGCAAACCCCATGCTTACCATCAAGGCATATACAATACCATCGAAGGGTTCGTTAAAATTTTTATTTCGATATAAAATAAAGCGAACGAAAATAAACTTGCTGAACTCTTCTATAAGCGCCACGCCAAAAAAAGCGTTGATAAACTGATCGAACGCATTATCTTTTTCAAAAACAAAATGGGCATGTACGGGCCAACTGATAAGCAATGTTACAAGTGTGCTTAACGCGCCATATAAAAAACTCATGAGCAAAAGTGAGATGGGTTCGCGCTCGTGTTTGTCTTTTAGATAAACATATAAAGCAATGGCTATACCGGGTGCTAATGCGATTGCAAGAAGACTAAGAAAGTTCATTGTTAAAGATAATAAATTGCAACAATTACTTTCAGTCAACAATTTGTTTTATGCGCAAAGCCTTACCTTTGCCGTATGATAGAAGATGAATTACTCGAAGAATCAGACGATATATTATTTGAACACAAAAAACTTGTTGTAGATCCCGGACAAAGCTTAATCAGAATAGATAAGTTTTTAAATGATAAGCTAGAAGGCGTTACACGTTCTAAGATTCAAAATGGAATTGATGCAGGTTTTGTAAAAGTTAATGATAAAATAGTAAAATCAAATTATCGCGTGCATCCTGCGGATGTCATCACAATTTCATTACCCAAACCTCCGCGCGATACCGATGTGGTTCCGGAAAACATTGCATTGAATATTGTGTATGAAGATGATTACTTACTCATCATCAATAAACCTCCGGGTATGGTGGTGCATCCGGCTTACCAAAACTGGAGTGGCACTTTGGTAAATGCATTGGCATATCATTTTCAGCAATTACCTACCATGCCGGGTAATGATGGCCGGCCGGGGTTAGTACACAGAATAGATAAAGACACTTCGGGCTTATTGGTAATTGCCAAAGACGAACACACACTTACGCATTTAGCTAAACAATTTTTTGATCACAGCATAGAAAGAAAATATTGGGCAATTGTGTGGGGCGAACCACAACCCGAAGCAGGAACAATAAATGTAAACCTCGGCAGAAGTTTAAAAGACAGACGCGTTACGGCTGCTTTTCCGGAAGGAGATTTTGGAAGAAGAGCGGTAACACATTATAAAACTTTAAAAAATTTGCGTTATGTATCCTTGATAGAATGCAAATTGGAAACAGGTCGCACACACCAAATACGCGCGCACATGAAACACATTGGCCATCCTTTGTTTAATGATGCCACCTACGGTGGCGATCAGGTTATGAAAGGCACAGTGTTTTCTAAATACAAACAATTCGTTGATAATTGTTTTGAAGTAATGCCACGCCAGGCCTTACATGCTAAAACTTTGGGCTTTGTGCATCCGCACAGTGGAAAATTTGTACAATTTGAAAGTGAGCTTCCAGAAGATTTTGTTCAACTGATTGATAAGTGGGAACATTACGTGAAGTACAACTAAATCTTACTTGCGTGGCTTAGCACGAAAGAGTTAAAAGGCTATGCCATTTGTTTTGCCTTCAAAGAGAGGATGTTATCTGCATACCATCCAATTAAAAATGTAAGCTTAAACATAACGGGCTATTATATGTCGGCACAAACACAATATGCTGAAGTCGATCAGAAAATAAACGACATTATGTTGGTAAATGCTAAAGTAGCGTATCAGATAAAAAGTGTAACGGTGTTTGTAAACGGCAGAAACATTTTTAACAACGACAGCCGCCAGTTTTGGGGCACCGATCGTGCCGGGAATACATGGTTAGCGGGGATAACACTTGATTTGTCTAAATAAATTTTTTTGGTTTATAGTTCAGCAAAAGGCCACTCAAACGAGCGGTCTTTTTTTATAGATTTTATATTGCTGATTTTTTTGGAAAGTTTTATTACCTAAATTTGGTTATGTTGTTAATTGAAAAGCACAAAAAACAAATTGAAGAATTGTGTAAAAAACACAACGTAAAAAAGCTTTATACTTTTGGCTCTGTAAACACAGATAAGTTTACACTTGAAAGTGATATCGATTTGTTGGTTGATTTTAAAACAGAGTATCCCTTAGAATACAGTGATAATTATTTCGATTTAAAATTTAAACTTGAAGATATATTTAATCGGAAGATTGATTTGCTCGAATTAAAATCTTTACATAATCCATTTCTAAAAAAAACGATAGACAACACAAAAATTTTAGTCTATGGATGACCAAATAAGAGCTTGGCTAAAAGATATACAACAAGCCATTCTTGAAATACAAACATTTATTCCAGACCAAAAAAACTTTTTGTTATTCGAGAAAGATGTGAAAACAAAAAGAGCCGTTGAAAGAAATATAGAAATAATTGGCGAAGCAATGGTAAGAATTTTAAAAGCAAATCCAACAATTCAGATTTCGGAAACAGAATTATTCACGGTTACGATTCAGTATCAGCAGAAATTTTGTGGGGCATTGTAGTCAAAAATCTACCATTATTACAAAATGAAGTAACGAAATTGCTGGAATCAGAATAACTAACCTTTATTAAAACTGATATTAAAAGCATAGAATCACAATCAATTGACATCTTCTTAAAACAAAGTCAGCACACCGCCTTTTCTAAAGGCAGTTAAATTGTAAGGTGGCATTTGTTTACCAACCAGATATTTTCTTTTTGCCATTTTAAATTGTTGTTGAATTAATTCGGCAAACTCTCCTTCACCGCGCATGCGTTTTCCTAAACGACTATCGTTTACTTTTCCTCCATGTAAAGATTCAATCTGATGAATCACTTTTTCATACCGATCAGGGTAATTCTTTTTCAACCAATCTTTAAAAATAGAAGCGATGGCTCCATTTAATCGTACCACAATCATGTTGGCTGCATACGCACCGGCATCCGCAGCAGCTTTTACAATGTTGGTAATTTCATGTTGATTAATAGCAGGAATAATCGGTGCCACCAATACGCCAACCGGAATATTGGCTTTGGCTAAGGTTTCGATAACCATCAATCTTTTTTTTGCAGTGGCTGTGCGCGGCTCAAGCAATTGTCTTACTTCTTCATCTAACGAAGTAATAGACACATATACATGCACTAAGTTTTCGCTAGCTAAATCTTTTAATATATCTACATCGCGCAGCACCAAACTGTTTTTAGTAATAATGCTCACCGGATTTTTATACTTTGCTAAAATGCTTAACAACTGCCTGGTGATTTTAAATTTTCGTTCGGCAGGTTGGTAGCAATCCGTATTGCCCGATAAACTAATAGGTGCCGGTTGCCACGTTTGTGCTAACAAAAATTTTTCTAATAAGGCTGGCGCATTTTCTTTTACAACAATTTTACTTTCGAAATCGAGGCCTGCATTAAAGCCCCAATACTCGTGGCTGTTGCGTGCATAACAATACACACAACCATGTTCGCATCCTTGATAGGGATTAACCGAGTATTGCATACCCACATCGGGGCTATTCACAACGTTTACAATACTCGCAGATTTTTCCATGAAAAATTGTGTGCGAATATCCGACTCCGTAAAATCATCAATCCCTTCTACATGTTCTTTTGCAAAAGACATTTTACTAAACCGATTAGCAGGTTTTGTTTGCGCACCTCTTCCTTTTTTATACGATTCATCAACCATGGTATAATGCTACACAAGCCTGCAAAGCTGAACAAGTGTTTTTAATCGGGCAGACAGCCGTTGTCAGAAAATCATTTCTCTTGGTTCACCTACATTTTCCCCCTGTTTACCTACTTTCGTATGGGCATGGCCTATTGGCGATGGGCTATCTACCAGGATGCGCGTTAATTCGGGTATAAATTCAAGCATATGGAAAACAATCAGAACAACACCACGTCAGAAAACCGATCAGGCCGAATTTTTACAGGCATAGTATTATTGGTAATTGGATTGGTTTTATTAGCGAAAAGTCTTCAAATAGGTATTCCGGGCTGGATACTCACCTGGCCTATGTTGGTTATCGCTATTTCTCTTTTTGTTGGCGGAAAAAATAATTTTAAACCCGGCTTTTGGTTAGTAGGATTATTTGTTGGCACTTTATTTTTGGTAGATAAAAACTTTATCGATTTATCGATTGGCCAGTTTATAGTACCCGTTGTACTGATAAGCATTGGCGCGTACATTATTTTTAAACCAAAGAAAACCAACGAAGACAGTTGGGGAAATGCCCACGTACAAGAAGTAAACAAAGATGGATACTGGGAATCTGTTTCGATTTTTGGAGGTAATAAAAACATCATCACCAAAGATTTTAGAGGAGGAGAATCGGTAACCATTATGGGTGGAACAGAAATTAACATGATGCAAGCCGATATACAAGGCAAAGTAGCATTGGAGATTACCCAAATTATGGGCGGAACAAAATTGATTGTGCCCTCTCATTGGAGAATACAAACCAGCGAAGTAGTTTCTATCTTAGGTGGCATAGACGACAAACGCCCAGTACAAGGAAACATAGATGAAAACAAAGTTTTGGTAATCAGCGGAACATCTATATTAGGTGGATTAGAAATTAAAAGTTACTAACAGCACTATGAACTGGTACGTAGCCCGCATCGTTTTCAAAATTGTAACCAGTAAAACAGCTGAGTTAGAACAGTATGACGAAACCTTGCGCATCATTATGGCTTCTTCTTTGGAAGAAGCCATTTTAAAAGCCAGAACCATTGGCATACAAGAAGAAGACCAGCACGAAGTAAAAAACAATAAAAATGTGAAGTGGGAATTTGTAAACGTTGCCGATATCTGTTGCATACAAAGTTTACAAGACGGTGTTGAAATTTATTCCAGCGTTAGCGAGCATAAACAAGATGAACACTACGAAAGCATCATCCACGCTAAAGCAGAAAGTTTACATTATTTAGCAGCCGCCCAATGAACCTGAGCATCCGCACAAAAGTAGTACTAGGCTATTTGCTTTGGAGTTTGTTATGGACTGCCGAGCAAACGTACCTTCTCTATGCGCAAAATTTCTCTTTTCAATTTGCTTTAACGGATGCCCTACTCACCCAGTTATTTCTAGCGTGCTTTGGTTATGTAGTACATACGTTGATGAAGTTTTACCAGCCAGGTTCGCGCAATGCTTTATTTGTAATCGGCTGGAATGTATTACTCGCTTGGGCTGCAACATCGTGCCAACAATACAGCATAGATTATTTGGTAGATGATGTAGCCTACACAACTTTTCTGCAAGAAACTTTTATAGTACGGCTATCTTTTAATTTACTACTGTTGATGCTCATAGCTTTGCTTACCTGGTTTTGGGCCTATGTAAACGATAAAAACGAAACCGAGAACAGAAAAAAAGCAAGCGAAGAATTAGCCCGACAAGCAGAACTTAGCAATTTGCGTATGCAACTTCAACCTCATTTTTTATTTAACAGTTTAAACTCCATACAAGCATTAGTTTTATTAGATGCAGATAAAGCACAAAAAATGGTGCAACAACTTTCGGATTTTCTGAGAGGAACCATGCGCAAAGACAATCAGTTTGTGTTAGTAGAAGAAGAATTAAAATTGTTAACGCTTTATCTCGATATAGAAAAAGTACGATTTGGGCATCGACTAATAACCAATATTGTAGCCGAGCCTGAAACGCTTCCATGTAAAATTCCTTCTTTATTGCTTCAACCTATTGTAGAAAACGCAATCAAATTTGGTTTGTATGGTACGTTGGCAGAAACAACAATCTACCTCACCATCAATAAAAAAGAAAATGATTTATGGATAGAAACCAGCAATCCTTTTGATAGCGATAGTGCAGCCAGCATGAAAGGAACCGGTTTTGGTTTAAGCAGCATCCAACGCAGATTATTTTTGTTATACAATAGAAATGATTTACTAAAAACAGAACAACGCGAAAATACTTTTATAACCATTCTTCGAATCCCTCAATAACCATGAAAGCCATTATCATTGATGACGAACCTTTGGCGCGCAGCATCGTGAAAAAATTTCTGCAACATTATACCGAAATTAAAATTGAAGCTGAATGCCAGGATGGTTATGAAGGTGTAAAAGCCATTCAAAAATTTTCTCCTGATTTTATTTTTTTAGATGTACAGATGCCAAAAATCAATGGCTTCGAAATGTTGGAGTTATTGGAAGAGCCACCAGCTGTTATTTTTACCACTGCGTTCGATGAATATGCGATGAAGGCATTCGAAGCCAACGCCATCGATTATTTATTAAAACCTTTTTCGCAAGAGCGATTTGATAAAGCCATGCAAAAAGTTATGGCGCAAGCCAGGCAAAATAAAGAAGAAACCAAAACCATTTTAGAAAAACGGAACATGCAACCTGATGAAAGCAACCGGGTTGTTGTAAAGAAAGGGAATGATATTGTGATTATCCCCATCGAACAAATTCATTACTTCGAAGCGTACGATGATTATGTAAAGATTCACACAGCTGATGGATTTTACTTGAAAAAGAAAACCATGTCGTTCTTCGAGGAGGCTTTGTCGGCACAATCATTCGTGCGCATTCATCGCTCATTTTTATTGAACATCAAAGAAATCAATAAACTTGAACCAATGGAAAAAGATAATTACGTAGCGGTGTTACGCAATAACAAAAAGTTACAGGTTAGTCCGGCCGGGTATACCAAGCTTAGAAAAGTATTGGGGTTATAGCGAAAGAATTTTTAACTACAAGCAATTTTCTGCACACGCTTTTCGTGTCGCCCACCTTCAAAAGGTGTAGACAAAAAAGTTTGCAAAATACTTTCTGCTTGTTGTACAGCAGTAAATCGTGCCGGAATGCAAACAACATTGGCGTTGTTATGCTGGCGAGCGAGTGCTGCAATTTCTTTTGTCCAGCATATAGCGGCACGTATGCCCTGGTGTTTGTTAGCTGTGATAGCCACACCATTGGCAGAGCCACATAATAAAACACCTAAATCAAATTCTTTTTTCTCAACAGCATCGGCAACCGGGTGAGCAAAGTCGGGATAATCGGCTGCTTCTAGCGAGTAAGTTCCAAAATCTTTAACTGTATAACCATTGTTTTGCAACCATTGCAACAACGCTGTTTTGTATTCAAATCCGGCATGATCGCTGCCAATGGCTATGGTGGGTTTCATCGTGTGGTAGATTTAAGTTCTTCTTCCATTTCTTGTCGCAACATATTTTTATAAGTGCGTGCTGATATGAAAATACTCAATTCGAAAAGGAGATACAAGGGAATGGCGATAATCGTTTGGCTAAACGGATCGGGAGGTGTTACAATAGCTGCCAGTATTAAGATGATGACGATTGAATGTCTTCTGTATCTTCTTAAAAACATAGGCGTTACTATACCAATGCGCGTTAAAAAGTAAATGATAACCGGTAGTTGAAACAACGCGCCACTGCCAAACACTAATGATACAACTGTTGATACATAAGACGTAATATCAAACTCATTCGAAATCATATCACTGATTTGATAGGTACTCAAAAAATAAATCGTCATAGGAGCTACTACGAAATAGCCAAACATTATACCGATAAAAAATAAAAGCGAAACAATGGCCACAGCTCCACGCGATTTCTTCTGTTCCTTTTTACGCAAGCCCGGTCTTACAAATTTCCATAGTTCGTAACACAAGTAAGGGAAACCAACAATCAACCCGATTACAAAAGAGGAAGTAAGTTGCATAGCGAATTGGCCCGTCATGGTGCGGCTTTGCAATTTCATGGGGATAACTTCCACACAAAGATTTTCGCTAACGCTACACAACCATTGAAAGGTTATAAAATCGGGGCGGGCAGGGGCAAATACGATGTTATGAAAAATCCACTGTGCGAAAAAAAAAGCTGCTATAGTGAAAACAACAATCACTACTAAAGCTTTCATTACATGCCACCGGAGTTCTTCCAGGTGATCTAAAAACGACATCTCTTTTTCTTCACTCATATTTTTAAAAACTCGTTAGGCGAGTATCCATTGATAAGGTTTAATCAAATTCAAACAATCAATAGGAAATCCTAATTACTGTTTAGTTAGTCTCTTTAATTCAGCAACAGAAATAATCTTTGTTTTTCCATACACACCGATAATAAGTAAATCTTTGTCTCCGGTAACCAAAAAATCTGCCTTACTAACTTTTGATAAGGCTAACAAAAAATCATCCTTTGGATCTCTACAAACACTTTCTATTTTATTTACAGTAAAATGGAGTGAGATTATCTTTAAGAATGAAATTAATTCTTTTACTTTTTCCTTATCAAAATATCGTTTCAATTTAGGTCGGTTAACAACTAAGGTAAGTTCATCTAGCAATTGATCTGTAATTACAAGTTGTATTTTTTCATTCTCTAGTAAACCTCTCAAAAATTGCAGCTCTTTGCCAATCAAAAAACTAATCCAAAGGTTAGTATCAAAAATAACCTTACTTGTTTTTTGACTTTGCATAAATAGAAGCTCTCACTAGTTCAACTTCCTGATCTATCGTTTTTTGGCTGATTTTATCTGTTTTGAAAGCTTCTAATAAAGAAGAAAGTTTGGTTTTAATCATTTCTTTTTCTAGCGCTTTAGTAAGCTTCAACTTTTCTTTTCTGGGCAATTGTTTTACCAAATCCAAGATTTGTTCGAAACCCAAATTAATTTGATAATTATTCGCTTTCATATTCTAAAATTTAAAACGTAGAAAAAGAAATGCTCCTTAATACAACGGAAACTTCTCCATCAATCTGTTTACTTTCTTTTTCACATTTTTTAAATGCTTATCGTCTGTTGGTTTTTGTAAAGCTTCGTCAATCAGGTCTACTACTTTCACCACGTCTTTTTCTTTCATGCCACGTGTTGTAATAGCAGGTGTACCAATGCGCATGCCTGATGTTACCATCGGAGATTGTGTATCGAAAGGCACCATGTTTTTATTGATGGTGATGTCGGCCTTAATCAAAGATTCTTCTGCAATTTTTCCGGTTAAATTTTTCGAGCGTAAATCAATCAACATTAAATGGTTGTCGGTTCCACCAGAAATAATTTTATATCCTTTATCTACAAAGGCTTGTGCCATGGCTTTCGCATTTTTTGCTACTTGCATGATGTACGTAAAATATTCGTCTGATAAGGCTTCCTGAAAAGCAATTGCTTTGGCTGCAATAACATGTTCTAACGGTCCGCCTTGTGTACCCGGAAACACGCCCGAATCTAACACAGAACCTAACTTGCGCAATTCGCCTTTTGGTGTTTTTAAACCAAAAGGATTGTCGATGTTTTTACCAACCATAATTAAACCTCCACGTGGCCCACGCAAAGTTTTGTGTGTGGTAGTGGTTACAATGTGGCAATACTCCATTGGGTCATTCAATAAGCCACGCGCAATTAAACCTGCCGGGTGCGAGATATCGGCTAATAAAACTGCGCCAACGCGATCAGCTGCTTCGCGTAATTTTTTGTAATCCCAATCGCGGCTGTAAGCAGATGCACCGCAGATAACCATCTTCGGTTTTTCTTTTTCGGCTGTGGCAATTACTTTATCGAAATCGATTAGTCCTGTTTCTTGTTCTACCCCATAAAAGCTGGGCTGATACAATTTGCCCGAGAAGTTTACGGGCGAACCATGCGTTAAATGGCCACCATGCGAAAGGTCGAAGCCTAAAATTTTATCGCCAGGTTTTAAACAAGCCAGCATAACGGCTGCGTTGGCTTGCGCGCCTGAGTGTGGTTGCACATTGGCCCACTCTGCTCCAAACAATTCTTTGGCGCGGTCTATAGCCAATTGTTCAATCTCATCTACCACTTCGCAACCGCCATAGTAGCGTTTGCCGGGTAAGCCTTCTGCATATTTGTTGGTTAAAACAGAACCTTGTGCCTTCATTACCTGAAGAGAGGTAAAATTTTCGGAGGCAATAAGTTCGATACCGTGTTGCTGGCGTTCGTTTTCTTTCTGGATTAAATCGAAGATGATTTTGTCGCGTTTCATTGGCTTTATACTTACTCAGTGAAGAGTCAAAATTACATTAACGCGAGCGAACGACAAAGCCGGCTTTGGGGCCGGCTTCGATTATTCTTTAAATGGTTTGTTTAATCTTTTACTTATTGTTCGTCTTCCGTTTTTGCTAATTCTTCATCAATAATTTTTTCGATTACAGCTCTTTGTCTTTCGTCTATTTTCTGGTCTACTTTCGCTTGCTTTTTCATAAAGCGAAGCATGGCATTCTTTTTAATTTCGTAGGCGATAAAAACGGTATATTCTTTCGTTTTCTCATCATAAAATTTCTTCTCGCCAATTTTTCTTAGGTCGGCAATGTCGGTGTTCATTACTTGCCTTACCAAACTTTGAAATTTATCGGCTACATCGGCAGCGTTAGCATTTTCGGTTTGCCCCAGGTATTGGTCGGCTACTTGTTTCATGGTTGTGTTTACCTGGCCGGCCAATTGTGCTTTGGCATCGATATCGGCTTTGCCACGCGCAATGTTGTCTTGCGTACTTTGGCCTTTGCCGGATGCACGCCAAAAACGATTGGTAGATTCGTAAGCCGAGCCGGTGAAGGGTTCTTTTACTTTTTTGCCAAAAGGACTTGATGCGCAAGCGCTTAATAAAAGTATGCTGATCGCAGCAATAGACATATTCAATTTCATATTCATTCGATTTATGAGTAAACGAAACTAAAAGGATAATAAAGGATAACAAAGAATAATCGTGCCAGATTTTATTATTTTTTAATAATTATCTGCCAGCGAAAGGCCCACATCCAACGCAGTGTATAGTTGGTAATGCCAGCATCTTGTAAAATGATTTGCCAATCTTTTTTGCTAAACGATCGGGCCACCGAAAGAGGCGCATCGAACTTTACCATGCTCGATTTCGAGAATAAAGCCGTTAACCATTTGATGCTATAGTAAGCAAACCAATGCCTGTGTAAATCATTAATAACGATACCTGTTGTAACCTGATGATGTAATTGTTTTAGAAAAGAAACGAGTTCTTCGTTTTTAAAATGATGAAAAAATAAGGTGGCAACGGCTACATCAAATTTCTTTTGTTGAAAGGAAGATGAAAAGATATTACTGGCTTCGAATGAAATATTGCGCTGGTTGGTATGCTTTTGGGCAAACTGAATGATGGCCGGATTAGCATCAATACCTAATAAATTAGCATCAATGTTTTTTCTTTTGAGTTGGGCATCTATCAATCGTAAAACATCGCCACCCCCGCAACCTAAATCTACCAATGTTAACGGCTGGGTATAGGGTTTATCTTTTATTAATTCATCAATGCCATTAAGGGTTACATAGTTTCCGCCCAATAAAGTATTGATGGTTTCCAGCTCGCGCAGGGTTTGGTCTACCACCGGGCCTTCGCAAGCCAAATCATCCATGATTTCTATTTCGGCAGATCTGTTCTTTAAATTAACCATGGCGATAGGTAAATAACATACTTTCTAACGTTAAACCCGGACCAAAAGCAAAACTCACAATTTTTTCATCGTTTTGGCTGGTTCCTAAATTTTGCATTACATTTTTCAACACATACAAAACCGTGGGGCTGCTCATATTGCCAAACTGTTGCAACACTTCGTAAGCAAAACGATTACTTTCTTTCGATAAGCCCAAAGCTTTTTCTATGGCTTGTAAAATTTTTACACCTCCGGGATGAATGGCAAAATGTTTAATCTGCGAAACCGTAAGCTGATAACGTTCGAGTAAACGATTACATAAATTAGCGATACCTTCTTCTACAAGCGTTGGTACGTATGTAGAAAGTTTCATTTCGAAACCAAAATTACCGATTGTCCAGGCCATGTCTTGCGCACCTTTTGGCGCCAAAGCGCTGGCATAATTTTCGATGATTAAAGACGGATATTCTCCCGCATGCGCGGTTACTACTGTAGCAGCGCACCCATCTGCAAAAAGTGCGTTGGCTAATAAGTTATCATCGCTTGCTTCTTGTTGAAAATGAATGCTGCATAACTCGCAACAAACCAATAATACTTTGGCTGATGGATTTGATTTTACAATAGCATCTGCTGTTTTTAATCCGTTAAATGCTGCATAACATCCCATAAAATTAATGGCAGTACGTTCGGTAAAGGGCGAAAGATGCAAAGCATTTACCAAATCGATGTCTAAACCTGGTGCATACAAGCCTGTGCAAGAAACAACAATTAAATGGGTAATTTCATTGGGTTTAATTTTCGCGAGTTGAATGGCTTTAGCAGCAGCTTCTTGTGCCAGAGGCAAAGCAAATTGCTGAAAGATTTCGTTTCGCGTTTTAGTATCCGGATGTTTTTCTGAAAGATTTTCAGGATAAAATTGAAACCCCTCTGTTTTTCCATAATCTTCTAACACAGAATAACGCTGCTCTATGCCCGAAGCTTTAAAAATAACGCGCAATTTGCGGGCATCAGCTTCGTTCAATTGCATGGCTTTTTGCATAAACTCAGCAATTTGCATTTGTTTAATGGCTTTGCCCGGGTTGGCAGTTGCTATGGGAGATAAGTAACTCATGAATAAAACATCTACAACTATAAAGCAAAAAGCACTAATTTAGTTTAATTATGTTATCAAAATCTTCGTGGTTGCATTTACGCATCCCATTTTCTTACTTTTTAATGCCTGTGTATTTTTTTGCTCTGGCAGTTTCTCCTAACATTAGCGAGCGTGGTATTCTCTGGACTTTCATCATCGTTCATCTTTTCTTGTATCCGGCTAGCAATGGTTATAACTCTTATTTCGATAAAGATGAAAAAAGCATTGGCGGATTAAAAAATCCGCCACCGGTAAACAAAAGTTTATTTTACCTCGCGTGGCTTTTCGATGTATTGGCTATTGCTCTTGCCTTGTGGAAAATCAACATCACCTTTGCTGTTATGCTTTTTGTGTACGGCATGGTAAGCAAAGCATACAGCCATCCGTTGGTGCGGTTAAAAAAATATCCGTACATCAGTTGGTTTATCGCTGGTTTGTTTCAGGGTGCGTTTACGTTTGTGATGTGCTACATCGGCATCAATAAGTACGATATAAGTTTGGTTTTTAAGCCGACTGTTTTAATTCCAGCCATATTAACCAGCGCCATGCTGTGGGGTAATTACCCGATGACACAAATTTACCAACACGAAGAAGATGCCAAACGAGGCGATATTACCTTAAGTTTAAAACTTGGTATTCGTGGTACGTTTTGGTTTGTGTTATTTGCTTTTGGTGCTGCCATTATTGGTTTTTTCTTTTATTTCATCAACTATTATAACATTGATTTTGCTATTGCTATGCAATTCGCATTAGCGCCTGTGGTCGTATATTTTTTGGTTTGGTTTTACTTGGTTAGAAAAGATGAAAAGTATGCGAACTATAGTTATACCATGTGGCTTAACTTTATTTCTGCAACGTGTTTAACTATCTTTTTTATTTACTTGTTTATCAAAAGCACGAACATTATCGAGGCCTTTCAATAAACATAATCGCCATGTGTGCTGCGCATTATCATGTTGGCAATGGGTTTTGAACGCACTACTACTTGAATGGCTATATTAGATGCCGTAACACTGCCAAATAATTTTTGTATTTGTCGGCCGCGCCACAAACGAGCCGCAAATGTTTTTTTCCAGTTTTGTGTGTACTGCATTTCTAATTCATTTCTGGAAATTTTGTTTTGCAGAAATAGATGAATTTGTTCGGCAGCCAATTTTGCGCTGTGCATGGCCATAGCCATTCCGTTGCCACACAGTGGGGTAATCATTCCGGCAGAGTCGCCAATGAAGAGAATATGGTTATGAACGGTTTCCTTTGTTTCGAACGTGATTTCGTTAATAGTTTCCGGTTTTTCGTAGAGATGTTGTGCGGAAGAAAAAATTTTTTCGAGCCAAGGGTTTTTATACAATACCGTTTGTTCGAGTTGCGAAATGGAGCCGGCTTTTCTTACCGCATCGCGGTGTACCAAATAGCATATATTTACAACGTTATTTTCTACGTGGCTAACTCCGCAATATCCTCCTTCAAAATTGTGTAGTGCAATTAAATCACTGGGGTAATCAGTTTTAACATGGTATTTAACACCCACGTACGGACTTCGCTTCTTGATAAAATCTCTGTTTAACGTAACATCCAGTTTAGAACGTTTGCCAAAAGCGCCAATCGCTACTTTAGCCCTTATCTTTTGGTTTTCTGTTTGAACGATAAATCCATCATTTTCAAAGTGAATGTTTTCTGCTTCTTCATGCAAAACAGTAACACCTCTTTCTAAACACAGTTGATAAAGAAAGAAATCGAACTGATACCGACTGATACCAAAACCACCCATGTCTAAATCTAAATAAGAACTTTTGCCATTGGTAGCGGTGAGTTGAAAGCGTGTAAGCTTACTGGGTTTAATGGCTTCGGGAAAGGCTTGAAGCGATTGGAGATAGGGAATAATTTCATTCGAAATGTATTCGCCACAAACGCGGTGGAACGGATATTTCTTCTTTTCTATCAGCACACAGGCGTATCCTTTTGCGCGTACATCTAATGCGGCCACTAATCCGCCTAAACCTCCGCCAATAATAATTGCATCTGTTGTTTGTGCCATTGTTGATAAGTTGTGCAAAAGAAAAGCAATAAGCAAACATAAAACGCAAATCCAATTGCCTTGTTTTTACGTTTATTTGTACAGCTTTAATCTGTATGGAAATTTCTATCGATAAGGGAAATAAAAAGAAAACCCTTCAAATTCTTTTAGTAGGGAATAATCCTATTGAGTTATCGGCTTTGCTTAATCAGGTAAAAGACATCAACCAGTATGTTATTCAAACGGAATTAGCTTTTGATGTAAGAAGTTTACTCGACCGGCTAAAAAAATTTAAGCCCGATTTTATTCTGATAGACGATAATATTGGCGCAAAGGAGTTAACAGAAACTACTTCTTATTTACAAACTGATAAAAAGACAAAGGAAATTCCGGTTACCGTTTTAAAGAATTCTAATTATGCAGAATCGGTACCATCGGATTTAGTAATTGATTATTTGTTAAAGAAAAGTTTAACACCCGAGCGTTTATACCGTACTATCGTTAACACCTTAAAAATTAAACAGGCGCAGCAATACCTAAAACAAGCTTACGAAAAGAGAAAGCATTTGTTAAAAGGGTACATGCATTCGTTACGCTGATTTTTCAAGAACAAATTTTATTTTCAAGGTTTCTTTTCCGCGTTTAATACTAAGACTAATTTTTTTTCCTTCTCTTTTGTTCAGTATACTGTTTAATTCTTCAAGCTTATATTCGGTTGCAGGTAACGTATTAATCTCTATTATTTCATCTCCTTCAACTAAACCGGCACGTTGTGCTACAGATTTTTTGCGTATGTCAGTAATAACAAATTTGTTTAGTTTAGGACCCTGTGCCGAAACTGTTAAGCCACTTAAATTATAAAAGAACCCTTTTTTATACTGTGCGTTTTTCTTAATGGCAATAGTTTCGTTCGAAAAATTATAGACCACCGTAAACCGGCTTAGTAAATCTCCGCCCAGGGTTCCGTTTCGAAAGGCCGAACTTGCCTTGAGGGAGTCCATATAACTATTTTTATCAGGATAGTTTACAATAATATTTTCTAACCGATAAGAACCAAAGTTGAGGTATTTTAATCTTCCGGATTTTCCTCGAATATCTCCACCAATTCCATGGCCAACAACACAACTTATGGCACTATCGGGCACAATAATTTCCGGGTCGCTCTGCGGATCCAGCATAACACCATGGCTGGCACCGGAGTCTATCATTAATTTTATAATTTTCTTACTTCCATTTTCCTGTTGTATTTCGGTTGTTAGGTATGGCTTGGTATCTTCTATTTTAATGGGCAAAACCTGAAATCGCTTGCTAAGCTTTAGTTTCTCAGGGTGCATAACCGTCATGATTTTGCGCGTATAATCAATTTTTACTACAAAACGGCTAAATAGTTCGTACCCTAAAATGCCGTGTACACTTGTGCCCAGGTAATTGGGAAGCTTTAGATAATCTTCTTCTAACACCAAAAGCGAGTGTCCTTTACCTGTAAGACCCGGCATACTTATATCTACACCGTTGGTTACATAAGCTTCAACAAGTTTGTATTCTCCGGCACCAGCAATGGTGTACTTTCTGTTATAGGTTAAATTTAGAAAATCAGTATAAACTTTATCTGTAAGAATGGCTGTTCTAACTCCTGTATCTACAATAAATTTTAAAGGAAGGGTATTGTTAATCACCACAGGAACTACAACAAGGTTGTTGTAAATTTCGATAGGTATATCAACTCGCTTTTTGTTTTCAAGCAATTGAAAACCTAGTTGCGCGTGCGCAAAAAAGGTTGTAAAGATTAAAACAAGAGCAGATAAAATTTTCATCAGCCAATAATACTCTTGTAAGATAAAACAATTTAGGATGAGTTATGGCTCACCGTTACTGGGTGATTTTCGAAATAATTTCCGATGGATGATTTACAACAGTTAAAAACGAAAGATTGGATTGCCTGAGAAAGCCTTCATTAGTCATTTTTTCAAACAGATTGGTTAGGTTATCAAAAAAACCTAAAGTGTTAAGAAGATAAACTGGTTGTTGAATAAGGCCAAGTTGTTTCCAGGTAAGTATTTCGGCCAATTCATCTAATGTACCCCAACCACCGGGTAAGGCAACAAAAGCGTTAGCTAAAGTGGCCATGCGCATTTTACGCTCATGCATGGTGCCTACAATTTCTAACTGGGTAAGGCCCTTGTGTGCTACTTCTTTCTCTGCTAAAAAACCAGGTAAAATTCCAAAAGCTTTTCCACCATTAGCTAGTACGGCATCTGCAACAATGCCCATTAACCCTATGTTGGCGCCACCATAAACGAGCGAGTGACCTTGTTCGGCTAAAAGAAAACCAAACTGCTTTGCAGCATCTGCATACTGCGGATTATGCCCAGTGGCTGAACCGCAGAAAACGCAGATATTCATAAAAGCGAAAAATTAAAATTTATTATCGTGCTTATTATCGCTAAAATTTTTGTTCGGAAACACCCACGGAGAAATAATGGCAAGTACAAACAATGCAACAACCACGAAAAACGGAGACCAAGACACTAAATCCATATCAGTTATTATTTAGGCTGTAAAAATAAGCGAAAGCGCAATACCGCCAAAGTCTTTTATGGGTTGGTTGATGTTCTGCTTTAGTACCCTTTCGAATTGAGGCAAAAGGCCATATCAACTTAAGATTTTAATTCTAACTTGCAGATTGTTTCGAAGAAAAGCGTAGCACACCATGCGTAAATTCATGCTTTTTATTGGTATAGGCGTAGGCATACTTATAGCCCTGTTTATTGGGGTAGATTTTATGAATATGCGCTACACTAAATCGTTTAGCCCCGAAGAAACCGTAGAGTATAAATCAGACAAAGTACACCTCGAAGTGTTCTATAACAGACCGTTTAAAAAAGGCAGGCAAATTTTTGGAGCTCTGGTGCCCTATAACCAAGTGTGGCGAACAGGCGCCAACGAGGCCACCACATTTTCTACCAACCGCGATTTACTAGTGGAAGGTAAACGCCTGCCTGCCGGAACATACTCGCTCTGGACAATCCCCGGAGAAAACACCTGGCAAATAATGTTTAACCGCGAAATAGGCCAATGGGGTGTAAATGCAAACGGAGAACCAAACAGAAATCCACAAGCTGATGTACTTTCAATACCCGTGCAATCTGTTACACAAGAAAGAGTGTTCGAGCAATTTACCATAGAATTTAACAGCGATGGAAACGAACCCGAAATGGTTTTGTACTGGGACAAAACCCTGGTGGCTATTCCAATAGAAGTATCAAAATAAGTAAATCATTTTCCTTACCGAGTATGTATAGCAACCAATCTTTTTTCTAAAAATCTTACTATCAATTTCTAATTTTGCCCACTATGGCACAACCACAAGAAGACAACCTGTTTAAAAACGTAATCTCCCACGCCAAAGAATATGGCTTTATTTTTCCCTCGTCAGAAATTTATGATGGCTTAAGCGCAGTTTACGACTACGGGCAAAACGGTGCAGAACTCAAAAACAATATCAAAGAATACTGGTGGAAATTCATGACTCTTCTGCACGAAAATATAGTAGGGATAGATGCCGCCATTTTTATGCACCCCACCACCTGGAAAGCCTCCGGCCATGTTGATGCTTTTAACGACCCCATGGTGGATAACAAAGATTCGAAAAAAAGATACCGGGCCGATCAGCTCATCGAAGGATACATAGAAAAGCAGGAAGAAAAAATTGAAAAAGAAGTAGAAAAAGCAGCCAAGCGTTTCGAAAATTTTGATCGCGCTATGTTCGTTTCTACCAACGCCCGCGTGGTAGAATACCAAAATAAAATTAACGAAGTAAGCACGCGCCTCGCGCAAGCCATGAGCAATAGCGACATGGTTGCCTTAAAACAATTGATTGATGAATTAGAAATTGCTTGCCCCATTTCAGGTACCAGAAACTGGACAGAAGTAAGACAATTTAATTTGATGTTTGCTACCGAAATGGGTTCAGTGGCAGACGATGCCAATAAAATTTATTTAAGACCCGAAACAGCACAAGGTATTTTTGTAAACTTTTTAAACGTACAAAAAACTGGTAGAATGAAAGTTCCGTTTGGTATTGCCCAAATCGGTAAAGCATTTAGAAACGAAATAGTTGCTCGCCAGTTTATTTTTCGCATGCGCGAGTTCGAACAAATGGAAATGCAATTCTTCGTAAAGCCTGGCGAAGAAATGAAATGGTACGAATACTGGAAAGAGAAAAGATTAAAATGGCACAAAGCCTTAGGTTTAGGTAACGAAAACTATCGCTACAAAGACCACGACAACCTGGCCCATTATGCCAACGCAGCCTGCGATATTCAGTTTAACTTTCCAATGGGTTTCCGCGAGTTAGAAGGCATACACTCCCGCACAGATTTCGATTTAAAAAGCCACGAGAAATTTTCAGGGAAAAAAATGCAATACTTTGATAGCGAAGCCAACACCAATTACATTCCTTTTGTGGTAGAAACTTCAGTTGGTTTAGACAGAATGTTTTTATCTGTACTTTGCTCATCCTATCAAACAGAAAAATTAGAAGATGGAAGCGAAAGAGTAGTATTACGTATACCAGCACCGTTAGCTCCGAACAAAGTTGCTATTCTACCATTAATGAAAAAAGATGGCTTGCCTGAAAAAGCGATGGAAATCATGAACGATTTAAAATTTGATTTGCGTTGTTTCTACGAAGAAAAAGATGCTATCGGTAAACGCTACCGCAGGCAAGATGCCATCGGTACCCCGTATTGCATAACCATCGATCATCAAACGTTAGAAGATAACACCGTTACCTTGCGCAACCGCGACACCATGCAACAAGAAAGAGTGGCGGTGGCCGACTTACGCCATAAATTGGTAGATGCTTGTTCCATAAACAATCTTCTTCGGAAGATCTGAATTTGGAATTTCTACCTATAACTTTTTTTATTTCTTTTATTGTAAGTGGCTTACTATGGAAGGCCATGCGCGAACAACGCTGGTTTAAAAAAATTCTCTTTTACAAATTTCCAAAGTATTTGCGGCCAATAAGTTATCAGCACAGGTTTATTAACTTGTATTATAACAGACTTACAAACGAAGAGAGAAAGAAGTTTGAATGGCGAGCATATTATTTTTTAGATACTACGGATATAACGTTTAAAAATTTTAGTCCGACTGATATTGTTAACATCAATAGTGTGCGCTATTTAATTGCATCTGTTGCAACACAAATGACTTTGTTTCTGCCTGAAGATTGCTTTGATGCTTTCCATAAAATGATCATCGTTCCCGATAAATATTATTCCAAACAAACTGGTCGGTTTCATTTTGGCGAAACCAACCCCGGTAAAGGAGTTATCATACTGGCATACTCTAACCTTACACGTGGGTTCGAACAGGCAAAAGATGGTGTAAATTTATTGATGCACGAATTAGCACACGCCATTTGGTTAGAACATCATCAATTAGGGTATCACCTATTTGATGAAATGGAATTAGAGAAGTATAAACAGTTGGCATATAAAGAAATGTTGTTAGCTGAAAACGAAACGCATCATTTCTTTAGAAAATATGCATTTGCCAACGAAGAAGAATTTTTTGCGGTAGCCACCGAAAATTTTTTTGAACGGCCATCAGATTTTAAATTAGCACAACCAGAGCTATACCAGGCTATGGTAAATTTATTTAACCAAGACACCTTACATCTACAAACCAAATTATGAATGCCATCTTAAACAAAAACCTCTTCCTTGTAAAAGAACATGTAAAAGTTTTTAAAGCTGCCAATAGCTTCGACATTTTCGATCCGGAATCGAACCAGATTGTATTGCAAGCCCGCGAAGAACGCTTAGGTTTCTTTACTAAAATGCTTCGCTTTACGGATTATAAACGAATGACGCCCTTCGAAATAGATATAACAACACCGCAAGGCGAAAAAATAATTACGGTAAAAAGAGGCGTATCCATTTTTCTATCAACCGTAGAGGTGTTAGATGAAAAAGATCAGCTAATTGGTAAATTCAAACAAAAGTTTTTTTCTATCGGAGGAAAATTTGAAGTGTTAGATGCCAGCGAAAGATCGTTGTGTTGGCTAAAAGGAAAATGGACCAGCTGGGATTTTAAGTTTGTAAGCAACGACAATAAAGAGTTTGCTACCGTAACAAAAAAATGGAGTGGTTTCGGAAAAGAACTATTTACCAGCGCAGATAATTATGTGTTGCAAATCAGCGAGGAGGTTCCGGCCAACCACACACTTCGGCAACTTATTTTCGCAGCCGTAATGTGTATCGATTTAGTATTGAAAGAGTAATTTGTATTTATTCTACTATAAAAAGGCGATAGAGAAATCTGTTGCCTTTTTATTTTTTTACACACAACACTTAAGATAAATAATACATTTAAAGCCTAAACTGTTTAAAAGGATAACCGCAATAACAATTTTAAGTAGAGATAATTACAGTAATTTTGTTGAGAACTTTGACAAATATGAAAAAACGAATCAAATTAATTTATCTGATTATTTTTTGGAGTCTTTTACATTCCTGTAAAGAAGAAGCTGAAAAGAATTTTGTGTTAGCCACTTTTTATAACTTTCCTAAAAGCATTGATAATGTTGAAGTTTATTTTGTTGCTACAAATGAAAAGGGCGAATTATTAGATTGGAAATTGATTGATGGATCTTCTACTATAACACTTAAAGCATTTGATGAACAGGCCTTTTTTACTTTTAGTACTGTTCAGATTTTTAAAGAGGGGAATTATAAATCAGCTTTTATTGAAACGTACGATAAAATAGAAACAGGATACGAAAAGAGCTATACCCCATTAATTTTAAATTCGCTAAAAGCAAATATTACATTAAACCATAGTGGCCAAAGCTACATCTGTTTTGGCAGCTATCAACATCTTCATAATGTAACTAACCAGGCTACCATCAATACTTCTGTTTCTTTTTCCAGTGCGCCACTTCTAATTTATCGCTATTATGGAGGCATAAATACTCCGAATGAATTTAAATATTTTGATCAAACCTTTAATGCCAATGGCACTATACACGAAATCGATGCAAGTGATGGTTACATCGATCTTGCTCAACAAACAATTGCACAAGATGTGTATCAACATTTAGTTGTTGCCAAACAAAATGTAAATAACACAAGTAGTTGGATAATACTACCCTCTCTTTTCGATTTTAGTGAAGACAATCAATTTACTTATTATTATCCTGGCAATACTTTCGCAAATTATGGTTCGCTAACTTGGCTTACACAACAAGGTCGCGATTTTATGATTTACAGTAAAGATCAAATAATTAAAACGAACGTACCAACATGGAATGCTGCAGTCGAGGTAGAAAATGGTAAAATTCAAATTGCTGCAGATAATACGTATAACTTTACATCAATTATGTTCGGCTTTGACTTAGAAGGAATTGACATGAGTTGGAGTTTATTTACTGAAAACAAAAACGGTGAAGTGGCGATTCCTGAATTTCCCAATGAAATAAAAAGTCTTTTGCATTTAAGTGATGTAAACCAAATTACTACAGATGAAATTACCTTCATTACTTTAAACAGATGGGATAATTATGAAAATCTTGCTGAGCAATTGCTCAATCCTGTTAACATCGCACCACTTAGTGAATTTAAAGTTAATAACGAGAGAATTGTTATTTACCCAGGAAGAGAAAACGCTAGAACAAAGTCTAATGAAGAAGTTTTTTCTCGTTTTAAAACACCATCTTTATTTCGTCAACAGCATTTTCCCAATGCTTTGAATTATAACCACTAATCAAAAACAATAGCATCACTTAAAAGACTTTCGTAGCTTAGTTTCAAATACCTATGCTATGAAAGTCTTCTCTACTTTTATCTTCTTTTTTATTTCCTTTTTCGCTTTTGCGCAACCCACCCAAAAACCTGTTTTACATGGCAAAAACTGGATGGCCATAACAGGCAAACCTCTTGCGGCAACAGCAGGAGCGTATGTGTTTCATAAAGGTGGTAATGCAGTGGATGCATCGTGCGCTATGTTAGCAGCAACTTGCACCATGTGGGATGTACTAAGTTGGGGTGGCGAAACTCAAGCTATTCT
>Ga0068877_10001013_pt1 | contig 23776 bp, 24 predicted proteins | sample NOAtaG_FD_66437 | JGI IMG/M metagenome (GOLD analysis project Ga0068877, IMG submission 66437) | Freshwater lake microbial communities from Lake Erie, under a cyanobacterial bloom - NOAA_Erie_Diel6S_1000h metaG | ecosystem: Environmental > Aquatic > Freshwater > Lake | place: USA: Ohio, Lake... | reverse complement strand
GGCGCCAATCGTGAAGGCGTCGTAATAGCTGGTGTAGACCATACCGGTGGCCGGGTCCGTCGTGGAACTGGCCGTGGGGAAGGTTTTGTAGGCGGTGCGCATCAGGATTGCTTTTACCTGATTGGGATTAAGTGAGGGGGTTTTGTGCAGCAAAATTGCCGCAGCCGCGCTCACCATTGGAGCGGCCATACTGGTACCGCTGGAGACGAGGTAGCCTTTTTGGCCGCTCGAGCCATTTCTCCGATTAAAGGTGAAGCCATCGAGGACGCTATCGTTGCTGGCGAGGGAGATAATACGGTTGCCCGGAGCGACGATGTCGGGCTTGATGATACGATCCACCACGGTCGGCCCCTTGGAGCTGTAGCTGGCCACGGTGTCATCGGTGCGCGTTGGAGTGTCAGCAGTCTTCATGGCGCCCACCGTGATGACGAAGGGATCGTTGCCGGGGGAGCGAATCGTGCCGTAGCCGTTGGTTCCCTGCGAGTAGTCGCGGCCCTCGTTGCCGGCCGCCACCACCACGACAATACCGGCGTTCCAAGCCGCTTCCACGGCCAGGCAAAGGGGATCTGTTTTGTAGCTTTGCACCACGGGACGGCCCAGCGAAAGATTGATGACGCGAATGTTGTGAGTGTTGCGCAATGCCACCGCGCGGCTGATGGCGGCGATCACGACGGAATCAGAACTCTCACCATTGCGATTCAGAACGCGCAGGTTAACCAGATTGACGTTGGGAGCGATGCCCCGATACAGACCGTTCATCCTTCCATTGCCGCCGGCAATCCCGGCGACGTGAGTGCCATGTCCCAGTAGATCCGCCGTGGTTGTTTCCCCGCGAACGAAGTTCTCCTGGTAGACAACGCGCTGAGTGTGCGGATTTCCCTGCTCCGGACTGAAATCGAAGTGGGCCGAAATGCCGGAGTCGATAATCGCAATCGAAAGGTTGGCGCCAGTGAAATTCGCCGTCCAGGCCGCTGTAGCGTTCACCGCCGGGGCGGCGTGTTGCATGGCGGGCTTCACGCGGGAATCCGGGCTGATGCGTACCACCGAAGCGTCGTTGGCCAAACGTTCGAGCCGATTCACGCGGATTGTATAAGCTCCGGCATTAATCACATCGAGAGTGAGGCGGAGCTTGCCGCCCAGCCTTGCGACTTTCTTATGGAGGACCGCATCGGGTTGGCGGTCAAACTGAACGATGACATCAACTTGGCTATTTGGGCTCAAATTTTCCAGGCCAGCGGCGATTTTGGGGTGAGCCATGACCGGGGCCGCTAACAGGAGCAGGCCGACGCAGAGCCATTGCGTTGCCTTGGATTTGATTACAATATTCATCATTTTCGATTCAACCTTTCATAACCACTAATTGAATACAAAATTTTTGTATCTATTCGCTTGTATTTTATTTAGTCCACACTTCAGTAGTGTTCAGAACTTGGAGGGACGTCCGAGTGCTCTTGACTTAATGAGCTTCTAAACATTGAACGAAGGACGGTAATTTGCGATGAGCCTGAAGTTGATGGTAGAAGGGATCGAGGGCCGCGAATATCAGATGTATGCCTTAAGGGTTTGACCGTTATTGTTGAGAATAGAAATAGAACCGTAATGGTTAGATGGGGGGAATGAAAGACTTCAAATCCGCCCGCGATGGGAGACAAATAGGCATACGGCGGGAGGCTTCCGTACCCGCCTAATGCGGGAATTCTTGTTGCGCTACGGCAACCCAGTGCGGCAGTTTATTGGAGGTAATCGGCTCGCAACACAATGGTTTTGGCTTGGGGAAGATGGGCCTGGAGATGTGTATGAGGAGCATTGCCGGGAGGACAGAACACTTGGGTCTGTAATGACATGAAGTACTATCCCATGAATCAGGGCAGAGCTAATCATTATGAAACGACCAACCCCTGACCTGAGACGCGGGTTACGCTGACGGGTTAGGAAACCAAAAGCGGCGCAGAGCCGCAAAGGTCAAAGGAGTTGGTGCATGAAAAAAAATACTGTACGTCGGCCTGGATGTCCATGCCGGGACGATTGCCGTGGCGGTGGCCGAAGGGGGGCGCGCCGGAGAAATCCGCAGCCTGGGGATCCTCTCGAATCGACTGGAAGCGATACGCAAGCTGGTGAAGAAGCTCCGTGAGCAAGGCGAGATTCGCGCTGGCTACGAGGCCGGGCCAACTGGCTATTGCCTTTACTGGCAGTTGACGCAACTGGAAGTGGAGTGCGAGGTGATCGCCCCAGTCTGATTCCCGTCAAGGCTAGCGATCGCATCAAAACCGACCGGCGTGACAGCGAGAAGCTGGCACGCTGTTATCGTACCGGCGAGCTCAGAGCCGTTGCGGCGCCAAGCCCGGAGCAAGAAGATTTGCGCGAGCTGGTGTGAGCGCGCGAGGCCGCCAAGAAGGATCAACTGAGGGCGAGGGGCCGTTTGGGCAAGTTCCTGCTGCGGCATGGACGCGAGCCAGAGGTTATTCAGGCTTGGACCAAACAGTATCTGGAATGGGTCAAGACAAACGTGCACTTCGAGATCCAAGCGCTGGAGCCGGCGTTGTTGAACTATCCGCATGAGGTGGAACATGTGGCCGAACGCATCGTTCACCTGAAGACTGCGATCGACGAAGCGGTGCGGGAGGCTCTCGCGGAGTTGCCAGTGGTGATCGAAGCATTGCAGGCTTTGCGCGGTGTGGCCCAGACCACGGCGGCGATGATCGTCCCGGAGTTGGGATCGCTGACGCGCTTCGCGAGTCCGAGACAGTTAATGGGCTACAGCGGCTTGGTGGCGAGCGAACATTCCTCTGGCGGCAAGGTGCGTCGCGGGTTGATCGCCAAGTCGGGCAACGCGCATCCGCGGCGAGTGCAGGTGGAGGCCAGTTGGTCGTATCATCGCCGGCCCAACGTGACCGGGTTTCTGTTGCGGCGGCAGAAGAATCTTGCCCTGAGTGATGAAATGAAAGCCCTTGCCTGGAAGGCGCAACACCGGCTGAACAAGCGTTACAAGGCGCTGACGGCCAACGGCAAGAACAGGAACCGCGTGGTGACCGCACTGGGGCGGGAACTGCTGGGATTCGTCCGGGCCATCGCCGCGAATACCGAAAACAAGACGCTCGCCGCTGGGCAGGGCGGCATGGATAAAGCCCATGCGACCCGATCCTCCAGCGTCAGGCCGGGTCCTCGCCCGTCAAGGCCAAGCCCAGAGGGTGCGCTCCGCGCTGCCTTGAGAGACTCCGGTCCGGCGAGAACCTAGCCAAGAGTAAACAAACCAAGAAACCTCAAGTAAATGACTTCACTCTGGACAGGGGCGCCGAAGGTAGCGCGGACCGACGAAAAGGAGAATCCTCGCCAGGTTCCATGCGGTACGAGCCACGGCTCCAACCCGCGCCTCTAGTTCGAGGCAGCTCCCGAGGAATGATGACCCCGCGGCACAGACCCGCGCATATCAGAGTGATCCATCGTTGTGTAATCTTCCATGCTGCCTTCGGCCCGGCTGTGTCCAAACTGCAACCACAAAGGCAAGAGCCTCCCGCCCGGGTGGGCGGGAGGCTCCTAAAACAGCCGAAGAAAAAACCGTGAGCACCTGTGAAAGGTATTGACAGGTCGTTTCGTATGAGAAGGGAGGAAGATCCGCAAGCCGCAGAACGGGTACTGGACGCAATCGGGGCTGTCACTGGGGAAGAACTGGGCGCTGAAGGCGAGGCTGAGGGAATCCGGGATGAGGCTCCGGGTGGGCAAAGCTGGAACGGCGCGGGCCGTTGCTGGGGCAGCCGGCCGGAAGCCAAGGATGGAACGGCGGGGAATAGAGAGAGGGGAGCTAGCGGGAGAGGGGGGCGGCGCCTTCGGCGCACTCGGCTCATTGCCGGAGGGAGAGCTGATTGGGGTAGATGGTGACGGTAGGGCCTTCGAAGCGGAAGGCTTGTTTGTTGCCGACAAATTGCTTTTGGATGCCGGCCGTGACGGGCACGCGCCAGGCGTTGGCGAGGTCCTTGAGCATGAGACGGCCGGGCTCATTGGCGCTGACACGGCAGCCATGGAACTCGGCGCTGGCGAATGGGTGGAAGGGGGAGGCCATGGTCATGAACTTCGAGCGGAGAAGGCGGGTGAGAACGGCGGTGAGTGCCGCGCGGGCCTCATCGGGGCCGCCGGGCTGGCCGCCACGACCGGCGGGGATCATCGGCAGGCCGGGGCCACCATGGGCAAAAATGCGGAATAAACCCAATTTGGTTTGCTGAAGGGAGGCGCTAATGACACTGCGAATCATGATTTCGATGGCATTGGAGGGGCCGCCAACGCAGTGGGGGTGGGCGCCGGCAATGTCGAGTTCGACGCCGCCGATGAGGCCGTACCTGAGCGAATCGGCCAGAAGGTGGCGAAGGGTCAAATTTGGGTTCTTCTGGAGGTTGGTGGCGGCATCCTCCATATCAATATGGCCGTAGGTCTGAAAGGAGAGGAGCTTCGCCAATTTGGCCCATTCTGGGGTGGAAACCTCGCCGGTCGGCGGGGTGGCCAAAATCCTTTGGCAGGCCAAGAGGGTGTAGCGGGAGCGGGGGCGGAACTCTCCATCCACCCGGAGGGGGGCTCAATCATTGAGGCGGCTCAGAGCGATCTGCAACAGAACGACGGGGGCGCTTGTTTCCCTGGCGGATGTGGATCATACGAGTTTGGTGCGGCGGACTGGCAGTTCCCGAACGCGCTTGCCGGTGGCGGCGAAGATGGCATTCGTGATGGCTGGGACGATGACGGGGACACCGGGTTCGCCGACGCCGGCGGCTGGTTCCTTGCTGGGCACGATCGTGACGTGGGTCATGCGGGGCGACTCAGCGAGCCGGGCGACGGGATAGTCATGGAAGTTGGACTGCTGGACGCGGCCATTGGCGGCGGTGATTTCACCGAGCATGGCGATGCTGGCGCCGAAGACGGCGGCGCCTTCAAGCTGGCTGACAACACGGTCGGGATTGACGGTGGTACCGCAGTCGGCGACGGTCCAAACATTGGGGATGGTGAGCTTGCCCTCGCTGTCGACGACGACCTCGACGACGCTGGCGATGTAGCTCAGGAAGCTGCGGTGGGCGGCGATGCCGAAGCCATGGCCGTTGGAGGACTTCTTCTTGCCGTAACCGCTCTGCTCGGCGGCCATTTCGAGGACACGGCGGAGCCGGCCGGTGTTGATCGGGAACTTGTCGATCGGCATGCCATTATTCCAGGGCTTGACGCCGTCCTTGGACAAGTCGACATTGCGGTCGGGGCCGAGGGCCTTGAGGGAGTAGGAGAGGTAGTCGGTGTTGTTGAGAACAGCCAACTCGTCAAGGAAGCTATGGATGCCGAAGGCGTGATAGACGTGGGCGACGGCGCGCATCCAGCCGAGGCGAAGGTGGTTGGGGGCGGGGCAATTTTCACCGCGGATGTTCGGCACATCGTAGGGGAGTTCATTGAGGCCCATGCCGACCTCGAACTCGGCGCCGTACTGCATGCCGGGGGCGAAGGTGGAGGCGATGGGAGGGAAGGCGCTGCGGAAGAGCCAGGCATCGAGCTTGCCGGTGGCATCCATGCCGGCCTTCATGTGCATGCCGGAGACGGTGTGGTAGTAGTCGAATTTGATGTCATCCTCGCGGGTCCAGATGACCTTGACGGGCTTGCCGGCAGCTTTGCTGAGCAAGGCGGCTTCGACGACATAATCGGGCTTGGACTTGCGGCCGAAACCGCCGCCGAGCAGCGTGACGTGGCAGATGACGTCCGTTTTGGGAATGCCCATGGCGGCCGCGACGGCGTCCTGGACGGCTTGGGGGTTTTGGGTGGGGCACCAGGTCTCGACCTTGCCATTCTTCCACTCGGCGACAGCGACAGGCGGTTCCATGGGGGCGTGGGAGAGCATGGGTGCGTAGTAGTTGGCCTCATGGGTGCGGGCTGCCTTGGCGAAGGCGGCATCGACATCGCCGCGGTTGCGGACGACCTTGCCGGGCTTGAGGACGGAGTCGAGCAGGGACTGCTTTTCGGCGGCCGAGTTGTAGTTGGCGTGGGGGCTTTGATCCCACTCGATCTTCAGCTTCTTGCGGGCCTGCATGACGGCCCAGGTGTTGTCGCCGAGAACGGCAACGCCACCGAGCTGCTGGAAGAGATGAGGCGGCTTCCAGGAGGGTAGCTCGACCGTCTGGCGGACACCCTTGACGGCAAGGGCGGCCGAGTTATCGACGCTCTTGACCTTGCTCGCGTAGACGGGGGGGCGCTCGACCATGGCGATGAGCATACCGGGCATGGTGGCATCCATGCCGAAGGTAGCTTTGCCCTGCAGGACGTTACGCTCGTCGACCATGGGGATCTTCTTGCCGATGAGCTTGTACTGATCGGGGGTCTTGTAGCGGAGTTCGTGATCCTTGGGGAGATCAAGTTTGGCGGCGATGGGAAGCAGTTCGGCGAAGGTCAGCCGGGCTTTGGTGCGGCCATTGACGACGGTGCTCTGATTGGCGGCGACGTCGCCGGGCTGGCAGCCCCATTTCTGGGCGGCGGCGCGCTCGAACAGGGTGCGGGCGGTGGCGCCGGCCTTGAGCATGGCGTGGCCGAAGTCGCGGATGGAGCAGGAGCCGTCGGTGTTTTGCGAGCCGTACTTCTCGTCGCCAAGAGCCTGTTCGACGCGGACCTTTTTCCAGTCGGCTTCGAGCTCGTCGGCGAGCATGATGGGCAGAGAGGTCTTGCTTGAGGTGCCCATTTCGCTGCGGTGAGCGGTGATGACGACGGTGCCGTCGGCCTCAAAGCCGAGGTAGACGCTGGGCTGCCAGGCGGAGGGGGCGGCGGAGGCGGGCTTGAGGCTGACGCCGAGAACGAGGGCGCTGGCGCCAAGGACGGTGCCAACGAAGCCGCGGCGGTCGAGCATCTCCACCTTTTGGTCATATTTCTCATAGGCCTCACGAGCGAGGCGGGTGGTTTCTCCGTAGCGATAGATGGACATCAGGCTTTCACTCCCGCGGCGGCCTTAACGGCGGCCCGAATGCGTTGGTAAGTACCGCAACGGCAGATATTGCCGTTCATGGCGGCGTCGATTTGCTCGTCTGTCGGTTTAGGGGTTTTCTTGAGCAGGGCGGCAGCCTGCATGACCTGACCGGCCTGGCAGTAGCCACACTGGGCGACGGCGTGTTTTTCCCAGGCGATCTGGCAGGGATGAGTGCCGTTGGGGCTCAGGCCCTCGATGGTGGTGATGTCTTTGCCGGCGACGGCCTTGACGGGGGTGACACAGCTGCGGATGGCTTCGCCGTTCTGGTGCACGGTGCAGGCGCCGCAGAGGCCCATACCGCAACCGAACTTGGAGCCGGTGAGCGAGAGTTCATCGCGGAGGTACCACAGCAGCGGCATGTCGCCATCGCCGTCAAAGGAGCGGGTTTTACCGTTGACCTTGATTTCAATCATGGGAGTTGCCATTGATCTTACACTGGAGTTTGGAATGAAACAACGGATCCGTTCGACGACGATACTGAGTGTCCGCCGGAATGGCAAGCTCGCCATGGCGGGAGATGGACAGGTGACGCAGGGCGCGGAAGTGCTGAAGGTGGGAGCGCGGAAGCTAAGGCGGCTGTACAACGGGAAGGTGGTGGCGGGTTTCGCTGGCTCGACGGCGGACGCGTTCAGTTTGTTTGCGCGGTTTGAGGCCAAGCTCGAGCAGCACAATGGGCAACTGCCGCGGGCGGCGGTGGAGCTGGCGCGGGACTGGCGGACGGACAAGATGCTGAGGCATCTGGAGGCGATGTTGCTGGTGGCGGACGTGGACAATACGTTTTTGCTAAGCGGGAACGGAGACGTGATCGAGCCAGATGATGAGATCGCGGCGATCGGCTCGGGGGGGCCGTACGCGACGGCGGCGGCGCGGGCGCTGATGACGAGCACGGAGCTGGGGGCGCGGGAGATCGTGGAGCGGGCGATGAAGATTGCCGCCGATATTTGTATTTACACGAACCACAACGTGGTTCTGGAAGAGTTGGGCTAGAGCGCATGGTGATTTATCTACCGAACCCGAAGAGCGAAGAGGCGCCCCTGCTCGATGAGCTGACGCCGCGGGAAATCGTGACGGAACTGGACAAATATGTTGTCGGGCAGGCCGAGGCAAAGAAGGCGGTGGCCATCGCGCTGCGCAACCGGATCCGGCGGCAGCGGCTGGACCCGGACATGGCCGAGGAGGTGATGCCGAAGAACATCCTGATGATCGGGTCGACGGGAGTGGGCAAGACAGAGATCGCGCGGCGGCTGGCGAGGCTGGCGAACTCACCCTTTTTGAAGGTGGAAGCGAGCAAGTTCACCGAGGTAGGCTATGTGGGCCGGGACGTGGAGAGCATGATCCGGGATTTAGTGGAAATCGCGATTGATCTGGTGCGGGAGGAGAAGCTCGAGGAGGTAGCCGAGCGGGCCGAGCAGAACGGGGAGGAGCGGCTGCTTGACCTGCTGTTGCCGGAGCAGCCGGAGGGCTCCGATACGTTGGAGAAGACGCGGGAGAAACTGCGGGAGAAGCTGCGATCGGGAAAGCTGGACGACCGGACGGTGGAGATCGAAGTGAAGGAGAAAGCGCCGCAGGTGCAGGTAGCGGCGGCGCCGGGAATGGAGGAAATGGGGGCGAACCTGCAGGAGATTCTGCCGGGGCTTTTCGGGCCGCGGACGAAGAAGCGGAAATCGAAGGTGCCGGACGCGCTCGATTACCTGATCGAGGAGGAAGAAGAGCGGCTGATCGATATGGATCAGATCACGAAGGAGGGACTGGACCGGGTGGAGCGCAACGGGATCATCTTTCTCGATGAACTGGACAAGATCGCGGGGCGGGAGGGGGGCGGGGGGCCGGATGTTTCGCGCGAGGGAGTGCAACGGGACATCCTGCCGATTGTGGAAGGCACGACGGTGAATACGCGGTATGGGTTTGTGCGGACGGATCACATTCTGTTCGTGGCGGCGGGGGCGTTTCATGTATCGAAGCCGGCGGATCTGATTCCGGAATTGCAGGGGCGTTTTCCGATCCGGGTAGAGTTGCAGAGCCTGACGCAGGCGGACTTCGTGCGGATTCTGAAGGAGCCGAAGAATGCGCTGACCAAGCAGTATGTGGCGCTGCTCGAGACGGAGGGCATCAAGCTGAAGTTCAGCGAGGACGCCATCGAGGAGATGGCGCGGCTGGCGGCGGAGGTGAATCAGGCGACGGAAAACATCGGGGCGAGGCGGCTGCACACGATTCTCGAGAAGGTACTGGAGGAAATCTCATTTGAAGGGCCGGACCTGAAGAAGAAGAAGATCACGATCGATGCCGGGTATGTACGGCAGCAGTTGGGGGCCATCGTGAAGGATCAGGATCTCAGCCGGTACATATTGTGATGCGCAAGGAACACGCACTGCTGGGGCTGCTGGGGCTGTGGGGCTGCGCTTATGTCGGGGACCCGCTGCCGCCGGCGTTGCGGGCGCCGGCGGCGGTGAGCGACCTCGAGGTGAAGCAGACCGGCGAGGAGTTGGTAATCCGGTTTACGATACCGGCGACGACGATGGAGGGGCTGGTGCTCGAGAAGACGGGGGGAGTGGAATTGCGGGCTGGGGCTGGGGGTACGCCCTTTGAGCCGGGCGCCTGGGCGGCGGGAGCCGAGGCGATCGCGGTGAGCAGCGAGAGGCCGGGGAGCGTGGAAGTGAAGGCGCCGTCGCGGCGCTGGGCGGGGGAGGAGATCACGGTGGGGGTGAGAGTGGCGAATGAGAAGGGGCGGCTATCGCCCTGGTCGAATCTGGTACGGGTGAAGGTGGTAGCCGGGCTGGGGGCGCCGGCGGGGCTGAAGGCAACGGCGACGGCGCAGGGGGTGGCGCTTGAGTGGACGGGGGTGGGGCCCAGGCCGACGGTGGCATGGAAGGTATTCCGGCAGAGCGCGGGCGAGGAAGCAGCCGTCGAGATGGCAACGGTGAAGGCGCCGCGGTTTCTTGATATCGGCGCGGAGTTTGGGGCGACGCACAAATACCGCGTGCAGGCGCAGGACGGGGAGGCAGTGAGCCCGGTAAGCGCGGCGGTGGAGATCACACCGCTCGACACGTTTGCTCCAGGAACGCCGCAGGGCTTGTCGGTGCTGTTGGGGCCGGCGGCGGCGCAACTGAGCTGGGAGAGGAATCAGGAGACGGACCTGGGGTTGTACCGGATATACCGGGCAGAGGAGGAAGGCGAGTTTCGCCAGGTGGGAGAGAGCGCGGGGCCGGCCCGCTACCGGGACAGCGCGATTCAAGCGGGGCGCCGCTACCGCTATGCAGTGAGCGCGGTGGACCGCAAGGGCAATGAAAGCCTGAAATCAGAAGCAGTGGAGATATCGATTCCATGACGAAGTACATCCGATTTGCGTTATCGAAAGATGCCGAGCCGACGACGGCGCACGGCCTTTATGGAGTGCTGGACGGGGACAAGGTGATCGAGACGGGGCGGCTGTTCAGCCGGGACTTCGCCGAGGACCACCGGCTGGAGCAGGTGAAGCTGCTGCCGCCGGTGATGCCGTCGAAGATTGTGTGCGTGGGGCGCAACTATGTGGACCATGCCAAGGAGTTGGGCAACGACGTACCGGTGGAGCCGCTGATTTTTCTGAAGCCGCCGAGTTCGCTGATCACCAGCGGGGACGCGATCGTGTATCCGCCGCAATCGGCGCGGGTGGACTTTGAGGGGGAGATCGGAGTGGTGATCGGCAAGCGGGGGCGGCACATCGGGGCGGATGAAGCGATGGGCTACATATTCGGCTATACCTGCGTGAACGACGTGACGGCGCGGGACCTGCAGAAGAAGGACGGGCAGTGGACGCGGGGTAAGGGATTTGACACGTTTTGCGCGGTGGGGCCGTGGATGGTGGCCAAGGAAGAATTCGATTTAGGAAGGGCGACACTGCGGACGCGGCTGAACGGAGAGGTGAAGCAGGAAGGCAAGCCGGAACAAATGATTTTTAACCTGGGTGCTATACTCGCGTTCGTAAGCTCATTTCTAACGCTGGAGCCGGGCGACCTGATCGCGACGGGCACTCCGGCGGGGGTGGGACCGATGCAACCCGGCGACCAAGTCTCGGTCGAAATCGAAGGCTTGGGAACACTAACCAACACAGTTATAAAAGGCTAGAACGAATTCAAAACCCATGAAGATTTTTCTTGATACCGCGAACCTCGATGAACTGAAGAAAGCAGCGTCGTGGGGAATTGTCGACGGCGTAACGACGAACCCCTCGCTGATTGCCAAGGAGGGCGTGGCCATTGAAGAGCAGATCGCACGGATCTGCGACATTATTGACGGCGACATTTCGGCCGAAGTAGTGGCGACGGAAGCCAAGGCAATGGTGGAAGAAGGCACGAAGCTGGCGAAGATCCACAAGAACATCGTGGTGAAGCTGCCGCTGACGCGGGACGGCATTCAGGCGTGCTCGGCGCTGTCGAAGGAGGGGATCCGGACGAACGTGACGTTGTGCTTCTCGCCGGCGCAGGCGCTGCTGGCGGCCAAGGCGGGGGCCTATATCGTGAGCCCGTTTGTGGGGCGACTGGACGACATCGCGCAATTGGGCATGGAACTGATTGAGTCGATCTGCACGATCTATGGCAATTACGGCTATCAGACGCAGGTACTGGCGGCGAGTCTGCGCAGCCCGCTGCATGTGGCACAGGCGGCCGAGATTGGCGCCGACATCGGGACGCTGCCGTTCAAGACGCTGGACATGATGTTCAATCACCCGTTGACGGACAAGGGACTTGAGATCTTCCTGAAAGATTACGCGAAGGCGTTCGCCGAGAAGAAGTAAGTCAGGGAGAGTTAAGCTTAAGAAACCGGCTTCAAGTACACGGTGCGGGAGACGACCAGACCAGCGCCGGAGGACCGGAAGCTGCCTGGAGGCGCGGCAACCGGAAAACGGGGAAGAATTCCGGGACCGGCAACCGTGCGATCCGCGACCAGAAACCCGGCCAACTCCAGAATGCAGTCACAAGGATGGAGTGGCGATGGAAACGAAACACGAAAAGGAAGAAAGTTCATGCTGAACCCCATGCGTAAACTGATGGCGACGACCGTACTGGCAGCAACGCTGCTGGCGGGCGGAGCGGTAGCGGCCGAGAGGCCGAAGACGGTGATCCACGTGATCAATGTGAAGTTCAAAGCCGATGCGGCCAAGGCGGATATTGACAAAGCCATTGCCGCGATCGACACGGTAGCGGGCAAATACAAGGGCATCAAGCGGGTGTGGTTGAACCCGATTACGGTGCAGGGTGGAGCGTCGAAGTTCACGCACTGCCTGGTGATGGAATTCGAATCGGTGGAGGCGCTGAAGAAGTATACGGATTCGCCGGAGCAGAAGGAATGGTACAAGCTGTGGATTCCGGTGCGTGAGTTGTCGAATACGCACGACGTGACGAACTAGCAAACGCATTAGCGAGACCGAGAGGGGCGCCCCGGAAACGAGGCGCCCCTTTTGCTTTGATATGCTCGCGGCGATGAAATGGACAAGACGAGAAATGATGTGGAGCGGGGTGGCGGCGATGGCGGCAGACAGTGAAGGAATTCTCCTCGGGCGGGCCACGGAGCTGGCCGAGAGCATACGGCGGAAGAAGATTTCGGCGCGGGAGGTGCTCGAAGCGCATCTGCGGCAGATCGAGCGGGTGAACCCGAAGGTGAATGCGATTGTGACGCTGGCGGCGGAACAGGCGCGGAAGGCGGCGGCGGCAGCGGACGAGGCGCAGGCGCGGGGGGAGGCATTGAAGCCGCTGCACGGGTTGCCGGTGGCGCATAAGGATCTGGAACGGACGCGGGGAATCCGGACGACGTATGGGTCGCCGATCTACAAGGATTTGGTGCCGGAGGTGAACGATCTGGTGGTGGAGCGGGCGCAGCGGATGGGGGCGATCACGGTGGGCAAGACGAATACACCGGAGTTTGGAGCGGGGGCGCAGACCTTCAACGCGGTGTTTGGGGCGACGAGGAATCCGTATGACCTGACGAAGACATGCGGGGGCTCGAGCGGGGGGGCGGCGGTGGCGCTGGCGACGGGGATGGTGGCGCTGGCGGACGGCTCGGACCTGGGGGGATCGTTGCGGATCCCGGCGGCGTTTTGCAATGTGGTGGGGCTGCGGCCATCGCCGGGGCGGGTGCCGGCGCCGGAGGCGGCGATGGGGTGGAATTTTCTGCCGACGGCGGGCCCGATGGGGAGGACGGTGGGGGACGTGGCGTTGTTATTGAGCGCGCAGGCGGGCGCGGAGGCACGGGCACCGTTGTCGATCGAGGAGGACCCGGCGAAGTTCCGGCAGCCGTTGGGGCGGAAGTGGCGGGGTGTGAAGGTGGCGTGGTACCGGGACCTGGGCGGGCTGAAGGTGGATGGGGAGATCCGGAGGGTGCTCGAGGGGCAGCGGCGGAAGCTGGAGGAATTGGGCTGCGTGGTGGAAGAGGCCGAGCCTGATTTCACGGGGACGGACCTGGCATTCAAGACACTGCGGGCATGGGGGACAGCGCAGACGCAAGGGGATCGGGCGCGGCAGCACCGGGCGTTGATGAAGGAGACGATTCTCGAGGAATTGGCGGCGGGGGAGAGGCTGACGCAGGCGGAGGTGGCGCGGGCGATGGAGACGCAGACGAAGTTGTGGCGGGGGATGCAGCAGTTTCTTGATCGCTATGAGTACTTTGCGCTGCCGGTGACGATGGTGCCGCCGTTTGATGTGAATCTGCCGTATTTGAGCGAGTACAACGGGATGAAGTTCCGGAACTATATCGACTGGTTTGCGCCGACCTGGTATATCTCGCTGGTGGGGAACCCGGCGCTGAGTGTACCGGCGGGTTTTACGGCGCAGGGGCTACCGGTGGGGCTGCAACTGGTGGGGAGGATGCGGCAGGAATTCGGGCTGCTGCAGTTGGGGCAGGCGCTCGAGGAGGCGACCGGGTATTGGCGGAAGCATCCCGGGCTTTAGGCGGGAGGGGAGGGCTAGGAGGGAGATTTTTTTTCGGCCATTCGCTTTTGGAGAGCGGCCATGAGACGGTCTTCGAGGTCTGTGGGCACGGCCTGGGGTTCGCAGCCTTTGTAGATTTTGAGGGTGCGTTTGGTGGTGTCGAGCACGACCCAGCAGGAGGGGCATTCCTGGACGTGGCGGTCGAGTTCCTGCCTGGTGGAAGGGTCGAGGCACTCGTCGAGGTAATCGCTGAGTTCGCGAAGGAAGTCTTTACAGGAAGGCAAAGGCGTTCTCTCCCTTCTTTTTGAAAACGCGGGTGAGTTTTTCGCGAAGTTGAAGACGGGCGCGCAACAATCGGCTCTTCACGGCGGGAATGCTAAGGCCCAACATATCAGCGGTCTCCTCGGTAGACAATTCCTCGACGTCGCGGAGGATGAAGACGGTGCGGAAGCCATCGGGGAGGCTGGAGACGGTTTGGTCGAGGAGTTCGCGGAGTTCGTGTTGGGAGAACTGGTCTTCGGGGTTGCCGTCCCAGACGGCAATTTCGCGGGTGACGGTATCATCGCCGGTGGAGAGCTCTTCGTCGAGGGAGACGACTTTGCCGGTTTTGCGCTTGCGGAGTTTCATGAGCGCTTCGTTCATGGCGATGCGGACGAGCCAGGTATAGAACTTGCTGTGGCCTTCGAAGCGGTCGAGGTGGGTGTAGGCCTTGAGGAAGGTCTCCTGGAGGACATCCTCGCTGTCTTCGGCATTATTTGTGATGTTGCGGGCGACGCGGAGGATGCGGCGGTTGTAGCGTTTTACGAGTTCGGAGAAGGCCCCGTCGTCACCGTTTCTGGCGAGATCGACCAATTGCTCATCACTGGGGGGCTCCGTATCAGTCATCGGTAATTTCACTATAGCCAAGTTGACGCGCGGTGCTGAAAAGAGGGCACGGGAAACGCATGTTACGCTCAAAAAGGATTCCCCGAAAAAGACATGAGTGAAGTTCTCGTAACGCTGCCCGATGGGAGCCAGAAGGCATTTCCGGCCGGCACAACCCCCCTACAGATTGCGCAATCGATATCGCGGCGACTGGCCGATGATGCGGTGGTGGCCAAGGTGGACGGCAACCTGTGGGACCTGACGCGGCCGCTCGAGCGGGACGCGGCGGTGGCGATTCTGACGACGAAGGATGCGGCCTCGCTTGAGGTGTACCGGCATTCGACGGCGCACTTGCTGGCGGCGGCGGTGCTCGAGTTGTACCCGGAGACGAAGCTGGGGATCGGGCCACCGATTGAGAACGGGTTTTATTACGACTTTGACCGGAAGGAACCGTTTACGACGGAGGACCTCGAGAAGCTCGAGGCGAAGATGGCCGAGATTCGGGACAGGGACCTGACGTTTGAGCGGAAGCTGATGCCGAAGCCGGAGGGGATCGCGAAGTACGCGGCGATGAACGAGCCGATGAAGGTGGAGTTGATCACGGAGCGGGCCGATGACATCTTCAGCGAGTACACGCTGGGGCCGCAGTTTATCGACTTCTGCCGGGGGCCGCATGTGCCGTCGACGAAGAAGCTGAAGGCGTTCAAGCTGCTAAGCGTGGCGGGGGCGTATTGGAAGGGGGACGAGACGCGGCAGCAATTGCAGCGGATCTATGGGACAGCGTGGTTCAGCCAGAAGGAGCTGGACGAATTTTTGAAGCAACTGGAGGAGGCCAAGAAGCGCGACCACCGGAAGCTGGGGCGGGAACTGGATCTGCTGTCGATCCAGGAGCTAGCGGGGCCGGGGCTGATCTTCTTCCATCCGAAGGGGGCGCTGGTTCGCAAGATCATGGAGGACTGGATGCGGAACGCGTATCTGTCGCGGGGCTATGATCTGGTGTTTACGCCGCACGTGGCGCGGCGGCAGTTGTGGGAAGTGTCGGGGCATGCGAGTTTTTACAGCGACGGGATGTTCGTGCCGATGGAGCTGGACGATGCGACATATCAGCTGAAGCCGATGAACTGCCCGTGTCATATTCTGATTTACGACAACAAGCAGTACAGCTACCGGGACCTGCCGGTGCGGCTGGGCGAGTTGGGGACGGTGTACCGCTATGAGCGGTCGGGCACGCTGCACGGGCTGTTGCGCGTGAGAGGGTTCTGCCAGGACGATGCGCACATCTTCTGTACGCCGGAGCAGGTGGAAGACGAGGTGGTGGGGTGTCTGGAGTTTGCCTTTGACACATTGAAGACCTTCGGCTTCGAGAAGTATGAGGCGGAGTTATCGACGTGGGATGGGGGTGGATCGGACAAGTATGTCGGGACGCCGGAGGAGTGGGTGTTGGCGGAGAATGCGCTGCGGAACGCGGTGGCGCGGCTGAACCTGGAGGTGAAGGTGATGCCGGACGAGGCGGCATTCTACGGGCCGAAGATCGACGTGAAGCTGGTGGATGCGATCGGGCGGAAGTGGCAGTTGTCGACGGTGCAATTCGACTTCAATCTGCCGCGGCGGTTCAAGCTGAGCTACATCGCCGAGGACGGGAACAAGCGGACGCCGATGATGGTGCACCGGGCGTTGTTCGGCAGCGTGGAGCGTTTCTTCGGGATTCTGGTGGAGCATTATGCCGGGGCGTTTCCGGTGTGGCTGGCGCCGGTGCAGGTGGCGCTGCTGCCGGTGACGGACCGGGCGAACGAGTATGCCGATCAATTGGCGGCGAAGCTGAAGCTGGAGGGCTTCCGCGTGGAAGTGGACAAGCGGAACGAGAAGGTGAACTTCAAGATCCGCGAGGCGCAACTGCAGAAGGTTCCGTACATGCTGGTGATTGGGGACCGCGAGGTGGAAGCCGGGACGGTGTCGGTGAGGAACCGGCGGCACGGGGATCTGGGCGTGAAGCCGTTCGATGAGTTTGTGTCGCTGCTGCGGGAGCAGAACGACAACAAGACTCCGGTAGAGTAGGCGGGGGCGTGGAGGCACTGTGGCTGCTGGCGCTGGGCGCGCTGGCGTATTGCTTTCTGGTGCTGATCGGGACGTATCGCTATTTGAGTGTGATTCCGCCGGCGGCACCGAAGAGGTGGCCGGCGGTTTCTGTTTTGAAGCCGCTGAAGGGGGTGGACGAGGGGCTGGAGGAGAACCTGGAGAGCTTCTTCCGGCAGGAGTATGCGGGGGAATGGGAGATGCTGCTGGCGGTGGAGAGTTGTGAGGATCCGGCGTGGGGGGTGGTGAAGGGGTTGCAGGAGAAGTACCCGGGGGTGGAGGCGCGGGTGTTGATCGTGGGAGAGCCGCCGTGGCATAACGCGAAGGTGTGGAGCCTGGAGCGGATGACGCGGGAGGCGAAGCACGAGGTGGTGGTGATGGCGGACTCGGACATACGGGTGGAGGCGGGGATGTTGGAGAAGGTGGCGGGGGAGTTTGCGGGGGATGAGAAGTTGGGGGTGGCGACCTGTCCGTACCGGGCGGTGGGGGGGAGCAGTGTCTGGAGCCAGATGGAGGCGCTGGGGATGAACACGGAGTTTATTGCGGGAGTGCTGGTGGCGAGGATGATTGAGGGGATGCGGTTTACGTTGGGGCCGACGGTGGTGGCGAGGAAGGCGGCAATCGCGGCGGCGGGGGGATGGGAAGAGTTGAAGGATTATCTGGCGGAGGATTTTGTATTGGGGCAGAGGGTGACGGAGCGGGGGTGGAACAGCATTCTTTCGGGGTGTGTGGTGGAGCACCGGATCGGGAGCCAAGGGAGGGAGGCGAACTTCCGGCACCGGTTGCGGTGGTACCGGTCGACGCGGCGTTCGCGGCCGGCGGGGTATGTGGGGCAGTTTTTCACGAATCCGCTGGTGGTGTTTTTGCTGTTGTGGCCGCTGGCGGATTTTCAGGCGGCGTTTTTGGGGGTGGCGTTGATGTTGCGGTATACGGTGGGGTTTGCGACGTTGAATGGGGTATTGAATGGGGGGATGGGGGTGAGGGAGATTTGGCAGTTGCCGGTGCAGGACGTGTTGAGCTTCGGGTTTTGGGTGGCGGGATTTTTCGGGAAGACGATTGAGTGGCGGGGGAGGCGGTTTGAGTTGAGCGGGGATGGGAAATTCAGGCTATTGCCGGGGGAGTGAGGTGTTTGTAGAAGAAGGTGGTGGCTTCGAGGCGGGAGGCTGTGGAGTCGAGGGCGAAGGCGGGGATGATGCCGAGGGGGGTGTAGCCGAGGGAGTGGTAGAGGGGCTCGGCTTTGTCGCCGGTGGCGGTGTCGAGCACGAGGAGAGTGCGGCCGAGGGAGAGGGCGAGTTGTTCGATGGCGAGCATGAGGGCACGGGCGATGCCGCGGCGGCGGGCGGTGGGGTGGACGAGGAGTTTTTTGATTTCGGCGCGGTGGGGTTGATTGGGGGGGGTGTCGATGTCGAGTTGGACGGTGCCGACGATGTGGCCGTCGAGACGGGCGAGCAGGACGATGCGGGAGTTGGCGTTGACGGCAGTGGCGACGTTGGACCAGAAGGTGAGGGCGTTTTCGAGGGAGAAGGGGATGATGAAGCCGACGCTGGCGCGCTCATGGACGACGTCGTGAAGGAGGAGGGCGAGTTGCTGGAAGTCGGCTGGGGCGCCGGGGCGCCAGGGGGTGAGGGTGAGGGACATGAGGAGGGTGTGAGGGGGGTTAGGGTTTGGGATCCTCTTTGCGGCCGACGAGTGGTTTTTTCTTTTCGCGCCAGTCCTTGAGGCCGCAGGCGGCGGCGACTTTGTAACCGGCTTTGGTGAGCATGTCCGCGGCACGCGCGGCGCGACCACCGCCGTTTCAAGCGGTGAGGATGGTTTTGTCCTTGGGGACTTCGGAGAGGCGTTTTTCGAGATCGGCGAGGGGGATGTTGACGTAGCCCTTGAGGGAGCCGAGCTCTTCGATTTCCTTGGGATCGCGGACGTCGAGGAAGAAGAGGTTGGACTGTTCCTTGATGAATTTTTCGAGTTCGTCGGCGTCGGTGATTTTGCGGATGGAGGAGTCCTGGGCGAGGGTGGCGAGGGCGGTCAAGAAGAGAGAGACGAGCCGTTTCATGTAATTGAGTGTAGCTGGTGTGGGGATTCCGAAAGGGGGGCTGGGGGGGGGCGGCATGCGCGAACGGTGCGGCCGACTTCAGCGAGGCGGCTGGAGGGAGGGGATTTCGAGGACGGGGTCGGGGCCGGCGCCGGGGGGAGTTTTGAGGTAGCGGGTGATCTTGCGGGCGGCGATGTCGACGATGGCGATCTGGTCTTCGTCCTGGAGGGAGAGGTAGGCGGTTTTGCCGTCGCGGGAGAGGGTCATGGAGAGGGGGCGGCCGGGGAGTTCGAGGCGGGTGATTTCCTTACCGGTGGCGATGTCGGCCCAGGCGACGCCTTTGCGGAGGTTGTAGAGAATGGTTTTGCCGCCATCGACGATGGCCAGGCGAGCGGGGCCGGGGCTGGTGGGGATGCGCTGTTCAATTTTGCCGCTGGTGGGGTGGATGCCGAGGATGAGGTCCGATTCCATGACGGTGAGGTAGAGGCGCTGGGCATCGGGGGTGAAGACGCTGCCCTGGGGATTCTGGCCGGCGGGGATGAGGCGGATCTGGCCGGTGGGAAGGTGGACGGCGGCGAGGGTGCCGCTGCCGGAGTTGCTGACGTAGGCGGTATCGCCGGAGGGGTTGAGGGTGACCATGTGGGGGGCCTGGCCTTGGGTGTCGTAGCGGCGGAGGACTTTGCGTTGTTGGGTATCGATGAGGAGGAGACCGGAGGGGCCTTCGACGGTGACGACGAGTTGATGGTTGTGGGGGTTGAGGTCCATGCCGTGGGGGCGGTAGTTGTTGCCGAGATCGAGGCGGGCGGAGAGTTGGCGGGAGTTGAGGTCGACGATGGCGATGGTGTTGCCGCCCTGGCCCTTGTCGGTCATCCAGAGCATGCCATTTTCGGTGACGAAGGCGAAGCGGCCGTCGGGGGAGAAGATGAGTTCGTGGGGGTGGGTTTTGAGGGGGACGGCGGCGAGGCGTTGGCCGGTGGAGGCGCGATAGAAGCCGAGAGCGTGACCCTTTTTTTCGACGACGGCGAGGTCCTGGGCCAAAAGGCTGGCAGCGACGAGGGAGAGCCAGAGGGAGTGCATGGGGACAGGGTATCAGGGGGAGATGGGGGAGTGGTAAGCGGTGGCGTGGGGAGTGCGCTTTTGTTTTTGGTGAAACTGTTCCACGGAGGGAGGCGCGGGAGATGGCCGTTTACTTCGCAGTTGGGGGTGTTCGAAAGGGGGCGGAATATGCGGCCGTCGTGGTTCATCCTCATAGTTTAGGATTCGGTTGTTCGCTCAGGCATTGCTTGTGGCGTAGACGGGTTGGTTTTGGCGGGTGCGGGTGGGACGGAATCAATGGGGCAATGGGGGCGGAAGGAGTGATTGGAGAATAGAAAAGTGGAGAGACGAGTCTTGCTGTCCAGCCTTGCCATAAGTCTTGACTGTAATCACTAGAGCCGTTGAGTGAGAGATTCAACTGTGATGGCTCGCATGCGTGCCACTTCGGCGGATTCCGTGCAGAGTACCCGTCTTGAGAGGGTTGTGCAGGGGAACCGTGATGCCATGAGGCGGTGGTCCCACATGCTCAAGCCGGATATGGCTTCCACTTTGCCGAACGAGGCGATATCCGACCTGTTGCAGCGCGCGAATGAGACGGTCACCGGAAACTCCGCGCGGTAGTTTCATGCAGCCTCGAGCGGGACCAACTCGTCTTTGACATAGTGCATTTGGAGTAGCCGAGGCCGCGTTGTGGAATCTTCAAAATGTAGTGAGACGGCTTCGAGCAAGTTTGCCCTTAGTTCATCCCAGGTATCCGCTTCGGTGAAAATGCCGTGACCCAGGGAGCGCGCGTAAAAGCCACCTTCTTCCGCGTCGCGAATCTCGAAGATCAACTCCATGAACTCAGCATAATCGAATGTTCCGGCCGCGTGCTTCGCTGGTTTCCCGCTGTCAGAACTCGTCCATGGGGCACGCTTACCTGGTGATGGGCGTGTGGTGGCTTGGCTGCCGAGACTGACCCGGGTCCACCCGACGATGGACTTTTGGGACCAGGCGCACTGCGCGGATCAAGGTTTCTGGGATGGGCATGACGGGCGAGCATGACGGGCCCGAGGGAGGCTGTTCGGTGAGGAGTTTGTACTGTGATCGCGAACAGGTGACCAAGGAGAACAGGCTGTCCGATCGCAGTTCTCCCTTCACGGAAGGACATGACTGCTCCTATCCGCCAATGGCGTACAATAACAACAAGTGGAACTGATCGAAACTTCGTTCTTCTCGAAACAGATCACCGAAGTTCTGGACGACGAAGAGTACCGGCGCTTTCAGACTGAGTTAAGCGCCAACCCAACGGCAGGGGCTCTGATTCGTGGAGGCGGTGGAATCCGGAAGGTTCGTGTGGCGGTGGGATCGAGAGGGAAGAGCGGCGGCGCCAGAGTGATTTACTACTGGGCTGTTCGAAGAGACGTGATCCTGCTGCTGTTTGCTTTTCCCAAGAACGTGGCGGGCAACCTGACCGCGCGACAGACCGCGCAACTAGCGAAGGTCGTTAAAGAGGAGTTTGGAAATGAAAAGTAAGGGACTGAATGAGCAGGTTTTTGGGGAGCTCCTGGAGAGCGTTCGGGAAGGTGGAGCGATCTTGCGTGGTCAGCGGAAGCCCTCACGCCGTTTTGTGGTGGAGGCATCCGGTGTGAGAGCGATTCGAGAACGCACGTGCCTTTCGCAATCGGAATTCGCGGACCTGATCGGAGTGAGCATCAAGACTCTGCAGAATTGGGAGCAGGACCGCCGCCGCCCGACGGGTCCGGCAGCAGCGCTGCTGCGGATCATTGCGCATGAACCGGGGCTGGCGCTGAAGGCGATTCATCGCGGGTAGTTTGAGATGAAGCGCGGCAGTTGGGTGGGGGAGTCGGCGGGTTAGGGAATGAGTATTGAGGGTGCGTTGGGGGATGGATCCGGGATCACTCTAAACTAAACCATTCAGACTCAGAACTCTCGTTCTTCGTCGACCCGTGCTCTCTCTACGCGCCGTTCGAGTAGTTCAATGTATTTCGTCAGCCAGTTTCGAACATTCGGTTCCGTTTCCGTATCGAGGAGGCGCCCCATCGCGCTTCGTTTGCCTTCGTAGTGACTGCTCTCGGGACCGGACCATCCTTCAGTGTCAAAGTTGGCTCGAAGATTGGACTGCACGTCTTCACGCTCGCCATACTGAATCAGCACATCCCTTGCGAGACTTCCCGGCGTCAGAATCGGCGCCGCGAGATGTGCAAGGTACCATGCTCGCCTTTCGACATCCGCATCAACCCATTCCCAAAGATCTTGTCGCGGAAGGGTGTCGAGGAAATTCGGCTGTCGCTGATCAAATGCGTGACTGTTGTCAATCCAATGTTTGAGATGGAACGCTCGTCGATCAATGGGTGGCCCTAAGCGTTCTCGGACAAGCGGCCACAAAAGCTCAGGCTCTTGCTGCGCCACCTCACGAAGCCATTTTGTAGGCCCGGTGTCGCCGAACTGCTGCAAGACCGCACTCTCAACGCCAAGATGATCGAAGATCACCGTTGCCAACGGTGGAACTTGGGTCGGATCTTGCGAGACGACAGCCCGTGCGAGTTCGCGCCACGAATGGTCAGTGAGCATCCCACTCGAACGGCTTCCTTCGGCGAAGAGACGCTCGTCAACAAGAATCTCCACCGTGTCCGGCAACGGTACTGGGCGAATAGGTTTGCTCCGCGTGTAGTATGCGTCCATGAGCTCAATGAGGGCTTGCATCTCATTACCGCCTGCACTGCGGAGGAGACCGCGCCATTCAGTGAACACCGCTTCCGAAAGGTTACGAATCTCCGTGCCGATCACGAACTGCCGCAGATTAAGAGCCGGGGAACGTCCTTCCTTCGTCACCTTCACCAAGAGCAGTCCGGTGTCATCATTCAAGCCGGATTGAAAAATCAGATGAAAGAGGACTGCTGCCACCCCTTCATCCGTGCTGCATTCGACGAGTTGTTCATACCAACGTTTCTCGTTGCGCTCTTTCGTTGCACGCAAGTACCCGCCAAGCAACCCGAGGTTTGCCCTTGACTCCGCAGCCACCGCCTGGGCAAACAACTGTTGCCAGAGCTTGCCCTCGTCGTCACGTTTCCCGAGTTGATAGCCAAACATGTGTGCATTGTGTGCCTCAGCCGACAACAACCATGGCAGTGTAGCGTCGAGAAGCGTCGCATCTTGTTGTGCTTCCTTCGCCAGCTCAATCATTGCCCGCTCGGTCTCATCGTCGACGCGCCAAGCTGTTCGTCCGACAAACCGGTGCAGTCGACCAACAAAATCCGCCCCACCATGTACGCGCTGAAGGAGCTGCGACCAGGCCGGACGATCTTTTTCTGGGAAGCGATCCAAGTGTTCAATACTGAACTCAAGCTGGTCAGCAAGCTCTTGCTTATTCACTCCCATCGCCGCGATTTCCCCGAGCGTGGCAAGGACAAGCGGTCCGAGTCGAGGAATTTGGCCGAGTTGGAATGCATGCTGAATCATCAGCTTCGTAGCCTCTGCCTGTTCGTTAATGGAGAGGTTCGGCAGAGTTTCACGCAGGAGCGTCCAAACCTGTTCGTAGGCGGCAAACCAATCGCCGTACGTCTTCGGCCTCCATCGCTCCGGTGGTAAGCGAAGACCTTGCACATCGCCTCCACCGGTTCGGACGAAATTGCGATAGTTGAACGCTATCCCGCATGCGCGGATCGCAAGCAACCGCACAACGGGGTCGGTGGCGGTGAGCATTGCCGCGAGCAGGGGGAATCGCTCCTCTGGGGGCGCTTCGGTAGGAGCGACATCGCCCGGCCCTAAGCTGAAGAGATTCGCGAACACGCCCGTTGCGTTGTTGGAAATGCGCGGTTCGTTCTCCGCGACGGCCAATCGCGCCAAGAGTTTCGCCGATCGCGTGAACAGTGGTCGCCACATTGCCATGCGCTCCAACGCCCA
>Ga0068877_10001008_pt1 | contig 23861 bp, 20 predicted proteins | sample NOAtaG_FD_66437 | JGI IMG/M metagenome (GOLD analysis project Ga0068877, IMG submission 66437) | Freshwater lake microbial communities from Lake Erie, under a cyanobacterial bloom - NOAA_Erie_Diel6S_1000h metaG | ecosystem: Environmental > Aquatic > Freshwater > Lake | place: USA: Ohio, Lake... | reverse complement strand
GGCGGACGCGAGGGGGCGGGGGCGAGGCGAGGTTGGGGTTCGGGAGGGTGACTTGGTGGGTGTGGCTGGTGTGGACCCAACGCCCGGGCTGAACCGCGGTGGCTGGTCCCTCTTTAAGTGATAACCCCGTAATTTTACGGGTTCACCCGTATCTCACATGGTCCGCTGCGTGCAGATAGCCGCACGGATCGTGACTCCACGCGTGCCTGTCTCGCGAAATCCATCACATCACTCGGCGAATCACTCGGTACGCTGACGTTCAGCGCCGCGGGGTCAACGCCCCGGGTTCGCAGGTCACACAGTGCGTTCTGGAGGTCTTCTCGTGGAAACAACACGCGGCATCGACTTGGCAGGGGTTCAACAGGCGGGCGGCACGCGTCAGCGCGGCTTGGCGCTGGCGGTCGTTGTGGGCGTCACGTGCGCGGCGATGCTGCCCTTGGGCGGGTGCCTGGCGGGCGGGTCTTCACGGACGGTCGAGAGCGGAACGTACGTGCATCCTTCGACGCTGCAGTCGGTGAAGGTCGGGCAGAGCACGAAGGACAACGTGCTGATGATGCTGGGTGAGCCGAGCCGGAAGATCAAAACGGACAAGGGCGGGGAGATCTGGCGGTACTACTACACGAAGACCAAGAAGAGCAACGGGTACGTGCTGTTTGTCTTCGGCGGATCGAACTCGGAGAGCACGACGCAGACCACGGCCGTGAGGTTCAACAGCGAGGGCGTAGTCGACGAGATCTGGCGCGATGACAAGGGCGGGGCGACGCTGCCTGATGTTGGCGACTGAAGCGTTCAACGTGAACGCGAACGTGAACGTGAAAAAGAAGAAAAGCCCGGGCCGGTTGGCTCGGGCTTTTTTTTCATCTGATGAGCTGGACGGACCGCTTGGATTGTTCTCGCCACGCTCCGCGTGTTGGTACCCGCGGTAACTCTCAGCGGCGGATGAGGCGGTAGCGCAGTTCTTCGGGAGATGAGCGGAGAAGCTCAAGGCGGTACGGCAGCGCGGGGCTGAGGCGGGCCAGCTCGCTGATGGCCTCTTCGAGCGTGCAGGTGTATTGCAGCGTGGTGCTCGCGCTGGTTTCCTTGCTGGAGAGATCGATCGTCGGCTCGCCCTGAAGGCTCAGCCCGAGCGACGGATTCGACGCCGAGAGTGCGCTGCGGAGTGCGGCGAGGTCGCTCGGGTCGGTGATGTCCAGCAGAGCCAAGCGCGCTGTGGTGGGCTTGGACCATTCGGTCATGACCTCGCAGAAGAGCTTCGCCAGGGCCTGATCCGCCAGCGGATCAAGCGAAGCGCCGGCGGGCAAACCCGGGGCCACCGCGGCGGCAAGATCAGAGGCGGTTGCGAGCAACCGACCCGACGAATCCACGGCGCGGAAGACCCAGCGCGTGCGGACGAGCCCGTCTTGCGAGGCGGAGGCTGAGCCGCGGGCGATGAGGTAGAGATCGGCAAGGTTGCTGGCACGCAGCGCGGCTTCGACATCCGCGGCCGTCACGACCTGACCCGGTGCGGCGGCGGCGGACGCGGCGGCACGCACGCGCCCGGGATCAGCACTTCGCGAGAGGTTCAGCAGTCGCGTGCCCAGCCGGTCGTAGAGGCGGGTTTCCAGGTCGAGACTGACGCGGTCGAGCTCGGCGAGTGTGCGGAACTCTTCGTTGGTACCCACGGGGAGTGCCGAGGGTGTCGCGCCGGTTTGCACGACGACGACCGAGTCGGCGACTTTGCTGCCCGCGGCGGCGAGCTCGGCGGCGGTGTTCGGCGCTCGGTTGACGAGCACCGCCACGCGCGGCGAGCCCTTGCGCTGGTAGAGCTTGGTCAGCTCGGCGCGTGCCGCCAGACCCGCGGGGCTCGACGGATCGGTCAGCGTCACGTCGCAGGGCTGCGCAGCGACGGGCGTGTTCGTCGGCGGGAGCGTCGGCGTCGACGCGCGGGCGCGGATGCGCATGTTCAAAGTGCCGCCCTCGCCCTTGAAGGGGATCGCCTCAAGCCCCGGAGCGAAGGAGGAGAGGGCCTGCTGCACGGCTTCGCGGAAGTCGCCCGGCGCGCCCTTGAACCCGACTTCGAACTCGGCCATGCTGTCGGTGGCGCCGATGGAGACCGAGGCGTCCTGGAAGTTGTCGACGCCCGTGATGGCCTTGAGCGATCGGCGGGCGACGGGGAGCTGCTCGCTGGAGAGCCCGAAGACGCGGAGGGTGTAATCGCGCGCGTCGGAGGCCTGAATGACTGAGCGTTCGTAATCCGAGAAGAACGCGCGGGCGATGGTGTTCATGTTGTCGACGATGGTCTGATCGTCAACGCCGAAGCCCTTCGGGGCCCAGTCCATCGGCGGCAGCGGGCGCATGCGCAGGCCCTGCGAGTAGTCGATCGGCTGCACGAGCACGGTCTGCGGCGCCTGCCCGCGCGTGCCCAGGAGCTTCACGAGGATCACCAGTTCCGCGTCGGCGGTGTTGGCGAGCAGGTCGATCCCCTCGCGCTCGTTGCGAGCGGAGAGGGCGTTGCCCAGGCGCTCGCGCGCATCGGCGATGGCGATGGGATCAACCTCGCGGAAGCGCATCTCGGGCTGTGAGAGGACGCGCGAGAGACCGACACGGAAACGCTCGGCGACGCCGTTGGAATCGGGCTGGAGCAGGTCCAGAACCGACGCACGCCCCGGGCGGACGGGCGAATCCCAACCCACGAGGATCAGGGTCTTCGGCCGACCGGCACGCTGATACGCCTTCGCCCACTTGGCGATGTCCTCGGGCCCGGCCATCGGGACCACCGGCGGCGGCAGCGGCTCGTTCTCCGCCTTCTGCGCCATCGCCAAGGGCGAGGCGGACGCGAGGGTCATCAGCGTCAACGCGGAGACGAAGGTGAACCGACGGGATGTGTTGCGGGGCGTATTCATGGTTGACTCACTGTGAAAGAGCGAGGCGGTGACGGGAGATTCGAGGAGATTCGTGTGTCCTGCGCACGGCTCTGGAGAGCCGTGCCACCAAAGAGCCGAGCCATCAAAGCCATTCAGCGGCCGCGCTGCACGTCGAGCAGCCAGGCGGTGGCGCTGGAGTTCAGCGCGTTGGCCTTGAGCATCGCGTTTCGCCTTGCGGGCAGAACCTCGCGGCGCCATTCGCTCTGCCCGACCTGGCGGCCTTGCGCGTCGAACCAGCGGTACTGGTACATGATGACCTGGTCGTAATCGGCCCGGCTGCGCATCGGCACGGTGACCGACATCGGGCGGTCGGGCGTCGGCTGGTCATAGACGATCGCGGGATAGTCCACCGCGGTGGTATCCGCCAGCGAGCCGTCGACCGTCACGGCGGGGTACGCCGACTTCGTAATCGCGTCGGGTGCGGCACCGTACGGAGCCTTGGTCTTATCGCAAGCGACGAGCGTCAGGGCGCTGATCGAAAGCACCATCGCCAGCGGGGCGGTCATTCGGCGGCTCAAGGTCGTGTTCATGATCGGGGACCTTTCGGTTGGTTCGGGTTGAGGTCGAATCACTGTTCGGCAAGCGGTCTATCGGAAGGCGTTCGGAATCTGCGTACGTTCAAGCTCACTCTCGTCGATTTGATTTCGACTCGACAGGGGCGGCGGATTCGGGCGGGGCGTCTGCGCGGTTGAAGGCGGCGACCGTGGAGGCGTACGCCGCGTGAAGCTCGCGCAGCCGCGGGGACTTTGGAACGTACGCCGATTGAGGCTGTGCGAAGAGTCGAAGAGCACCGGCGGAGGCGGGCAGGGGTGAGAAGAGCCACGTGCCGCGCTCGAAGATGTGAGCGCCGGGCTGCGTGTTGGGTCCGCCTTGCAGGATCTTGATGCCTTCGAGCTCGTACAGCTCGCGGAGCTGCTGCACGCTGGTGATCTCGCGCAGCACGCCGGCGCGGTGATAGGAATCGAGGACGCTGTCGGAGGGTGTGCGGACACAGGTGCCGCCGAGGATGTAGGGGATGCTCGCGGCGGGCGGGCTGGGGACGAAGTCGTGCAGATAGACCCATCGCCCGGTCGTCGCCCAGTTCGTACTGACCATCGGCAGGCGGAGGTAGTGCAAGCGCGCTGGGCCGGGCAGTGAAGGGCCCGCGATCGGCGGCAGGATTACGCGGCTATCCGGAAAGCGTTCGACCTGCACCGTCATGCTTGAGCCTTCGCCCGCGGGGAGGTTCAGCAGCGCAACGTACACGCGCTGCGGGAAGACCTCGACATGGCGCGTGTCGGCGTAGCTGGTGGCTTTCATCAGCGCGCCGGCGGCGATGGCGCCCAGGCCCGCCCACTGCGCGTCGCGGTTGCGGTTGTTGTTGCCCACGGTTGCCGCGGTGGCGCCGGCGATGATGAGTCCTGTGCCGATGGCGCTCTTGGCGCGGCGCATGGGCTCGAGGTTCGTCCATTTCGCATCGCGGGCGAGGCGGTTGAGGTCGGTGATCAGCGGGAACTCGCCGACCGACGAGCCCGCCAGAACGCGGAGCTGATCGTTCGTGCTGGGGGTGGTGGTGCGGTAGGCGGCGATGGTTGCATCGTCGCCCGTGGCGAACTTCTCCGGCGCGGTGCCGAAGTCAACGATCAGCACGGTGTTGTACGTGCCCTCGACGATGATCCGCGAGAACTCTTGCAGCGCGGGGTTGATCTGCGCGAGCTGGGCGGCGGCCTCTTTGGCTTCCTCAAGCTCGTTGAGCTGACGGGCGGCGATGGCCTTGAGGGTGTAACCGAGTTCGAAATCGGTGGGCACCGGCACGCCGCGGAGCGTCGGATCGTTCGCGGCGGCGTTGCTGCGTTCACCCTCGGAGGTGTTCTGCATCGAGCCGGCGCGGGGTTGCGCGACGCCCGCGAAACCGCGCAGCGTGAAGAGCGAGTTGTTCACACCCGCGCGGAGGTTGCCCCAATCGCCCGTGAGCCCGTCGAGGATGCCGACGTAGCAATACGCCATCGCCTGCTCGAAGGGCTCGCCCTTGAAGGTGCGGGCGGAGTCTTCGGTGGTGAGGAACGCCGCGGGCGTGGTGCCCTCGTTGATGCCCGCGGTGCGGAGGGTCTGGTAGATCTCGCGCGCCGGTCGCTCGGCCGCGGCGGGGGTGCCATCAGCGAGGGCCGCCAGGAGCGCTTTCATCTGGTAGAGCGTGCGGTCGCGGTCGCCGACGGCTTGCGCCTGGTTGATCGCGGCGATGCGTGCATCGGCGAACTCGCCCCGCGCAAAGTCGTTGATGATCGCGCGATCGGCGCGGTAGGGTGAGCAGCCGCAGAGAATCGCCAGCGAAGAGACCGCGGTGATCGTCACGCACGCACGGGCCCGCCCACGCACCGGAGCTTCGGTGATTCCGGCGGGCTTCGGGTTGGCGTGCTGAGACGTCATGGTCATTCCGCGCATCGGCGGCGGTCAATCGATCTGCAGGCCCTTGCTCGTTCGGCGGTACCGCGCCTGACCCGACCAGGCCTGGGCACCCGAAGCGTTGTCGACGATCGCGAACGAGACCGTGAAATCGTCGGTCCGCGCGTCGGCGAGTTGCCCGGGCGTTGACGACGAGTCGCGGACCATGGAGAAGAACCGTGCACTGAGCACGTGCGTGGGCTCCTGTGGGCTTGACCAGTTCCGCCAGTTTGGCCCGATGACCGCACCCAGCGCATCGTCGCTGCGCGGGGCGAAATAGACCTTCACGTTGCGCTCGCGGAGCAGCTCCAGCATGCCGTCGTCGCTGACCAGGGCCCACACCGCGGCCAGTCGGTCGGTGACGCTCAGGCGGTCGCTGGAGAAGTTCTCCAGCCGATCGCAGAGCAGTTGAATCTCCGGACTCTGCGGCGTGCGCCCCTTGAGAAACTCACTGGACGCGAGCGACTGGCGCACCTGATCCGCCGCGGAGAGGATGGCCCGCGAGTCCGAGGTGCTCGTGCGGCCGGTGAGTGCGTCGGCGGGCTCTCCGGGTTGGCGATTGGAACGCGCGGCGCAGGCGCTCAACGACGCCGCGACGAGCGTAAGCAGGAGCACTTTCGCGAAAGACTGCGTACGTTGCACGATCAACGTTGGGCCCTTTGCTTCGGCTCGGTCGTTTGTGTGAACAAAGAGAGCACGGCGCTTCGGAGCCGTGCCACGCGGAGAAACGCAATCAGCGGAGTTCGTCGGAGCGGAAGCCCTGCGAGAAGACTTCCTGCGCGGACTTGACGTGGGTGAGGGTTGCGCGGAAGAAGTAGTTGGAGTAGGTTGTGCCGCCGCGGGTGATCTCGCCGAAGAACCCGTCGAGGACGTAAACGTCGTTGGGGTCGTAGGCGATGGCGTCGGAGGTGCGGTTGCCGGTCTCGTCGGGGATGAGCCCGGGGCGGGCGGAACCGCCGCCGGAGAACTCGGCCTTCAACCGCTCGAAGCGCTTGAGGTCCTTGATCAGCGTGGCCTGCTTGCGGAAGAAGTCTGAGTTGGTGAGCTGATCCGCCAGGTGCTCGCGGATGATGATGAAGTCGCTGGTGTCGGTCCCCTTGGTGCGGTTCTCGATCTGTCCCAGCGCCACGATCACCTTCCGCGGCGAGTTCTTGATCCGCGGGTCCTGCGCGATGCGGTCGGCGATCGCCTCCGCAACCCGACCCGAGAAGTCGTAGAGCGAATCAACCCGCACCGCCGGGGGCGGCGGCGGGGCTTCGTACCCGCGGCTCTGACACCCGGAAAGCCCCGTCGCCACCATCGGCAGCGCCGCCAGGGTCAAAAGCGTGGTCGTGCGGATCATCCGGTTCTTGAACGTGGCGCTGGTCTTCATGGTGTGCTCTGCGGGGTTCATGGTGTGGTTGCGTGTGCTGTGTGAATGCGGACGATCACCCAAAGTGAACGGGCGCGTGCCCGATCAACGTACTGTTGAGTTCGCTGAGGCTGCGAGCATGGATTCGACCTTTTCCCAGGGCAAACCCGCCGCCGCCCCGGGACCGGCCAGCTCACTCTGATCGACGACCCAGGTCATCTTGGGCCCCGAGCAATCGATGTGCACCGAGAAGAACGCCGGCCGGGGCGCCTTGCCCGCTTCATAGTCCGCCGCGTGGGTGCGGATCAGCGGCCAGATGATCTTCCGGTCGGTCTCGGGCAGCGGGAGCTTTTCGACCTCCTCCGGGCGGTGCCAATCCAGCCGCCCTTCGCGCGTGTCCTGCGGCTCAACCCATACCGCACCCAGCACGCGGTAATAGAAAATCAGCCAGTGCCCGCGCCCCTCAAAGGCCTTCTCGCTGATCATCCCCGCCAGCGCCAGCCGCGAGAGCGGCAGGTCGATCCCCGCCTCCTCCATGATCTCACGCTGGGCGTTCTCCGTCGGCGATTCGCCCAGGTGCATGTCGAGCTTCCCGCCGATGGGCGAGCACAGATCAAAGTTCGGCGGCTTCACCCGGTGCAGCAGCAGCACCCTCCCCTGCTGATCACGCAGGTCGCACAGGCAGGCGATTTTGTACGGCAAGCTCGGTGCAGGATCGCTCATGACAAGCGATGGTAGGGCCAACCTTCAGCCGCGAATCACGACAGCGCCCGCACGCGCAGCATCACCCCGTCGACGATCGAAACGACTTTCACCTTCGACCCCGCGCGGATGAGCGCCCCTTCGGAGAGCGCGTCGTACTTCTCGCCGTTGATCTTGATGATGCCAACCGGGCGCAGATCGCTGACGACCTCACCCTCCGCACCCAGCAGCTTCGCGTTCGCGTCCATCGCCGGCGGGGCGCGGTCCTGATCTTCCTCCTCGCCACCCAGCACCATCTTCCGCCCGATCGGCGTGTGCGGCATGAGCTGCAGCCCCACAAACCCCAGCACCGGTCCCCCGATCACCACCAGCCCTGAGCCGATCAGCCCGAAGGTCGTGTTGTAGTTGAACAGGCAGATCACCCCCACCACCGCCACCACGATCGCCGAAAGTGTCAGCACCCCCAGCGTGGGTACAAAAATATCGATGACCATGAGCAACACGGCCGCCGCAATCAGCCCGAAACCCCAGAACAACAGATAGTCCATCGTCATCCTTCTTCCGGTCAAAAGCCCGGCGCCGCACCAAGGGGTGAAATGACCCTTGCGGACACCCGGACATCCTCCCTGATTATTCGCATACCAACGGGCGAGGGTTCAGCCGCGGGCTGAACGCGATACCCTTGCTCCCTATGGCATCCGTGCTGATCATCGGCCCTCACCCCGACGACCAGGAACTGGGCATGGGCGGCACAATCGCCCTCCTCGCTTCTCAGGGTCACCGCGTCACCATCCTCGACCTGACCAACGGCGAACCCACGCCCAAGGGCTCACCAGAGATCCGCGCCCGCGAGGCCGCCGACGCCGCCGCCACACTCAGCCCGCCAGACAACCCCATCACCCGCATCACCCTCGACCTGCCCAACCGCACGGTCACGCATGACGTCGCCTCCCGGCACAAGGTCGCGGGGGTCATCCGCGCCGTTCAGGCCGAGGTCATCTTCGCGCCCTACTTCGAGGACGCCCACCCCGATCACCTCGCCGGCACGCGCATCATCGAGGACGCACGCTTCGACGCCAAGCTCAGCAAGGTCTCAATGCCCGGCGACCGCGGCATGCCCCCCATCCACCCACGCCGCCTCATCTACTACTTCGCCACCCACCTGCGCATCGTCCCTCAACCCAGCTTCATCATCGACATCACCACCACCCTCGAGCTCAAGCACCGCGCCATCGCCTGCTACGCCAGTCAGGTCGGCCCCACCACCGCCAACGCCACCCTGAGCGAACGCATCCTCGCTCAAGACCACTACTTCGGTTCACGCATCAACACCAAGGCCGGCGAACCGTTCTTCGTCCGCGAGCCCATCGGCCTCCGCGGACTTGACGGCGTGATCTGACCATCCACGCTCCGCTCCGCGGGTATGCTCTTCCCATGACCGCCCCGTCCAACCCGGCCGATGCCCACGCATCCAACCTCACCAGCCGCGCCCTCCGTCCCTTCGGCACCACCATCTTCACCACCATGACGCGCCTGGCGCAGCAGCACAACGCCGTCAACCTCTCGCAGGGCTTCCCAGATTACGACGGCCCGTCGTTCATCAAAGACGCCGCCAAACACGCCCTCGACACCGAGCACAACCAATACGCCCCGATGCCGGGCATACCCGCCCTCCGCAAGGCCATCGCCGATCGCTTCACCCGCGACTCCGCACTTCCCTGCGACCCCGACACAAACGTTGTCGTCACCAGCGGCTGCACCGAGGCCATCGCCGCCGCCATGTTCGGATTGCTCAACCCCGGCGATGAGGTCGTCCTCTTCGAGCCGTTCTACGACTCGTACCGCGCGTGCGTCGCGATGGCCGGGTGCACAGCACGCTTCGTCGCCCTCCGCGCGCCCAAACCATCTCCCGGGCACATCGTCGATCAGCCCTTCTCCTTCGATCCCGATCAGCTCCAGGGCGCCATCACCCCACGCACGCGGATGATCCTCATCAACACCCCGCACAACCCAACCGGCAAGGTCTTCTCGCGTGAAGAGCTCACGCTCATCGCTCAGCTCTGCATGAAGCACAACCTCATCGCCCTTTGCGATGAGGTCTACGAGCGTCTGCTGCTCAGCGACGAGCCGCACATCAACCTCGCCAGCATGCCCGGGATGAGCGAACGCACGCTCACCCTCAGCAGCATCGGCAAGACCTTCAGCTTCACAGGCTGGAAGATCGGCTGGGCGGTGGGACCGGCCAACCTTGTCGCCGCCGCTCGCAGCGCTCACCAGTTCCTCACCTTCGCTGTGGTCACACCCCTTCAGCACGCCGCCGCGGTGGCGCTCCGCGACGAAGACCGCTGCGTGCGCCCGCTGGTTGCCGAACTGAAAGCCAACCGCGACAAGCTCGCCGCCGCCCTCGCCTCGCTGGGCTTCAGCGTGTATCAGCCCCACGGGACGTGCTTCATCATGGCCGATCACTCCAGCGTCTCGACAAAGCTCAACGCCAAAGACGATCAGGAGTTCTGCCTGAAGCTCATCGAGCGCGTCGGTGTGGCGGCCATTCCCCCCAGCGTCTTCTACAACAGCCCCGAGCTGGGCAAGCCCCTCGTCCGCTTCGCCTTCTGCAAAAAGCCAACCACCATCGACGAGGGCATCAGCCGATTGCAGGCCCTCCGCTCGATGTGACCGTCGCGATTACTTCGCGTAGCCCTTCGGGTTCGCTTTGAACCACGCCCACGCGCTGGCGACAATCTCGTCGACGTTCGTGATCTTCGCCTTCCACCCGATCTCGCGCGCGATCTTCCCCGGATCGGCGTACAGCGTCGCGGGGTCGCCCGCGCGTCGCGGGCCGATCTTGGTCTTCACCTTCATCCCCGTCACACGCTCAACGCTCTGCACGATCTGCTTGACGCTCAGCCCGTTGCCGATGCCCAGGTTATAGATCCGCCCGTCGCCGGGCTTCAGGGCGTTCATCACCGTCACGTGCGCGTCGACGAGATCCTCCACGTGCACGTAATCGCGCACGCAGGTGCCGTCGGGAGTTGGATAGTCATCGCCGAAGATGCTCAGCGTGTTCTCCGCCTGAGGCCTCAGCCCCAGCAAACACTGCAAAACAATCGGCACCAGGTGCGTTTCGGGCTCGTGATGCTCCCCCAGCGCCCCGCTGCGGTCACACCCCGCGACGTTGAAGTACCGCAGGCACGCGTAGGCAAACGGCTTCCCCGCCGCCTTCTGCGAGGCGTTGAAGTCCGACAGCAGCCGCTCGACCATGAGCTTGCTGGCGCCGTACGGGTTGATCGGCGCCGGCGCAAGCGTTTCCTGGATCGGAACCTTGTCCGCCGGCGGCTCGCCGTACGTCGCCGCCGTCGATGAGAACACAAACCGCTGCACGCCGCAGGCCTCGGCGCTCTCGATCAGCGACAACGCCCCGGCCGTGTTCGTGCGATAGTACTGCAAGGGCTGGTTCACGCTCTCACCCACGTACGTCAGCGCGGCAAAGTGCATCACCGTGTCCACGGCATGGTCGCTCATCGCCTTCCGCACCAGCGTTGAATCGCTGATCTCACCCTGCACAAAGCTGAACCGCCCCTTCGCCCCCTCGCCCGCCGCCTTCGCGATCGCGTCGATCGCGGCGCGGTGACCACGGAACAGATTGTCAACCACCACCACACGGTGCCCGTCGCGCAGAAGGCGAAGAACCGCGTGCGATCCGATATACCCCGCCCCGCCCGTGGCAAGAACGTTCATAACCGCATCGTACGTCCAAGCGCCGCAACGGTTCAACGAGCTCCGCACCGCCGGGAACCCAACCGCCATGATCAAGATTCTCGGACCGCACGAGCCAGAACTCCTCCATCGGCACTGACCCCGTGCAATCACCAAACCCCGTCGATCGTTCTCTTCCGCAGATCGGCACGTTCTCGCGCAGATTCACGCATCGTTTGCTCAACCAACGACGCTCAAAGCCCGTATACACATCCGTGCCGATCTCCTGTCGCGACGCTGGTCCACCCCAGCCGCTCGCCCGGGACGATCAGCCAAGGACCGCACACATGCCCCTGCCGCTGCCGCGTCTGTTCTCGCGTCTGCTCCCCGCCCTGATCATGAGCCTCAGCCTGCTGTGCCTCAGCACGCAGGCGATCGCTCAGCCCATCAGCGAGCAGGAAAAGAAAGAGATCCTCGCCAAAGCCGAGAAGCTCGTGCGTGAAGAGGCCTATGCCGCCGGCACAGACTTCGGCCGCTGGGATGACCACCTCAAGAAGTTCCGCGAGCGCCTCAACGCCGCCGACACCGCGCCGCGCTTCTCCTCCGTCGTCAACCAGATGCTCAGTGAGTTCGGCATCAGCCACCTGGACATCCTCTCCCCCGCCGCCGCCCGCCAGATCGAAGGCTCGACCTTCTCCGGCATCGGTGTCTCGCTCACGCCGCTGCGCCGCGACGGCTCCGGCGCGCACCAGATCCAGCTCGTGCTCGAAAACTCGCCCGCCCAGAAAGCCGGCCTCAAAGTCGGCGACGTCATCCTCTCCGCCGACGGCAAGCCCCTCACCGATACCTCACTCCTCCGCGGGCCCACCGGCTCGGTGGTCAAGGTCGAAGTTCAGAACGACGACGGCACCACCCGCATCATCGACATCACCCGCGGGCGCGTCAGCTTCCGCGAGCCCGAACTGCTCGTCGATCTCGACGACGACACCGCCCTCATCCGCATCCCCACCTTCCACTCCGACTACGACCGCCGAAATGTCAACGCCCTCATGCGCAGAGCCATGAGCAAAAAGCGCCTCATCATCGACCTCCGCTTCAACGGCGGCGGCGAAGTCCGCAACATGCTCCACTTCCTCGGTCTCATGCTCCCACGCGGACAAGTCATCGGCACCTCAGTCTCCCGTGAACAAGCCCAGGAGTTCGCCCGCACCACCGGCGGCGACGCCGACGATGTCGTCGCCGTCGCGGATTGGGTCCAGGAAAAAATGCGCATCGCCCGCAACGACGTCGGACCGTACAAAGGCCAGGTCGTCGTCCTCATCAACCGCTTCAGCGCCTCCGCCTCCGAGATCGTCGCGCAGACCCTCGTCGAGCTCAAAGGCGCCATCACCGTCGGCACCCCCACCGCCGGCGCCGTGCTCGTCTCCAGCTACGAGCGCCTGCCCAACGGCTTCCAGATGAAAGTCCCCCACTCCGAATACGTCTCCATCAAGGGCCGCCGCCTCGAAGGCAAACCCGTTGAGCCCGACCACACCGTCCGCGGCGGCGAAGGACTCTGGAACTCCCCACGCGCCGCCGGTAACGCAGCGCCCTCAGCCGACGAGCTGCGCACGAAGGCCAAGAATGACCGCGCCGTGAAGGTCGCCCTCGACAAACTCAACGAGCTCGACGGCCAGGCCCACGAGAACAAGCCCAAGCCCAACGAACAACCAACCGAAAAACGCTGACCCCGCTTCCGCCGCCGACACCCCCTAACCTTCGCCCATGTCCTTCGGCACCCTCGATCAACTCCAAGAATCCGCCCTCGCCAAGCTCGCCGCCGTCACCGACGCAGCCGCCCTTGAGGCCTGGCGCGTCGAGTTCATCGGCGCCAAAGGTAAAGTCAAAGCCGCCCTCGGCGCTACCAAAGACATCCCCAAGGACGACCGCCCAGCCTACGGCCAGCGCGTCAACGCCCTCGCCACCACCCTCCAATCCGCCTTCGATGCCCGTCAATCCGAGCTCGGTGCCACCACTCAGGGTAAACCCCAGGGTCCCAAGATCGACATGACCGAGCCGGGCGAGCTGGTTTCAGAATCTGTGGGCCGTCAGCACATCATCACCCGCGTCCGCAACGAGCTGTGCGAGGTCTTCGGGCGGATGGGCTTTGAGGTCGCGACAGGCCCGGAGCTTGAAGACGACGAGCACAACTTCGTCAAGCTCAACATCCCCGCCGGGCACCCCGCCCGCGAGCCCAACGACAACTTCTATATCGACGACCCGACCAAAGTGCCCCAGGCCCGCATGCTCCGCAGCCAGACCTCAACCGTCCAGGCCCGGGTGATGCAGGCCCGCGTCAAAGCCGCGAAAAACCCCGTCGGCGGGCTGGATTCTTCCATCAAGATCATCGCCCCCGGGCGCGTCTACCGCCCCGACACCGTCGACGCCACCCACTCGTTCATGTTTCACCAGATCGAGGGGCTTTACATCGACCGTCAGGTCTCCATGGCCGACTTGAAGAACACCCTGCTTCAGTTCGCCCACGCCTACTTCGGGCCCGAGGCCCTGATCCGCCTCCGCCCGACGTTCTTCCCCTTCACGGAACCCTCCGCCGAGCTCGATCTGCGGATCCGCCTGCGCGAAGACCAGCCCCTGCGCTGGATGGAGCTCGGCGGGTGCGGGATGGTCCATCCGAATGTTCTGAAAGCTTGCGGCGTCGACCCCGAGGTCTGGACCGGGTTCGCCTTCGGCTTCGGGATCGAACGCCTGGCGATGGGCAAGTACGCCGTGCCCGATATCCGCATGCTCTTCGAGAACGACCTGCGGTTCCTGCGTCAGCTCTGAGCCCGACGCGCCTTGGGCCGTCGGTTGCGAGCGCACCATCCCCTCCCCCCACTTCGGATCCGGGTTCGCCGGCCCATGAAACGATCTCATATTCGTGGAAGACCCCCTGCGTATGGGTCTGAGATTCCACAGATTTGAGACAAAGACCGGGGAATTGGCTACGGTTTGTTGCCCATGAGTACCGAGTCACCCCTTCACGACCGTCTGCACGACATCGCCGAGGGGATGAGCTATCGCGAGCTGGGCGAGCTGACCGGGACCAACGCCGAGACGGTTCGACGCTACATGCAGGGGCAATCCCCCAGCGTGGAGTTTCTCACGGCCCTGTGCCGGCGGAAGGGGATCAACGCGCAGTGGCTCCTCACCGGTTCGGGCCCGATGCGCTCGGCGGATATCAAGGTCGCATCGCTTCGAGAAGCGAACTTCGGAGAACTGCTCTCCGCGATGGCGATCTCGCTGGAGCTGCTGCGCGACCGGCTGGACCGCGTGGAGCGGTTCGTGCACACGCTCGAGACGCGTTTGCGTGCGCAGAGCCTGCCAGCACAGCCGCCGGTGGTGATCCCCGCGGAGATCCGATCGACCAGGACCGAGGCGGGGCGAGTTTCGAGCCAGGAGAGACCACATGAAGGGCAAAGCCAATCGTCCCGAGACGGAACGGGTGGCAACACCGGGAGCGCCGCCGAAGAGCCCGGCGCTCGTGCGGTTCGACCCCGGGCCACGCGGATCGCGGACGCTGTTGCCCAACGACCACGTCAAGGCCCTGGTTGAACTTTTGCGCGGGCAGACCCCCGACCTCGCTCGGCGTTGGCTCAGCGCCCTGCTCATCGTCCCCGAGCGCGAACGCGAATCGGTCGTCAGTGCCGTCGAACGCGGCATCGTCGCGGAGTATCCGCAGACCGTCGAGAGCAATGAACGCATCACCCGTGCGGGCGCACGCGAGCTTCGCGGCGATGGCGCTTCCGCGGGCGAGTCAACCACCGCGTCGCCGACCGCTCAGCATGGCACGACGAACGCGGGCGAGCCAGAGAACGCTCAGTTCCGCGTGGTCTATCCGCCGGTGCAGAAGCAGGGGTACGTCGAATCGGTGGAGAAATCTTTCGAGGTTGTGGGCGATGCGCAGACGTCGGCCGAGTCGGGCAATCAGCAGAAGGGCAAGGGTGCGCGGGGCGTGAAGGGTGCGGGGCGTCGCGGCGGGGCGAGCCGGGCGTGAGGACCGCTGATAGCATCGATTCACTATGAGCAGCAACGCCGCTTTGGCCGAGCGTTTGGAGCTTTTCAGCCGGTTGTTGGAGGTGACGGGCGCGGATTCGTTCCGTGCCAGCGCCCACGCGCGGGCGGCCCGCGCGGTGGCCGACTGGCCCGCGGACCTGTGCGCCATGGCCCTTTCACCCGACGGCGGCAAAGCGGCCCTGCAAAGCATCGCCGGCATCGGGCCCAAGCTCGCGGACAAGATCGTCGAGTTCGCCAAGACCGGCGCGATCAAGGAGCTTGAAGAACTCAAGGCCCAGGTGCCCGCGGGTCTCATCGCGCTCTTCGAGATCTCGGGCCTCGGGCCCAAGACGATCCGCGCGCTCTGGCAGGACGCGGGCGTGACCGATCTGGACTCGCTGAAAAAGAGCATCGCCGACGGCTCGATCATGAAGGTCCCGCGCATGGGCGAGAAGGCCGTGCAGAAGATCAGCGCCGCGATCGCCATCGCCGCCCAGAGCGCCGGGCGCGTTCGCCTCGGGCCCGCCGCCGCGCTCGCCGACGCGATCATCGCGCACATCAAGAGCGTCAAGGGCGTGCGCGAGGCGATCGCCGCGGGCTCGCTGCGCCGCGGCAAAGAAACCGTCGGCGACCTGGACATCCTGATCTGCATCGAGAACAGCAAGGCCCAGGCCGCCGCGGCGGAGGCGTTCGTGACCATGCCGGGCGTGCGCGCGGTTCTGGCCCGCGGGGAGAACCGCTGCAGCGCACAGGTGAACATCGATCTGTCGTCGCGCTGGGAGGATTCCAGCGAGAGCCCCAGCGCCGCGGCTCAATCAGGCTCGACGATCCAGGTCGATATCCGCCTGATGGAAGAAGCGGTCTTCGGGGCGGCCCTTGCGTACTTCACAGGCAGCAAGGAGCACAACGTGCGCATGCGTCAGCGGGCCCTCGATCGCGGGCTGACGCTGAACGAGTACGGGCTCTTTCCGAACACGCCCGACGATCCGACCCCGCCGCAGCAGAAGGGCGTGAAGCCCGTCGCGGGCAAGAGCGAGCAGGAGATCTACGCCGCGCTCGACATGGCGTGGGTCCCGCCCGAGCTGCGTGAAGACCGTGGCGAGATGGAGTCCTTCGAGCTCAAGCCGGGCAAGGGCGTGGCGCACCGTCCAAAGCACCTGATCGAGATCGGCGACATCAAGGCGGAGCTGCACGCGCACACCACCGCCAGCGACGGCGTGCTATCAATCGTTGAGCTTGCGAGGGAAGCGAAGCGGCGTGGGTTTCACACCATCGCCGTCACGGATCACTCGCGCAGCAGCGTGATCGCGAACGGGCTTTCGCCCGATCGGCTGGAGAAGCACATCAAAGCCGTGCACGCGGCGAGGAGCGAGGTCGAGGGGATCACGATCCTTGCCGGGAGTGAGGTGGACATTCTCTCCGACGGTGCGCTGGACTACGACGACGACCTGCTGGGCAAGCTCGACATCGTCGTCGCCTCGCCCCACGCGGCGCTCACCCAAGACCCCGCAATCGCCACGAAGCGTTTGTTGAAAGCGATCGAACACCCGCTGGTGCACATTCTCGGTCACCCTACCGGGCGATTGGTGATGCGCCGCCCGGGGCTGGACCCGGCGATGGAGGAGCTTTATGCCGCCGCGAAGCAGCATAACGTGGCGCTGGAGATCAACGCGCACTGGATGCGGCTGGACCTGCGCGACGTACACGTCCGCGGCGCGGTGAACGCCGGTTGCCTCATCGCCATCGACTGCGACGTCCACCACCCCAGCGACTTCGACACATTGCGCTTCGGCGTGCAGACCGCACGCCGCGGCTGGCTGGATCGCTCGTCGTGCGTCAACGCCATGAGCCACACAGACCTGCACGCGTGGTTGAAATCCAAGCGGTGAACTTTGGAAATCCTCAGAGCCGACGACTTCAGTCGTCGGAGGTATTTTGGCTTTTCTTCCTGAGGAAACCGCAAAAACAAAGAACCGACGACTGAAGTCGTCGGCTCTGATGTCGCTCGTGCGTCACTTCTCGATCAGTGGATCTCGCGCGGTGCCTTGCTCGCGGCCGACTCAAGCTCCGCCTTCTGAGCGGGCGCCAGCTTGCCCATCAGACCCAGCGCCTCGTACGTCTCCAGGATCGACTTGGATTCCATCCCCAGATACGCCTCGTCGCTGCTGATGATCGAACGCCCGAGGATCTTCTCCAGCATCGCCTGCGTGTACGTGGGCTTCACCGCGGCGGTGGACTTGGTCCCGTACTGGTTCAGGTTGCTCGCGAAGATCCCCGCCGCCGAGACGGGCAGGAAGTCCTCGTACCGCAGCCCCTCGAACCGCACGTACCCCTCCGCGATCAACTGCTTCAGATCCGTGCTGGCGATGGCGCCCTTGCTCGCCCTGCCCTTGGCGGTTGCGAAGTACTTCGCCCGCACCAGGCCCGCCTCGACCAGCCCCTTGAGGTTTTTCGGGAAGGGCTTGAACGGCTCGGCATAGAGCGCTTCGTACCGTGCGAAGTCCTTCTTGGGCAGGCTCGGGTCTTTCTCGCGGGCCGCGTCGGCGATGGTCAGGCACTGGTCGTAGAGCTCGCGCCCCTTGGGCGTGGCGGCGTAGAAGCGCTGCTCGATCTCGCCGAACCGCGCGGTGTGGCCGGCGTTGGTCGTGGTGCCGTCGGGGTTGGTGAATGTCACCGGCTCGGTGAGCGCCTTGTACGCGTCCTGACGCAGCAGGACGGGCGTGTCCTCGCTGGGCCCTTCGGTGAAGTCCTTGAACCCGCTGTGCTTCAGGCGTGAGAGCTTCGCGTCGTCGAGCGACAGCCGCTTGACCAGCGAATCCACCAGCAGGTTGATCTCCGCGTCGCTGACGGTCCCTTGCGTGAACGAATCGAGCTGCTCCTGCGTCAGGTGGCGGAAGCTCAGACGCATGTAGTCGCGGTCGGCGAAGCTCCGCAGGCGCGAGAGCGCCAGCCCCGCGCGCATGCGGAAGTGGCTCTCGTCGATTTCCGCGAGGCAGAACTTCATCGCCGCGGTGTAGAGGTCCATGCAGAAGGTGTTGGGCGTCAGGTGGTTGAGGTGGTGACGCTCAAAGCACGCGATATCCGCGGCGATCTTGAACCCGCCGTCGCACAGGTCCTTGTAGAGCTGATGGTCGCGGGCCTGGCCCGTCCACTTGAAGATCCGCTCGGTGCCTTCCCGGATCAGCTCGGTGGCGTCGTTCCAATCAAGCCCGCCCTGCTTCTCGCCCTTTTCGATGAGCAACTTCGCCTTGTCGGAGAAGACCTGGCGCGGCGCGAGGATCTTCTCGATGCGCTCGCGTGTCGAGGGCTCGAAGTAATCGGTCATCAGCACGGAGCTGAAGACGCGGTGCTCGGGGTTGACCGCGGAGCGGAACGCCGTGGCGATGATCGGCTGGCTCTTCGCACCCACGCTGGTCATGTCGTAGAAGTTGTGCGGCTCCATCGCGAACTGCGCAAAGAACCGCCCGATCCACCGATACTCGTCGGGTCGGCCGATACGGATGGCGCCGTGACGCTCGCCGCTGGTGCGGTCGATGAGCTCCGGGGTGATCGAAAAGCCCTTGTGCAGCTTGGTGAGCAGGTCGCACACCGCGGTGTTGGTCACGCGGTTGACCAGCAGGGCGCCGTCGTACATGGGCACCTCCTTGCCGAACATGCCCGACAGCTCGGCAAAGAGCTTGTGCTGCATCTGAACCTTGTCGGCAAACCCGCCCTTGGTCAGGGTGTTCGTCGAGGCGGTGGGTGCGGAAGCGAAGGTGGTCATCCGGATTTCTCCGTTTTGGGCGTTGCGAACAAGCGACCTGCGGGTCGAATAGTTGACCTGCGGGTCGTTTCAATAGAGAGTGTATCGTCAAAAACGACCCGATGCCCTAGGGGTTCGTTCCCGAATCGGACAGATCGGCAAATACGGGGTTTCCCTGATCTGCCGTGGAGCCGAAACCGGGCCAGCGAGGGCGATTTATCGCTTCCCCACGGGCAGGGGGTCGGCGACTCGGCCCTCGCGCCAGGCGCGGAAGCGGGGCCAGAAGACCTCTTGCATGAGGATCTTGACGCAGGCGGCGACGGGGATGGCGATGAGCAGGCCGTAGAACCCCGCGAGGATGCCCCCGGCGATGGAGGCGAAGAGGATGGTGGGGGTGTCCATGCCGGTGTTCTTGCCCTGGATCTTCGGGGAGAGGACGTAATCGTCAAGCACCTGCGCCAGCGAATGAACCGCGATGGGGGCCAGCACGATCCACCAGAAGGTCTCCTGCCACCAGACCCACCCGGGCTGGAGCAGCAGCAGCAGCATGGCCACGGGGATGCCCAGGCTGCTGGCGTAGGGCACCAAACACAGCAGCCCGACGATGGGCCCGAGGATCAGCGGCAGGCCCACGCCGATGAGCGTGTACATGACGGTGAAGTAGATCATGAGGATGGCGCAGATGGTCAGCCGCCCGCGGATGAACCCGCTGATGGCGATGTCCATGAGGCCCACGAGGTGGACGGTCTCGGCGCGGTTGGCGTCGGGGATGAGGTTTCGCAGGAAGCGCAGCACGCGGTCGAAGTTCGTGGAGATGTAGTAGAAGAAGAACGCGGTGATGAAGGCGCCGAAGCCCAGCATCGCCAGCGACGAGGCGAGCCCGAAGCCGATGGTCAGCGCCCCCGCGCCGGTCTGTACGAAGGCCTGGCTCAACTGGCGGCTGTTGTTTTTGATTGTCTTCGCCAGCCACTCGACGGTCTCGTAGACGAAGACCGCCGTGGCATTGGTGGTGTGGGCTTCGTCTTCTGCCGCGAGTGCCACGTCGGCTTGGTCGGCGGGTTGCGTGGTGGGCAGCCGCGGGACGAAGCTCTCGGCACGCTCGGGCGGACCCACGAACTGCGGATCGAACTCCCACGGACTGAGGTACCCCTCGGGCGGATCGTGCGGCAAGGTGTGGATCGCGGGGCCGAGGACCGTGCCGACGACGCCGGTCGGATCGGGCTTCTTCTCGGGGTTGTTTGGATCGGTCGGCGCGGGGCTGGTTTCGCCCTGCATCATGGCGGCGCGTTTGCTGGCGCGGGTGGCTTCGGCGCGAAGGTCGATGAGCCACTGGCGGAGCTTGAACCAGTTGCCGTCGTCGCCGCCGGGCAGGGCGCGGACCATGCGTTGGTCTTCGGGGTTCTCGACGCTGCGCCAGAGGGCCTGGATGTGCGAGGCCTGCTGTTGAACGTACCCGGCGCCTTGCAGCAGCCCGAACCCCAGCCCCCCCACCACCGGGACGACAATGATGGCGAAGCAAACGACGATGATGCTCACCGCGGCAAAGGGGCGGGAGAAGTGCCCGTGCTCGCGTCCGGGCTTGCGACCGAGCGATGTCAGCCAATCCACCACGGGCTCAAAGAGGTACGCCAGCAAGAGCGCGAGCAAAAGCGGGACGGTCACGAGGCTGAGCTTGTACCCAAGCCAGACAAGGGCGAGAACGATGAGCACGAGAGCCGCATCACGAAGGGGCTGAATCTGCCAGAGGTGCACGGCCCGCCAATCAAGCCCCGCGCCGCGCACAGGAGCGGCGGGCTCGGGCGAAGCCGCGGGCATCGGCCGCTGGTCGGGGTTCGAGGTGGGGTCGGGTGAGGAGGACATGGGATCGGCAACAGAGTACCCAGGTTGAGGCGTTGATGCCCACTCGGTGCAGCGCTCTTCATTTCTTCGCCATCGGCGTGCGTGAGTTTCAGAGCGTCCAAAACTCAAACGCGTAGACCGGGACGTGCACACCCATGGCCTCAAAGTCCGGCGGCGTCTGGGGCAGATCCTTCAACAGCCCGGAGGCGGGATGTGTTCTCTCCGCAATCCACCGGTCAAGTTCGTCGTACCCGGGCGGCGGTTGCCCTTCGGTCAGATTCCGACCGTAGTTAAAGAGCAGGCTGTTGTCATAGGTATCGACAAGATCTATACCCACACACTCGCCCGGCGTGCTTGGGGGCACACTGACGACCGTGTTCCTTGCAGAGTCAGACAACCAATACTCATCGATGGTGGACCGAAAGTAGACCGCGAAGGGCGTGTAGCGGTGATTGCGATTGGCCATGAGGGCTTCATGCGTTGGGTAAAGCCTGACTCCACCCCGCCCGTTTCTCTTCAACTCGGCCCACGTCTTGCGGCTGCAATATGCCGGCGGACAGCCGAGCGAGTGCTCGGGCATTTCTTCGTTGAACTCAGAACACGACCCATCCCACGACACCAGGGGTGGTTTGGCGTATCGATAGAGATAGACATTTGCTCGCGCCGAATCCCAGAACGATCCTGCTGTCAGCGGTGTGATGACTTCGATATAGCCCACGAAAACGCGGTGCATGATGATCACAATCGATTCATCCGCTCAACTCGCCGCGTGATCCGAGCATGAGACACGCGCCATGTGCGAGGTATGACAAAGCCGAACCACCACAGGTCCACAGACCCGCGCCACCAAAGACGATTGAGAAGGGTGAGGGTGGTCTTACGCCACGCCGCGGGCGGCGTCGAGGCCGAAGGCTTCTTCGAAGTCGAAGACGCCGCGGAAGTCGTCGAGGGTGTCCTCGGGGCTGGCGCGCATTTCACCGCGGTCGATCATGGCGTAGACGATGACCCCGAAGTCCTCGGTGCGTTTGAGGCCCCACTTGCGCATCACCGCGCCGGCGAGCATGCCGAACTTCTCGATGGCGTAGTCGCGCAGGCCCAAGCAGAGTTGTTGACCGGTGACATGGCGTGGGCGGCCGCCGCCGACCTCGTTGGCGGCGACTTCGGCGCAGCCTTGCCCGTGGGCCAGTTTCACCGTGTGCGAAAGCCCTTCACGCACGAAGGTGAAAGCGGCCTCGGGAAACTCGGCCGCCTGGTCTCGAATAGATTGCCAGTCCGGGTTGCTGATCGTCATACCGGTTCGACTCCGCCGAAACGTGTCACCCGCCCCAGTGTGGGCTGTTCAATCCTAGCGCTCACGATGGCCTTTCAGCCACTCGTGAACGAACAAACCGTAAATCCTCCGTACTTGGTATCGGTTCGTGTCCCGCTGAAGCGGGAGATTTTGTTCGCATCATGCACGGCGGTGCTGACGGCTGGCTGAGCGCATCAGCCATGATGCTCAAAAGCTGGGTTCTCCTCGATGGGTTTCCCCGAGCGCACAACCGTCATGAAAAAACCCCGCGAGGGATGCTCGCGGGGTCTTGGGGAAGTTTGAATGGGTCTGCGGATCAGCCGTTGATCGCGGTGACCTTGACCTTGGTGTAGGTCTGACGGTGGCCGGTCTTCTTCTTGAAGCCCTTGCGGCGGCGGAACTTGTGGATGAAGACCTTGTCGCCCTTGACGAGGGGCTCGAGGATCTCGACGGTGACCGAAGCGCCGGCGACGTAGGGCTGGCCGATCTTGGCCACCGCCGTGCCGTCGCCCGAACCGACGATCAGGACGTCTTTGTAGGTGTGGGAAGCGCCCTTGCCGGCCTTGCCCTCGTTGAGCAGATCGACGAGGATGACGTCATCCTTCTCGACCATGCGCTGACCGCCGCCTTCTGCGATGACTGCGTACATCGGGAAACTCCAAACCGTCCTGACGGGGGGTCGCAGACGCCCGGGCGAACACGCCACGAGGCCGGACCGGCTTGACTCGGTCCCGGTGCGGAACGGGGGAGGAGTTTAGGCGTGAAAATCGATTGGTGCCAGTCCCGAACCACTCAAGCTCAAATCCACCAACCGTGTTCGGTCGTGCATGACGACATCACCGCGGGCCAGTTGGGTGAACCGGGGGGAGAGTTGGGCCAGTTCGGTGCCGCAGGGGGTGGATTGACTGGGCATCCACCGGCACTGACATTCCATGTACAGGTTGTCCGCTCATAGACGAAGCAACCACGCGTGGGGTGAGATGGCGCTCCAGTCGGACAGGGCGTGACGGAGATTTTCCGTTTGACGGTGCATGTGCAAACGTTGGCTGAGCTGTCGTGCTTGCAACCATACTCCGGTATGCCCGGCTGAACTGCAGGTGAGTTCGGCCCCGCGGGCGAGCCGGGCCACGGGGTGAGCGTATCGGTCGGTGAGGGTGTCCAAGGTTTCCACGTTTGGGCAAACTTCACCAGGCAACCGCCCTCTGCGGCGTAGGGACGGGCGTACGAATATCCGTAATCATCGTACTCTCGCCAGTACGGAATGAAGAATCCTCGAAAGTCCAACTCAGCACCCGCGACCAAAAGTGGGCCGACTTCGCCACTCACGCCATCGACAAAGAAGGTGAATCCACCGACTTGAGCCTGAATGACCGGGAGCGACCCGTAGACGCCGAAAGCCACGTCGTACCGATTCGTGAGCGGAGAACAGTTGTTGGCCATCAGGTGTTCGCCGACCAGCCGTTCGATTTGATCCGCTCGGCTCTGCGCACCGGTGAGCAGTTTCTGCGATTCAGAGACGTTTGTGCACAACTCTGCGGCGGCAGGGAGAATCGCCGCGAGGGTATTGCGGATCGTCCAAACCCGCCCCGTTTCCGCTTCTGTTTGCCCCTCGACATACGCCGCCCATGTAACCGGTCCGTTCGATGTCAGAACGGACACGCTTCCACCAGCGATACTCTGGGCAGACGGGCTTTGGAAGTTCCGTTCGAGAACGTTGTTCTTGCTGATGAGCTTGCCGTCCTGCATCCACGCGTCAATGTTCGGCAGCGGAGGAGCGGGCGGCTGGGAAGGGTGAATGACCGGATACGGCACAGCAGGATCGAAGATCATCGAAAGATGCTCTTGGAATCCTTCGCCGTTGCTGACCGGGTCCGTCTCGAACTTGCC
>Ga0068877_10001005_pt1 | contig 23872 bp, 16 predicted proteins | sample NOAtaG_FD_66437 | JGI IMG/M metagenome (GOLD analysis project Ga0068877, IMG submission 66437) | Freshwater lake microbial communities from Lake Erie, under a cyanobacterial bloom - NOAA_Erie_Diel6S_1000h metaG | ecosystem: Environmental > Aquatic > Freshwater > Lake | place: USA: Ohio, Lake... | reverse complement strand
TCGAGACCTGCGTGCGCAGTTCGACCGTTTGCATTCTGGCGAATCTGTCGATGCGCTTTAAGACGCGGCTCGACTGGGACGAGAAGAGCTGGACGGTGAAGCAGGCGGAGGTGAAGCCTTATCTGAAGGCGAAGTACCGCGCGCCGTGGAAGCTGGAAGTCTAGGGCTTGCCCGGTAGGGCGAAAGCGATGTATTCGCCCTCGATGGGCTTGCTCGTAGCGGGAGTCAAGCCCACTTGGGCGGAGGCGCAAAAGACCAGGTATTGTTTGCCGTTGAGTTCATAGACGGCGGGGATGCCTTCGATGGCGGTAGGAACTTCGAATTCCCAGAGGAGCTTGCCGTTGTCGATGTCGAAGGCGCGGACTTTTTTGTCGCGGGTACCGGTGAAGACGAGTCCGGTGGAGGTGACGATGGGGCCGAGTTTGGGATAGTGGGTGCCGGTGTTGCGAATGCCGCGGGCGGCGAGTTCGGGGACTTCACCGAGGGGGATGCGCCACTTGATGTCGCCGGAATTGAGGTCATAGACGGTGAGGGTGGTCCAGGGGGGCTTGATGGCGGAGAGCCCGTCGCTGGCGATCATGAAGCCGAAGGCGCTTTCGTAGCGCTCGTCGGGGGAGAGGCCGGGGACCTCGTCAGCACGCTTGTCGAGCTTGAGCAGGCAGGGGAGATCCTTGCTGACGACGACGAGGAGGCCCTTACCGGGATCGACAGCAGCGCCGCCCCAATTGGCTCCGCCATTGTTGCCGGGCATTTGAATGGCGCCGCGCTGGGCGGGCGGGGTGAAGAGCCCTTCGTTGCGGGCGGAGAGAATCTGGTCGCGGAACTTGGCGCGGTCGGCGGGGGTGAGGAAGGGGCTGAGGTCGTCGACGGTAAAGCTCTGGCGGGCGAAGGGAGCGGGCTTGGAGGGGAAGGGCTGAGTGGGCCAGGTGGTTTCGCCGGGCATGTCGGTCTGGGGTACCTTGCGCTCTTCAATGGGCCAGAGGGGCTGGCCGGTGAGGCGGTCAAAGACCCAGACGAAGCCTTGTTTGGAGACCTGAGCGACGGCATCGATGCGGCGGCCATTGTGATTGACGGTGAGGAGTTTGGGGGCGGTGGAGTCGTCGTAATCCCAGATGTCGTGATGGACCATCTGGTAGTGCCAGAGGCGCTTGCCGGTGCGGACGTCGATGGCGAGGAGGGAGTCGGCGAAGAGATTGTGGCCGGAGCGGTCTTTGCCGTAGAAGTTGTACTTGGCGCTGGCGGTGGGGGCAAAGAGGATGCCGCGTTTTTCGTCGATGGACATCTCGCTCCAGACGTTGGCGCCGCCGACGGCTTTCCAGGCGTCCTTGGGCCAGCCGTCGTAGCCGAACTCGCCGGGGCGGGGGATGGTGTGGAAGGTCCAGACGAGTTTGCCGGTGCGGACATCGAAGGCGCGGATGTCGCCGGGGGCGGAGCCATAGCCCTGGTTGGTGGCCGAGCCGACGACGATGAGGTCCTCGAAGATCTTGCCGGGAGAGAGGCTTTGCAGAACGGTGAGGAGTTTGGGGTCGCGGTCGAGGCCCAAGCGGAGATCGACCTGGAAGCTATCGATGGTTTTGCCGGTGTTGGCGTCGATGGCGCGGAGTATGTGATTGCTGGCGAGGATGAGGCGTTTGTCACGGCCGTCCTTGCTCTCCCAGTAATTGATGCCGCGGGTGGTGATGGCGGTGGTGCCGGCGGGGGGCGACCACTTCCAGAGGGGTGCGCCGGAGGAGGCATTGAGGGCGACGATGGAATTGCCGGCAGCCATGACGAAGATGCGATCGCCGGCGATGACGGGGTTGAAGCTGTAGCGCTTGTTTTCGCCGATCGGGTAGCGCCAGGCGATCTCAAGGCGCGTGACGTTGGATTTGTTGATCTGGTCGAGGGCGGTGAACTGGGTGGCGTGGGGGCCGCCGCCGTAGTCGCGCCAGGTGCGGTAGTCCTGGGCGAGGAGGCTGGTGGCGAGCAGGATGAGCGCGCGCATTAGGTGAGCTTCCGTTGTTCGGCGGTGCGGGGCTTCCAGCGGTAGGCGGCCAGGGAGTTGCGGTAGAAGTATTTTTCCTGAGCGGCGCGGGACTTCTTGCTGACGTAGTTGCGGACGACGGTGAGGACCTGTTCGTAGGCGCCGAGGCCGTCGGAGTTGGGCCAGTCGCTGCCGTAGACGACGCGGTCTTCGCCGAAGCGCTGCCACATTTCGTCGAGGACGGGTTTATAGAAAGCGTCGTCGGTGATGGTCTGGCCGTTGCGTTTCTTGAGCACGGCGGAGACCTTGACGTAGATCTGCTTGCGGGCGGCAAGATCGGTGAGGACAGCGGCTGCTTTATCGAGGGCCTCCATGCCGGGCAGATGGTCGATCATGATGCGGAGATTGGGGACGAGGTCGGAGGCGCGGCGGAGGTCTTCGAGGAGCTTGCGGTTGGGGTTGGCGGAATCGAGGATGAGGCCGCGTTCGGCGAGGTATTTCAAGCCGGCGACGAATTCGGGTTTGGAGAGTTCCTTACCGATGTCGAAGCCCCAGATATTGCCATAGCGGATGCCGAGATAGAGGGGGTTGGCGGCGTGCTTGTCGAGTTCGGCGCGGAAGTTTTTGTCGCCGGGGGGTATGTTGCCGACCATGCCGACCATGATGGGGGCGGGAGCGCAGACATTGAGAACCCACTGGTTGTCGGCGAGCCAGGGGCTGCACTCGAGCTCAATGGCGCCGACAATGCCGAGCTTGCGGGTGAGGGCGATGTAGCGGGGGGGGAGAGCTGTTTTGTAGCGGACGGCGTCATCCTTTGGGGGCCAGGGGATGCCTTGCGGGCGCGCGGTATCGAAGAGATGAATATGGGTGTCTATGATGGGCACCGGAGATTGAGCGAGGGCCGGAGGGACGGCGCTGGCCAGCAGAGTGCGGCGGGTCATGCTAGCCAAGATAAACCAATACGGGGGCGGATGGGGTAAGGCGGGAGGAATTCTCGCGGGATGGGGGCGCTATTTTTTACGGGCAGCGGACCAAGATTGGGTAGCGCCCATCTCGAGTGCCTTGGCGCTGCCATCGATGGCGTCGCCTTTGAGCGTGCCGGTCATCTCGTAGGTCATCGAGCCGCCGCTGGGACGGTTGCGCTTGAGGGTGAAGCTGAGTTTGTCGCCGTCGAGCTTGCCGTCGACGATTTCGAGTTTACGGGAATCGTCGAGCCAGAAGGCGCCGGTGAGCTTGCCGTCTTCGACCTTCATGACGGCGCGGGCATTCAATTCGCCGAAGGGACTGGCCATTTTCCAGGACCATTCGCCATCGGCGGAGGAAGAGGCCAGGGACATCAGGGGAAGGGCGAGGACAAGCAATAGAGAGCGCATACGCCCATGGGATGAGCGGCGGCGGACGTCTGATCCAGAGAAGTTTTCCGCTAGGGGATGCGGATGGAGACGTCGCCGCGGACGATGGCCTGGCAGCCGAGGCGGGAGGCGTCGGTGCCGCCCTCGACCATGCCGACGAAATCGAGTTCGTCCTGTTCGGGCTCACTGAGGTTTTCCATGCCGGCTTCGACGTGGACGTGGCAAGTGGTGCAGGAGCAGTTGCCGCCACAGACGTGATCGAGCGGGAGGCCGAAGTGCATGGCGAGGTCGAGAATCGAGCCGGGCTTGCCGTGGCCGCCGTAGGGAATGGCGCCGGGGGTGAATTCGTGGACGGATTTGTCGTTGAGAAGCGTGAGCTTGGGCATGGGAGTATCTTTTTCAGATTAGCCTGAGCGCGATAAGATCATCGCATGCGCTTGTGGATGATGATGATGTGCGCGGCCTCGCTGGGGGCGCAGGTGAATTTTCAGGCTGAGGTGCGACCGATCCTGGCCAAGCGGTGCTGGGCGTGCCACGGGCCGGACGAGAACGGTCGGCAGGCGGGTGTGCGCCTGGACGTGCGCGAGGCGGCGGTGAAGAACAACCTGATCGTGCCGGGGGACAGCGCCAAGAGCCGGATTGTGGCGCGGGTGACGCACCCGACGCGGCCGATGCCGCCGAGTGGGCCGCGATTGACGGAGGCGGAAGTGGATGCGCTGAAGCGGTGGATCGACAGCGGCGCGAAATACGAAGAGCACTGGGCGTACCGCAAGCCGGAGCGGCGCAACCTGCCGGCGGTGAAGGATGAGGCGTGGGGTCGGAATGCGATTGACGCCTTTGTGCTGGCCAAGCTCGAGGAGAAGGGTTTGCGGCCTTCGGGTCCGGCGGATGCGGCGACGCTGGCGCGGCGAGTGGCGCTCGATTTGACGGGGATGCCACCGGAGGCGGCGGTGCTCGAGCCGTATCTGAGGAGCCCGGGCGCGGAGGCGTATGAGAAATATGTGGATGCGTTGCTGGCGAGCCCGCGATTTGGGGAACGGTGGGCCAAGGTGTGGCTCGATCTGGCGCGGTACGCGGATACGCAGGGATATGAGAAAGACAACCGCCGGGTGATCTGGCCGTACCGGGATTGGGTGATCCGGGCGTTTAATGAGAATTTGCCGTTCGACCAGTTTACGGTGCAGCAGATTGCCGGAGACCTGCTGGCGGAGGGGACGGTGGAGGATCTGGTGGCGACGGGGTTCCATCGGAATACGATGACGAACACCGAGGGGGGCACGGACGATGAGGAATTCCGCGATCTAGCGGTGCGGGACCGGGTGGCGACGACGGGGCAGGTATGGATGGGTCAGACCTGGGGCTGCGCGCAGTGCCACACGCATAAATACGATCCGCTGTCGCACAAGGAGTTTTATCAGCTGTATGCGTTTTTGAACCAGACGGAGGACAACGATCATGCTTCGGACCGGCCTTTGCTGCGGTTGAACAAAGAGGTCTCGACGCTGGTGATGCGAGAGTTAGCGGCCGGGAAGCAGCGCAAGACGCGAATCTTCGAGAGGGGGAATTTCTTGACGCCGGGAGAGGAGGTAGAGGCCGGGACACCGGCGTTTTTGCCGGGGCTCGACAAGGACGCGCCGCGGAACCGTTTGGGATTCGCGCAGTGGCTGGTGAGCCGGGAGAATCCCTTGACGGCGCGCGTGACGGTGAACCGGTATTGGAGCCGTCTGATGGGGCGCGGCATTGTGGAGACGGAGGAGGATTTTGGCACGCAGGGAGCGCTGCCGACGCATCCGGAGTTGCTGGACTGGCTGGCGGTGGAGTTTGAGCAGAAGTGGGATACGAAGGGGCTGCTGCGGTTGATTGTGACGAGCGCAACGTATCAGCAGGCTTCGGCGGTGACGCCGGATCTGCTGGCGCGGGACCCGCAGAACCAGTGGTATGCGCGCGGGGCCCGGTTCCGGCTGGATGCGGAAGTGGTGCGGGACCAGGCGCTGGCGGCAGCGGGATTGTTGAGCACGAAGATGTATGGGCCGCCGGTGATGCCGTGGCAGCCGGAGGGGGTGTGGCAGGTGGTTTACAACGGGGATGCGTGGAGGACGAGTCAGGGTGAAGACCGCTACCGGCGGGCAATTTATACATTCATGCGGCGCACGAGTTCGTATCCGGCGATGATGAATTTCGATGCGCCGACGGGGGAGACGTGCACGGTGAGGCGGATTCGCACGAATACGCCGCTGCAGGCGCTGACGACGCTGAACGATCCGGTATTCATGGAAGCGGCGCAGAAACTGGCGGCGGGAGCGATGACGGAATCGCCGCGGGATCCGGGGCGGGCGATCTTCCGGAGGGTGTTGCTGCGGGAGCCAAACAAGTTGGAGCAGCAACGATTGGCGCTGCTTTACCGGCAGGCCGAGGCCGAACTGAGGGCGAAGCCCGGCAACGCGCAGAAGCTGGCGCGATTTGATGAAGTGCTGTACAAGGAAGACCGGCCGGTAACGCTGCTGCCGGATGCGCGGACGAAGCCGCGGGAGTGGCGCTATCAGACGGCGGAGCCGGTGGCGGGATGGGAGAAAGCTGATTTTGACGATACGCCGTGGAAGGCGGGGCCAGGTTATTTTGGTTACTTTGAGAAGCCGGATTCGGCGGCGGCGCTGGCGACGCCGGCGCGGACGCGATGGGACACGGAGAGCATCTATCTGCGGATCGCGGTGGATTTGCCGGAGAAGATGCCCAGCGGTTTCCAGATGCCGATTCGGACGAACTGTTCCCACGAGATCTGGGTGAATGGAGTGCCGGCGCTAACGAACGTGGTGTACGAGCGGGCCGGGCATTATGAGTATGAATTGACGGCAGAGGGCCAGAAAGCGTTCCGGCCGGGGCGCAATGTGATCGCGGTAAAGGCGACGCGGAACAACGGCACAAACGTGGGGCAGGTCTTCGACGCCGGGTTGGTGGCGGTCGCGCCGCTCGAGTTGGGCAAGCCGGTGCGTCCGGATGTGGTGCGCGCGGCCTGGGCGGTGGTGGCGAACACGGTATTGAATCTGGATGAAAGTTTGATGAGGCGCTAGACGATGGACTGGAAACTGGAAACCGCAAGGCGCGCGACGCGGCGCCATTTTTTGAAGGAATGCACGCTGGGGCTGGCGCCGATGTTTTTAGCCGAGGCGCAGGAGGGAGCGGCGGCGCGGCTGCCGGTGGCAAAGGCGAAGTCGGTGATTTACCTGCATATGGCGGGGTCGCCGAGCCAGTTGGAGCTGTTTGATCCGAAGCCGGAGCTGGTGAAGTACAACGGGAAGCCTTGCCCGGATGAGCTGTTGAAGGGCAAGCGGTTTGCGTTCATCAAGGGTGTGCCGAAGATGCTGGGCACGCCGTATCAGTTCAAGCAGTACGGGCAGGCGGGGACGTGGGTCAGTGAGCTGTTGCCGCACTTCAGCCAAGTGGTGGACGAGGTGACGATGGTGCACTCGATGAGCACGGACCAGTTCAACCATGCGCCGGCGCAATTGTTCGTGCAGACGGGGAATCCGCGATTCGGCTATGCGTCGATGGGGGCCTGGGCGACCTACGGGCTGGGCACGGAGAACCAGGATCTGCCGGGCTTTGTGGTGTTGACGAGCGGGGGAAACAATCCTGACGGTGGCAAGAGTTTGTGGGGCAGCGGGTTTCTGCCGAGTGTTTATCAGGGGGTGCATTGCCGTTCGCAGGGAGACCCGGTGTTGTTTTTGAGCGAGCCGGAGGGGATGACGCGGAGCTTGCGGCGCAAGACGCTCGATGCGCTGAAGGATCTGAACACGATCGAAAAGCAGGAGCAAGGCGACCCGGAGATCGACTCGCGGGTTTCGCAGTATGAGTTGGCTTACCGGATGCAGATTACGGTGCCGAATGTGATGGATATCAGCCGGGAGAAGCCCGAGGTGCATGCGGCTTACGGGACAGAGCCGGGTAAGTTGAGTTTCGCGAACAACTGTCTGCTGGCGCGGCGGCTGGTGGAAAACGGGGTGCGCTTCGTGCAGTTGTACCACTGGGGCTGGGATCATCACGGGTCGAGCCGGCGCGAGGATATCCGCTATGCGCTGCAGCCGCAGGCGAGGACGGTGGACCAGCCGCTGAAGGCGCTGATACAGGATCTGAAGCAGCGGGGGCTGCTCGATCAGACGCTGATCGTATTTGGCGGTGAATTTGGCAGGACGCCTATGCGGGAGAACCGGGGCGGGGTGGAGGGTCCGTATATCGGGCGGGACCATCATCCCTATGCCTACACGATGATGCTGGCCGGGGCGGGGATCCAGCGCGGGCTCAATTATGGGGAAACCGATGACATTGGTTACTACGTGACGAAGGACAAGATGACGCCGCGGGACTTACAGGCGACGGTGCTGCAGCAGTTGGGGCTGGACCCTTATAAGCTGCACTATCCGTACCAGGGTTTGAACCAGCGGCTGATCGGGCCGACGGACGAGGGGCGGGTAATGAAGGATCTGCTGATTTAGGCGGAGGCGGCGAAATCAGGCGAGGATTTCGCGCACGACGCGTCCATAGACATCGGTGAGGCGGAAGTCGCGGCCGGCATAGCGGTGCGTGAGGCGTTCGTGATCGAGGCCGAGGAGGTGGAGGATGGTGGCGTGGAGATCGTGGAGATGGATCTTGCCCTCGACGCCGTGGTAGCCGAACTCATCGGTTTGGCCGTAGACGATGCCGGGCTTGACGCCGCCGCCGGCCATCCACATGGTGAAGCCGTGGGGGTTGTGTTCGCGACCGCGAGTCTGTTCGCCATCGACGCCGAGGGAGAGGTCCTGGTCGAAGGGGGTACGGCCGAATTCGCCGCCCCAGATGACGAGGGTATCGTTGAGGAGGCCGCGTTGTTTGAGGTCGCGAATGAGGGCGGTGACGGGCTTGTCGACATTGCGGCATTTCTTGGGGAGACCGGAGCGGATGGAGGCGTGGTGGTCCCAGCCGCCGTCATTGACCTGAACAAAGCGCACGCCGGCCTCGACGAGGCGGCGGGCGAGGAGGCACTGGGTGCCGATGTCGCGGGTTTCGGGCTCGTTGACGCCATAGGCGTCGAGGGTGGCCTTGGATTCCTTGGCGAGGTCCATCAAGCCGGGGGCTTCGACCTGCATGCGGAAGGCCAGTTCGTAGGCCTGCATCATGCCGCGCATGTCGGCGTCGTGGCCATGGCGGGTAAGGTGATCTTCGTTGAGGGCCTGGATGAAGTTCAGTTGGCGGCGCTGCGCGGAGGCATCGGCATCGGGGCGGGCGGTGTGGCGGATGATCGGCGGGTCGGCGGGGTCGGGGCTGCCGACGGGTGTGCCCTGGTAGACGACTGGGAGGAAGGCGCTGGAGAAATTACGGGGGCTGCCAGCGTCGCCGGTAACAGCCTGGCGGAGGGTGATGTAGCCGGGCATGTTCTGGTTTTCGGTGCCGAGGCCATAGAGGACCCAGGAGCCCATGGCGGGGCGGACCTGGACGGTGTGCCCGGTGTGCATTTGGCGCACGGCGGGAGCGTGCGCTTCGGCATCGACATGGACGGCGCGGAGGACGCAGAGTTCGTCGGCGATCGTCGCCATTTCGGGCAGCCACTCGGACAGGTAGAGGCCGGACTGGCCCGCGTGGCGGAAGGGGGAAATGGGGGCCATGAGCTTGGTCTTCTGCAGGCCGGGGGCTTCGTAGTTGGAAGGGAGTTGAAAGGGCAGAGGCTGGCCGCTTAGTTCCTTCAGTTTGGGTTTGTAGTCGAACAAATCCATTTGCGAAGGGCCGCCCTGCATGAAGAGGAAGATGACACGCTTGGCCCTGGCGGGGTGGTGCGGGGCTTTGGGGGCGAGGGGATTTGCCTCGAGGCCGTGGGCGGCGAGCCCGGTGAAGGCGAGCGAGCCGAAGCCGAGGGCGGACTGGCGCAGCCATTGGCGGCGGGAGAGGGCAGAGTATGCGTGACGATGATCCATGGGGGAGACTTTGGGCTAGGTGAGAATTTCGTTGACGACGCGGGCGGGGAACTCGTCGGTGATGCGTTCGTGGCGGCCGTCACGAACGAAGGTGAGATTGCGATGGTTCATGCCGAGGAGATGGAGGACGGTGGCGTGGAAGTCATGGACGCTGACCTTGTCGCCGGCGGCGCGGTATCCGATCTCGTCGGTTGTGCCATAGGTGAAGCCACGTTTGACGCCGCCGCCGGCCATCCAGAGGCTGAAGCCCGAGGGGCCATGATCGCGGCCGGCAGCGGCGCCGGGAGCCTGGGCGATGGGGAGGCGGCCGAACTCGCCACCCCAGACGACGAGGGTCGAGTCGAGCAAGCCGCGCTGCTTGAGGTCGGCGACGAGGGCGGCGGAGGGACGGTCTGTCTTGCCGCAAGCGTAATCGAGGCCCTCCCAGATCTTGTTGTGGTTATCCCAGATTTGCCCTTCGATGTAGATCTGCACGAGGCGGACGCCGCGTTCGATGAGACGGCGGGCCATGAGGCAGCGCTTGCCGTAGGAGGCGGTGCGCTCATCGTTGAGGCCATAGGCCTCGCGAGTGGCCTCGGATTCCTTGCTGAGGTCGAGGGCATCGGTGGCTTCCATTTGCATGCGAGCGGCGAGTTCGTAGTTGGCGATGCGGGCCTCGAGTTCGACGTTGCCGGGGTGGCGGCCGCGATGGCTGGAATCCATGCGGTGGAGGAGGCTGCGGCTGAGGTCGACAATGCCGGCGGGATCTTCGGACTTGGCGTGGAGGTTGAGTATCGGCGAGCCTTCCGAGCGGACGCGGGTGCCCTGATAGACGGCGGGCAACCAGCCGGACTGCCAGTTCTGAATGAAGTTGATGGGCGGGCCTTTGGGGTCGTCGAGGACGACGTAGGCGGGGAGGTTTTGATTCTCCGAGCCGAGCCCATAGGTGATCCAGGAGCCGAGCGAGGGGCGGGTGGGGAGGATGCGGCCGCCGTGAATGAGGAAGAGGGCGGCTTCATGGGCGAGGTGGGTGGTGTGGAGGGAGCGAATGACAGTGATGTCGTCGGCCACTTTGGCGAGGTAAGGCAGGGCTTCGGAGATTTCGACGCCGGACTGGCCGTGGCGCTGGAACTTGTAGCGGGAGGGCATGAGGCCGCCGGTCTCGCGAACGGCGCGGACCTCGGCGGCGAGATCGCGGCCTGGGGCTTGGCCGGCGTACTTTTCGAGAGCCGGCTTGTAATCGAAGAGATCGACCTGGCTGGGGCCGCCGTTCTGGAAGAGCTGGATGACTGCCTTGGCCTTGGGGGCGTGGTGGGGCTTCTTGGGGGTGAGGTCGTGGAGACGCTGCTCGGCAAGCAGGTCTTCGGCCAGAAGCGAGGCGAGTGCGGTGCCCATGAGGCCATCAGAGATACGGGAGAAGAAATCGCGGCGGGTGGTCATGGGGCTCCTTTAGTCGAGATAGAGGAACTCAGCGGAGTTCATCAGGGTGTGGCAAATGGTAGCGAGCGCGAGCCAGCGGGCGCGGCTGGCGACGGGCTCGGCGGGTTGATCGGTTTCGAGTTTGCGGGTCCATTCGGGAATCAGACGATCGAAGGTATCGCGGGCGAGGCGAAGCTCTTCGGGGGTGGGCTGACGGGAAAGAGCGAGGAGGTAGGCGCGTTCGATCTGGGCGTCGGCGCGGTCGCCGACGGCATCGGCGATGCGGCCGGCCATGAAGCGGGCGTTTTCGCGAACGAGGTCGCTATTCATGAGGTGGAGGGCTTGGGAGGAGACGACGGACTGGCCGCGCTGCACGCAATTGGGGTTCATGAAGGGCTGGTCGAAGGTTTCGAGCAGGGAGATGGGCTGAGTGCGTTTTTGCGAAACGAAAATGCTGCGACGGCGGCTTTCGGTGATGACCTCGCCATCGGGTAGCTGCTTGATCGCGTCGGGAGGACCAAACTGTTTTGTGTCAAGGCGGCCGGCGATTTGCAGCATCGAGTCGCGAATGGATTCGGCATCGATGCGGCGGAGAGGGAAGCCGCTTTCGGAAGTCTGCTGGCGGTAAGCGGCGGAGGTCATGATGAGCCGGTGCATGGCCTTGACGTCCCAGCCGGAGCGGATGAACTCGGTGGCGAGCCAATCGAGCAGGGGTTGATTTTCGGGAGCGGCACCCATGCGTCCGAAGTTGCCCGGTGTGCTGACGAGACCCTTGCCGAAGTGTTGTTGCCAGATGCGGTTGACCATGACGCGGGCGGTGAGGGGGTGATTGGGGTGGGTGAGCCATTCGGCCAGGGCGAGGCGGCGGCCGGAGGAATGCTCGAGCGGCACCGGGCGGTATTCGGGTAAGCCGGCGCTCATGATGGAAGGCGGGCCGGGGGCAACGAGGGGACCGGGGCTGGAGGCATCGCCCCGCAGCAGGATGCGTGTGGGCGGGGGCTCGGGGCCGAGATCGAACAAGGCGCGGATGAGCGGGGGTTCCTTCAAGTTGGCGCGCTCTTTCTTGATCTGTGCCCGGATCGCTTCTTTCTGCTTCTTTTGTGTGGGGTCGGAATCCTTGAGCTCGCGCAAAGAGGCTTCGAGGGTGGCGATGCGGGCCTCGATGGGTTTGTTGTGGGCGACGACGGTCTCAAATTCCGTTGTGGCCTTGGCGATGTAGTAGCGGGTGTTGTTTTCGTCGCACTTGGCGCCGACGCCGCCACAGGGAAACTCGCCGGGCAGCCAGGCGTAGGGGTCGAAGGCTGGGGTGAGGGTGGCGACGAGGCGGTAGTAATCGCGAGTGGGCAGGGGATCGTATTTATGGTCGTGGCAGCGGGCGCAGCCGAGAGAGACGCCCATGACGGCGGAACCGAGGATCTCCAGTTGTCCGGCGATGACATCCATGCGCTCGGGGATGAAGTTTTGCTCGGTGCTGTTGGTGCCGTCGGGGGCCATGCGCCAGAAGCCAGTGGCGGCGAGCAGGTCGATTTGCTCGGGGCTAAGTTGCTTGACGGTGCGGTGGTTGAAGAGTTCATCGCCGGCGAGCTGCTCTGTCAGGAAGCGGTGGAAGGGTTTGTTTTGGGCAAAGGCACGGATGACATAGTCGCGGTAGCGCCAGGCGTTCTTGCGAGTGAGGTCGGAATTGTTGCCGCCCTCGCTATCGGCGTAGCCGACGGCATCGAGCCATTGGCGGGCCGAGCGTTCGGCATAGCGGGGGGAGGCGAGGAGGCGGTCGAGGAGGGCCTCGTAGTTGCCGTCATATTGAAGAAGCTGCTCCGGGGTGGGAGGCAGGCCGGTGAGGTCGAAGGAGGCGCGGCGCAGGAGCGCGCGGGGAGAGGCGGCGGGGGCCTTGGCGGGAAGAAAGGCGTCGATGGGGTGCTGGGAGGGTTGGGGCAGAGCAGGACGGCGGGGAGTTTGAAAGGACCAGAAGGCGCGGTCTTTGACGGTGATGGCGGGGTCGGCAGTGGCGCTTACCTCGATCGGTTTCTCGCTGCCGGGGCGGGCGCCGGCGGCGATCCACTGCTTGAGCTTGGCGAGTTCGTCTTCGGTGAGGCCGCGGACGGAAAACTGCTCCTGGAGCTTGGGCGGGGGCATTTCCTGAGCGACGATGCGCTTGACGAGCAGGCTGGCATCGGGATTGCCGGGGACGAGGGCCGGGCCGGACTTGCCGCCTTTGAGAAGCGAGGCGTGGGTGCGGAGGTCGAGGCCGGCCTGTTGTTCGCGGCGGCCATGGCAGACCCAGCACTTGGCGCTTAGAATGGCCTCGATGTCGCGTTCGGCTACCTGGGGGCGAACGGCGCCGGGGGATTCGCCGTTCATGAGGGCGCCTTGCTCGATCCATTGGCGGAGGGTGTTGATCTCCTCGGGGGAGAGCTTGGGCCCCGTGATCGGCATTCTGCCGGAGGCGACCATGCTGAGCAGGAGGCTGTCGTTGGGCTTACCGGGAATGATCGCGGCGCCGGAGGCGCCGCCGTGGAGCAGGGCGTCGCGCGTGAGGAGGGAGAGGTTGGCGCTGGCGGTTTTTTCGTTGTGGCAGCCGGTGCATTTGGCGCGGAGGATGGGGAGCACTTCGGACTCAAAGCGCGGGGCGGGGAGTGCGCAAGCGGCTGAGAGAAGGAAGATGAGAGCGTGGCCGATTCGGCTGGCGTGGCGGCTGGGCATGGGATCCGTGCGATTGATCATACTAGCTCCGGAACAGAAATTCGTTCGAGATGAGAAGGGACTGGATGAGTTGAGTCCAGGCTTCGGTGCTGGGCTGGGGGCTCTTATTGAGGCTAAGCTCGGTTTCGGTGATGAAGTCGAGGATGCGATCCAGTTCGCGCTCGCGGGCCGGGCGGGAGTAGATGGATTCAATGAGCCAGCGGGCGCGCTGGCGTGTGAGGAAGGCAAGGTCGCCGGGGAGCAATTTGGCCAGTTGTTGGGCCTGTTCCTGGACCCAGGGGGAGTTCATGAGGTAGAGGGCCTGAGTAGGGATGACGGCGTTGTTGCGGGTTGCGGTGACCTGGGCGTTGCTGGCGGCGTCGAATAGGCTCATGAGGTCGAGTTCGACGACGGGCAAGCCGCGGTAGACGGGGAGGTAGATGGTGCGGCGATGGCGGATGTTGCCGGGGAGAAGTCCGGCGACTCGCATGGTGGGGGGGTTGACCTTACCGCCTTCGGGACTGAATGTTTCGAGGGAGTGCAGGGGGAGGGAGGGGCCGCCGCGGGTGGGATCGAGGCGGCCGGCGAGCATGAGGATGCCGTCGCGGATGCTTTCGGCGTCGAGCCGGCGGGGGTTCATGCGCCAGAAGAGGCGATTTTCAGGGTCGGCTTCCTTGGCTGTGGCATTGGGCCGGGAGGACATCTGATAGACGTTGGTGAGAACGAGGGTGCGGAGGAGTTGTTTGGTGGACCAGCCGTTGCGCATGAAGCTGGAGGCGAGATGGTCGAGCAGGTCGGGATGAGACGGGAGTTCGCCGCGCAGGCCGAAGTTGTCGGCGCTGCGGACGATGCCGGCGCCGAAGAGGTGCTGCCAAACGCGGTTGACATAGACGCGGGCGGTGAGCGGGTTGCGATCGCTGGTGATCCAATGGGCCAACTCGAGGCGGCCGCTGCCTTGAAAGGCTGGGGCGCCGGCGCCGAACATGGCGACCGCGACGAAGGTGCGGGGGGTGGGGGCGGCGAGTTGATGGGCGTTGCCGCGGATGTTGACGGGGCAATCGGCGGGACGTTCGACGTCATCGACTGCATGGGCCCAGGGTTGAGCGGGCTGGTTGAAGGCGACGAGCAATTTTTGGCGGTTGAGGGTGTTGAGGCGAGCGGTGAGGGGGTCGCGTTCGGTCTTGGGGGCGTCCTTGGGCAGGGCAGCGATTTCAGCTTCGAGCTTTTGGATGCGGGCCTCGATCGAGGCGATTTCCTCGGCATAGGCTTGGGCATTTCGCTCGCGCGCGGCGATCTCCTCGGGTGTCTCGAAGAGTTCGCGGCGGCGGACATCGCTAAAGACGCCGGCTTCACGGACTTTGCCGTGGATGGTGCGGGTACTACCGAGAATGCCGGCGAGGCCGAAGTATTCCTTTTGGGCGATGGGGTCGAATTTGTGGTCGTGACAACGGGCGCAACTGATGGTGAGGCCGAGCAAGCCCCTGCCGATGGCATCAATTTGGAGATCGATGACATCCATGCGCAGTTGCTCCTTGTCGGCCTGGACGAGGGCCCAGGGACCGAGGGCGAGGTAGCCGGTGGCGATGATCTGCTCGCGCTGCTCGAGGCCATCGCGGTGGGGCAGGAGGTCGCCGGCGATTTGTTCGCGGATGAAGCGGTTGAGGGGTTTGTCGTTGTGAAAGGATTGGATGACGTAGTCGCGGTAGCGCCAGGCCTGAGTGGCGGGGATGGCGGCGTCGAGGGTGTCACCGTAATAGGTGATATCGAGCCAGTGGCGGCCCCAGCGTTCGCCGAAGGCAGGGGAGGCAAGGAGTTGATCGACGATGTGGGCAAAGGCGCTGGGGGTGGGGCTTGCGAGGAAGGCCAGCATGGTTTCGCGGCTGGGGGGCAGACCGGTGAGGTCGATGTGGACGCGGCGGAGCAGGGTGGCGGGGTCGGCGGGGGGATTGGGATGGAGTTGCTTTTGGCGTAGGCTTTGGAGGAGGAAGCGATCGATGGGGCTGAGGCTGGCGGGCCCGGCGGGGGGAGCGGGGTCCCGTACGGGCTGCCAGGCCCAATGGGAGCGGCGGTCCGGGGAAGGGGCTGGGGTGGGAAGGGAGGAGAGGGTGGCGGGTTGATCAGGCCAGAGAGCACCATCCTTGACCCACTGTTCGAGGGCGGCGATCTGCTCGGCTTTGAGCTTGCCCCAGGGCGGCATGGTGGGCTTGAGAGTGTGATTGACGGCTTGAATGAGACGGCTGCCGGCGGGGTTGCCTGGCGTGAGGGCGGGGCCGGAATGGCCACCGCGGAGCAGGGCGTCGCGGGAGTCCACGCGGAGGCCGCCCTGGACGATTTTGGACTTTGGTCCGTGACAGGCGTAGCACTGGGTAGCGAGAACGGGGCGGACCTGTTTTCCGAAGAAGTCGATGCGCTGGTCCTGGGCGGCGAGCAGGGTGGCGGCGAGGATGAGTGCAATTGGTAGAGCCATTTGTGTCTCCTCAGGAAACTCGCGCTTTGGTTTGGGTAGTGCGCATGACGGCGTGGGCATCCTCGATGTGTTCACGCATGAGTTGGCGGGCGCGCTCCGGGGTGCGGTCGAAGATAGCCTGGTAGATTTGCTGGTGGAAGCGCAGGGTGTGCGAGACGTTGACTTCGCGCGAGGTGATGGCGAGGCTTTGCAGCAGAGCGCGGTGCAGGACGGTGAAGACGGCCTGGCAGACGCGGCTGCCGGCGGCCTCGAAGATGCGGTTGTGGAACTCGACATCGGCTTCGATGACGCGCTGGAAATGATTGCCGGCCGCCTTCATCGACTCGATGGCGCGGGAGATTTGGCGCAAGTGCTCGAGAGTGGCGTTTTCGGCGGCGCGGGCGGCCAATTCGGGTTCCATCATGAGGCGGGTCAGATAGAGCTCTTCGTGAGAGATCGAGTCCATGAGGAGGAGGAAGCGGAAGGCCTCGGTGAGGATGGAGGAAGCGTCCTCGGATAAGTAAGTGCCGGAGCCCATTTTTTGGCGAACGACGCCCATGATCTCGAGGACTTTGAGAGCCTGGCGCAGGGAGTTGCGGCTGACGGAGAAGCTGCGGGCGAGATCGCGTTCGGCGGGGAGGCGGGTGCCGGGCAGGAGAGTGCGGTCGGCGATCATGTCGCGGAATTGACCGATGAGCTTGGAGGTGACATCGTCATTGCGATATTCGAGGGGGAGGGTTTGGGCGAGGCGTGGTGAGCGTGACTTCGAGGCCGCTGGGGAGCGTTTGCGGCGTTCGATGGGAGTGGCGGAGGGCATGGGCGAGGTCTCCTGGCGTCTACAAAACGGTCTAGTTAAATGGTGGCACCACTTGATCTGAGAGTCAAAGGGGGGAGGTGCGCGGCCGCTGCGGGGGCCGGTGGCGTGATGGAGTTTGTGGTGGAGGCGGCAGGGAAGATCGCCGACGCACACGGGAGGCACACAAATCAAGTCGGAGCAGAAGGGGCCGGAAGGGGGTAAGGGCAGATTTTTGTTGGGTTTGGGGTGGTGGCCAGGGAGGGAATTGAACCCCCGACACGCGGATTTTCAGTCCGCTGCTCTACCAACTGAGCTACCTGGCCGTATTCAGCGACAAAGGTTAGATTAGCATGAATCGAGAGGGGAACGGAAGACGTCCCACAGGATGGAAATGCTAACCATAGCCTTACTGATATTGGCGCAAGCGCAGACGCCGGCGCCTGTGGATCCGGAAGACCCGGGACCGCCGGTGGTGAAGCGCGGGGGAAATGCGCCGCGGAAAGCGCCGGCGGCGGGGGGTGGGCCGAGAATCATTACGCCTTTGCCCGCGCCGGAGGGGCCGTCCGACGCGGAGTTGAAGAAGCCGGCATTTGACATCTCGGCCAGCGTGCCGCGGGCTGGATCGGACGATGCGTTGATCACGATGGCGCGAGAGGCTTCGGCTGACTACGACCAGAGCTTGCCGAACTTTGTCTGTGACCAGGTGGTGACGCGGTTCCGCAGCGAGGCGAAGCCGCCGAAGTGGAAGAAGGAAGATCTGGTGGAAGTGGACCTGATGTATGTGAATGGAGCGGAGGATTACCGCAACGTTCGCATTAATGGGAAGGCTTTGAAGAACGGTACGCCGGAGGATACGGGGAGTTGGTCGACGGGGGATTGGGGTACGACATTGATGGATATCCTGTCGCCGACGACGAATGCGAGCTTCAAGCCGAAGGGCAATGACGCGATTGCGGGGCTGGATACGGTGATGTACGACTTTACGGTGGAGAAGGCGAATTCGCACTGGACGATTCGTTATGGCAAGCCGGTGAAGCCGGCCTACAAAGGCGTGATTTGGGTGGACCCGAAGACGGGGCGGGTGATGCGGACGGAGATGCAGGCGCTGCGGCTGCCGAGCGATTATGACATCGACTGGGTGGAGCAGATGACGGAGTATGGGTGGGTGACAATTGCCGGAACGAAATACCTGTTGCCGGTGAAGAGCGAAAACATTGCGTGTTTCCGCTACACGACGAAGTGCACGCGCAACGAGATTGCTTACAAGAACTACCGGAAGTTCGCCACGGAGTCGACGATTTCGACGACGGAATCGGAAATCAGCTTTGGGGATAAGCCCGTGGAGGCGCCGCCCAAGAAGAAGAAAGATTAGGCCTCGGCGAGGGCGGCGAGTTCTTTTGCGGTAGCTTCCTCGACATCCTTGTGCAGGGAGTTGCCGTGGGCATCCATGGTGACGATGGCGGCAAAGTCCTCGACATCGAGATGCCACATGGCTTCGGGGATGCCGAATTCCATGAGGTCGACGCCGGCGACACGCTTGACGGTGCGGGCATAGAACTGGGCGGCGCCGCCGATGCCATTGAGGTAGACGGCGCCGAACTGTTTGAGGGCGGCGCTGGTTTTCGGACCCATCCCGCCTTTGCCGATGACGGCGCGGACGCCATACTTTTCGATGATGGTGGCCTGGTAGGGTTCTTCGCGGCTCGAGGTGGTGGGCCCGGCGGCCTTGACAGACCAAGTTTCGCCGCTCTTGAGCATAACGGGACCGCAGTGGTAGATGATCTGGCCGTTGAGGTCGACGGGGGGCGGGGTATGCATGAGGTGGGCATGCACGGCGTCGCGACCGGTGTAGACGCGGCCGCGGATGAGGACGACGTCGCCGACCTGGAGGGCCCGCACCTGGGCTTCCGTAATGGGGGCGGTGAGGACGACTTCGCGGCCCGTGAGGGGGAAGCCGGAGGAAGTGGCCATTTTTTCGACAGGGCGCGCGGGGTCGCGGTAGAGCCACTGTTTGATGGCGCCGGAGGAGGCATCGAGGCGAACACCGAGGCGGCGGAAGGCCCAGCAATCATAGGCGACACTGACGAAGAAACTGGCGGGGAGCCGGTTGGCGGCGACGATTTTGCAGCCGATGAGACTTGCCTTGCCGCCGAAGCCCATGGCGCCGATGGAGATGTGGTTGGCCTGTTCCATGACCTCAACTTCGAGCTGGGCGAGGACGGGGTCGGGGTTGGTGTCATCGAGGGTGCGGAAGAGTTGTTCCTTGGCGAGCCAGTAGCCGTGGGCGCGGTCTGAGCCGATGCAAACACCGATAGCGCCAGGTGCGCAGCCTTGGCCCTGGGCCTGCCAGACGGCGTGGAGGAGGCACTTGCGCACACCTTCGAGGTCACGGCCGGCTTTGCCCAGGTGGTCGAGCGTGGTGGGCAGGGAGTACTGGATGTTTTTGTTTTCGCAGCCGCCGCCCTTGAGCAGGAGTTTGATTTCGATGTCGTCCTCTTCCCATTGCTCGAAGTGGATGACGGGGGTTTCGTGGCCGAGATTGTCGCCTGAGTTTTTGCCGGTGATGGAGTCGACGGAATTGGGGCGCAATTTGCCGCGGCGGGTGGCTTCGGCAACGGCGGTCTGGATGGCTTTGCGCAAATGGATTTGATTGACGCCGACGGGGGTGTGAACGAGGAAGGTGGGCATGCCGGTGTCCTGGCAGATAGGGCCTTCGTCCTCGGCGGCCATGTCGATGTTGGCGGCGATGATGTTAAGGGCTTGGGCGCTTTGGGTGTTGGGGGTCTCGGCGGCCAGGGTCTGGCCCATGGCGGCGCGCACATCGGGGGGGAGATTGACGGAGGTTTGAGTAATCAGCTCGACGAGAGAGCCGGCGAGGAAGTCCATATCTTCAGCGTATGCCAAGTTGGGGAACGGGCTCGTTGAGAAAGCGGACCTGAGCGGTCATGCCGGGACGGATGGCGGGACTGGGATTGAGGAATTCGACGATGGCGGTGTCCATCTCGATGGCGCGGATTTTTCCGTTGAGGGGGGTCGGGCCGGCTTCGGCGATCTGAACGAGGGCGGAGGCGCCGGGCTTGAGCCGGGCGGCAAGGGCGGGGGGGATCCCGGCAGCGACCTCCATGGCGGAGAGCTCGGTGGCGATTTCGAATAGATCCTCGATATCGCGGGTGACTTCCTCGGCGGCGTTTTTGCGGTGGCCGATGAGGAGGCCGGCGACGGGGGCCTTGACTTCGCCGGTGAGTTGTTCGGCCTCGGCGTCTTCGAGTTCGGCGGTTTTGTCAGCGAGGGTTTGTTTGGCCTGATCGAGGGAGGTTTGCAGGCTCTGGGCGCGGGCTGAGGCGGCGCGGGATGCCTCCTCGGCGTCTTTCAAGTCGGCGCTTAGCTTGCGGAAGGAGGATTCGGCGGCCTCAAAAGAGCGGCGCGCGGCGGCGCCTTCGGCGAAGAGTTTTCGCAGGCGTTCGAATTGACGGGCGCCCAGTTCGTGTTCGGAGCGGAGGCGGGCCAGCTCGGCGCTGGAGCGGCTCGATTCAAGCCGGGCGGCGAGCAATTGGCTTTCGAGGTCAGCGGCGCGGGTCTTGGCCCGTTCGAGGTCTTCGAGGGCGCGCTGGCGGTTGGCCTCAAGGCTGGTGTTCTGGATGCGGCCGAGTAGCTGGCCTTCGTAGACTTCTTCGCCATCGAGGACTTCAATCGATTCGAGCGTGCCATCGATCGGGGCGGGGATGAGGACGGTCTTTTGGGCGCGGATCTTACCGGTCCAAGAGGACTGCAAGGGATCTAGGGGAGGGGGTGGAGAAGATGCTGAGGGAGGGGGAGCCGAACGATAGTGGCGCCAGCCGTACCAGACGGCAGCGCCAATCAGGGACGCAACGAGGAGGACCGGTCCGTAGAGCAGCCAGCGGGAGGAAAGAAATCGTCCGAGGGGGGAGCCGGTCAATCGGGGCGGATTCATGCTCAGCCCTCATTGTGCCGCAGAAGCGGATTAGCCGTTCGTAACCGGATTCATGGGAGCAGGTTCAGGAAGGATCAGGCCGCCATGACGGGATTCGAGAATTTTTTGCATGGCCCCCTCCTGAAGCAACAAGTCCGATAGGGTGGTACGAAAGAGAACTTTTCCCACCATGTGCTGGAGGGCGAGCCAAAGAGCACGCATACTGCAGTCGGTATTGTGGACACAAACTGATTCGAGGCCGGAGTGGCGACCGCAAAATCGTTCAGAGAACAGTTTTCCGCCGAGGGCCTCCAGGACTTCGCCGACCAGGATCAAGGCGGCGGGCTTGGCGAGGGTATAGCCTCCAGACTGACCGCGAACGCTTTTGACAAAACCGGCGATGCGCAGCAAGCGCATCAGTTTGGCCACGTTCGGAATGGAGAGGCCTTCGGCTTTGCTGATCTCCGGTATACTGAGGCTAGCTGAATCACCTCGGCTAGCCATCTGCAGAAGACAGCGTAAACCGTACTCCTCCTGTGCGCTTAGCTTCATACCCCGTAGTTTAACGTGGACGTGTTAATCGTGGCGTACATATTAAGATTAGATAATGCAGTTGGATAAAAATTACTAATACCATTTCACTGTTGATCGGTTCACTTTAACCGAAGATAAAAAATATGCCATTCCAAATCCAGCCGATTTCTGAATTCGTGGTCAAGCCATCGTTGCCGGCAGCGTTAAGCCGGCTGCCAGAAATCGCGACGAACGTTTTGTGGAGTTGGGATCACCAATTGCGAGCGTTGTTCCGGCGCTTGGATCCGGTGATGTGGCGGGAGACGCACAATCCTGTGTTGATGCTCAGCCGCCTGAAGCCGGAGGTATTGGAGCGGGCGGCGGCGGATGCGCGGTATCTGGCGGTGTACCGGAGGGCGTGTGAACGGTTTGACAGCTACATGCAGGCGCAGCCGGCTTATGAGGATGATCGTTTGATCGCGTATTTCTCGATGGAATATGGACTTGCGGAGTGCATGCCGATCTATTCGGGCGGGTTGGGTGTGTTGAGCGGGGACCACATGAAATCCTCGAGCGATGAGAATTATCCGCTAGTGGGGGTAGGTTTGCTGTACCAGAAAGGCTATTTCCAGCAGTCGCTGAATTCTGATGGCTGGCAGCAGGAGCGGACGCCGGTAAATGACTTTTATCAGTTGCCGGTTTTGCCGGTATTGCGGGAGGATGGCACGGAGCTGAAGGTGAGCGTGCGGATGCCTGGGGGAGAAGTTTGGATCAAGGTATGGCAGATGATGGTAGGCCGGGTGAAGCTTTACCTGATGGATACCAACATTGCCGAGAATGGAGCGGCAGACTACCGAGATATAACAGATCAGTTATACGGCGGAGATGCGCATACGCGCATACGACAAGAAATCGTATTGGGAATTGGCGGGTTGAGGGCGTTGTGGGCGATGGGACTGAAGCCGAACGTGTTTCACATGAATGAGGGGCATTCCGCCTTCATGCCGCTGGAGCGGACGCGATTGCTGATGGCGGAGCAGGGGCTGAGTTTCAGCGAGGCATTCGAGACGGCGCGGGCGAGTAACATCTTCACGACACACACAAGCGTACCGGCGGGGATTGATTTATTTGACGGCGGCTTGGTGTACGAGTATCTCAACGCTTATTGTCACGAAGCGGGAATTCCGATCGATCAATTGTTTGCACTCGGGCGGCGGAATCCTTCCGATAACAGTGAGCGTTACTCGATGGCGATACTGGCGATGAAGGCATCGTCTTACCGGAATGCGGTGTCGCTGTTGCATGGGGATGTATCACGGGAGATGTGGGCCGATTTATGGCCGGGATTGCCGGTGGAAGAAGTGCCGATAACTTCGGTGACGAACGGAATCCATTTGCCGACGATGCTCTATGGCGAACTGGCCATGCTGTACGACCACTATCTGCAGCCGGACTGGCGGGAGCGGTACACGGACCCGAGGCTCTGGGACGACGTGGCTGACATACCGGCGCGGGAATTATGGGAAGTACACCGGAAACAGAAGCGGCAATTGATCCAGTTTGTGCGGGAGCGGTCGGTGAAGGCGGCCGAGCGGCGTAATGCGAGCGTGGCGGAGACGCGGAGGCTGGAGCAGGTACTCGATCCGGACGCGTTCACGATCGGATTCGCGCGGCGTTTTGCGACGTATAAGCGGGCGACACTGATCTTCCGCGACGTAGCGCGGTTGAAGAAGTTGTTGAACGACCGCAACCGGCCGGTACAGATCATCATTGCTGGAAAAGCGCATCCGAAGGATCATCCGGGCAAGACGCTGATTCGTGAGATCGTGCAGCTTTCGCGGGATCCGGAACTGGCCCAGCATCTGGTATTTGTCGAGGACTACAGCCTGCAGGTGGCGCGCGAGATGGTGCAGGGTGTGGATCTGTGGCTGAACAATCCGCGGCGCGGGGAGGAGGCTTGCGGCACGAGCGGGATGAAGGCGGCGATCAACGGCGTGCCGAATCTGAGTATCTTGGATGGCTGGTGGGATGAAGCCTATGAGGCGGATCTTGGGTTTGCGTTGGGGGACCGGGACATTTACGAGCCGGGCCAGGATGAGTTTCATGCATCGGGGATTTATTCGATTCTCGAGAACGAGATTCTGCCGATGTATTTTCAGCGTGGGGAAGATGGGCTGCCGCTTGAGTGGTTGGAGCGGGTGAAGAATTGTATTCGCAAGATCAGTCCGCAATTCAATGCGCAGCGGATGATACGTGAGTATATGCATCGTCTGTATGAGCCGGCCTACGCGGCCTCGCGTCAACACCGGGAGCATGATTATGCTTACTCGCGGCGGAAGGCAGCTTGGGCGCAGAAGGTGGAGGCGGCATGGGAGCGTGTCGGCTTCGCCGATATGGGGCCGAAGCCGCAAGGGCTGCTGATCAGCGGAGAGAGGCTGAGCCTGCGGGTGACGGTGGAGTTAGCGGGGCTGGAGCCGGACGATGTGCGGGTGGAGGCGCTGGTGGGCGCAGTTTCACCGGGAGGGGCGCTGGCGGGCAGTGAAGTGATTCCTCTCGTGGCCGGGGAACGAAAGGGGACGGCTTGCGTCTATACTTGTGAATACAGGCCGCGGCAGACGGGGCGGCTTGGTTATGGACTGCGGATCAGTCCGAATCACTTTACGGATCCGTTAGCCCGGCCCTGCGGTTCGTTGATCCGCTGGGGATAAAACAATTCGCTGGTATCTTGTCGAGTTCTGTGATAGACAAGAGGAGAATCAGCGCTTCGTGTGGAAGATGGCACTGGAATGGCCATCACCCGCTTTGGGAGCAAAGCGCTTTTGAGACAGACATTCGTCTCAGTCGAATCACGC
>Ga0068877_10001001_pt1 | contig 23915 bp, 21 predicted proteins | sample NOAtaG_FD_66437 | JGI IMG/M metagenome (GOLD analysis project Ga0068877, IMG submission 66437) | Freshwater lake microbial communities from Lake Erie, under a cyanobacterial bloom - NOAA_Erie_Diel6S_1000h metaG | ecosystem: Environmental > Aquatic > Freshwater > Lake | place: USA: Ohio, Lake... | reverse complement strand
GGATGAGGCGCCACTGCTCGCGGAGAGAGGGGCGGGGGGCGAGGGCGGCGAGGAGTTGGCGGCGGGTCATCGGGATTTACGGAGCTGCCAGGCGAGGAAGGGAGAAAGGATGATCGTGCGAAAGGGCATTGCAGAGAACTATACGCCAAGTGATAAACTTTGAGAAGGCCAAGCCGTGGCGAAATGGCGGAATTGGCAGACGCAGCAGACTCAAAATCTGCCGTACTTCACTGTACGTGTCGGTTCGACCCCGACTTTCGCCACCACCATTCTTTCCTTCCTCCGAGGCCGAGAACCCGAAATGCCGAAAAAATACAATTTTTATGTGAAAGTGCTGGTGGTGGAGCAAGAGGAGGGGGAAGTGAATCCGGACCGGTATTCGCGGGAGATTACGCGGCAACTGGAGAAGATGTATGGGGTGAAGGTGGCCGAGGTAACGAACGTTACGGCTGACTGAACTCGCGCAAGAATTACGGCAACTGAGCCAGGAGTGGGCCGAGAGGCTGTTGGGGCGGCAGGCAGCATTCTGGACCGCGGACCGGTGAGAGCGGCGATGGGTGGCGATTGAGATTCCCGGTCATCTGTGTGATTCAGCGATCAACAATCATCAGCGCTTTGTGCGCGCGCTGGTAGAGGGCGGGGTGAAGTGGCCCGGCTACGCGCAGGACGATATGGTTCAGGTGCAGGCATTTTCGCGGACGGAGGCGCATCAGGTGGTCCGGCTATGGGAAGCGCTGAACCTGCACTTAGCCGATGTGATGGAGCAGATGAATGCGGAACAGATGCAGTATTCGTGCGTGATCGGGGGCAAGGCGGCGGTGACGCTTGAGCGGCTGGCACGGGATTAAGCAAGGCATCTGAAACAGCATCTCGAGGAGATCGGCTAGCGCGAGGTGAACTGGGGGGCGAGGCTCGCGTAGACGCGGCGGAAGTAGGGGTCGGTCATGGAGGCGATGTAATCGGAGATGCGGCGGGGGAGCGAGTCGCCGGGCTGGCCGGGGGGGAGTTGATCGGGGTGGGCGAGGAGGAACTCGAAGAGGAGTTCGATGGCGGCGGCGGATTGATCGCGTTCCTCGACGAGGATGGGGGTGTGGTAAACGCGGGCGTGGAGGAATTGTTTTAGGAGGCGGGAGGTTTCGGCGGCTTGAGGGGTGAAGCGGACGAGGCGATCGGGGTGGGCGCGGACGGCTTCGACATCGTGGACCTGAGCGGAGTGGCAGGCTTCGATAGTGCCTTGCATGAGGCCACGCATGAGATGGTCGATGAGGCGGCGCTGGACTTCGTGGAGGTGGATGCGTTCTTCGGCGGCGGGGAAGTGGGTTTCGACTTCGTCGATGAGTTCAGCGGCGAGGGGAACGGCGGCGCCGAGTTCGGAGAGGCGGAAGAAGCCGGCTTCGTGGGCGTCGTCGGTGTCGGCGGTGTTGTAGGCGATTTCGTCGACGAGGTCGATGAGCTGGGCTTCGATGGGGGGCTTGAGGCCGGGGAGGTATTCGGCGAGGGGGCCGGTGGTGCCGGGGGGGAGATCGCGGGAGTGTTTGACGATGCCTTCGCGGACCTCGAAGGTGAGGTTGAGGCCGGGGTAGAGGGCGTAGCGGTGTTCGTAGACCTCGACGATGCGGAGGGCGTGGAGGTTGTGTTCAAAGCGCTCGCCGTGGCGGGAGAGGACGGCGTTGAGGGCGTGCTCACCGGAGTGGGCAAAGGGGGGATGACCGATGTCATGAGCGAGGGCGAGGGCTTCGGCGAAGTCTTCGTCGAGGCCGAGGACGCGAGCGGCGGTACGGGCGAGCTGGGCGACCTCGAGGGTGTGGGTGAGGCGGTTGCGGAAGTGATCGGAGATGCCGGGGGGAAAGACCTGGGTCTTGGCTTCGAGGCGACGGAAGGCGCGGGAATGGACGATGCGGTCACGGTCGCGCTGGAAGTCGTTGCGGAAGGAGGGGAGGGACTCCGGAAAGCGGCGGCCCCGCGTCGATTCCACCGGGAAGCGAAGCGGGGCGAGGGCGCCGATGGCGGACATGATTATTTCTTGGGAGCCGTTGGGGGGGCGGGGGGAAGAGTACCGAGGATTTCGATAGCGGGGGTGGAGATGGGAGCGCGGGCGGTGCGCAGGGGTTCGAGGAGCTTGCGGGCTTCTTCGGGTTTGGACTTGGCGAGGACGCGGCCGAGTTGGAGGGTAGCCTGTTCCTTGGGGAGCATATAAGTGGGATCGTCGAGGAGTTGCCGGAGAATTTTTTCTGCTTCGGCGGATTTACCCTGGCCGAGATAGATCTCAGCCAAGGTGAAGCGGGCGAGAGAAGCGGGTTCTTTATCGCCGGAGAGGACCGCGTTGAGCTTTTTCTCGCCGGCGGCCATATCGCCGCGTTCGATGTCGAGCATGGCGAGCATGTAGAGGGCGAGATTGCCTTCCCGGGAGCCGGAGTAATTGGTGCTGACCTTGGTGAAGGCTTCGACGATCTTCTTTTCCTCTTCGGTGGTGCGGCTGGTGGAGGCTTGAGCAATGGCCATGGCAGCGCCGAGGGCCTGCTGGCGCTCGGCTTTCTTGTTCTGCATGAACCAATAGATTCCATAGCCGAGAGCCGCCACGACGAGGGCAATGCCGACGTAGGTGGCGACCTGTTTACGGTGGGAGGAGACGTATCCGGAAGCTTCGCCAACCGTTTCTACAAACGAGTCGTGCTTGATGACATTGTGAAGTGATTTATCCACGGGGCAATCCTACTGGGGAGACTCTAAGATTAACATGGCGGGCGGCGGGGTTGCTAATCGAGGGAGGTACGGACGAGTATGGGCTGGGAGTAACGGCCGGCGGCTTCGACGCGGAGTTGGGCGAGGCCGGTATCGAGCACCGGGGGCATTTTCGCTTCGACGGCGTAGAAGCCGACGTAGCCGGCGGCGAGTTCGGCGCGGGAGACTTCGAGGGTTTGACCATTGAGCCAGACGCGAACGGGGGCGACGACGCGAGGGGGATTCTGATCGGGGGCGGCGAGGCCGGCGGGCCAGGAGGGTTCAACGCGACCGAGGCCGGTGAGGAGGATTTGGACGCGCATGCCGGAGCGCAGTGGGGCGGAGGGCTCGAGGAGTTCGCCGGTGGCGGCATCGAGCAGGAGGGGTGCGCCGTCCCGGTCGGTGAAGATGGCGGGGGCCGTGGGGGCGAAGTCGAGATCGAGGCGGAGGTTGTGGCCGGGGCCGGCGAGATCGAGGGCGGGGGCGCCGAGGGGGGCGTCATAGGGAATCTGGAGCTGGGATTCGTCGTCGGAGGCGGAGAGGATGGGAATGGAGCGGCCGGCGAACTGGGCTTGGTCGAGCTTGAGGCCGACGACGCTGAGGACAGCGCCGGGAGCGGCGGAACGGGTTTGGAGGTCGGCGGCGGAGACTAGAGAGGGGTTGCGGCGGCGGTGGGGGGCATGAGTGAGGAAGACGCCCTCGTCGGCGAGAGAGACATAGAGAAAGTTGCCGCCATCGTTCAAGAGAACATCGAGAGCGGCAGCGCGGGGGAGATTGCCGCCGAGGCGGATCCAGGAGGCCGGGGCACTGAGGGTGGAGAAGGAATTAAGAGTGTAAAAAAGGCCGCGATCGGTGGCGAGGTAGATGGTGCCGCTGTCACGATCGGCCGCGAGGCCGGAGAGGGTTTGAGCGGGGAGATCGCCGGTGAGGTCATCCCAACGGAGGCCGCCGTCGAGGGAGCGCCAGAGGCGGGAATCACGAACTTCGAGCAGGAGTTGGGGGGAAGCGTTGTCGGACCAGCGGAGGGAGTACCGGACGGGGGGAGCGGCGGGAAGAACCTGCCAGGCGGCGCGGGAACCGGGCACCCATTCGAGGAGCGAGCCGTTTTCCCACTGGGCGAGGAGGCCGCGGCCGGCCTGGGGAGCGGCGAGAAGGCGAGTGAGGCGGAGATTGGGGAGGCCGGCGTTCAAGCTGAGCCAGGAGAGGCCGCCGTCGGCACTAAGCCAGAGGCCTTCGTCGGTGGAGACGGCGAGACGGTCCGGGTCGCGTGGGGAGAGGGCGAGGGCTCGGACATTTTCGCCAATGAGGCGGGTGTCGTCATGAGCGATCAGGTTCTGCCAAGTGTTACCAGAATCATCGGAGCGCCAAAGGAAGCGGCCGGCGGCGTAGGCGCGATAGCCATTACCGGGAGGGGTGTAAGCAGTGAGACCGGGCTCGGGGGTGCGATTGACGATGGCGGCGGTGAGGGGAGAGCGCGGGCCGGGCTCGGCCAGCGGGGACCAGGAGTCGAAATCGACCGTGCGGTAGAGCTTACCGGAGCGGAGGCGGACTTCGAGGGCAGCACCATCGGGGGAGAACCAGAGGGCATCGACGGGACCGGAGGAAAAGCCGGCGCGCGAATTGAAAACAACGGTTGTGCCGATGCCGCGCCAATTGAGGGAGTACTCCGGGGGTTGGGCGGCCAGCGGAAGCAGCAGGGCCCACCCGGCGAGAGCGGCCAGGCGCGGAAGGCGTTTTGTGTCAAAGCGACACATTCGTTTCTCCATTGTAATCTTTACCCTCAGGCTCAAGATCGGCCGAACATTTGCCGAACTGTTGTTAGGACGGGATGTTTCGCTAATCGTTGCCGGAGATTCGACGACGGAAGGTGAATTGCAAGGAATTTTTGGGGTAGACGATTTGGTGTTAAGATTGAAGACCAAGTAGTGTTGAGAACTGTCTTCCAACTCGGTTTCGCGGTTATGGTTATGGCCATGGCGAGCGGGGTGGTGTGTATGGCGCAGATGTTTCCCGCCAACCCCGCCGCCACGGGTAAGGTTGTGCATGCGCAGGGGCAAGTGCAGGTTCTCAAGGATGAAGTGCCGTGGGCGTTGAATGTGGGCGACACGGTAAACCCGAAGCAGGAAATTCTGACGGGTACGGATGGATACGCGAAGATACAGGTGCCGGATGGCAGTGTGTTTGAAATCTTTCCGAATTCGCGGGCGACGTTCCGGTCCAACCAGGGCAATCTGCGTGAGCTGATCGACCTTTGGGTCGGGCGCATCAAAGTACACATTGAAAAGCTGAACGGCAAGCCGAACCCGAACCGGATCCAGACGCCGTCAGCGGTGATTTCGGTGCGGGGAACGACGTTCGACGTGACGGTGGACGAACAAGAAATGACGCTGGTGCTGGTGGAAGAAGGCCAAGTGGCTGTGCAGCATGCATTGATGCCGTTTTCGGACGCGAAGATTCTGAACGGTGGTGACTATCTTCGTGTGTATAAGAACCAACCGCTGGCGCAGAAGCAATTCGATAAGGGTAATGTGTTGCAGAAGATGATGCGGGTGATGGCCGACGTTTGGCTGAACACGCCGCGGACTGGTGGGGCGGGTGCCGGTGCGGCGAGTCCCCTGCCTGTGCCTGGTCCGACGACGGGTGCGCCCGGAGTGGGATTACCGGGAGATACCGGCGCCCCGGCGCCACCGCCCAGTGCTCCGCCGCCTCCTCCGCCGCCCGGGTTCTAATGCGTCTGATTGTTTTGCTGCTGACTGTGGCCATTCTGGGAGCACAGGGTGTGCCCGCGGAGTGGAATGTGCGGCAGCAACTGGACGAACTCAAAGCAAAGTTTGAAGCGATCCCGCCACAGTTGGCCAAAGTGGATTTGAACCGCTGGAAGGAACAGGGTGTGGCGGTAGCTTATCTGAGCCAATACGAGGGAATGGTGTCGCAGTTGAAGAGTCTTTCGCTGGCGATTGGGGAATTGCGGCAGACGCCGGAAAAGCTGGCGGTAGCATTGGAGATTTTTCTGCGGTTTGACGCACTTGATTCCATGCAGAGGTCATTGATGGAAGCGGTCCGGAAGTATGAACCGGAGGGTACGGTGGCGGCGATTGAAGAGAGTTTTGTGGCGAGTGCGCCGGGGCGGAATCAGTTTCGCTCGTATTTGCTCGATCTGGCTTCATTGCGGGATAAAGAGTATGAGGTGTTGCAGACGGAAGCGCAGCGATGCCGCGTGGAGCGGAATATGCCGCAATTGCCGCCGAGGCCGGCGGCGGTGGCGCCGGTGAAGAAGAAATGACGGCGGCCGGGGCGGGCAAGCCTTTTGTGTGTCACATATGCCGGGAACGGTCGACAGCGATCTGTGTGCACTGCACGAAGGACGCTTGTGACCTGCACTTGTGCGAGCGGTGCAAGCGGTGTACGGATTGCTGTGTGTGCTTTGAGCAGAGGCAGGCGGGGCGGGGGAAGTAAGGGAGTGGGGGCTGCTGGAGACGACACGATGTGTTTCCGCTGATATCCCGCTGATTTCAGGTTATTGGCTGGACAAGAATTCCTCGACATCTTTATCATTGCCAATCGGGTTCATCATCTTACCGTTTGGATCCATTAAACAATACCAGTCGCATCGGCGCACCAGAGTAGATTTTCTTAGCTGGACAATCAGGTAGCCCCTATACTTTTTGTCACTCCTGTCCAAGTTGAGCCGGAGCTGGATTGGGGACCCGTATAATGATTTGCTTTTGGCGTAGCTTTTCCTTTTTGCTCTAACGAGGTTGGCCTTCCGAAGGCTCACCAGATGGTGTAAATAGTAGCAGCTGATCTGGTTGGTCTAAATCATGCACAGCAAGACACAGGCTGACCGCTACGCTATGTAGCAACAGCGCATCCGCCATCGGCATCCGGTGATTGTGCCAATAATTTAGTCTTCGATATCTCTCCTTTTGGCCCCGTTTGGCGCCGGGCCATCGCGCCGGGCATAGACTCCTATGCGCGCAGCGGCGTGTGGATCACCGGCGCGAAGCCAGGGAGGCTTCTTGCAATGGCCCGCCATCGCGCCATGAGTTGGTCGAAGCGATTGCGTTCCCGATACTGGGCCCCAAAGTGGATTTTGGTTCGCCCGCCGTGACGGGTAATCCTGGCGGCCAGATACAGCAGGCGCAAGCGATTCGTGGCAACAGTCCGATGCGTCAACTCGGGTACGGTGAGCGACTCTTCGCGCTCAAACAGCGCCAGCCAGCAATTTAATCTCATAGTTTCTCCAAAGGAGAAGGTTTGAGATAGGGTTTCCCACAGCCGTCGCCATGGCGGATTGTGGAAATCGAGTCCTTGCCACCGCCAGCCAGTTCTGGCAGCGTGATTGAGGACAGGCAGCCCGCCGCCACGAACAAATCAACCAGACACTAGGCAACCGATGCCAAGTCCGTATTGCATTGTACGGCCCCTATTTAGAAAAGCCGACGGAACCGGGAAGGCGCGAAAGTCAGCAAAGCTCATTCAAACCGGAACTTCACTGTATGCTCGAGCGGCGCAAACCCCGTCAGGTATAGCGTCGGCCCCGGCAGCTTCGGCTCGATGTACCGCATCTCGCGCGTCCACCAGTGCTCGCTCCGCCCCGGGCTCACCTTGATGACATCCCGCCCCACACGGTAGCGCGCCTCCTGCCCATCAATCAGATAGGACTCCGGCGCGTTCGCCACCGGCTTCACCCCCGTCAACTCTCCGCCCGGCCGAAACGCTATCTCAATCGTCACCGGTACATCCTCCGTACCCCCGGCTCGCACCTTCAGGTTGTAGCCGCCCTCGGCCTCTTCAAAACTCACACCTTGCTCAAAACGGCAAAGCTCCGAACGCGGCCGCTGCTTCTGCGTGGAATCCCACATCTCGCTATCGATCTTCCGCGCCGGCGTAAACGGCTGATAGTACGGCCCCTCCAAATTCTGCCAGGCATCAATCCGCGCCCCTTCCTTCCGGTACTTCTCGCTGCGGAATTGGCCCTTGCCGAAAAACGCGCTGATAAACCGTACCGTCGTCACCACCGCCTCACCCTTCACCAGATTCATCACCCGCGTCGAACCGTTATAGAAAAATGTCGCCGCCTGATCGCCCCGCCGAATCCGTGTCAGCCGGTTGTGCCGGAAGTCCCGCCGGTAGTTCTCCGGCAACGGCCCCGTCGCGATCGGCTTCAGAAACTCCGGATTCACCATCGCCGTCGATAACGTCAACGCCTCCGGCCGGAACGCCTCGGCCAACTTCCCCCACGCCCGGTTCCCCCGCCGCAGCGCCATATAGTGCAACGCAAAGTAATTCGCCGTCGGCTTCACAATCGTGAACTGGTCCTGCCGCCGCGAAAAGTCCGTCACCACCTCCCCGTTCGGCTGGATCAGATACAGCAGCGCCTCCAGATTCGCCGCCACCGCATCGAACAATTCCGGCCGCTTGTGCTTTTCCGCGATCGCGATCAGCGCATTGTTCACTAGCGGATTGTAGCCCCCCGTCGATCGCTCTGTGTACTGCCCGTCTTCATCGATGTCGATCCCTTCGGCCAGCCATTGGTCGATCCGCCGCGCATATGACTCCTTCGGAATACACTCGTTCACCTGCGCCAGCGCCGCGCTCAGGATCCACCGGTGGTTGGGCGTATGAATCCCCCCAACCGCCAGCCCCCCAGCCATCCTCTCGATCACTGGGCGCAGTAGCTCGAATACCTCCCGGTTCCCTCTCTGCTTGGCGATCAACAACGCCACGGCCGCCGCCCTCACCCCAAACGCAGTGTCCGCCGGCGAATTGAAATTCGTCTCGAGATTGGAAAAATTGCCTTCCGCACTCAGATTCTTCATCAATTGCGCCGCAGTCAACTTCATCCGCTCAAACAGTTCACTGCTCCCGTAGTGCTTCGACTTCGAGTGCATCAGCGCCGCTCCATAGTGCTCCAGCATCCCGCACATCGAACTCGGCAGCGGTATGCCATAGCCGTTCAACACCGCTCCCCGCCAGCGGCTCGCCGGATCCAGGATCTGCTGCTTCAACAGAGATTCCACTGCCGCATTGCTGTGCCCCAAGGCAATTTCCAATGGATCCCCGCCCCCATCCTGCCCCGGCGCCGGCACCGCCAAAGCAACCGCCATTAAGTCTCGACGTGTCATCATGCTACTCTTCCAGGCTAACCGACATCCCGGCCGCTCTCCGGTCTTTCTTGCGATACGATACCTCTCATGTTCCACGCGATCCTCTCCCTCGCCCTGCTTCAGTCGGCCGATCCCAGCGTGCTGGCCCGCATCGAACCCCGCATGCAGGCTCACGTCGACAAGGGCCATATCCACGGCACCGTCACACTCCTCATCGAGAAAGGTCAACTCGTTCACTCCGCCGTCACCGGTTGGGCCGATCGCGAAAACAATAAGCCCATGCGCAAGGACTCCATCTTTCAGATCATGTCCATGACCAAACCCTTCACCGGCGTCGGCATCATGATGATGGTCGAGGAAGGAAAACTCAACCTCCATGACCCCGTCGCCAAGTACCTCCCCGAATTCCGCGACAAACCCAATGTCCTCGTCCGCCAACTCATGACTCATACCTCCGGCATGGCCTCCAATCCCATCGGCGCCAACATCGATTGGTACTACTCGATGAAGGTCAGCCTCGAGGACGCCGTCAAGTTCTACGCCACCGTCCCGCTTATCTACGATCCCGGTACGAAATGGGTTTACTCCAATATGGGAATCGCTACCCTCGGCCGGCTCATCGAAGTCACCAGTGGCTTGAAGTACGAAGATTTCATCCACCAGCGCATCCTCGCCCCCCTCGGCATGAAGGACAGCTTCTTCTTCCCCCCCGAGGACAAGAAGTCCCGCATCGTCGTCAACTACTGCACCAAGGACGGAAAACTCTCCCCCTGCCCCCACACGACCCTCGGCGGGGACTCGCGTAACCTCCGCGCCGGCGCCACCTACCCGGCCCCCGAGTTCGGCCTGTATTCCACCGCCGCCGATCTCGCCGAGTTCTATCAGATGATGCTCGCCGGCGGCTCCTGGAAAGGCAAACGCTTCCTCTCGAAAGCCTCCGTCGCCGCCATGACCATGGTCCAGACCGGTGACATCAAAGCCGGCCACAACGCCGGTACCGCCTTCGGCCTCACCTGGGAGGTCGCCAAGGATCCCGCCGCCGCCGCCATGCTCTGGTCCATCGGCACATTCGGCCATGGCGGCGCCTTCGGCACCCACGGCTGGATCGACCGCGCAAAGCAACTCGTCGGCGTCTTCCTCGTGCAGGGCGGCTCCGGCAATGCCGAAGCAAAAGCAAACTTCATTGCCATGGCTTCCGCCGCAGCGAACTAAAGGCGAAATCTTCGCTTGAAATTCGGTCTTTCTTCGCCTAAAATCAGGCTATGGCTCTGACCCGTCGCCAAAAAGATCTGCTCGACTTCCTTGCCAGCTTCATCGAACGGCACGGTTACTCCCCCAGTTATGAGGAGATCGCCTCCGGCATGGATCTCACTTCTCTGGCCACTGTTCACAAGCACATCCACTCCCTCGAGACTAAAGGCTATCTCAAGCGCGGTTTCAACCAGAGCCGCTCCCTCGAGATCTCCCCCAAATACCTCGAAGAACGCCGTAGCTACGCCGCCGCGCCTGCCCTCGCCACCCCCGCCCTCCAGGTGCCGCTGCTGGGCCGCATCGCCGCCGGCGCCCCCGTCGAAAGCGTCGCCAACCAGGAGACCCTCGCCTTCCGCGATTTCCTTGGCAACGAGGACACTTATGCCCTCCAGGTGCGCGGCGATTCCATGATCGAAGACCATATCTGCTCCGGTGACTTCGTCCTGGTCGAAAAAGTCCACTCCGTCCGCGATGGCGATATTGTCGTGGCCCTCGTCGATGGCATGGAAACTACACTCAAACGCTTCTATCGCGAGCCCGGTGAGATGGTCCGCCTCCAGCCGGCCAACTCCTCCATGGACCCCATCCGGGTCCCCCAAAACGTCGTCAGTGTCCAGGGCCGCGTCCTCGCTGTCCTCCGTAAATACTAAGCTCCGATCCACTGAGATAAGCTATTTCGCATGGCTCAAGTCATGCGTTCCAGCTCTCCGGCCGATGTCGTTGTCATCGGTTCCGGGGCCGGCGGCGGTACCGTCACTCACGTCCTGGCAAATCTCGGCATCAAGGTCACCCTCCTCGAGGCCGGCCCCGGCCTCAATCCGGCCAAAGACTTTAAGGAACATATGTGGCCCCACCAGGTGGACCACCGCGGCGCCGAGTCCGCTGATTACTACCTCGGCCGCCTCAGCCCGAAATTCGGCTGGTTCAATGCCCCCAATGGCTTCTGGGAAATTGAGGGTGAGCCCTATACCACCGCCCCGGGTACCAACTTCCGCTGGTTCCGCTCCCGCATTCTCGGCGGACGCACCAACCACTACGGCCGCATCACGCTGCGCTTCTCCGACTATGACTTCAAGCCTTACTCGACCGATGGGCTCGGCGACGACTGGCCAATCACCTACGAGGACGTCGTCCCCTATTACGAAAAGGCCGAACGATTCATCGGCGTTCTCGGCACCAAGGAAGGCCTGCGCACCGCCCCGGACGGCATCTTTCAGCCCGCTCCGCCGCCTCGCGTTCATGAAGTTCTCGTCCAACGCGCCGGCCGCAAACTCGGCATTCCCGTCATTCCCTCGCGCATGGCCATTCTCACCAAGCCGCTCAACGGCCGCCCCGCCTGCCACTACTGCGGCCAGTGCGGCCGCGGCTGCATCACCGCATCCAACTACTCCTCGAGCCAGGTGCAGATCTTCCCGGCCATGAAAACCGGCAACGTCAACCTTATAAACAATGCCATGGTCCGCGAATTGATCACCGGACCCGACGGCAAAGTCACCGCCGTCAGCTACATCGATAAAGTCACCAAACAGGAAAAGCAAGTCCGCTGCCGCGCCGTCGTCGTCGCCGCCAGTGCCTGCGAAAGCGCCCGCCTCCTGCTCAATTCGAAGTCACCCCGCCACCCCAACGGTCTCGCCAACTCGAGCGGCGTCGTCGGCCGCTACCTCACCGATACCGTCGGCTACGGACTCTCCGGCTACATTCCCGCTCTCGCCGGCATGCGCAAATACGACAGCGATGGCATCGGCGGCATGCATCTCTATATCCCCTGGTGGGAGTTCGACAAGAAGAACAAAGACTTCCCCCGAGGCTACCACGTCGAAATCGGCGGCGGCTTCGGCATGCCCCAGGTCGGTAGCTTCGGCGGCGTCGTTCGCCGCCATGAAGGCTATGGCCGCGCCCTGAAAAAGCATATCCGCGAAGAATACGGCTGCTTCGTCGGCCTCTCCGGCCGCGGAGAGATGATCCCCAACGAACATAGCTTCTGCGAAATCGATCCCAATGTCGTCGACCGCTTCGGGATCCCCGTGCTGCGCTTCCACTGGCGCTGGAGCGAGCACGAACTGAAACAAGCCAGCCACATGCATAAGACCTTCACCAGCATCATCGAGACCATGGGCGGCACCGTGATCGGTCTCCGCAACCCCGAGCGTGAAGGCCAGGGTATCTCCACCGGCGGCTCCATCATTCACGAACTCGGCACCGTCCGCATGGGTAAGGATCCCAAAAAGAGCGCTCTCAATGGCTACAATCAGGCTCACGACGTCAAGAATCTCTTCGTCGCCGATGCCGCGCCCTTTGTCAGCAACCCCGACAAGAACCCGACTCTCACCATCTGCGCCCTCGCCTGGCGCACAAGCGAATATCTGGCCGAAGAAATGAGGAAAGGCAATGTCTAGCAATTACACCCGGCGGGATTTACTCCGCAACGCCGCCTTGGGCGCCGTTCTCGGCGGCATCAGCGACGACCTGATGGCCGAAGTGCACCTGATGGCCGAATTTGATCAGGCCGCCTCCGGCGGCGTTTATCAGCCCAAGGCCTTCGCCACCGGAGAATGGGCAACCCTGCGCCATCTCTGTGACCTCATCCTGCCGGCCGACGAGGTTTCCCGCGGCGCCATCGAAGCAGGTTGCCCACAGTACATCGACCTGCTCGCCAGCGGCTCCTCGGAGTTGGCCATGATACTCGCCGGCGGCATCCAGTGGCTCGACTCCATGGCCCGTGGCGCCCATGGCAAACCCTTCATGAGCGCCAGCCCCGAGCAGCAAACCGCGCTGCTCGACCGCATCGCCTACCGCCGCAACGACTCCCCGGATCTCGCCGCCGCAATCCGCTTCTTTGAACTGCTGCGGCGCATGACCGTCGACGCCTTCTACACCAGCAAAATCGGCATCGCCGATGTCGGCTATATGGGAAACAAGGGAATGACAAAATTCGAGGTTCCCGTCGAAAGCCTCCAATACGCAATCCAGCGAAGCCCGGTCTAGAACTCGAATGCCAAGATCAGGCACACCAAATTCCAGGCGATCAGCCCCGCATAGAACAGATTGATTCGGGAGAGCAACACTCTCCGGTCCATTCGAACGCAATAAAGCGCCAGAAAGAGTCCAAACAACTTCACGAGAGCAAGTCCCGCTACCGGATGCGGGGCCATTTGCATGCTCCAACACACAATTGGATTCGCTTCGCCCACCCCATGGATCAAGAAGGCGACGGTACTCAGCAGGTCCAGCACCTGCAGGTAGGCAAACTGTATAAATTGGCTGGATTGGACGAGTGCCAGAAGAAGCGTCATATGCTTCCCAGAGATTATCCAGTCATGGAGTAGCCCGTCTATGGTACATCCCAAGCCAAAAGATGCGCTTTTTCCCAGTACTTGGATGATAAAGCTAGGCCTCCAAAGTGCCGATAATTTACTGTATGCGAGTACTAAGGCTTGGCAAGATTGAGGCAATTCCCTTTTTTTGCATCGCTTTAGCTGTAGTACTAGTAGGGCTGCATCTCGCTTTGGCGCTCTGGGCGAGTAATGAGTTTACCCAACCCGAGGGCATTGTCGCCACCCAGATTCTGCACTTCGCTCAGACAGGAGCCTTATACTTTAGCCTCGATCAATACCCCTATACGGTCTGCGCCTACATGCCGCTGTTCTACTCTCTGGCTGCTGGCTTGGTAAAGCTGGGAATTCCTGTACTGCTCGCGGACCGTTCGTTGAGTTTTGTTTCCTTAATCGCGCTGTTCTGGCTGGTTGGACGCCTTGGCGCCGTATACGGTCTGCCACGCCGCGAGCAGAGGCTAACGATGGCTCTGGCGGGGCTCACGCAGATTCTTCTAGGCTGGGGCACGGTCGGCCAAGTAGATACAATGGCGATTGCTTTCTCGCTGGCGGCCTTCTACCATTACGCTCGTTTTGAGCGCTTGGGGGCAGCTTCCCTCGATTGGGCTGCTGGCTGGGCTCTCGCCGGCTTGCTCACCAAGCAAACCGTCATTGCGGCGCCGATGGCGATCTTCCTGCTCCTGCTGCCCCGCCATCGGAGCGCGGCGTTACGCTTTGCCCTGCTCGTCGGCGGCTTGGGCGCGGCGCTCGTGCTGGCTCTCAACACAATGCTCGATGGCCGCTTTCTTACCAATACCGTCTTCGCCAATATCAATCCTTTTGCTCTCTACAAACTGCGCTTGCCCCTTGAGTATTTCGCAATCGTGCTCTCACCGCTCCTGCTGCCAGTGCTGACAAGCCTGCCGGCAGCCCGTCGCGATGGAGTTCTGGCTCCCTATCTTTACTTGGGGCTAGCGGCCGCAGTCTTTCTTTTGACGGCCCCCAAGGTGGGCGCCGACTCGAACTACCTGATTGAATCCTCCATCCTGCTCGTGCTTGCCGCCATGATCGGGCTCAACCGCCTCGGCTTCTTCGACTTGTTTGCCCGGGGCAGCCAAGGCTGGGTGACCCTGCTGGTTCTGCCGTTGGCCTTGTTTGTCGTTCAGAATGTGCGGGTCGCCGTAATGGACATGGAAACACGCTGGGCTCGAGAACAGCGGTTTGCTGAGCAGGTCGTCGCCGTCAAACCCTTCTTGGCGGTACCTGGCCGGGTTCTGTCGGCCGATTCCAATAGTCTGATGCGAACCCAGCGCTCCTTCGAGGTCGAGCCGCTGATTTACCGCCTGCTGGTTGAAGCCGGCCGCATCGACGGCCGCCGCCTCGAGCAGGATCTTGACCAGGGGCGGTTTAGCACAGTGATCCTCTATGACGACGTCCGCGCCGCAATTGATCCCAACCCGGAATTCCCTCGGCTCACCCGGGAGCAGCGCGAAGCCATTCGCCGCCGATATGAACTCGTCAAGCACGTACCCGGCCCAAATCTGGCCGGACTCTACGTCTACCAGCCGCAAGGAGCAAAGTAATGGTCAAAGCTTTAGAGACACAATTGGCCAGCTACCACGAAGTCCGCTTCCAACATGACCCCAAGCGTCTCCGCGTCTGGCGCGTGCTCGCCGGCTATCTGCAGGCTTGGATTCAGCCCGATGGGGCATTACTCGAGTTGGGCGCAGGCTACGGAGAATTCTCCCGCTCCATCACAGCCGCCAGTAAATGGGCTCTCGATATCAACCCCGACTTGGTTCGCTATTGGGGACCCTCCATCCATCCGCTGATCCAGTCCGCTCTTGATCCTCTCCCGCTCGCCTCCGGTAGCCTCGATACCGTCTTCGCCTCCAATTTCTTCGAACACTTTACTCTGGAGCAAGGCGCGGTGATTCTTGCCGAGATCCATCGCTTGCTGAAGCCGGGAGGCCGTCTGATCGTCGTACAGCCCAACTTCCGGCTTGAGCCGCGACGCTATTTCGATGACTACACACACCGCACGGCTTACACCGAAACCGGCTTTGCCGATTTTCTTCAGTCGAGCGGATTTCACCTGCTGCGGGTTGAAGGCCGTTTCACACCCTTCAGCATGAAGTCGCGGATTCCTGTAGCGGAGTGGCTCATTCGACTTTATCTCGTTTTACCCTGGCGTCCTCTGGCCGGACAATTCCTCATAGTGGCAGAAAGGTAGGCAGCCTATGTGGCATGGAAAAAAAGTCGCCGTCATCTTCCCGACATATAACGAAAAAGACTCGATTCGCGCCGCCGTATTGGGCTATTTCGCGACCGGACTCGCCGACGAAATCATCGTCGTCAACAATAATGCCGCCCCGGGGACGAGCGAGGAAGTGGCCGGCACCGGTGCCCGCGAGATCTTTGAGATTCGCCAGGGTTATGGCAACGCCTTGCTGAGTGGCATCGATCACTGCGATGCCGACCTGATTGTGCTCTCCGAGCCCGATGGTACTTTCAATCCCAACGACCTGGTCAAGCTGCTCGCCTATAGCGACGACGTGCCGGTGGTCTTTGGCACGCGAACAAGCCGGGAGTTCATCTGGGCCGGGGCGAACATGGGTCGCTTCTTGCGCTGGGGCAACTGGGCGGTGGCGAAGATGACGGAGTTGCTGTTCAACACGACCATCCTGACCGACATGGGTTGCACACTGCGGCTCTTCGACACCGCAGCGATTCGCAGGATTCGCCCGCACCTGACAATCGGCGGCTCGCATTTCGGGCCCCAACTGTTGATGGAAGTCGTAGCGCACGGGATCCCGTTCGTCGAGATTCCGGTGAACTACAAGAGCCGGGTAGGCGAGTCGAGCGTGACGGGCAGTTTCTGGAAAGCCTGGCTGCTTGGCTGGCAGATGATCTTTCTCGTTTGGAAGTACCGGCTTGGCCTGGTCAAGCGAGACAGAACCCCCTGGCGGCCGGAGGAGGGTCGCAGTCCAGAGCAACGGGAACTGACCGTCAATGACCCCTCTCTGATAAACCTGGTGCGCGCCGTTGGCCTGAAGCAATCCGAGGCGCCAACCCAAACCGCGAAAAGACTGGGCTGACCGGGTTATTCGACCTTTGGCTGCCCTCCTCTAGCCGCTGATTCTCATTCCGCGCATGCAGCGCTTGCCCGCCATCCGTTCCGCCACCTCCACCACCGACCGGCCGCTCCCCTTCTTCCTCACCCTCACCTGCACCGCGATTCGCTCCTTCATCGCCTCCACATGCGAAATGATTCCCACGCGCCGGCCGCCCCCTCGCAAGGCATCGAGTCCGCTCATCACCAGATCCAGATGATCCGGGTCGAGCGTCCCAAAACCCTCATCAATAAACAGCGAATCGACAAACGACTCCTTACCCTCCAAACCCGAGAGCCCGAGCGCCAATCCCAAGCTCACCAGAAACCGTTCCCCGCCCGACAATCCCGCCACCGCCCTCACCTCCCCGCCCAACTCGGCGTCCCGGACCTGCAAGCCCAGCGGGCCCACCTTCGATCGCTCCAGTTCAAACCGCGGCGCCAGATTTCGCAGATGATGATTCGCCAACGCCGTTAATTGATCCATCGTCAGCGCTTGCACAAAGCGCCGGAACTTATCGCCCTCCTTCGAGCCGATCGCCTCGTTCACCTCATCCCACAGCAACCAGGCCTCTTCAAGCCGGGTAAGTTCCTCACCCAGTTCCGCCCGGCACTGCTCCCGCTTCGCGTTTTCCGCAAGCGCATTACTAATAGCCCCCACCTCCCTCAGCGCCTCTTGCAGAACCTCCGCCGCCGCGTCCCGGCGCCGCGCCAATTCCTCGCTTTCCGGCAGCCCCACGCATTCCCGCCCGGCCTGTTCCCAGGCTTTCCGCGCCTGCGTCAGCCTTGCCTGTGCCTGGGCCAATTCAAGATCCACCGCCGCCACGCGCCCTCTCAGCGCCATGGCGTCCACCTCATCGAGCAAGCGCTGCGCCTCGACGCTACTCACGCCCGCCGCCGCGGAGGCCTCCTCCCAAACCCGCTCGGCCGCGAGAGCCGCTTCCCGCCGGCGTTCCTGCTCGCCCTCAAGCTCAGCCACCTGCGCCTGCAATTGCCGTTCCCCTTCCCGCGCAATTCCCGCTACCTGTTTCCGCTCGCCGGCGGCATGCTCGGCCGCCTGCAATTGCCGGTTCCAACGTTCCCGGTGCGCTTCCGTTTCCTCACCTTCCAACAATTCCCGCCGCGCTTTCTGCCTCTCCTCCAGCTCTTCATCGGCCATCGCTCGCCTCCTCTCACGATCGCCCACTTCCCGTCCGGCCGCCTCCACCGTCTGGCTCATCTGTTCGGCGCCCGCGCGTTGTTCGGTCAAACTCTGCTGCTTGCGGTCATACTCCTGCCGGGCAGACGTCCATTCGTCGATCTGCCTGCCCACGCTACCCCACCACGCCTCTAACTGCTTCCGCACTACGTCCCACTCGCCCCGGCACAACTCGACCCGCGGCCGCAGCAAGCGCTCGTTCCCACTCAGTTCCTCCCCCAATGCATTACGCTGCTGCTGTTGCTGGCCCAGCGTGCTCGCCCGCTGAGTCAACTCCACCTGCAACTGCACCAGTCTTTGCCGCTCCGCGATCAAAACCCCCTGTTCCCGGATCTCCTCCCCGGCACGTTGCAACTCCGCCTGCCATCCGGCCAGCGTTGCCTCATCCACCTCCCGGTTCTCCCGCAGTGTCTTCTCCGCCGCGCTCTGTTGCTCCCGCAGTACTTGCATCTGCCCCTGCGCCTGGCTCGCCAGCGTTTGCAGGCTCATTCGCTTCTCTTCGAGGCTGTTGCTCTCCCGCCGCAAGGCCGCTTCCCGCCCGCGAAAGTCATCGGCCAATTGCCGCAACCGTTCATCGGCATCGTGATGGGGATGCTCCCTCGACCCGCACACCGGACACTCCTGGCCCGCTCGCAAGCGTTCGCGCAACCGCGCCACGCTTTCCTCCGCCGCCAGCGCGGCGCTGCCCGCCGACGCCGAGGTCTCCTCCACGCGCGCCCGCAGCTCCGCGCCCCGCTTCTCCACATCACTTAACTCCGCTATCCATCCCGCCAGCTTTTCCTGCTCGCGGGCCAACTGCCCCGCCGCTTCGTTCCGCTGCCGCAGCGCCTCCTGGTACTGCCTCCCCTCGGCTTCCCATTTACTCAATTCCATTCGGCGGTCTTCGCGCTCCGCCAGTTGCGCCGCACTCCATACAGTGCCTCCTTCCCCGATCTTGCTGGACACTTGCTCCAACTCGCTCTGGCACTCTGCCAGTTCCCGCGTACGGTCCTCTAGCCCATTCCATTGCGCCTCGATCCGCAGCCGCTCCCTTACCAGATTTTCGATCCAGGCTCGGTTCGCAGCCGCCTCGGCGCACCATTGCTCCTGCTCGAGGCGCGAGCCAAGCGCCGCCACTTCCCGCTCCGCGCCGTCAATCGTCTGGCGCGCCTGCTCGAGCTTCGCCGCCTGCTCACGCCATTTCCGCCCTGCTTGATTCGCCTCGCTGGTGGCCGATATCTGTTCCTGCCGCGCCAGCCTCACCGCTTCGTCCAGCCGCGCTGCCTCTTTCCACAACGGCTCCCATGCTTCGACTTCGCTCCGCCGCGCTGCCGCCTCCTGTTGGCTCCGCAATTCTTCCTCGCCGGCCCGCCTCGCTGCCCCGGCCGCCGCCTCGGCCTGCTCCCGCTTCGTAGTCAGATTCTCCTCCGCCGCGCGCCAAGCATCCCGCCGCTGGCGCCAATCGTGCAACTTGCCCCGCAGCGGGTCGACGCGATCCAGCCGCGCCAGTAGCTGGCGCTCTCCGGCGATAGCGGCGTCGCACTGCCGCACGCGCCCCGCTTCTTCCTCCGCCCGGCCATACTCCACCTCGCGCTTCGTCAGATCTTCCCTCATTGCCAGTTGTCGCCCAGCCTCCGCTTGCCTGCCTTGCGCACCCGCCGCTTTCGCTTCCCATTCCCGTTTGTTGGCGAGTATCCCGGCCTTGGCTACCTCCCCCAGCACCTCCACGTTGCCGATCAGAGCCTTCTTCGCCTCCACCGCCTCCCGCTTTTCCTTCGTCAATTCAAACAACCGCGCCGAGATCCGTTGATACAAATCCGTACCCGTGATCTTTTCAAGCAACGCCGCGCGCTCGTTCTCCCCGGCTTGCAGAAACGCGTCAAACTGCCCCTGCGCGAGCAAGGCCGTCCGCCGGAACTCGTCATAGCTCAGCCCCACCCGCTGCCGGATCTCCGCCTCCACGGCCTCCAGTTTGTTCGCCAGCATCCGGCCGTCTCCGATCCGCTCGAGGCTCCGCTTCGGCGCCTGCAATTTTCCATTCGGCTTTCCGTAGGCGCGTTTGATCTCCCAATGCGCCCGGTACTCGACGCCATCCTGCCCGCAAAACTCCACCTCGGCATAACCATGCCCCTGCCCCTTGCTCAAGATGTGGCCCGCCTGATCTCCCTTCAGTTCATCCCCGTTCACATCCTCGATCCGGTCTCCCGCCACCAGCGCCTGCCGCGGATAGCGCCCATACAACGCAAGACACAACGCATCGAGTAAAGTCGACTTGCCCGCCCCCGTCTCACCCGTAATCGCGAACAACCCCGCCTCAGCCAGCAAGCCCTCGCGAAAGTCCAACTCAAACTCTCCAACAAGACTCGCCAGATTCTTTCCCCGGATCTTCAACAGCTTCATGCCTCCACCTCCTCTTTCACCCGCTCGAACACTTTCCGGTGCCGCTCCTCCGGCTCCTTGCCGTGCTTGTCAAAAAACGCCCGCCGGAACAGCTCCCCGGGCTGCAACTCCGTCACCCTCTCGCCAAACCCGGCACTCTTCCCCCTCTCCGTCTCTTCGAGCTTCACCTCCACGAGCCGTACGCCCGCCCGCTCCGCCATCGCATCCAGTTCCTCCCGGTATCCCACCGGCAAGCCCTCGCGCCGCAACTTCACTTGCGCAAACGGCATGCCCCCACCCAACCCCGCCAACGCCCCCTCCACCTCACCCCACGGCAAAAACCCCCGCTCCGGAATCCGGAAAAATCCCGTCCCCCGCCGCAGCACACGCCTCCTGCTCACCACCGTCCGCCCCGCGATTTCCACCACCGTCACCCCATGCTCATAGCCCGCCTCTGTCGCGCTCAGCGGAATCAGCGAGCCGGAATACTGCAGCCGCTCGCCATCCATCCGCTGCGCCTTATGGAGATGACCCAGAGCCACATAGGCCGCCTCGGGCGGGAACACCGTCACCGGCGCCGCGTCCTCACCCCCAATCAGAATCCCGCGCTCCGCCCCCGGTGATTCCTCTCCCCCCCGCACGTGCAAATGCCCCGTCACCACCAGCGGCCAGGGCTCCCACTCTCCCCGCGTCCGCTCCGCCATCTCCTGATACAGCCGCGCCACCATCCGCGGCAGCCGCCGCTCCCCATCCTCGTCGTTCATCGCCGGCAGACACCGCGCCGTCGGATAGCTCACCGCCAACACGCTCCCCACCCTCACCCCCTCCCGGTTACTTACCTTCACCAGGCGCCCGGCCGTCTCCATCTGCCCGTTCTTCCACTTCACATTGCCCACCACATGCACGTCCACAAACCGCAACACCTCCCGCGGCGCCTCCAGCCGCCCAGCCGCATCATGATTGCCCGCCACCACCACAATCTCCATCCGCGGACACTGCCGCCGCAGTTGCACCAGCGTCTCAAAATACAGCTCCTGCGCCTCCACCGGCGGATTCCCCGTGTCAAACACATCCCCCGCCACCACCATCACATCCGCCTGCTCCTCGCCGGCAATCCCCACCACCTGCGCCATCGCTTCGCGCTGCTCCTCCGCCCGCCCATACCCCCGCAGGATCTGCCCCAGATGCCAGTCCGCCGTGTGCAGTAGCTTCATGCTCCCGAGATTACCAAAAATAAGTTGCCATGGCTACTTATGTTTTCTTACACTGGTCTCGTGGCCGCGGATCTTACCTACTCGCTCATGGAACTCGCCGAACTCACCGGCCTGCAGCCCCGCACGATCCGCAACTACATCGAAAACGGCCTGCTGGCCGGCCCCTCCTCGCACGGCCGCGGCGCCCGCTACTCCGATTCCGACCGCCAGCGCCTCATCCTCATCCGCGACTTCCGCGAACGCGAAAATCTCAGCTTGCGCGAAATCCGGCACCGGCTCGCCCTGCTCAACGCCGGCGATCTCGCCCGCGCCTCGGCCACCCTGTCTCATCCCAACCCGAAATCCTCCGCCCTCGCCTACCTCGATTCCATCCTCGGAGGCAATCCGGAAACAAAACCGCAGCCGCTGCTGTCGCGCGGCCGCCCCCGCGCCGAATCCCGTCTCCACCTCGAGGTCACCCCCGACCTCGAACTCATCTGGAAGGGCCCGGCCACCGCGGAATACCTGCGCCTGCTCGACCAGATGGCCGAACTCCTGCGCAAGCAACTATCCCAACCACCCGGAGAACCATCCCATGAAAATTGACCTCTCTCTCGACCGCTCTCTCGCCTGGGGCCGCGGTGGCTCCGTACGCTATCTCCGCGCCCTTATCAGCGCTCCCCCCGCGCCGGACAACACCACCCCCACCCCGCGCAATCTCGCCATCGCCCTCGATAACTCCGGCTCCATGCAGGGCCCTTCGCTGTCCACCGCCAAGACGGCCATCACGCGCGTGCTCGACCTTCTCGGCCCCGATGACATCTTCTCCCTGGCCGCCTTCAATAGCGACGTCACGATCCTTGCCAATGCCCTGCCCCTCACCGGGGCCAACCGCGCGCTCATCCTCGATTCACTCCGCCGCCTCGAGGCCACCTCGCAAACCAACCTCAGCCACGGCTGGCTCTCGGCGGCCCGCTGCGCCGCCAGTGCCATGGAGTCTTTCCCCGCTCATCACCACCACATCCTCGTCCTCTCCGATGGCCAGGCCAACCAAGGCGAACTCAACCCCGACGCGCTCGGCCAACACGCCGCCGAACTCCGCGCCCGCGGCCTCACTTCCTCCGCCATCGGCATCGGCGAAGGCTATGCGCAAACCCAGCTCAAGCCCATTGCCGAGCAGGGAGGCGGCCGCCTCCACGACGCTCAGTACACCCACGAAATTCTCGAAGTCGTCTCCGCTGAACTCACCGACCTGCTTTTCACCGCCGCCCGCGACCTCGAACTCACCCTCACCACGCCCCCCGATGTCGAGGCCGAATGCCTCTCCAACTTCCCCTCCCGCCTCACGCTCGGCCGCCTCCGTGCCCAACTCGGTCTCCTGCCCCACACCCGCCAGCGGGACTGCATCTTCCTGCTCAAACTCCCCCCGGGCCTGCCTGGAGAATCGCTGCCGTTTTCGCTCCGCCTCTCCTGGACCGGCCACGAAGGACGAAAGCAAACGCTCGATTCCCCACCCCTGTCGCTCACCTTCGCCTCCAGCAAGGACAATCGCGCCCAGCCCCGCGATATCCCCACCTCATTGCGCGTCGCTGAAACCTGGCAGAACTCGCTCATCGAGCGGGCCGTCGATCTCAATCGCCGCGGTGAATTCGAGGAAATCAGCACCCTGCTCCGCAATGAACTCCAAGGGTTCCGCCGCTACGTCGACGGCCTGCCTGGGGGCGAAGCGTTTCTCGAAAATCTGACACACCTCCACCAATCCGCCCACCGTCACTGGGACGAACGCCGACGCAAGGAACTAACTCTGTCGGCCTTCCACTCCCGCCGCGGCGAAAAAGACACCCGCGTCACGGCCCGCCCCGGCCTCGGCCAGCAGGTCCGCGACCTCTAAAAACTCAGCCGCAACTGAAACCGCAGCGCCCGCCCGTCGTTCAGCGTGTTCGTGATCACGCCAAAATTCGGGTCTGTCAGCGAACTGCCCGGCTCGGCGAATTGTGCCGTGTTCGTCAGATTGATCGACTCGGCGCGGAAGTTCAACCGCAAATCCCCTTTGAGCGTCCAGTCGCTCGCCACGCTCGCATTCAGATTGCGGATACCGCCGCGGCGAAACACGTTGCGCCCCAGATTGCCCGTCATCTGCCCCACCGGAATGTAGGCAAACGCACTCCGCGGCAACTGCTGCCGCGACCGGTCCGGATGCCCCACCGTATTGCCGAGGATGCTCGGGTCGAGCAGGTTCGGCCGGTCTCCCGAGATTCCGTCCACATTACCGAAGCCCGGCGCATCACTGCCCGTCTTCAAGTTGAAGGGCGTGCCGACCTTGCCCAGAAACACGCCGTTGATCGACCATCTGCCCCACTTGCGCCCCCCCCACGGCAGCGCATAAGTACCTCGCGCCAGAAGCGCGTGCGGCTGGTCGAAATCACTCCGGCCCTTCAGATCCTTGTGCGTCTCATCGTCGGTCTGGCTGCGGTTGTTGAACCCGTCCTGGTCATAGGCCGTGTTCGTGTAGCTTGAGCCCAAATCCATCGCCTTCGACCAGGTATAGGCACTCTCGAGGGAAATGCCACGCCACCGCGGCACAACCAAACCGAGCTTCATCGCATCGTAATAGCCGCGGCTCGAACTCGTCGTGTACCGTATGTCGGCATATTGCGCCAA
>Ga0068877_10000997_pt1 | contig 23987 bp, 22 predicted proteins | sample NOAtaG_FD_66437 | JGI IMG/M metagenome (GOLD analysis project Ga0068877, IMG submission 66437) | Freshwater lake microbial communities from Lake Erie, under a cyanobacterial bloom - NOAA_Erie_Diel6S_1000h metaG | ecosystem: Environmental > Aquatic > Freshwater > Lake | place: USA: Ohio, Lake... | reverse complement strand
CCGAGTGCAGCGAGCGTCTCGCTCGCGACCTCGTAAGGCGCGCGCTCGTAGACCGCGCCCGACGGGTTGACGAGGGCGATCGTGTCGCCAGGGCGCAGGCGCCGGGGCTTCAGCAGGGGGAGGCGGTCTGTGGGCATGGCCGGGGTGTCCTCAGAGCACGCGCGGCAGGCGCGTGCGCGCGTGGGTGCGGTCGCCGTGGTCGAAGTGCCACCACTCGTTGCCGATGCCGGCGAAGCCGCCGGCGGCCATCGCCTCGCGCAGCGTGCGGCGGGCGTCGACCTGCTCGGCGCGCAGCACGCCCAGGGCCAGGTGGCGGGGCTCGAGCTCGGGGTGCGACAGCGGCGTCATCGCGTCGAAGGCGCTGCCCATGTCGAGCTCGCGTCCGCTGGCGTCCTGCAGCGTCGCGTCGACCGCCAGGCCCCAGCTGTGGATCGAGCCGCGCTCGGGGTGCGCGAAGTACTGCTCCAGGCCGCCGCCGGCGAACTCGTCCCAGATCGCCTGCTGCACCCGCTGCGGCCGCAGCGCGTCGAGCACGACGAGGCGCCAGCCCGGCCGCGCCCGGGCCAGCTGAGCCGCCGCCGCGCGCAGACCGTCGGCCGCCTCGCGCCGCAGCCAGGCGCAGTCAATGCCCCGGTACAGCACGCGGCCGGTGAAGTTGCCTTCGTGCGCGTAGCGCAGGTCGACCGCGATGCCGTCGATGGCGCGCAGGGGCTGGAAGTCGGGGTGCGAGGCGATGTCCTCGACACGGATCGGGGCGGGGACGGGCAACATCGGGCGCCAGAGCATAGCCGCCGTGCGCCAGCGGCCCGTCCGGGTCGCCCGGCGCTCGCCCTTCGGCCTGCCCGGTTGCTCCCATGCAGGCCTCGCGACCGTCCGGCCGCATCGCCGGGCCGCAGCGCGCGGCTCCGTGCATCCTCCCGATCGTCGATGCGCAGGCGCGGCGCCGGCGGCAGGCTCCCGCGATGTCCCCCGCCACCGATGCCCACGCGGATGGCCCGCTTCCCGCGGAGTGGGCGATCGCGACGGCCGATGCGCTGGAGACCCCGCTGCTGCTGATCGACGGCTCCGGGGGCCTGATCCACGCCAACGCCGCTGCCCGGCGCTGGCTCGACGCAGCATCCTCACCGCTGCGCCTGGACGCCGACCGACGGCTCCAGGTGCGGCGCGAGGCGGATGCTCGCGGCTGGCACGGTGCCCTGGCGCGCGCGTCCGCCATCGCTGCGGCATCCGCGACCGCGGGCGGCCCCGCGCCCGAGGCCCTGCCGGGCTGGCGCCTGCAGCCGCTGCCGCTGCCCGCACAGCCGGGCGTGGAGGCGCCTTCCCCGGTCGCGGCGCTGCTGCTGCGGCCTGCGCGCGAAGGTGAATAGTCACCAATCCGGCCGCGTCGATTCACCGCCGGGAGGGTGGCGCGCTCCGTAGTGTTCGGGTCGTGGAGAAGACCTTCGAGCCACGGACCCCCCGGAGCCTGCGACCATGATCGAACACCACCCGAGCCTGCGCCCGCAACGACTTCCGGCCATGCCGGGCTGGCTGCCACCGGCCCTGCCGCGCGCGGGCCGGTCTGGCGGCGTACCCGCTGCCGGCATTGCATCCGAGACGGGCGCGCCCGCCGGTCCGGCGCCCCGAGCGCCCTCCGTTGCCGCGGCCGTTGCAGCGACGGCCGCCCCGGCTGCGGCGGGGCCTGCCGGGACCGACGTCGGGCGCTTCCTAGCGCACATGCTCGACGAGATCGACTACGGCCTGCTGCTGGTCAGCGCGGAGGGCCAGATCCTGTACCTGAACCACATGGCGGCGCGGGAGCTCGGCGGCGATCACCCGCTGCAGCGCCTGGGCAACTCGCTGCGCGCCGCGCGTCCGCAGGACGTCGGACCGCTGCACGACGCGCTGGAGGCGGCGCGGCGCGGCCTGCGCCGGCTGGTGGCGCTGGGCGCCGAGAGCCAGCGCGTGGGCGTCTCCGTCGTGCCGCTGCCGGCGGGCACCGCGGCCGCCGGTGGCGTCGTGCTGCTGGTGCTGGGCAAGCGCGAGGTCTCGGGCCAGCTGGCCGTCGAGGGCTACTCGCGCAGCGTCGGGCTGACGATGGCCGAGACGCGCGTGCTGGCGCAGCTGTGCGCCGGCGTGCAGCCGCAGGACATCGCGCGGCGCCACCAGGTCAAGATCTCCACGATCCGCGCCCAGATCGGCAGCATCCGCGTCAAGACCGGTGCCTCCAGCATCCGCGAGCTGGTGCGCCAGGTCGCCGTGCTGCCGCCGCTGGTCGGGGCGCTGCGCGCCGGCGCCTGGGCCGCTGAGCCGGCGGTCGCGCGCGCCTGACCCGCCCGCGCGGCCCGGGCCGGCGACGGCCCTAACATCGCGGCGTCCCGCCCGCGCGGCGCGGGCGCCCCGCGATGCCCGAGCCCGAAGACCTGATCGAATCCGCGCCGATGTCGCCGTCGCTGCGCGAGCTCGCGCGCCGCGGCGTGGCCCGCCGCCTGCGCAAGGGCACGCTGCTGATCGCCGAGGGCGACGCCGGCGACGCGCTGTACATCGTGCTGTCGGGCCAGCTGCGCGCGTACTCTGCGGGCGGCGACGGGCGTGAGGTCACCTACGGCGAGTACGGACCCGGCGAGTATGTCGGCGAGATGAGCCTGGACGGCGGCCCGCGTGCCGCCGACGTCGAGGCGGTCTCGCCGTCGGTCGTCGTCGTGGTCACGCGCCGCACCCTCGAGGAGCACCTGCGCCGCGACCCGGCCTTCGCCTTCGAGCTGCTCGCGAAGGTGATCCGCCGCGCCCGCCAGGCCACGCTGACGCTCAAGCAGATCGCGCTCAACGACGTGTATGGGCGGCTGAAGCTGCTGCTCGAGGAGGCGGCGCCGGCCGAGGGTGGCCGCGCGCTCGACGCGGCGCCGTCGCACCTGGAGATGGCGCGCCGGCTGGGCTGCTCGCGCGAGATGGTCAGCCGCGTGCTGAAGGACCTGGAGCGCGGCGGCTACGTCGAGGTCGGCCGCCGCCGCCTGGTGCTGCTCAAGCCGCTGCCGGCGAAGTGGTAGCGGGGCGGCCCGGCCGCGCTGCCCGGCGCGGCGATGCAGCGCGTGTGGGGGCGGCGGATGCCGAGGCCCATGCCGAGGCCGCTCGTCCGTCCAGCAACGGCGCGCCGTCGCTGCCGCGCGGCAGAGCGGCCAGGTGCTGCTGCAGCGCCTCGGCCAGCGAACGGCGGGGGCCGACGGCGACCCGGCCGTCCAGCAGCCTGCGCGCCAGCTCGCGCGCCGCGCTCGGCGCCGCCACGCTGGTGCCGCCCATCCGGTGCACGCTGCCCGACAGCACGCCCGCCGCGGCGAGGCCGCCGACGCCGGCGTTGTCGTCGGCCGGCGACAGCGCGTCGAGCGGTCGGCCGCCCGGCGGCGGCCGAGAGCTGTAGCGCGCCGGCCGCCCGTCGAGACCTGCAGCGCCGATCACCAGCGTGTTGCGGCCGCTGGCCAGGTTGCTGACCGAGCCGAGTTCGCTGACCCGGGCGTCGCCCGCTGCCCATTCGAACCACGATTGCACCGGCGTGCCGCCCGTCCATATCGGCTCGTCGCGCTGCACCCAGGCGGCCACGGGGACGTCCCGTCTCGACTCGACCGTGATGCGCCACAGCCCGTGCCGCGCGGCCGAGCGTGCGCCCGCGCACGGAGCCACCGCCACGAGCACCAGGGCGCCGCGACCGACCGCGCCGGCGGGCCGCGCCAGCAACGCCGCGACCGGCGTGCCGTCGGACCCGTGGATCAGGGCCTCGCCCGCGGCGGCGGACGCGCCGGAGGGCAGCTCGATCCGGCAGTGGCGCCCGTCGGGCGTGTCCAGCCGCACGGTCGTGCCCGGCGCTGCGGCCCCGGTGTCGAACCACAGCTCGGTGAAGCTGTCGGTGGGGTCGTCAGGACGCAGGCGCCAGCCGAGCACGACCGCCCGGCCGCGCCGTGCCGTGCCGCGCACGTGCCAGCGCTCCAGTGCGGCGTTGCCGGCGGCCACCGTCACGGCCATCGCGCGGTCGGCGTCGAGGAAGGCGTCGATCGCCTGCTCGGTGAGCGAGCTGCCATCGTGCGGCCCGGCGAGTGCACCCAGGCTGACGTTGACCAGCACCGGCACGCCGGCGCCGGCGCGCAGCCGGATGTAGCGCAGCGCGTCGAGCAGGTAGGCGCCGCCGGAGGCGCCGGTGGTGTCGCGCGGGCCGGGCGCGGGCACGTCGACGAACACCAGCGGCAGCTCGCCCGCCGCGTCGGCGGGCGCGGGGCCGCCGCCCGGCGAGCGCGCCACCGGGCGGCGGCCGGCCATCACGTCGAGCACGTGGGTGCCGTGCGCCGTGTCGCGCAGCCGCCCGCCCTCGTCGAGCAGCAGGTCCAGCTCGCGGTACAGCACGGCCTCGTCGGCGCCGGCGGCGACCCGCGCGAGCAGCGCGTCGATCGCGGCCCGGTCGAGCTCGCGCCCGTAGCCCAGGCCGGTCGGAGTGACCCAGGGCTCGCGCGCGGCGGCGCGGCCCTGCTCCCATACGCCGAGCAGCCGCGTGCGGCGGGCATCGGCGCTGCGGAACGCGCGCTGCAGCAGCGCGCAGCCGCGGTCGACGACGGCCAGCACGAGCGGCGCGTCGGCCGGGCCGGCGGTGGCGGCGGCGCCCGCGGCCGGGGCGCTCGCGTCCGGTAGCTGCGGCAGGCCGAACTCGACCCGCCGTGCCGCGGCCGCGATTTGCGTCGCCTGCCGCGCGGGCACGCGGGCGGTGAAGAGCAGGCCGCCCGCGCCATCGCTCCAGGGCGGCGAGGCGCAGTTGCCGAGGTTGCGATGCAGCGCCTCGTCGCCCTGCACCAGCAGGGGCACCCAGCCGTTGCCGCCGGCGCCGGCATGACCGGTCCAGCGGCCGAGTTCGGACCAGCGCAGGTAGGGGTCGAAGGCCGCCGCGGCCGGCGCGGCCGCCGGCATGGCTGCCGGCGTTGCTGCCGCTGGCGCGCTCACTCCCACTCCCGGGATGCCAGCTTCCACATCTCGCGCCAGACCGACAGGCCCTCGGCGCCGGGCGCCGGAGCGCCTGCGAGCGGCGTGCAGCCGGGCCCGCTCGAGCGGCCGTCGGCCGCGGCGCCGGCCTCGTCGATCTCCTGCATGTGCGCCGGCTGCGTCGCGTCGAGCGCGGCGCCGTCGAAGCGTCCGCCCGACCAGCTCCGGGCGGCACCGGCCGCGGCGAGCAGGTAGGACGCGAGCGAGTCGCCGAGCATCCGCCCGGCCACGTTGTCGATCGGGTAGTGCACGCCGGCCACGACGCGGTTCTCGGCGATGCGCCACGCCACGCGGCGCAGCAGCGCGCGGGCGTCGCCGCCGGCCGCCAGGCCCGCCAGCGCCGACAGCAGCTCGACGCTGACCGTCGCCTCGTTGGCGTGGCCGGCCGGCAGCGCCGGGTGCGGCGGCACCTCCAGCACCGGCATCAGGCCGGCGCTCAGCTCGCTCGGCCGCGGGCAGGCCAGCGCGTGCTTGAAGTGCATGCACACCGCGTAGGCGAACTGCAGCGCGACCTGCACCACCTCGAGCGTGCGGCCGTGGCGCGCGGTCTGCAGGTTCAGCACCGAGGCGAACTGTGCCAGCGGCGGCGCCACCTGGGTCAGCACCTGCGGCAGCCGGGCATCGCGGGCGCCGGCCCACGAGTCGGTGAGCGCGAGCTGGGCGTCGAGGAAGGCCCGCGTCGGCCGCGTCATCTCGGCCAGCGTCGCGGCGCCGCCGCCGTGCGAGGCGGCGCAGCGCGCATGCAGCGAGGCGGTGCCGCTCGTCGCGTCGAGCCTGAACTGCACCGAGCCGAGCAGCTCCATCAACGCCATCGAGGCGCGCACCTGCGCACCGTAGCGCGGGATCGAGGCCGCCGGCGCCAGCGCCGGCAGGCCGCGGCGCGCGCGGAGCGCGCCGGCGTCGCCCTTGCCGCCGAGGCCGCCGGTGAACAGGTCGCGGCGCAGCTCGGTCCGCGTCGCTTGCAGCGCGGCGGCCAGCATCGGGTTGCCAGGCAGGCCGTCGAAGCCATAGGCCTCCATCGGCGCGCCATGGGCGTAGGCGTTGCCGGCCGTGTAGGCCTGACCCCCGGTGTAGGCATAGGCGTAGGCGTAGGCATAGGCCAGCGGGCCCAGCGATTGCGGCGTGGTTCGGCTCAAGGGCGGGTCTCCGGTGCGACGGTGGCGGGAAGGCTCTCGTGCCCGCCGCGCTCAGGCGGCCGGCAGCCCGGCCTCGGTGAGCGCGGCGGCGGTGGTGGCCGCCAGACGCGATCCGCGGCCGGGATAGTGATCGAGGAAGGACTGCACGGTGTAGGCGGGCGACAGCGCGCGAAGGCGCCGCACCGCGCTGCGCGCGCCATCGGCGTCGCCGGCGAGCATGCGGGCGGCGGCCAGCGTGCGGCACGTGGGCAGGTGGCCCGCGTTGGCGCGCAGCGAGCGCTCGGCCAGCGTCACCGACTCGTCGTGGCGCTCCGCCGCGAGCATCGCGTGCGCGGCGAAGCTGTCGTGGAAGTAGCGCAGCGGGTCCAGCGGCGACAGCCGCAGCGCCATCTGCGCGGCGTGGGCGGCCTGCTCGCCGCGGTCGCGGTAGGCGTGCAGCGCCGAGCTGAACAGCCAGGCCAGCGCCTCGTTCGGGTTGGCCGCCAGCGCGGCTTCGTAGCGCCGCTCGCTGGCGTCGAGGTCCCCGAGCAGGAAGCCCGACACCAGGCCGTCCACGGCCAGGCCGAGCGCGTGGTCGGAGCGCTCGCCGAGCGCGCGCTGCGCGCTCTCGCGCGCCAGCGTCGCCTCGCGCCCCGGGTCGTCCGCGAGCCCCTGCACCGCGCGCATCACGTGCCACTTGGCCGCCCAGGCGTGCGGCTCGGGCGCTCGCGGGTGGCGCTCGATCAGCTGGTCGAGGATCTGGCGGCCGCGCGCGAAGTCCTGCGGCGAGACGCGGTGCATCTGCGCGATCGCGGCGAACAGCAGCGTGTGGCTGGCCAGCGTCGGCAGCGGCTGGGCCCGGCTGCGACCGAGCTCGAACGCGAACACCGCGCGCAGCATCGCCGCGGTGATGCGCATGCCCAGCGAGTCATCCAGGCCCAGCAGCTCGGCGTGCGGTGCCACGAAAACCTCGCTCCAGATCACCGACGCGCTGCGCACCTCGGCCAACTCGAGGCTGATCCGCACGCGGTCGCCGACCACCCGGCACTGCCCCGAGACGATCCAGGTCGCACGCAGCAGCCGGCCGAGCTCCTCGAGCGTGGCGCCGCGGTTGCGCAGCGCATTGGTGCTGAGCCGGGAGATCACGCGCCACTCGCCGCACAGCGCGAGCTCGCGCGTGACCTGGTCGACCACGACGTCGGCGGCGACGGCGGCGTCCTCGCCGCCGCCGGCGGTCTGCAGCGGCAGCACCGCGAAGGCCGGGCGGTCCGGCCACAGGGTGTCGAAGGTGGGCAGCGCCACCGGCGCGGCGCTGCGCGCCAGCCGGAACGCGCGCACCGTGCCCGCGATGTGGCGCAGCTCGCACTCGCCGAGGTCCTCGACCTCGGGGTCGAAGCCGCCGACGAGGTCGTCGCGGAAGTCCGCCGAGGCCACCGTCTCGCCGGGCTGCGCCAGCGTGCACAGCCGCGCCGCCAAGTTGACGCCGGCGCCGAACAGGTCGATCTGGTCGCTGACCACGTCGGCGACGTGGGCTGCCACCCGCAGGTGGATGGCCGCCTCGGCCGAGCGCCCGGCGTTGTACAGCTCGATCATCCGGTGCAGCTCGTTGGCCACCGCTGCCGCGGCCGGCACGTTCTCGAACTCGAGCAGCATGCCGTCGCCCAGGCTCTTGACGAGCCGGCCGCCGTGCACCGGCAGCAGCGTGTCGCGCACTTCGGCGACGAAGCGGCGCCAGCGCTCGATGACATCGACCTCGAACGCCTGCATCAGGCGCACCGACTCGACGACATCGGCAACGACGATCGCGCGGCGCACCGACTGCAACGGAACCAAGATCTCTCCCTGGAAGCCCGCGATGCTCGTCACCCGGTACGCAGGCTGCATCCCCATTCTGGTGGACGCGCCGACTGGCGGGCAAGCGTTGCCGCGCCGGCTTTGCGTCCGCCCGCGCGAGCGCTCAGGGTCGCCGCGCGACGCGCCGCCAGCGCTCCAGCCGCGCCGGGCCCTGGCCGGTGCCGAGGTAACCCGGCGCCACCGCCGCCAGCGCCGCCGGCTCGATGCCCAGCGCCTGCAGCCCCGGCAGCGTGCCGGTGGCCACGTTGGGCACCTGCATCGACAGCAGGTTGTCGCGCGACATCAGCGGCTCGCCCGGGGCGAGCTCCATCGCCAGCGCCTGCAGCCGTGCCGCGAAGCCCGGCAGCGGCACCTGGGGTCGCTCGTGCCCGGCCCAGCGCCCGGCCAGCCGCACCAGGTCCGACAGCGTCAGCACGTCGGGCCCGACACACTCGTAGGTCTGGCCGATGCTGGCCGGCTCGTCCAGCGCCCGGGCGATCGCCTCGGCGACGTCCCCGACCCACACCGGCTGGAAGCGCGCGTCGCTGCCGGCCAGCGGCACCAGGGGCGCGAAGCCCTGCAGCGCCGCGAACAGGTTCAGCAGCCTGTCCTCGGCGCCGAAGATGACCGAGGGCCTGAACACCGTCAGGTCGAGCCCGGCGCTGCGCAGCACCTCCTCGCCCGCGGTCTTGCTGCGCAGGTACAGCGACGGCGCCCCGGGGCCGACACCCAGCGCACTGACGTGCAGCACGCGGCGCACGCCGGCGGCGCGGCAGGCCGCGGCGAGCTTGCGCGGCAGCTCGACGTGCACCCGTTCGAAGTCGCGCCCGCTGCCGTGCAGGATGGCCACCAGGTTGATCACCGCATCGGTGCCGCGCAGCAGCCGGCCGAGCGTCGCCGGGTCGTGCACGTCGGCCCGCACCGGCTCCACCGTCGGCAGGTGGCGGATCGGGCCGGCGTGCGGCAGTCGCCGTGTGGGCACGGCGATGGGCCCGCCGCCGCCGCCGTTGCGCTGCACGAGCCGGGCGCACAGCGCACGGCCGACGAAGCCGGTGCCGCCGAGCACGAGAAGCCGCTGCGGGTGGGGAGCGAGGGTCATCGGTGCGTCCGGGTCGTACACGGTGCGGGGTTTCTTGCCGGCTCTCAGGGCAGGTCGCGGTCGGCGGGCGCGGCGCCCGGGTCGCGCGGCCCGATCGGGCCGCCCAGGCGCGTCTTCAGCGCCAACGCGCCGGCGGCGGCGCCCGGTGCCCCGGCCACGGGCACGCCCTGCTGGCCCAGCAGCGCGGCATAGACGACCGTGTTGGCCAGCACCTTCTTCACGTAGTCGCGCGTCTCGTTGAACGGGATGCCCTCGACCCAGGCCGCGGCCTCGACCGCGCCGCCCTCGCGCCAGCGCCGCGGCCGGCCCGGGCCTGCGTTGTAGGCCGCGGCGGCCATCACGTTGGAGCCGCCGAAGTCGTCCTTCAGCAGGCGCAGGTAGGTCATGCCGAGCCGCAGGTTGAGGTCGCGGTCGGTGATCAGCTCCGGCTTCCAGTCGAGCCCGAGCTTCTGCGCGGTCCAGCGCGCGGTCGCGGGCATCAGCTGCATCAGGCCGCTGGCGCCGACGCTGGAGCGCGCGTCGAGGATGAAGCGCGACTCCTGCCGGATCAGGCCGAAGACGTAGGCGGCCTCGACGCCGACCTCGCGCGCCCGGGCCAGCACCTGCTCGCGGAAGGGTGTCGGGTAGCGCTGCGCGAGGTCGACCTCGGTGCGCGTGCGGTCGCTCGCGTTGATGCAGCGGTCCCAGACCTCGCGCGCGCAGGCCAGCTGCGCCGCGGCGAGCAGCTCGCGGTCGCCCAGGCCGCGCAGCGAGAAGTTCCACTCGCGCACGCCCTCGCTGCGCAGGCCGAGGGCGATCAGCTGCAGGCCGCGCTGCAGCCCCGGGTGCGCCGGGTGGGCGGCCAGCGACTCGAGCTCGGCGGCGGCCGGCGCCGCCGGCGCGGCCGGCAGTCGGTAGGGCTGGCCGAGGTCCTCCGCAGCCAGCTGCCCGTAGAAGGTGAGCGGGGAGGCGATCGACTCCAGTTGCAGCCGCGCCAGGCCGCGCGCGCCCTCGCCCTCGGCGCCCGGGGCGGCCAGCGCGAGCGCGGCGCGCGCGCGCCAGTAGACCCAGGCCGGGTCGCGCTGCTCGGCGCTGCCCATTGCGTCGATCGCGCGCGCCACCAGCGGCCAGCGCTGCGGGTCGGCGGCGGGCAGGCGCAGCAGCGCGCGCACGTGCCAGGCGAGCGTCTCGTCGCTCCAGGGCGGGCTGCCGCTGACGCTGCGCGAGCGCAGCGCGCGGTCCCAGGCCGCCCAGGCACGGCGCACGTGGTCGGCGGCGCGCGGGTCGAGCTTCAGCCCTGACTGCCGCGCCACGCCGGCCCAGGCGGCGGCGACCTGGGGCGACGCGAGATGCGTGGCGTAGTGCTGCTCGAGGTGGGTCAGCGCGGCATCGACGTCGGAGGCCGCCAGCCGCCACAGCGCCAGCACGGCCAGCTGCTCGCTGGTCGCGGTCTCGGAGTCGCGGCGCTCGCGCAGCACCCTGCCGGGCTCCTTGAAGACGGCGTCCACTGCGGCCGCCAGCCCGGCGTCGAGCAGGGCCGCGGCGGCGCGTGCCGCGCGAGGCCGGTTGGCCTCCACCGAGAGGCGCACCTCCTGCCAGACGTCGGCCGCGCCGAGCACGCGCGCGTCGTACAGCGTGCGGCCGAGCAGCTGGCAGCCGTCGTCAAGGTCGCGCTGGGCATACCAGGCCGCGCGCGCCGCGGCCCGCACGTCCAGGCCGTCCTGGTGCTGCACCAGCAGCGCGTAGCAGCTGACCTCGCGGTCGTCGTTCATCCGGAAGCGCGGGTACTCGGTCCGGAAGTTGGCCCAGTCGCGACGCCGCCCGAGCTCGAGCAGCCAGTCGTTGCGCAGCCGGTCCTCGACGTAGGTGCCGCTCCAGCGCGCCGCGAAGGCGTCGAGCTCGGCCTGCTGCGCCTCGGCCAGGCGCGCATTGAGCTCGAAGTACTCGACCCACATCGCCAGCGGGTGGCCGGCCGCCGCGGCCGCCGTGCGCAGCGCGGCCAGGCGGGTGCGGTCGCCTCGGCGGTGCGCGTCGCGCGCCTGCACGGCCGGATCGGCTGCCGCGGCGGCCCCGGCCTGCGCGCGCACCGCGCCCGGCGGCGCGGCCAGGGCCAGCGACAGGGCCCCCAGCCCCGTCAGCGCGATCAGGCGTCGCTTCATGGGGCCCACTGTAGGCACGGGTGCGCGGGACATCCCCGGGAATTTAGCGCAGCGGCGCCCGCATTTCGGCTGCGGGGGCGGCCGCCCGTGCCCTGCCGCCACGCACGGCGCCGGCGGTGACCACGCGGCGCCGCCGGCTCGCGCCTGCTTCCGCCGTGCAAGCCGTCGGCAGCCGGCCCCGGCGTGCCGTCTTCCTGCGGCCCTTGTCCCCGGACACCGGCCGGCGCGCGACAATGGCACTCCGCGCGGAGTGCCCTCGCCGCCGACCCTGTTGCCGATGACCCTGCCGCTGCCCCCCCTGGAGCCCTCGCGCGACAAGAAGTCGCTGCGCCGGCAGCTGCAGGCCGAGCGGATGAGCCTGGTCGATCGCCACGCGCGCTCGATGCAGCTGCAGGAGGTGCTTCGGGTGTGGCTGCTCGGCCGGCCCGAGCAGACGGTGGGCGCCTACTGGCCGATCAAGGGCGAGTTCGACGCGCTGCCGCCGCTGTACCGCTGGGCCGAGGCCGATCCGCGCCGCCGCATCGGCTTGCCCGTCGTCGAGAAGGACACGCGGCAGCTGCGCTTCCATGTCTGGTACCCGGGCTGCGAGATGGAGGAGGACGCCTACGGCATCCCCAAGCCCAAGGGTACCGAGGCCTTCCACCCCGCGCTGCTGCTCGTGCCCTGCGTCGGCTACGGGCCGGGCGGCGTGCGGCTGGGCTATGGCGGCGGCTTCTACGACCGCACGCTGGCCACGCTGCAGCCGCGCCCGGTGACGGTGGGGCTGGCCTACTCGCACGGCTACGTGCCCTGGCTGCAGGCCGAGGCGCACGACGTGCCGCTGGACGCCATCGTCAGCGACGAGGGCCTGGCCTGGCAGCGGCCGGCTCTGTAGCGCCGGCTGGGCGCGCCCCGGTCGGTACCCTGGTGGTGCATGGGTGGTGCACGGGTGGCGCAACCGCGCTCCCTCTGTCACGATCGGCGCACGACCCCACCGGAGTGACCCATGCCGGCCGCCCTGCCCGCCAACCCGCACGCCGACCTGATCGAGACGGCCGCCGCCGCCATCGAGCCGCAGCTGATCGCCTGGCGGCGCGACCTGCACCAGAACCCCGAGCTCGGCAACCGCGAGTTCCGCACCGCCGGCATCGTGGCCGACCACCTGCGAGCGCTCGGGCTCGACGAGGTGCGCACCGGCGTCGCGCACACCGGCGTCGTCGGCCTGCTGCAGGGCGCGCGGCCCGGGCCGGTGGTCGCGCTGCGCGCGGACATGGATGCGCTGCCGGTGCGCGAGGAGGTCGACCTGCCCTTCGCCAGCCGCGCCCGCGCCGAGTACGACGGCCAGTCCGTCGGCGTCATGCATGCCTGCGGCCACGACACCCACACTGCGATCCTGATGGCGGTGGCCAGCGTGCTGGCCGGCATGCGCGAGCGGCTCGCCGGCAGCGTCAAGTTCATCTTCCAGCCCGCCGAGGAAGGCCCGCCCGAAGGCGAACGCGGCGGCGCCGAGCTGATGATCGAGCAGGGCGCGCTGCGCGACCCCGAGCCCGAGGTGATCTTCGGGCTGCACATCGTCTCGATGTTGCCCAGCCGCGTGATCGGCGTGCGCCCGGGCCCGCTGATGGCCAGCGCCGACCAGTTCCGCATCCTCGTGCGCGGGCGCCAGACGCACGGCGCGGCGCCCTGGCTGGGCGTCGACCCGGTGGTCACCGCGGCACAGGTCGTGCTCGGGCTGCAGACCATCGTCAGCCGCCAGCTCGACATCACCCGCGAGCCGGCGGTCGTCTCGGTCGGCATCGTGCGCGGCGGGGTGCGCGACAACATCATCCCCGACGCGGTGGAGCTGTCGGGGACGATCCGCGCCTTCGACGAGGGCATGCGCACGCAGATCCACGACCAGGTGCGCGGCACCGCCGAGGGCATCGCCCAGGCGGCGCGCGCCGGCTGCGAGGTCTGCATCCGGCGCGGCTACGACGTGACGATCAACGACAGCGCGCTCACCGAGGCGATGCTGCCCACGCTGCGCCGCGTGGCCGGTGCCGCGCAGGTGCAGATCGTGCCCAAGATCACCGGGTCGGAGGACTTCTCCTGCTTCCAGCGCGTGGTGCCAGGGATGTTCTTCTTCATCGGCGCCACCGCCCCCGGCATCGACCCGGCGCACGCCGAGCCGAACCACTCGCCGCGCTTCGCCGTCGACGAGGGCGGGCTGCTGCTGGGCGTGCGGGCGCTGGCGCAGCTGACCTGCGACTGGCTGGAGGCACCCGAGGCGCTGCGCCGGCTGGAGTGAGGGGTGCGAGGCCATCCGTCATGGCCGCTGTGACGGCCCGCGACGCCCCGCTCGGCGTTGCAAGTGCTCGCCGTAGCCCGCGCTACGGCTGCGCCTTGCGCCTGGATCGGGACGTCGCGGACAGCCCCTCGGCCACGCCGGACGGCCTCTCACCCTCTAGCCGCCGCACGGGCGGCGGCGCGCGGGCCCTGTGCTACCGTGGCCCGATGGTGCCCGCATGCCGTTGCTGACGCTGGCCGACGCCCACCTCGCCTACGGTCACCGCGCGCTGCTCGACGGCGCGGCGCTCGCGCTCGACGAGGGCGAGCGCGTGGCGCTGATCGGCCGCAACGGCGAGGGCAAGTCCTCGCTGCTGCGCGTGCTGGCCGGGCTGGAGCCGCTGGACGACGGCACGCTGCAGGTGGCCGGCGCGGCCTCGCGCGCCTACGTGGCCCAGGAGCCGGTCTTCGCGCCCGGTGCGAGCGTCTTCGACGCGGTGGCCGAGGGCGTGGCCGAGGCGCGCGCGCTGCGCGAGCGCTTCGAGCGCCACGACCCGGGGGACGATCTCGACGCGCTGCAGTCGCGCCTGGAGGCCCTCGGCGGCTGGACCTGGGAGCAGCGCGTGCGCGAGGCGCTCGAGCGCCTGCGGCTGGACGGCGCGCTGCCGGTGCAGACGCTGTCGGGCGGCACCCGCAAGCGCGTCGCGCTGGCGCGCGCGCTGGTCGCCGCGCCGCGGCTGCTGCTGCTCGACGAGCCGACCAACCACCTCGACATCGACGCCATCGAGTGGCTGCAGGAGCTGCTCGCGTCGGCGCCGGCCGGCCGCGGCGGCGCGCTGGTCTTCGTCTCGCACGACCGGGCCTTCGTCGACGCGGTCGCCACGCGCATCGTGCTGCTCGATCGCGGCACGCTGGGAAGCTACCCGGGCCGGTTCGCCGCCTTCGAGGCCACGCGCGCGCGCGAGCTGCAGGCCGAGGCGCTGGCTGCCGCGCGGGCCGACCGGCTGCTGGCGCAGGAGGAGTCGTGGGTGCGGCAGGGCGTCGAGGCGCGGCGCACGCGCAGCGTGTCGCGCGTCGCGCGCCTGGAGCGGCTGCGCGCGGCGCGCGCGGCGCGGCGCGAGACCCTCGGCCGCGTGCGCCTCGGCGTCGATGCCGGCATCCCGCCCGGCCGCATCGTGGCCGAGCTGCGCGACGTGTCGATGCGCTTCGCCGCCCCGGGCGGCGAGCGCACGCTGATCGACCGCTTCACCACCACGATCCAGCGCGGCGACAAGGTCGGCCTGATCGGCCCCAACGGCTGCGGCAAGACGACGCTGCTGCGACTGATCCTCGGCCAGCTCGAGCCCACCGCGGGCACCGTGCGGCGCGGCACGCGGCTGTCGGTGGCGTACTTCGACCAGATGCGCGAGGGGCTGGACCTCGAGGCGACGCTGGCCGACACCATCAGCCCCGGCAGCGAGTGGCTCGAGGTCGCGGGTCAGCGCAAGCACGTGATGAGCTACCTCGGCGACTTCCTGTTCGCCCCGGAGCGCGCGAACTCGCCCGTCAAGACGCTGTCGGGCGGCGAGCGCAACCGGGTGCTGCTGGCGCGCCTGTTCGCGCTGCCAGCCAACGTGCTGGTGCTCGACGAGCCGACCAACGACCTCGACATCGACACGCTCGAGCTGCTCGAGGAGCTGCTGCAGGCCTACGACGGCACGGTGTTCCTCGTCAGCCACGACCGGCGTTTCCTGGACCACGTCGTCACCAGCACCATCGCCTGGGAAGGCGACCCCGCCCGCGGCGGCCGCCCAGGCCTGTGGCGCGAATACGAGGGCGGCTACGAGGAATGGCTGCGCCAGCGGCCCCGTGCCGGCGCGAGCGCGGCCCCCGCCGCAGCGACGCCGCCGCCCGCGGCGCCGGCCGGACCGGACGCCGTGCGCTCGCCGCCGGCCCGCGCCAAGCTCGGCTACAAGGAGCAGCGCGAGCTCGAGGCGCTGCCGGCGCGCATCGACGCGCTGGAGGCCGAGCAGCGCGCGATCGGCGAGCGCCTGGCCGACCCGGCCTTCTTCGTCGCCGACCCTGTGCAGGCGGCCGCACAGGCGGCGCGCCACGCGCAGATCGAGGACGAGCTGATGGCCTGCCTGGAGCGCTGGGAGCAGCTGGCTGCGCGCGGCTGAGGGCCGGCGCCGCGGCGCGTGCGGGCTGCGCTGGGCACTGCGCTCGAGCCGCGCGGGGGCGCGGTCAGTCCTGCCTCGGCGCCCAGTCTTCGTTGGTTGCCGCCGGGTGAGCGCGGCTGATGATCAGCGCCGACAGCAGGTAAAGGCCGTTCAGCAACCGCATCGCGCGCTCCCGGTCGAATCCGGGCCACTGCTCGATCTCGCGCAGGTTCGTGGTCTGGCGCCGCAGCCGCTGCACCGCCGCGTCCAGGCTCCCACCCAGGCCGGGCATGTCGAGCTCGACGCCGGGTGGGATCCGATAGGCGGCACTGCCGGCGATCTCGGGCAGCAGCGTGTCCCGCGAGCCGCGCAGCGCCAGCTCCCACAGCAGCGGCCCGAGCGGGGCGCGGTGCGACGCCTCCGGGTCGTGGCGATCGGGTGTCGGCGGGGCGACGCGCGCCGGCTCGATCCGCAGCACGCGAAGCTCCGGCAGCGGCGAGCCCAGCAGCATCGACTGCGGCAGCGGGCAGTGCAGCTGTCGCTCGTTCGGGAACACCGTCAGCGGGACGACTCGGTAGTCGAGCTGCAAGTGGACCAGCAGCGAGCGTCCGTGGCGCACCGCCGCGGCCATGACCTCGAGCAGCTCGAGCGCGCGCTGCTCGCCCTCGCTGTCGTCGACGAAGCGCTGCAGGTCCTGCAGCAGCGAGGCCTGCAGCGAGGTCACACGGGTCGACCCGGCCAGCGAGTCGCCGTTGCGCTCGGCGTCACGCTGGAAGTCGCTGACGTGCAACAGCCCCGAGGTCTCGCCCGGCTGCGTTGGCGGGAACATGCTCGACATGGCAGTTCTGCGTGGGTCTCGTACATCGCCGCGTGGGGCTGCAGTGTCGCGTGGCCGCGGGCTCGCGGGGTCGCCGACGGTGGCAGTTGTATCAGGATGCCGTCGCACCGGCCGTGGTCAGGCCGCCACGCCGGCGCGGCCGCTCCTGCAACCGGAGGAGGCTCGTTGGCGACGGGTCGCCGGGGCCCAGCCACGTGGCCGCCGCCAACTCGACGTCGTGCACGTTCCGGACGGACCGGGCTGCGGTGCGGCCGTCGCGGCTCGCAGGCCCGAACGGCCTGCTGCCAGGCTCAGGCGTGCCCGGCGCAGCGCTGCGGCGGGGACTGCAGGCCGCGCAGGCGCCGCAGCGTGCTCCAGAAGCGCGCGTCGGCGCCGGCGGCGAAGTTCACCCGCATCAGCGTCGTCGGCCGGCGGTCGACGTGGAACAGCGATCCCGGGGCGGTGAACCAGCCCGCGTCCAGCAGGGCCTGGGCCAGCACATCGGTGTCGGCGCCGACGTCGACCCAGCCGAAGAGCCCGGCCGGCTCGGCAGCGAAGCGGCAGCCCGCCTCGCGCGCCAGCCGCACGGTGCGCGCCCGCGCGGCGGCCAGCTGCGTGCCGACGCGCTCGACGTGGCGCCGGAAGGCACCCTGGCCGAGGCACCACGCCATGGCCTGCTCCAGCGGGCCGGGCGAGGTGAGCGAGGACAGCAGCTTGGTGTCGATGAAGCGCTCGGCCAGCGCCGGCGCCGCCGCCAGGAACCCGATGCGCCACTGCGGCGCGAGGATCTTCGCGAAGCCCGAGACGTACACGGTGCGCTGCAGTGCGTCGAGCTGGGCCAGCCGCGTGGCGTGCGGCGGCGCCAGCCAGGCGTAGGTGTCGTCCTCGACGACGACGAGGTCGTGCGCCTCGGCCAGCCGCAGCACGCGGTGCGCCGCCGCGGCGCCGACCGACACGCCGGTGGGGTTGTGAAGCACCGACACCGTCACGTACAGGCGCGGCCGGTGCGTGGCGATCAGCCGTTCCATCACCTCGAGGTCCGGCCCGCCGTCGGGCGCGCGGCCGCGCGGCACCGGCAGCAGGCGTGCGCCCATCATCGTCAGGCGGGCGTACTCGACGGCCCAGCCCGGCTCGTCCACCAGCACCGCGTCGCCAGGCGCGAGCAGCGTGCGCGCGACGATGTCCAGCCCGTGCGTGGCGCCCACCGTGGTGACGATCTGCGCGGGCGCCGCGGCGATGCCGAGGTCGCCCAGCCGCAGCGCAAGCGCCGTGCGCAGCGACGCGTCGCCGGCCGGATCGCCGTAGGCCAGCCAGGTGCCCGCGCTGCCGGCCCGGCCGCCGCTGCGGCGCAGCGCACGCTGCAGCAGCGCGGCATCGAGCCAGGCTTCGGGCAGCGTGCCCATGCCGGGCGCGCCCTGCAGCCCGCGCAGCGTGAGCATGCCGCGGATCAGCGCCGTGGCGTCCACCGGTGCCGTCGGGGCGGGCGCCGAGGCGGGCGATGGCAACGCGACCTGCGCCGGGGCGGCAACGGAGCCGCCGCCCTCGCGCGTGTCGCGCACGAAGAAGCCGCGCTGCGGCCGCGCCAGCACGAGGCCGCGGGCCTGCAGCAGGTCGTAGGCACCGACCACGGTGCCGGGTGAGAGGCCGTGGCGCGCCGCGCAGTCGCGCACCGAGGGCAGGCGCGCGCCGGGCGCCAGCAGGCCCTGGCGGATGTGCTCGGCGAAGCGCTCGGCCAGCCGCTCGGTGCGGGTGGTCGCCGGAGCGCCCTTCGGGGAGGCCTTCGGGTTGGTCGTGGGGCGCGCCTGTGTCGGGGACATGACCAGTACAGTGGCTCGATCTGTCCGGCTCAGTGTACCGATGCTGTATCGACCGCGGCGCCTAGACTGGGGCCGTGCCCGATGCCACCCTTGCGCCCGTCACCCAGCCGTCCGCGTCCGCGCGGCGAGGCTTCGCGCTCGGGCTGCTCGGCGTGGCGCTGTTCGCGCTGACGCTGCCGATGACGCGGCTGGCAGTCGGCGACGCCGCCGCGCCGCAGCTGCCGCCGGCCTTCGTCACCGCCGGTCGCGCCGCGCTGGCGGGGCTGCTCAGCGTGCTCTACCTGCTGGCCGTGCGCGCGGCCTGGCCGCGGCGGCCCGAGTGGCCGGCGCTCGTGGTCAGCGCGCTCGGCACCGTGCTCGGCTTCCCGCTCTTCCTGGCGCTGGCGCTGCGCGAGGTGCCCGCCGCGCACGCGGCGGTGGTGACGGGCGTCATCCCGCTGGCCACCGCCGTGGCGGCGGCACTCGCGCTCGGCCAGCGCGCCGCGCCCCGCTTCTGGGTGCTGGCCGTGCTCGGCTGCGCGCTGGTGCTCGCCTTCGCCGCGTTGGAGGGCGGCGGCCGCCTGGTGCCCGCCGACGGGCTGCTGCTGCTCGCGGTGGCCAGCGCCGCCATCGGCTACGTGGCCGGTGCGCGCCTGGCGGCGGAGCGACCGCCCGAGCAGGTGATCTGCTGGGTGCTCGTGATCAGCCTGCCGCTCACGCTGCCGGCGATGGTGCTCACCCTGCCGGCCGGGATCGCCGCCGTGCGCGCGCCGGCGTGGCTCGGCTTCGGCTACGTCACGCTGTTCTCGATGTGGCTCGGCTTCTTCGCCTGGTACCGCGGCCTCGCGCTCGGCGGCGTGATGCGCGTGAGCCAGGTGCAGCTGCTGCAGCCCTTCCTGGCGCTGCTGGCGGCGGTGCCCATCCTCGGCGAGCCGCTCGAGGCGACGACGTTGCTGTTCGCGCTGGCGGTGTCGGCGGTCGTCTTCGCGGGCCGGCGCGTGCCGGTACGGCACTGAAGGCGGGACGGGACGTTCCGATGGCGGCGCCACGCACCCTCGGCCTGCTCGGCGGCATGAGCTGGGAGTCGACGCTGCTGTACTACCGCGCGCTGAACCAGGGCGTGGCGGCACGCCGCGGCGGCCTGGCAAGCGCGCGCGTGCTGATCGCGAGCCTCGACTTCGCCGAGATCGCGGCGCGGCAGGCCGCCGGCGACTGGGACGGTTGCGCGGAAGTGCTCGGCGATGCCGCGGCCGGCCTGCGCGCGGCCGGGGCCCAGGCCCTGCTCGTCGCATCCAACACGATGCACAAGGTGGCGGCGCCGGTGGAGCGCCGTGGCGGCCTGCCGTTCCTGCACATCGCCGATGCCACGGGCGCCGCCCTGCGCTCGGCCGGCGTGCGCGATGCGGCGCTGCTCGGCACGCGCTTCACGATGGAAGACCGTTCGATCGTCGCCGACCGGCTCGAGGCAGGGTTCGGGGTCCGCACCCGCGCGCCCGACGCCACCGGCCGTGCCGAGGTGCACCGCATCATCTACGACGAGCTGTGCCGCGGCCGCGTCGAGCCGGCCGCGGTCGTGGCGCTCGCGGCGCAGATCGCGGCGCTGGCCGCCGCGGGCGCCGAGGCGGTGATCCTCGGCTGCACCGAGTTGACGCTCGCCGTCACCCCGTCGACGAGCCCGCTGCCGGTGTTCGACACCGCCGCGCTGCACGCGGCCGCGGGGGTCGAGTGGCTGCTCGGCGGGCCGGAGGGCGCGCGGTGACGGCGGCCGTGCCTCCGTGGTCTGCCCGCATCGCCGACGCGCTGGCGCGCCTGCCCGGACCGCCGGGCGCGCTCTGGCCCGAGGGCGAGCGCTTCGTGACGATGCTGCGGCACGGATCGCTGTCGCTCGAGCTGTACGCGCCGCGCGGCCACGACCCGCAGCAGCCGCACGAGCGCGACGAGCTGTACGTCGTCGTCGGCGGCCACGGCCGCTTCGAGCGCGGCGACGGCGAGGCCTGCGAGCGCGTACCGTTCGGGCCTGGCGACGTGCTCTTCGTGCCGGCCGGCTGCCCGCACCGCTTCGTCGACTTCAGTGCCGACTTCGCCGTCTGGGTCGTGTTCTACGGCCCGCTCGGCGGCGAAGCGGCCCGAGCCACTCTCACCGTTGCACATCCCCGCGAGACCCTGCGATGACGCCCAGCTGGCACCTCGCGCGCCGCGCCGCGCGCCTGAACCCGTCGACGATCCGCGAGATCCTCAAGATCACCGAGCGCCCCGGCATCGTCTCGCTGGCCGGCGGGCTGCCCGCCGCCGAGACCTTCCCGGTCGAGGCGATGGCCGAGGCCACCGCGCGCGTGCTGGCCGAGCAGGGCCGCGCCGCGCTGCAGTACGCCGCCAGCGAAGGCCACGGCCCGCTGCGCGAGTGGGTGGCCTCCGAGATGCAGGCGCAGGGCCTGGCCTGCGACGCCGGCCACGTGCTCATCACCGCCGGCTCGCAGCAGGGCCTGGACCTCGTGGCCAAGGTGCTGGTCGACCCGGGCAGCGCGGTGGCGGTGGAGTCGCCCACCTACCTGGGGGCGCTGCAGGCCTTCGCGCCCTACGAGCCCGAGTTCCTGGCCCTCGAAGGCGATGCCGACGGGCCGCGGCCCGATGCGCTGGCTGCCGCGCGCACGCAGCGCGGCGCCCGCTTCGCCTACCTGCTGCCCAACTTCCAGAACCCGAGCGGCCGCTGCCTCAGCGCGACGCGGCGTGCGGCCCTGGTCGACGCCGCGGCCGCCGCCGGCCTGCCGCTGGTGGAAGACAACCCCTACGGCGACCTCTGGTTCGACACGCCGCCGCCGCCGCCGCTGGCTGCGCGCGCCGGCATCGGCGAGAACGGCGGCGCGATCTACCTCGGTTCGTTCTCGAAGGTGCTCGCGCCCGGCTTGCGCCTGGGCTACGTGATCGCGCCCCGCGCGCTGTATCCCAAACTGCTGCAGGCCAAGCAGGCCGCCGACCTGCACACCCCGGGTTTCAACCAGCGCGTGGTCTACGAGGTCGTCAAGGACGGCTTCCTGCGCGAGCACGTGCCCACCATCCGCGCCCGCTACAAGGCGCAGCGCGATGCGATGCGCGTGGCGCTAGAGCGCCACCTGCCGCCGGGCTGCCGCTGGCAGGCGCCGGTGGGCGGCATGTTCTACTGGGTCGAGCTGCCCCCCGCGCTGGACGCCACGGCGCTGCTGCCGCGCGCGGTGGAGGCGGGCGTGGCCTACGTGCCGGGCGCGCCGTTCTTCGTCGACGGCAGCAGCCACGCGAACACGCTGCGGCTGTCCTTCGTCACCGTGCCGGCCGAGCGCATCGAGCAGGGCGTGGCCGCGCTCGGCCGGATGCTGGCCGAGGCGCTGCAGGGGGCGGTTCCATGAGCGCGCCGGCCCCTGGCGGCGCCCGCCGCTTCGACCAGGTCGACGTGTTCGGCTCCGCGCCGCTGGCGGGCAACCCGCTGGCCGTCGTGCACGACGCCACCGGTCTCGACGACGCGCGGATGGCCGCGCTGGCGCGCTGGACCAACCTGTCGGAGACGACCTTCCTGCTGCCGCCCACGCAGCCCGGGGCCGACTACCGGGTGCGCATCTTCACCCCCGGCGGCGAGCTGCCGTTCGCGGGTCATCCCACGCTGGGCAGCTGCTGGGCCTGGCTGGCCGCCGGCGGCGTGCCGCGCGCGCCGGGCGTCGTCGTGCAGGAGTGCGGCGTGGGCCTGGTGCGGGTGCGGCGCGACGCCGCGCGGCCGCAGCGGCTGGCCTTCGCCGCGCCGCCGCTGCGCCGCAGCGGGCCGCTGGAGGAAGCCGAGGTGCAGCGCATGGCCGCCGCGCTGGGCGTGGCGCGCGGCGACGTGCTGCGCCACCAGTGGATCGACAACGGCCCCGGCTGGTGCGCGCTGATGCTGCGCGATGCGGCCCAGGTGCGCGCGCTCACGCCCGACTTCGCCGCGCTGGGCCGCGTCAAGCTCGGCGTGGTCGGCGCCGAGGCGGCCGGCGCCGAGACCGCCTTCGAGGTACGCGCCTTCGTGCCCGGGCTGGGCGTGCCGGAGGACCCCGTCACCGGCAGCCTGAACGCGGGCCTGGCGCAGTGGCTGATCGGCGCCGGCCTGGCCCCCGCGCGCTACGTGGCCGCGCAGGGCAGCGCGCTTGGCAGGGCGGGGCGCGTGCACGTCGAGCACGACGACGGCGAGGCGGCCGCCGGTGCGACGATCTGGATCGGCGGCGACGTGCAGGGCGTGGTCTCGGGCCACATCGCGCCGTAGCGCCCGCTGCGGCTGCGGCATCATCGCGCCCCGATGCACTGCACCGTCGACCACCTCGTCGTCGCCGCCGCCTCGCTCGCGCAGGGCGCGGCGTGGTGCGCCGCCACGCTCGGCGTCGAGCCGGGCCCCGGAGGCCGGCACGCCCTGTTCGGCACGCACAACCGGCTGCTGCGGCTGGACGGGCCTGGCTTCGAGCGCTGCTACCTCGAGATCATCGCCCCGGACCCCGAGGCCCCGGCGCCGCCGCGGCCGCGCTGGTTCGGCCTGGACACGCCGGCGCTGCGGGCGGCGGTTGCAGGGCAGCCGCGACTCGTGCACGTGGTGGCGCGCTGCGACGACGTGGCCGCGGTGCGGGCGCGGGTCGTCGCCGCGGGCCATGACCCCGGGTCGGTGCTCGAGGCGGGCCGCGACACCCCCGGGGCGCGCCTCGAGTGGAGCATCACCGTGCCCGACGACGGGAGCCTGGGCGCCGGCGGCGCCCTGCCCACGCTGCTGCAGTGGCGCGGCGCCCATCCCACCGACGCGATGCCGCCGTCGGGCCTGGCGCTGCGCGCGCTGCGGCTGGGCGGCGTTGCGCCGGCGCTGCGTGCTGCCTACGGGCTGCGGGGCGTCGGCTGGAGCGACGCACCGGCCCCGGCGCTGCACGCGCTGCTTGCCACGCCGCGCGGCCAGGTCGCGCTGGAATCCCCAGGGGGCCTGCCATGACCGCGCTGCCGCGCACCGACGACCTGTTCCGCGACGACGCCACGCTCGACACCTGCCGCGCCACCGTGCTGGCGGCCGACGCGGCAGGCATCGTGCTCGACCGCACCGTGTTCTACCCGCTCGGCGGTGGCCAGGCCGGCGATGCCGGGGTGCTCCTGACCGCCGACGGCGTCTGTCTGCCGATCGCCGACACGCGCAAGCACCCCGAGCACGCCGGCGCGATCCTGCACGTGCCCGCCGCCGGGGCCGACGAGGCCGTGCGCGCGGCCTTCGTGCCGGGCACCGCGGTCGAGGCGCGGATCGACGTGGCGCGCCGCAGAGCGCACATGCGCTTCCACACCACCACGCACCTGCTGTGCGCGCTCGTGCCGCACCCGGTCAACGGCTGCTCGATCACCGCCGCCTACGCCCGGCTCGACTTCCACATGAACGAGCCGCTCGACAAGGATGCGCTGAATGCCGGGCTCGCGCAGCTCGTCGCCGAGGCGCACCCCGTGCGGCACCGCTGGATCGGCGAGGACGAGCTCGACGCCAACCCCGGCCTCGTGCGCAGCATGAGCGTGCAGCCCCCGCGCGGCCAGGGCCGCGTGCGCGTGCTCGAGATCGAAGGCGTGGACCTGCAGCCCTGCGGCGGCACCCACGTGGCCAACACCGTCGACATCGGCCGCGTGGTCGTCACAAAAGTGGAGAAGAAGTCAGCCATGACCCGAAGGGTTGTGCTCGGCTTCGCCGACTCAGCCGCAGGCTGAGCGCCCCAAAAACAACAAAGCCCGCCGAAGCGGGCCCGTCATCCTCACCAGTGGCTCACTGGTTGCGGAAATCGTCGTGGCAGCCCTTGCAGGTGGCTGC
>Ga0068877_10000994_pt1 | contig 24013 bp, 21 predicted proteins | sample NOAtaG_FD_66437 | JGI IMG/M metagenome (GOLD analysis project Ga0068877, IMG submission 66437) | Freshwater lake microbial communities from Lake Erie, under a cyanobacterial bloom - NOAA_Erie_Diel6S_1000h metaG | ecosystem: Environmental > Aquatic > Freshwater > Lake | place: USA: Ohio, Lake... | reverse complement strand
CGCCGCGACGAGCGGCTGCGCTACACGCCGGTGATCGTGCTCACCGCGGCCAGCGATCCGGACACCAAGCTCCAGGCCCTCGGGCTGGGGGCTACCGAGTTCCTCGCCAAGCCGGTCGACCCGAGCGAACTGGTGCTGCGGGTGCGCAACAGCCTCGTGCTGAAGATGTACCAGGACCGGCTGGCCAACAACGACCCCGTGACTGGGCTGCCGAACCGGCGCATCCTGATGGACCGCCTGCGCGCCTGTCTGGCGCGGGCACTGGACGAGGGTCGCAGACTGGCACTGCTGCACGTGCGCCTGGACCGGCTGCAGCAGCTGCAGGCGACGCTCGGCCAGAGCGCGGGCGACGAGCTGCTGCGCGCCGTGTCGCAGCGTCTGCAGGGGCGGACGCGGCGCGACGACGACGACGTGCGCTCGGCGCGGTCGCGCCCGACGCTGCTGAGCCGGCTGGACGGCGACGAGTTCCTGGTGCTGCTGCCCGACCTGGACGACTCCGAGGTCGGTGCGCGCGTGGCGCGCCGCGTGCTGCAGGCGCTGGCCGAGCCGTTCCGCGTCGGCGGCGACCGGATCTCGGTGTCGCCCAGCATCGGCATCGCGGTCGCCCCCGACGACGGGCAGACGCCCGAGGACGTGCTGGCGATTGCGGCCGGCGCGGCGGCGCTGGCGTGCGCCAGCGGCCGCAACACCTACCGCTTCGGCTCGCGCCAGCGCAACCAGGCGGCGATGGAACGGCTGAAGCTGGAGGCGGCGCTGCACCACGCCGTCGAGCGCCGCGAACTGCGCCTGCTGTACCAGCCCAAGTACGACCCGGTGCAGCGGCGCATCGTCGGCGCCGAGGCGCTGATGCGCTGGCACCCGGCCGAGCTGGGGCCGGTATTCCCCGACCGCTTCATCCCGATCGCCGAGGAGACCGGCCTGATCGTGCCGCTGGGCGCATGGGCGCTGCAGGAGGCCTGCGAGCAGGGCACGCGCTGGGCACAGCAGGGCCTGGCGGACCTGAAGGTGGCCGTCAACATCGCCGGACTGCAGCTGTCGGCGGGCGGCCTTCCCGAGCTGGTGGAGGAGCTGCTCGGGCGCCACCCGGCGATGCGCGGGCGCCTGGTGCTGGAACTCACCGAGGGCGTGCTGATCGACTGCGGCGCCGGTGTCAACGAGCAGCTGCAGCGCTTCCGCCGGCACGGGGTGCAGTTGTCGATCGACGACTTCGGCACCGGCTACTCGTCGATGAACTACCTGCGCAGCTTCCCGCTGGACGAACTGAAGATCGACCGCTCCTTCGTCAAGTCGCTGCCCGAGCAGGCCTCGGATCTGGCGATCGTGCGGGCGATGACCGTGCTCGGCCACAGCCTGGGCATGCGCGTCGTAGCCGAGGGCGTGGAGACGCGCGAGCAGCACGCCTGCCTCGTGCAGCTGGGCGTCGACCAGATCCAGGGCTACCTGATCGGCAAGCCGATGCCGGCCGACGACCTCGCCGCGCTGGCTTCCGGGCAGGCCGCGCGCGCGGCCGGCAGCGCCGAACCGGCCGGGACCTAGCGCTCCAGACGCACGATCTGGCCGTCGTTGGAGTCGGTCAGCAGGTACAGCCAGCCGTCGGGCCCCTGGCGCACGTCGCGGATGCGCTGGCCGAAGGTCTCGAGCAGCCGTTCCTCCCCCTTCACCGCACGGCCGTCCAGCGTCAGCCGGATCAGGCTCTGACCGCGCAGCGTGCCCATCACCAGGCTGCCCTTCCAGCCCGGGTAGCGGTCGCTGGTGACGAAGGCCATGCCGCTCGGCGCCACCGAGGTGGGCATCCAGTGCCGCACCGGCATCTCGATGCCGGGCCGCGGACCCTCCTCGCCGATCCGCGTGCCGGTGCCGTAGTTGCGGCCGTAGGTCACCACCGGCCAGCCGTAGTTGCGGCCGGCCTCGGCCACGTTGAGCTCGTCACCCCCCTGGGGTCCGTGCTCGGCCGCCCACAGCTCGCCGGTGACCGGGTGCAGCGCCATCGCCTGGATGTTGCGGTGGCCGATGCTCCACAGTTCCGGCTTCGCGCCTGCGCGACCGACGAAGGGGTTGTCGGCGGGCGCCTTGCCGTCGGCGTCGATGCGCACGATCTTGCCGAGGTGGTTGTCCAGCGTCTGCGCGTCGGCCATGCGACTGAAGCGGTCGCCCAGGCCCACCCATAGGCGTCCCTGGCGGTCGAACACGATGCGCGAGCCGCAGTGGTTGCGCGCTTCGACCTTCGGGGTCTGGCTGAACACGATCCGCACGTCGGCGAGGCGGTTGCCCTCCAGGCGCGCGCGCGCCACCGCCGTGCTGTTGCCGCCCTCGCCCGGCTCGGCGAACGTGAACCAGACGCGCTGGTTCTGGGCGAAGGCAGGATCGACCGCCACGTCGAGCAGGCCGCACTGGCCGCCCGTCGAGACCGGCGGCAGGCCCTCCAGCGGCGGGCCGAGCCGGCCATCCGGAGCGACGATGCGCATGCGGCCCGGCTTCTCCGTGACCAGCATGCGCCCGTCGGGCAGGAAGGCCAGGCCCCAGGGCTGCACGAGGCCACGGGCGACGACCACGGGCTTCGGTTCGGCGGCCTGGACAGCCGGCGCCAGGGCCGCGGCAGCGGCCAGCACGGCCGCGCAGCCTGCGCTGCGGATCTTGGACGGGAGGAGCTTCATGGACAGCGATGCTGCCGCGGGCGCGGAGTCCGCGGGCCCGCGGGGACATGCCGCCCGGCGGAGTCCGGCCGGTCGAGGCCGGATCAGCCCGCGGCTTCCACCACCATCTGCAGGCGCGGCTGCCCGTTCCACTCGTCGAGGCCCAGCCGGTAGGCCAGGCGCGCGCGGCCGGGCAGCGGCTCGGCATGGTTGAACCAGATGCCCTCGCGCAGCTGCCCGGCGTGGCGCAGGCGCAGCTTCAGGTGCCGCTCGCCCACCAGCCGCTGCTGCAGCACCTCGACTTCGTCGCAGAACAGCGGCGGCTCGAAGCCGGTGCCCCAGACCTGCTGCTCGAGCAGCGCCACCGTCTCGGCGTTGAACCACTGCAGCTCGAGCGGGCCGTCGGTGGGTACGGTGCGCGTCAGCGTGGCCGCATCGAGCCACTCGGCGGCCACCTGCTGCAGCGCCGAGCCGAAGGCCGCCACGGCGCCCTCGGCGAGCGTGCAGCCCGCGGCCATCGCGTGGCCGCCGAAGCGCAGCAGCAAACCCGGGTGGCGCTTGGCGACCAGATCGAGCGCGTCGCGCAGGTGGAAGCCCGGGATCGAGCGGCCGGACCCCTTCAGCACGCGCGCACCGTCGCCGCCCTGGCCGGCGGCGAACACGAAGGTCGGACGGTGCAGGCGGTCCTTCACGCGGCCGGCGACGATGCCGACCACCCCCTCGTGGAAGCTCTCGTGGTGCAGCACCACGGCCGGCGGCGCGGCGTCGAGGCCGGCCAGCAGACCGTCCAGCGCCCGCTCGGCCTGCTCGCGCATGCCGGCCTCGACCTCGCGGCGCTCGCGGTTGATGGCGTCGAGCCGCGCGGCGAGATCGGCCGCACGCCCGGCGTCGTCGGTGAGCAGGCACTCGATGCCGAGCGTCATGTCGGCCAGCCGGCCGGCGGCGTTGATGCGCGGCCCGAGCGCGAACCCGAAGTCGAACGCGCCGGCGCGCGCCGGGTCGCGGCCGGCCACGCGGAACAGCGCCGCCACGCCCGGCTGCATCCGCCCGGCGCGGATGCGCTTCAGGCCCAGGGCCACCAGGCGCCGGTTGTTGGCGTCCAGCCGCACCACGTCGGCCACCGTGCCGAGCGCCACGAGGTCGAGCAGCGCGTCCAGCCTGGGCTGCGCGGCGGCCTCGAACGCCCCGCGCGCGCGCAGCTCGGCGCGCGCGGCCAGCAGCACGTAGAACATCACGCCGACGCCGGCGATGGACTTGCTCGGGAACGCGCAGCCGGGCTGGTTGGGGTTGACGATCACGTCGGCCGCGGGCAGCGCCACCCCGGCGGCCGGCAGGTGGTGGTCGGTGACGAGCACCTGCATGCCGAGCGCTCGCGCATGGGCGACGCCTTCGTGGCTGGCGATGCCGTTGTCGACCGTGATCAGCACGTCGGGCGCGAGTGGCCGCGCCAGCTCGACGATGGCCGGCGTCAGCCCGTAGCCGTGCACGGCGCGGTCGGGCACGACGAAGCCGAGCGTGGCGCGCGGCGCGCCGAGCAGGCCCAGGCCGCGCAGCGCCACCGCGCAGGCCGTGGCGCCGTCGCAGTCGTAGTCGGCGACGACGACCAGGCGCTTGCACGCGGCGATCGCGTCGGCCAGCAGCCGTGCCGCCTCGGCCGCGCCGCGCAGCGCGTCGGGCGGCAGCAGGCGCGCCGCGCCGTCGTCGAGGTCGGTCGGCTCGCGTACGCCGCGCGCGGCGAACAGCCGCGCCAGCAGCGGGTGCACGCCCGCCTGCTCGAGCGTGAAGGCAACCCGCGGCGGGACGTCCCGCGTCTGCAGGATCACAGCGACTCCAGCAGCGCATGCGGCGCGGACCGCGCGAAGCGCGCGCGCAGCGCCGCCCACGGGCCGCGAGGCTGCGGGCGCAGCGTGGCCGCGACGCGCTCGCCGGCCAGCACCAGCAGCGCGTCGGGATCGCCTGCGGCGGCCTCGACCCAGGCCGCAAGCGGCCCGGCGTCGAGGGCTCGCCAGGCCTGCGTCCAGGCCTGCGCGTCACCATCGAGCGCGGGCTCGCGCAGCCGCTCGTCCAGCACGATCGGGCGGCCGCCGGACGGCTGCGCGACGCCGCAGCCGCTGAGCCAGAACGAGTTCACCGGCGCGAGCCCCCGCTCCTCGCGGGCGGCGTTGACGGGGTGGGTGTGCAGCAGCATCTGCACCTCGGACTGCAGGCGTCTGACGCGGCGCGCGGCCGCATCGCTGCCCAGCCAGGGGTCGACATTGCGCCCGGCCACGCGGTCGAGCGAGGCGGTGCGCAACTGCGCCAGGCTGTCGTGCACCACGTACCAGCGCAGCGGCGCCCCCCAGGCGAAGCCGAAACCCTCGTCCACGAACAGCGACCGGACGGCCGCGAACAGGGCCAGCGACTCGGCCTCCGACAGCGCCAGCTGCGACGGCGGCAGCAGGCTGACCTGGTCGGTGCCGACGTGCCAGTGCGACGGCGTCACCTGGCCCCAGGCCGCACCGGCGGCGGCGGCACCGAGCACGCCATCGGCGGCAGCGGCCTCCGCCGCGAACGGCAGCCTGCCGTCCTCCCCGCTCCAGCCGCGCGCACGGGCCAGCGCCCGCTCGTGCGGGGCGCTGAAGGTCCAGGGTTCGCCGGCGTCGCGCTGCGCCGGGCCGCAGCGCGCGAGCGCGGCACGCAGGTTGGCCAGCGGCAGCGCGGCCAGCGCGGCGCGGGCGGCGTCGGACGGCGGGGCGGCGAACGGGATCAGCAGGCGCGCGGTCGACGACACGGGCGCTGATTATCCCGGCGCCGCGCCCCCGGCGGCCGCGGCACGCGGGCGCTAGCATCGCCGGCCATGTCCGCAGCCCCGCCCCGCCCGGCCCGGCCCCGCGCCTGGCCCTTCGAGTGGCAGGTCGGCTGGCGCTATACGCGCGCCGGGCGCGCCGGGCGCGCCGGGGCGGGCAACGGCTTCCTGTCCTTCATCAGCACGGTGTCGGTGCTCGGCATCGCGCTCGGGGTGGCCGCCCTCGTCGTCGTGCTGTCGGTGATGAACGGCTTCCAGAAGGAGGTGCGCGACCGGATGCTGGCCGCGGTGGCGCACGTCGAGCTGCACGCGGCCGACGGCGGCGCCCTGCCCGACTGGGCCGCCAGCGCGGCGCTGGCGGCGCGGCACCCGTCGGTGCGCGGCGCGGCCCCGTTCGTCGCCGCCCAGGCGCTGGCGGGCCACGACGGGCGGCTGGCCGCGATCGCGCTGCGCGGCGTCGAGCCCGCGGCGGAGGCGCAGGTCACGCCGCTGGCGGCGGCCGAGGTGGCCGCCTTCGCCCGGCTCGCGCCGCAGTCGTGGAACGTGCTGCTCGGCGCCGGGCTCGCCCGCCAGCTCGGCGTGCGCATCGGCGACCGCATCAGCCTCGTCGCGCCTGCCGGGCAGGTCACGCCGGCGGGCATCGTGCCGCGCACGCGGCTGTTCGTGGTCGCGGGCGTGTGGGAGTCGGGCCACGCCGAGGCCGACGCCACGCTGGCGCTGGTCCACCTGGAGGACGCGGCGCGCCTGCTGCGCACGGGGGGCGTGACCGGCGTGCAGCTGCGGCTGGACGACGCGCAGGCCGCGCGGACGGTCGGCGCCGAGCTGCAGCGCCAGCTCGGCCCGGCGCTCGAGGTGCGCGACTGGACGCGCACCCATCGGCACTGGTTCGACGCCGTGCAGCTCGAGAAGAGGATGATGTTCCTGATCCTCACGCTGATCGTCGCCGTCGCCGCGTTCAACCTGGTGGCCACGCTGGTGATGACGGTGACGGACAAGCGGGCCGACATCGCGATCCTGCGCACGCTGGGCGCCACGCCGCGCAGCATCATGGCCATCTTCGTCGTGCAGGGGGCCGCCGCCGGCCTGATCGGCACCGCGGCGGGGCTCGGGCTCGGGCTGGCGCTGGCCTGGAACCTCGACGTCGTCGTGCCCGCGATCGAGCATGCACTGGGCATCGCCTTCCTGCCGGGCAACGTCTACCTGATCACGCGCATGCCGAGCCAGCCGATGGCGGCCGACATCGTGCCGGTGGCGCTGATTGCCGCGGCGCTGTCGCTGGCGGCCACGCTGTACCCGAGCTGGCGCGCCAGCCGCACCGACCCCGCCGAGGCCCTGCGTCATGACTGAACCCGACCCGTCCGGCGAGGTCGTGCTGCGCGCCGTCGGACTGCACAAGCGCTTCCGCGAGGGCAGCGGCGCCGGCGCCATCGACGTCACCGTGCTGCGCGGCCTGCATCTCGAGGTGCGGCGCGGCCAGACGCTGGCGGTCGTCGGCGCCTCGGGCAGCGGCAAGAGCACGCTGCTGCACCTGCTGGGCGGACTGGACGCGCCGAGCGCCGGCCGCGTCGAACTGATGGGCCGCGACCTGGCCGCGCTCGACGCCGCCGGCCAGGGCCGCTGGCGCAACCTGCATCTGGGCTTCGTCTACCAGTTCCACCACCTGCTGCCCGAGTTCACCGCGCTGGACAACGTGGCGATGCCGTTGCGCATCCGCCGCCTGCCGACCGCCGAGTCGCGGGCGGCGGCGCGCGCCCTGCTCGAGCGCGTGGGGCTGGGCGAGCGCGCGGCCCACCTGCCTTCGCAGCTGTCGGGCGGCGAGCGCCAGCGGGTGGCGATCGCGCGCGCGCTGGTCGCCGGGCCGGCCTGCGTGCTGGCCGACGAGCCCACCGGCAACCTCGACCGTCGCACGGCGGCCGTGGTGTTCGATCTGATGCTCGACCTGGCGCGCGAGCACGGCACCGCGTTCGTGCTGGTCACGCACGACCCGGCACTGGCCGAGCGCTGCGACCGCCTGCTCGAGCTCGGCCGCGGCGACTGAACGCGGCGCGCGGCGGCAATGGCACCCTGGTCTTCCTACGAGTGGCAGGTCGGCTGGCGCTACCTGCGCGCCGGGCGTCGCGCCGGCCGTCGCAACCGCTTCATCTCCTTCATCGCCGGCGTCTCGGTGCTCGGCATCGCGCTGGGCGTCGCGGCGCTGATCGTCGTGCTGTCGGTGATGAACGGCTTCCGCACCGAGGTGCGCGACCGCATGCTCGACGCGATCGCCCACGTCGAGCTGTACGCCGGTGAGCGTGGCGCGCTGCCCGACTGGCGCGCGGTGGCGGCCGCCGCGCGCTCCGACCCGCGGGTGCAGGCCACCGCCCCGTTCGTGCTGCTGCAGGGCCTGGTGGGCCGAGACGACATGTTGCGCGGCGCGCTGCTGCGCGGCATCGACCCGGCGGCCGAGGCCGGCCTGACGACGCTGGCCGGACGCCTCGACGCCGCCGGCACGCTGCGGCAGCTGGCCGGCGGCGGGCGTCGCATCGTGCTGGGCGCCGAGCTGGCGCGTGCGCTGCGGGTGCGGGCCGGCGACGCAGTGGCCGTGCTGGTGCCCGCGCCCGCGGATGCGACGGCGCCCCAGGCCGGCACACTGCCGCGCAGCACGGTCTTCACCGTCGCCGGCGTGTTCGACGCCGGGCACTACGAGTACGACAACACGCTCGCGCTGGTGCACCTGGACGACGCCGCCGAGCTGGCCGGGCTTCGCGGTCCGTCCGCGGTGGCGCTGCGCGTGGCCGAGCCGCTGGCGGCGCCCGCGGTCGCCGCCGGCCTGGCGGCCCGGCTGCCCGGCCCGCTGCTGGTGCGCGACTGGACGCAGGTCAACCGCACCTGGTTCGAGGCGGTGGCGCTGCAGAAGCGCATGCTCGGCCTGATCCTGGTGCTGATCGTCGCGGTGGCTGCGTTCAACCTCGTCAGCACGCTGGTGATGACGGTGACCGACAAGCGGGCCGACATCGCCGTGCTGCGCACGCTGGGCGCCAGCCCGCGCAGCGTGATGGGCATCTTCTTCGTGCAGGGCGCCGCGGCGGGCGTGCTCGGCACCGCCGGCGGCGTGGCGCTCGGCGTCGCCGTCGCCGCGCACCTCGGTACGCTGGTGCCGGCGCTGGAGAGGCTGCTCGGGGCCACGCTGCTGCCGGCCAGCGTGTACTACATCGACCGCATGCCGAGCCAGCCGCTCGCCTCGGACATCGTGCCGATCGCACTGGCTTCGCTGGTCCTGGCCTTCGTGGCCACGCTGTACCCGAGCTGGCGCGCCAGCCGCGTGCAGCCGGCGGTGGAGCTGCGCGGCGAGTAGGGCTGCACGGCGGGCCTGACCGCGGCCCGAGCGGCCCGCAGACGCGGGCTGCGACGGGCCGGGATAATGGCTATGTGCACCTGATCAACGCCGACCTGCACTCGCACTCCACCGTCTCCGACGGCACGCTGCCGCCGGCGGAGCTCGCGAGGCGGGCCGCGGCCGCCGGGGTCCAGCTCTGGGCCCTGACCGACCATGACGAAGTCGACGGGCTGGCCGAGGCGCGCGCGGCCGCGCTCGACCATGGCATGGCCTTCCTGGCAGGCACCGAGATCTCGGTCAGCTTCGCCGACGAGACGGTGCACGTGGTTGGCCTGGGCATCGACCCGGAGGACGCGGCGCTGCGAGCGGGCCTGGCCGCGACGCGCGCCGGGCGTCGCGAGCGGGCGCGGCAGATGGCCGAGGGGCTGGCCCGCGTCGGCATCGATGGCGCTCTGGAAGGCGCGCTGGCCCATGTCGGCAATCCCGAGCTGGTCTCGCGCACCCACTTCGCGCGCTTCCTCGTCGAGCGCGGCGTCTGCGCCGACACGCACGCCGTGTTCCGCCGCTACCTGACGCCGGGCAACCCGGGCTATGTGCCGCACCGCTGGGCGTCGCTGGGCGACGCGGTGCGCTGGATCACCGGCGCCGGGGGCGTGGCCGTGATCGCGCATCCGGGGCGCTACGCGCGCTTCAACGCCACGCTCGAGTACGCGCTGTTCACCGAGTTCGTGGGCCATGGCGGCCGCGGCGTCGAGGTGCTCACGGGCAGCCACAGCGAGGCCGAGCGGCTGCGCTACGCGGACACCGCGCTCGAGTTCGGGCTGCTGGCCTCGCGCGGCAGCGACTTCCACTCGCCCGAGGAGAGCCGCACCGGCCTCGGCGCGCTGCCCGACCTGCCCGGCCGGCTGACGCCGGTGTGGAGCGCACTGGCACACCGCATCGAGGGCCGCTTCGCCGACCTCGCGGACAGCCGTGCTGACGGTCGCCCGGCATCCCCTTCGTCCGGCCGCACCGACTCGCCGGCAGGAACAGGGGCGATCGGCTAGAATGCGCTCCAGCGGCTCCGGCATCCGGGGCCGTTTTCGTTCATCTCCCTGGCCTCGTACGCGGCGCACCCCGGGTCCCGAACCCGGAGCCTGCACTTCCGGTCGGCGGCGATGCCGTCGCATCCGGGACCGCGGACACCCTGTGTCCGCCCCCGCAGACCCCGCGACCCACCCTCACGCGGCGTGCCCCTCGAGATCCGAGGGAGCGGCTGGCGTGACCGCGTGCGCCCGCGCCTTCGAGCCGGATGCCCGCGGACCCGTGCGAGAGACCCGATGAGCTTCGACACCCTGGGCCTGCCCGAGCCGCTGCTGCGCGCGCTGGCCACCGCCGGCTATGCCGTTCCCACCGACGTGCAGGCGGCGGCCATTCCGGCCGCGCTTGCAGGCCGCGACCTGCGCGTCAGCAGCCGCACCGGCAGCGGCAAGACTGCCAGCTTCATGCTGCCGGCGCTGGCGCGCGTGCTCGCCGCGCGCGCCGCGGCCGCGGCCGCGTCACCCACCGGCCGCGGCAGCCGTCCGCCGCGCAACGGCAGCCCGCGCGTGCTGGTGCTCGCGCCCACGCGCGAGCTGGCACAGCAGGTCGCGCGGGCGGCGCAGGACTACGGCCGCCACGTGCCCCACCTCACGGTGGCCACCGTGGTCGGCGGCGTGCCCTACGGGCTGCAGCAGCGCATGCTCGGCGCCACGCCCGACATCGTCGTGGCCACGCCCGGCCGCCTGCTCGATCACCTGGGCGCGCGCGTCACGCGTCTCGACGCCGTCGAGCTGCTGGTGCTCGACGAGGCCGACCGCATGCTCGACCTGGGCTTCATCGACGACCTGCGCACGATCGCCGCGGCCACCCCGGCGGCGCGCCAGACGGTGATGTTCAGCGCCACCTTCGACGGCCACGCCGGGCACCTGGCGGCCGAGCTGCTGCGCCAGCCCGAGCGCATCGACGTCGCCCACCACACCGAGGCCCATGCCGACATCGAGCAGCGCCTGCACTGGGCCGACGACCGCCGCCACCAGCAGGCCCTGCTCGAGCACATCCTGGCCGCGCGCGAGATCGAGCAGGCGCTCGTCTTCACCAGCACGCAGATCGACGCCGAGCGCGTGGCCGCGCACCTGGCCGAGATCGGCCACGAGGTCGAGGCGCTGCACGGTGGCCTGCCGCAGGGCCGCCGCAACCGGGTGCTGCAGGCGATGCGCAACCGCCGCCTGCGCGTGCTGGTGGCCACCGACGTCGCCGCGCGCGGCCTCGACGTGCCCACCATCAGCCACGTCATCAACCTGGGTCTGCCGATGAAGGCCGAGGACTATGTGCACCGCATCGGCCGCACCGGCCGCGCCGGACGCACGGGCCTCGCGGTGACGCTGGCCGAGCGGCGCGACTTCGGGCAGCTGCAGCGCATCCAGCACTTCACGACGCAGCGTATCCCGGCCAGCGTGGTGCCGGGCCTGGAGCCGCAGCGCGCCGAGCCGCGGCCCGCGCCGGCGCACGCCGCGCCGGCCGCGCGCAAGGGCCGGCCCGGCCCGGCCGCCCACCGCGGCGGCCCCGGCCGGCCGCGGGGCCATGGGCAGGCCCCTGGTGCCGGCCACGGTGGTCCCCGTCGCGGGCCCGGGCCGCAGGCCCGCACGGGCCCAGGGCCTCAGGCCCGCGCGGGCGATCGCGGCCGCTGAAGGCGCTGGCGGGCCGGCCCGCGCCGGGTCAGACCGCCAGCAGTTCCACCTCGAACACGAGGGTCGCGTTCGGCGGGATCACGCCGCCGGCGCCGCGCGCGCCGTAGCCCATTTCGGGCGGGATCGTCAGCACGCGCGTGCCGCCGACCTTCATGCCCTGGACGCCCTCGTCCCAGCCGCGGATGACCTGCCCGGCGCCGAGGTGGAATGCGAACGGATCGCCGCGGTCCTTGCTGGAGTCGAACTTGCGGCCGCGCTGCTGCGGCGCGCCGGCGTCGTGCAGCCAGCCGGTGTAGTGCACGCGCACGCGCTGGCCGGCGCCGGCCTCGGCGCCGGAGCCGGCGACGGTGTCCTCGTACTGCAGTCCGCTGGCAGTGGTGATGATGGTCATCGTGGGGTCGCGTCGGACGACGCGTTCGCGGGGTTCAAGGGGACGCGCATCATGCCAGCCCAGGCCGGCACCGCCGCGGCCAGCCAAACCGCGGGCGCGGCCGCCTCGAGGCGCGGCAGGCCCAGCACCCGCGCCGCGGCCTGCAGCGCGGTCACCGGATCGCGCAGGTCCAGCGGCGCCGCGCCGTTCTGCTTGCTCAGCTTGGCCCCGTCGGCCCCCAGCACCAGCGGCAGGTGAAGGTAGCGCGGGGTGGACAACCCCAGATCGCGCTGCAGCAGGATCTGGCGTCCGGTGTTGTCGGCCAGGTCCTCGCCGCGCACGACGTCGGTGATGCCCTGCGCGGCGTCGTCCACCACCACGGCCAGCTGGTAGGCCCACGGCCCGTCGGCGCGCTGGAGCACGAGGTCGCCGACCTCGGCCGTCACGTCCTGACGCTGCGGGCCGAGGCGGCGGTCGGTCCACCCGATGACGACCGGCAGGCCGCCGCGCAGCGTGCGCAGGCGCACCGCGCGCGGTGCCCTGCCCCCCAGGCCGCCGCGGCAGGTGCCCGGATAGACGCGCTCGGCGTCGCGCGCGTGCGCGTGGCCGGCCGCGGCGAGCGCAACCTCGACGTCGCGCCGCGTGCAGCCGCAGTCATAGGCGAGGCCGGCCGCGCGCAGGCGCGCCAGCGCCTCGGCGTAGGCCGCGCCGCGCCCCGACTGCCGCCACGGCGGGGCATCGGGCTGCAGCCCGCAGGCCGCGAGCTGGCGCAGGATCTCGGCCTCGGCACCGGGCACGCAGCGCGGGCCGTCGACGTCCTCGATGCGCACCAGCCAGCGCCCGCCGCGGGCGCGCGCGTCGAGCCAGCTGCCGAGCGCGGCCACCAGCGAGCCGGCGTGCAGCGGCCCGGTGGGCGACGGTGCGAAACGGCCGGTGCAGGCGGGCGCGTCCATTGCCGCGACGGCCGCCCGTGCGGCTCAGAGCCCGCCGCGAGCCGCCGGCTCGTCACGCATCAGCACCCAGGCCGCAAGCATCCCGAATCCGACGTTCAGCAGCGCCACGAACGCCACCAGCAGCGTGCCCAGCGTGTTCAGCGGCAGCTCGCGCAGCGCCCAGGCGCAGAGACTGGACAGGACGTTGAACACCAGCATCTGCCAGAACAGCAGCCGCCGCGGCTGCCACAGCCGGCGCCAGTTCAGGCTCATGCGGCCCGCACGGCGTCAGGCACGGCGCGCCCGCGCCAGCGCGGCCCCGTCGGCCAGCGCCTTCAGCTTGGCCTCGGCGACAGCGCGCGACATCGGCGCCAGTCCGCAGTTCGTGCACGCGATCAGGTGCTCGCCGGGAACGTATCGCAGCGCGCGCTCGATCGTGGCGGCTACCTCCTCGGGCGTCTCGACCGCCTCGCTGGCCACGTCGATCACGCCCACCATCACGTCCTTGCCCGCGAGCAGTGCCATCAGCTCGGCCGGCACGTGGGAGTGGATGCATTCGAGGCTGACCTGGTCGATCGAGCTGGCGGCCAGCGCCGGGAACACCTTCTCGTACTGGCGCCACTCCTGGCCGAGCGTCTTCTTCCAGTCGATGTTCGCCTGGATGCCATAGCCGTAGCAGATGTGCACGGCCGTCGTGCACTTCAGCCCCTGCGCCGCGCGCTCCAGCGCCCGCACGCCCCAGGTGGCGGCCTCCTCCAGGTAGACGTTGAAGGCCGGCTCGTCGAACTGCACGACGTCGATGCCGTCGGCCTCGAGCGCCCGCGCCTCCTGGTTGAGCAGGTCGGCGAAGGCCATCGCCATCGTCACGCGGTCGCCGTAGAAGCGGTCGGCCACGGTGTCGACGATGGTCATCGGGCCCGGCAGCGTGAACTTGGTGCGCCGCGCGGTGTGCGCGCGCAGCAGGCGCGCCTCGGTCTCGTGCACGCGGCCCTTGAGCGCGAGCGGCGCCACCACCTGCGGCACCATGGCCTTGTAGCGGTCGTTGCGGATGCCCATCTCGACCTTGTGCTCGAAGTCGATGCCCTCGACGCGCTCGAGGAAGCCGTGCACGAAGTGCTGGCGGCTCATCTCGCCGTCTCCGATCACCGTGAGGCCGGCGTCCTCCTGCACCTTGATCCACAGCAGCGTGGCGTCGAGCTTGGCCTGCGCCAGCGCGGCGCCCTCGGACTGCCACTTAGGCCAGAGCTTGCCGGTCTCGGCGAGCCAGGCGGGCTTGGGCAGGCTGCCGGCGATGGCGGTGTCGAACATGGGGGTCCTCCGGTGGTTCGTCAGGTCCTGGGGGTGGCGGTCGCGGCCCGCTCGCGCTTGCGTGCGGCCAGGCGCGACCGGACGCGAACGCGGCCCTCAGGCCGGCTCGAGCAGGCCGCGCTGCGCCAGCAGCGGCTGCACGGTCGCGTCGCGCCCGCGGAAGCTACGGTAGGCCTGCGTCGGGTCGACCGAGTTGCCGCTGGCGTACACGTGACGCCTGAGACGCCCCGCCACCTCGGGCGCGAACGGGCTGCCCGCCTCCACGAAGGCCTCGAAGCCATCGGCGTCGAGCACCTCGGCCCACAGGTACACGTAGTAGCCGGCCGCGTAACCCCCGGCGAACAGGTGCTGGAAGTGCACGAGGCGGTGGTTGAGGCCGGCCTCGGGCGGCAGGCCGTGCGCGCGCAGGAGTTCGTCCTCCCAGGCGCACAGGTCGGCCGGCGGCTCGGCATCGGGCAGCGAGTGCACGGCCATGTCGGTCAGGGCACTGGCCACGTAGCGCACCGTCTCGTAGCCCTGCCCGAAGCGCCGCGCCTCCTGCAGCCGCTGCACCAGGGCACGCGGGATCGGGGCACCGGTCTGCCAGTGCCGGGCATGGCGCTCCAGGACCTCGTCCTGCTCGATCCAGTGCTCGAAGATCTGCGACGGCAGCTCGACGAAGTCACGCAGCACCTGGGTTCCCGACAGCCGCTCGAAGCGGACGTCCGACAGCAGGCCATGCAGGCCGTGGCCGAACTCGTGGAACAGCGTGCGCGCCTCGTCCAGCGACAGCAGCGTCGGCGCGTCCTCGGCGCCACGCGCGAAGTTGTTGTTGTTGAGGATCACCGGCAGCGACGCCGAGCCGTCCGGCCCGTTGCGGTGCTGCCAGCGCAGTGCACTCATCCAAGCCCCGCTGCGCTTGGTGGCGCGGGCGAAGTTGTCCTGCAGGAACAGGCCGAGCAGGCGGCCGTCGGCCTCGCGCACCTCGTAGGCGCGGACGTCGGGGTGGTAGACCGGGGCCGATGCGCACGGGACGAAGCGCAGCCCGAACAGGCGGCCGGCGCAGTCGAAGGCCGCCTCGACGACGCGCTCGAGCGCGAAGTACGGCCGCACCTCGGCGTCGTCGACGGCGAAGTGCTCGCGTCGCACGCGCTCGGCCCAGTAGCGCCAGTCCCAGGGCTCGAGCGGCGTGGCCTGGGGGTCGACGCCGGCACGGCGCATCGCCTCGTGCAGCAGTGCCCGCTCATGCCCGAGCGATCGCAGCGCGCGCGGCCACACCTCGTCCAGCAACCCGGCCACGGCGGCACGGCTGCCGGCCATCGTGTCCGACAGCACGTGGTCGGCATGGCAGGCGTGCCCGTGCAGGGCCGCCTGCTCGCGGCGAAGCCGCAGGATCGACCGCGCCACTTCGCGGTTGTCCGACTCGCCAGGGTGCTCCCCGCGGCCCACCCAGGCGCGCCAGACCTGCTCGCGCAGGTCGCGCCGCTCGCTGAACTCGAGGAACGACACCACCAGCCCACGCGACAGCGTCAGCGCAGGGCCGTCGTGACCGCGTTCGGCGCCCGCCCGTCGCGCAGCCTCGCGCAGCGAGGCCGGCAGGCCGGCCAGGTCGGCCTCGCCGCGCAGCGGCAGCAGCCAGGTCGACTCGTCGTGCAGCACGTTCTGGGCGAAGCGCGTGGTCAGCTGCGCCAGTTCCTCGGCGATACGCCCATTGCGCTCGCGCGCTGGCGGGTCGAGCTGCGCGCCGGCGCGCGCGAAGTCCAGGTGCAACCGCTCGAGCATGCGCAGCGACTGCGGATCAAGCCCGAGTGCGTCGCGCTCGCGGTGCAACGCGTCGATGCGCGCGAACAGCGCCTGGTCGGTGTAGACGGCGTTTAAGTGGGCCGCCAGCGGCGCGGCCAATTCGCGCTGCACCGCCTGGAGCTCGGGGCTCGTCGCGCTGGCCGTCAGGCACTGGAACACCGCGAGAATGCAGCGCAGCCGCGCGCCGCTGCGGTCGAACGTGGCCACCGTGTCCTCGAAGCCCGGCACGCCGGGCGCCGCGGCCACCGCGGCGAGTTCGGCACGGTGCTCCGTCATCGCGGCAGCCAGCGCCGGGCCGAAATGGGCGGCGCGCAGCGCCTCGAACGGGGGCAGCCCGTGGGGCGCGGACCAGGGGGCAAGCAGCGGGTTGGTCTCGGCGAGCACCGCGCTGCACCTCACTGGCCGCGCCGGATCGCGATCTCGTCGTCCTCGCGGTAGCGGCGGTTGGCGCAGCTGCCGACCCAGGCCTCGCGCTCCAACTCCAGCGCGCCGGCGGCGTCGTTCAGGCGCGCATTGCGCTCGTTCCAAGCGGCGACCCGGTTCTCCACCGCCTGCGCGCGGGCGTTGAACCCCGCCGCCAACTCCTGGTTGGCGGCGTTCAGACGCGTGAGTTCCTCCCCGAGCGCGATGCGCTGCTTGTCCAGCTCGCCGCGCTCGGTGTTCAAGGCGGCGCGCTCGCGCTCTCCGGCGACGCCCGTCTTGGGTTTCTCGTCGAACGACTTGACGCGCTGATTCCACGACTCGATGCGCTCGGCCAGGGCCCTGAAGCGCGCCGCCAGCTCGTCGTTCAGCGCCTTGCGGCCCTCGAGCTTCTCCCGCTCGGCGCGCAGCGCCTCGCGCTCGACCTCGATGGCCTGCTTGTCCTGGGCCAGAGGCGCGCGCTCGGCCGCAGCGGCGTCGATTCGCTGGCGCAAAGAGGCCTCCTGGTTCAGGCACGCGCGCAGTTCCTCCCGCGTGAGCAGCGGGCCGCCGGACGCGGCGGCACCGGCGGAGCTGCCCAGGGTCCGCGTGCCGGCCTGCGGAGCCGCAGCGGGAGCCGCGGCCGGGGCAGCCGCCGGCTTGGCCGGGGCTGCCGGCTTGGCGGCGGGCTTGGGCGGTGTCTGCGCCGTGGCGGCGAGGGGAATCAGCGCGGCCGCGCAGAGCACGGACAGCGCGGCGTGCAGGCGCGGAGCACGCACGGCGGACGACGGCGGAAACGGCATCGGAACGACCTCGTGGGCGTGTCCCGCGCGCCAGGGCCGGTGCGCGGATCGCGGACGCCGACAGGGCACGGAACGGGGAGCGAGGCAGCGGATTGTGCCAGCCCCGACGCGGTGCACGGAGTGCGGCTGCGGCTGTGGCACAGTGAGAGCGACGCCGCCACCACGGACGCTGCACGACACCGCCGATGACCGCTGCCGCACCCGGCTTCCTGACCTGGCTCGAGGACGACGCGCCTCTGCCGCCGACCCGGCTGGCGCTCGGCCCGGACAGCGACGCGCCGGGCCTGGTGGCCGCGGGCGGCCGGCTCGACGTGGCACGGCTCGAGGAAGCCTACCGTCGGGGAATCTTCCCCTGGTACGGTCCGGGGCAGCCGGTGCTGTGGTGGAGCCCCGACCCGCGGATGGTGCTGCCGGTGACGGAGTTCCGCATCGCACCGTCGTTGCGCAAGACCATCCGCCGCTTCCTCCGCACGCCCGGGAGCGAACTGCGGTTCGACAGCGCCTGCCGCGCCGTCATCGAGGCCTGCGCCACAACGCCGCGACCCGGTCAGGAAGGCACGTGGATCGTGCCGACCGTGGCCGACGCGTACGCGCGCTGGCACGAGCGCGGGGCGGTTCACAGCGTGGAGACCTGGGTCGATGGCCAGCTCGTCGGCGGCCTCTACTTCGTGGCCATCGGCCGCATGGTGTTCGGCGAATCGATGTTCGCGCGCCTCGCCGACGCCAGCAAGATCGCGCTCGCCGCCCTGGTGGCGGCCTGCCGTGCCCGTGGCGTGGCGGTGGTCGACTGTCAGCAGAACACCGCCCACCTGGCCCGCTTCGGGGCCCGCGAGATTCCACGAGATGATTTCGAACGCCACCTGACCCGTGCAACCCGGGAAGCGTTGCCGCGGCCATGGTCCTATGATTCTTCGGCGTGGGCGACGCTCGGTCTCGCCCTCGACCCCGACCACGCCGCGTGACCTACCCCAAAGACCTCCCGCTGTCGTCGCTGCAGTTCTACGCAACGGCGCCCTACCCGTGCAGCTACCTGCCCGGCAGGCAGGCTCGGTCGCAGGTGGCCACGCCCAGCCACCTGATCCACGCCGACGCCTACTCGGGCCTGGTGGCGGCGGGCTTCCGCCGCAGCGGCATGTTCACCTACCGCCCCTACTGCGACGGCTGCCGCGCCTGCGTGCCGCTGCGCGTGCCGGTGGAGCGCTTCCGCCCGAGCCGCAGCCAGCGCCGCTGCCTGCGGCAGCACGGGCAGTTGCAGGCGCGCGTGCTGCGCCTGGGTTTCGTGCCCGAGCACTACGAGCTGTACCTGCGCTACCAGGGCGGGCGCCACAGCGGCGGGGGCATGGACCACGACAGCGTCGACCAGTACACGCAGTTCCTGCTGCAGAGCCGCGTCAACTCGCGGCTGGTCGAGTTCCGCGAGCCGCCGGCGCCCGAGCGGCCCGACGACCCCGGCGCGCTGAAGATGGTGGCCATCCTCGACGTGCTCGACGACGGCATCAGCGCCGTCTACACCTTCTTCGAGCCCGAGCCGCAGGCCGGCTACGGCACTTACGCGATCCTGTGGCAGATCGAGCAGGCGCGGCTGCTGAAGCTGTCGCACCTGTACCTGGGGTACTGGATCGCCGAGAGCCCGAAGATGGCCTACAAGGCGCAGTTCCGCCCGCACGAGCTTCTGCGGGACGGCCGCTGGCAGCCCGCCGGCGAAGCCTCGGGGGCCGAGACCGGCGACCCGGCTGCGGCCTGAAAGGGCGAGAGGCGATCCAGCATCGCCGCTGTGACGGCCCTGGGCGGCCTGACCCTCAGCCGCGCCAACGCCAGGCCTGCCGCTCGGCGTCGTCCGGCGCCACGGCCCGGCCGTCGCGGGCGAGCTTGAGCAGGTGCGCCAGCAGGGAGCGCCGCGCCACCGGATGCAGCGCCGGCGAGACATCGGCGTAGACCACGGGCACCAGGTCGTCGAGCCCGGCCTGCCCGGCGGCCGCCAGGGCGTCGGCAACGCGCTGCTCGCGTCCCAGCCGGTGGGCGATCAGGCCCTGCAGCACCGCCTGCGGCCGCGCCACCAGGAAGCCATGGCCCGGGGCCAGCCACTCGAGGTCGAGCGCCAGCAGTCCGCGCAGCGCGTCCAGGTAGGCGCCCATGTCGCCGTCGGGCGGGTTGATGACGACGGTGGAGCCCTGCATCACGTGGTCGCCGGTGAACAGCGTCCTCTCCGAAGGCAGCAGGTAGCACAGGTGGTTCGACGCGTGCCCCGGCGTGTGGATCGCCTCCAGCACCACCCCTTCGGCGACCTCGAAGCGTTCGCCGCCGGCCAGTTCGCGGTCGGGCGCGAAGGTCTCGTCCTGCCACTGCGGGTGGTCGGCGCGCCGGCCCCACACCGGCGCGCCGGTCGCCGCCCAGAGCGCGGCGGCGGCGGGCGAGTGGTCGCGGTGGGTGTGGGTGACGAGGATGCGCTCGATGCGGCCCGGGGCCGCGTCGCGCAGGGCCTGCACGTGGGCAGGCAGCGCCGGCCCGGGGTCGATCACGGTCCAGCGGTCGCCGCCACCGACGAGGTAGCTGTTGGTGCCCGGCCCCGTCATCGGGCCCGGATTGGGCGCGGTCACGCGCAGCACATGCGGCGACAGCCGTACCGCGCGGCCGGGCACGATGTCGGTGCAGACGTCGCCGCGGCCGTCAGCGTCGAGACGGCCGACCTCGGCCCAGGGCAGTTCGTCCGGCAGCACGATGCGCAGCGCGCCTCGTGCGGTGACGCCGCGCCGCGGCATCGTGACGCCGATCGCACGGCGCTGCAGCGCCTCGCCGTGGGCGTCGGCGGCGCTGCCGAAGCGCGCCAGGTCCTGCAGCGTGCGCCGCGTGACCGGCAGCAGCTTGAGCTCGCGCGCCGGGTCGAGCGCCGCGCGCGGCGTCAGCCATGACAACTCGACCGCCTCGCCGCGGTCGGGCTCGGCCTGCTGCCCGGCGGGCGCCAGCGCGGCGAAGAACCGGGTGTCGAAGCGCTTGGGCAGGCCCGGGGGCGTGAGCCAGTGGCTGTAGTAGGCCAGGCCGCGCAGGTCGAGCCGCAGGCCTTCGGCCAGGCACAGCTCGGCGATCGACGCCGAGCCCTCCTGCAGGCGCTGCCGCCAGCCGGCCAGCGCGGCCAGGCGCGTCGCGTCGGGGTGCGGCGCAGCCAGCAGCAGTCCGACCTCCTCGAAGGTCTCGCGCACCGCCGCGACGAGGTAGTCGAGGCCGCCCCCGGCCACGCCGAGCCGCGCGCTCGCCTCGGCGTCGTCGGGTCCGGTGGCATGCGCGTGCGCAGCCCGGTCGCGCGGGTCGAGCACGCCGCCGGGGAACACCGCGGCGCCGCTGCGCAGGTCGCCGTCGCGCTCGGCACGGCGCAGCATCAGCACCTCCAGGCCCTCTTCGCCGTCGCGCAGCAGCAGCAGCGAGGCCGCGAGCCGGGCGTCGTGCGGCGGCCGGTAGTCGGGCGGCGGGCCGCTCATCGCACCACCCCCTTGGCGCGCAGCGCGGCGATGGCCGCGGCGTCGCAGCCGGCCTCGGCCAGCACTTCGTCGGAGTGCTCCCCGACCTGCGGTGCGCGGCGTGGCGCACCGGGCACGCTGCGCGAGAACCTCGGCGCCGGCGCCGGCTGCACGACGCCGCCGATCTCGACGAAGGCGCCGCGGGCCTGCGCGTGGCGATGGCGTGGCGCCTCCTCGAACGACAGCACCGGCGCGAAGCAGGCGTCGCTGCCCTCGAGCCGCTCGCACCACGCGTCGCGGCTGCGTGTGCGCAGGATCGCGGCGATGGCCTGGCGCATGCGCGGCCACAGCCGGCGGTCGTACTGCCCGCGGACGAACTCGGCGTCCAGGCCGATGCCCTCGGCGAAGCGGGCGAAGAACTTCGGCTCGAGCGCCCCCACGCTGACCCAGCGCCCGTCGGCGGTCTCGTAGGTGGCGTAGAAGGGAGCGCCGCCGTCGAGCAGGTTGGTGCCGCGGTCGGCGCGCCACTGCCCGACCGCGCCGAGGCCGTAGAAGATCGACGCCAGCGCGGCGGCGCCGTCGACCATCGCGGCGTCGACCACCTGGCCGCGCCCGGAGCGTTGGCGCTCGTGCAGCGCCGCCATCAGGCCGAAGGCGAGGAACAGCGCGCCGCCGCCGTAGTCGCCGACCAGGTTCAGCGGCGGCAGCGGCGCGCCGCCGGCCTCGCCGATGGCGTGCAGCGCGCCGCTGAGGGCGATGTAGTTCAGATCGTGGCCCGCCGCGGCCGCGAGCGGCCCGTCCTGGCCGAAGCCGGTCATGCGCCCGTACACCAGCGCCGGGTTGCGGGCGTGGCAGTCGGCCGGCCCGAGGCCGAGCTTCTCGGCCACGCCCGGCCGGAAGCCCTCGACCAGCACGTCGGCGCGGTCGGCCAGCCGCAGGGCGACGTCGCGGCCGGCGGGGGCCTTCAGGTCCAGCGCCAGCGAACGCCGGCCGCGCGCGTTGACGTCGAAGCGCGGCTCCATCGGCAGGCCCAGGCCCGAGGCGTCGAGGCGGTCGATGCGCACCACGTCGGCGCCCAGGTCGGCAAGAAGCATGCAGCACATCGGCGCCGGCCCGATGCCCGCCAGTTCGACGACGCGCAGCCCCTGCAGGGGCCCGGAGGTTTCGCTCATGCGCCCAGTGTGCACCATGTCACGGTCGCCGCCCTTGCGCGCGCACCGCTGCCGGCGCGCGCGGAAACAGGCACGAAGTGCCGTGCACTTCCGGTCGCACGGCGGAGCCATCGGGCGCAGGATGCGCCTTCGGGCGACCCGTCCGAAGGCAGGAGTTCCGTGATGTCGTACCTGATGCTCCCGACCGAGGCGTTGCGCACTCCCGCCGAGTCCGGCGCCGAACGCACGCAGGCCGTCGCCGACGGTGGTGGCGCACCGGTGGTGGCCTGGGCCGCGCTCGTCCTCGTCAGCGCCCTCGCCGGCGCCGTGGCGCTGATCGGCTGATCGGCCGGCCGGCGGGCCGGCAGCAGCCGGCCCGCGCCTCAGCCGCCTGAGGATCCCTCCGGCGGCAGCACGCACACCTCGCTGACCGGCAGCGAGTTGTCGCGGGCGAAGTTCATCACGAAGTCCCAGGCCATCGGCTCGATGTCGCGCAGCGCCTCGTCGACGAAGACGCAGCGCACGCCTCCCACCGTCTGCGGCACGCAGTACGGCGAGTAGCCGATATGGGCGCCTATGCCCGCGGCCACGCCACCGGGCCGGAAGCTCGACATCGCGCCGGCCAGACGCTCGCCCCAGTCGCTCGGGCGGAAGGTGCGTCCGTCGTGGGTGATGCCGTGGATGCAGAACTGGCGCGATTTGCTCATCGGTCGGCGCCCGGCCGCGGCGCCCGGCACACCGCACGCATGCGGGCGCGCCCGGGCCGGACGCTCCCGGGATTGTGCCAAGCGCCGTGTTGCGCCGCAGCACAGGCGTCCGCCCGAGGTCCCGCTCCCTGGGCAGCCGCCTAGAATCGCCGTGCGCCGGCCCGTGACCCCTGCGTCACCCGCCGGCGCTCCTGTTTCCACCGCACCGCACCGCCATGGAGGCCCGCCGATGAACGCTCCGGACCCCGCCATCCACCGCCCGATGCCGCACGTGCTGAACACGTACGGCCGACTGCCGATCGCCCTGACGCACGGGCGCGGCTGCTGGGTGTGGGACACGCAGGGCCGACGTTACCTCGACGCGCTGGGCGGCATCGCCGTCAACACGCTGGGCCACGCTCACCCCAGGCTGGTGCCCGCGCTGCAGGACCAGGTGGCGCGGATGATCCACTGCAGCAACTACTACGAGGTCCCGCTGCAGGAGCAGCTTGCCGCCCGCCTGTGCGAGCTGTCGGGCCTGGCCGGCGCGTTCTTCTGCAACTCGGGCCTCGAGGCCAACGAAGGCGCGCTGAAGATCGCCCGCAAGTACGGGCACGACCGCGGCATCTCGCGCCCACAGGTCATCGTCTACGAGAAGGCCTTCCACGGCCGCTCGATCGCCACGCTGTCGGCCACCGGCAACCCGAAGGTGCAGAAGGGCTTCGAGCCGCTGGTCGAGGGCTTCGTCCGCGTGCCGCTGAACGACCTCGACGCGATCCGCGAGGTCGCGCGCACGAACCCGGACGTGGTCGCGGTCTTCCTCGAGGTCATCCAGGGCGAGGGCGGCATCAACCCGGCGCGGGCCGACTACCTGCGCGGGCTGCGCGCGCTGTGCGACGAGCGCGGCTGGCTGCTGATGCTCGACGAGGTGCAGTGCGGCCTGGGGCGCACCGGCAAGTGGTTCGCGCACCAGTGGGCCGGCATCCGGCCCGACGTGATGCCGCTGGCCAAGGGCCTGGGCTCGGGCGTGCCGATCGGGGCCATCGTCTGCGGCCTGAAGGCCGTCGACGTGCTGGGGCCGGGCAACCACGGCACCACGTTCGGCGGCAACCCGCTGGCCATGCGCGCCGGCGTCGAGACCCTCCGCATCATGGAGGAGGAAGGCCTGCTGGCCAACGCCGCGGCGATGGGCGAACTGCTGATGGGCGAGCTGCGGCGGGGCCTGCAGGGCGTGGCCGGCGTGGTCGAGTTCCGCGGCCAGGGCCTGATGATCGGCATCGAGCTCGACCGGCCCTGCGGCGTGCTGCTGCAGCGCGCCGCCGACGCGGGGCTGATGATCAGCGTCACGGCGGACCGCGTGGTCAGGCTGCTGCCTGCGCTGGTGATCGGCGCCGACGAGGTGCGCGGCATCGCGTCGATCCTGGTGCCGCTGGTGCGCGACTTCCTGGCCGAGGCGCCGGCCTCATGAAGCCCGGGCCGTCGCTGATGAAGCACTTCCTGCAGTTCAAGGACCTCCGGGCGGAGGAGTACGCCTACCTGCTCGAACGCACCCGCATCATCAAGACGCGCTTCAAGAACTACGAGCGCTACACGCCGCTGGTCGACCGCACGCTGGCGATGATCTTCGAGAAGGCCAGCACGCGCACCCGCGTGAGCTTCGAGGCCGGCATGTACCAGATGGGCGGCTC
>Ga0068877_10000989_pt1 | contig 24136 bp, 21 predicted proteins | sample NOAtaG_FD_66437 | JGI IMG/M metagenome (GOLD analysis project Ga0068877, IMG submission 66437) | Freshwater lake microbial communities from Lake Erie, under a cyanobacterial bloom - NOAA_Erie_Diel6S_1000h metaG | ecosystem: Environmental > Aquatic > Freshwater > Lake | place: USA: Ohio, Lake... | reverse complement strand
CCGCTCCGTCTCGGCCTCGATCAGCGACTCGGGCAGGTCGAGCGTGGCAGCGCCGACCAGCGCGTCCATCACCGCCGCCTTGTTGCGCGACAGCACACGGAAGCCGACCTCGCGCTCGAGGTTCCGGCGGACGTCGGCCCGCAGCCCGTCGACCGTGGCCTCCTTGATGCCCAGCGAGCGGGCGAACGCATCGTCCACCTCGGGCAGGTGCTGCGCCTCGATGCGCCGCACCGTCACCAGGAAGTCGGCTTCCTTGCCGGCTACCTCGGCGCCCTGGTAATCGGCCGGGAACTGCAACGGGAAGGTCTTGCTCTCCCCGACCTTCATCCCGCGCACGGCCCGGTCGAACTGCTCGAGCATCTGGCCTTCGCCGATCACGAACTGGAAGGCCTCGGCCTTGCCTCCGGCGAAAGGCTCGCCGTCGATCTTGCCCTCGAAGTCGATCGTCACCCGGTCGGTCTCGGCGGCGCCCTCGGCGGCCGGACGCAGGGAGAACGTGCGGCGCTGCTTGCGCAGGATCTCGACCGTGCGGTCGATCGCGGCCTCGGTGACCTCGGTGTCGATGCGCTCGACGCTGACCGCCGACAGGTCGCCGATCGTGACCTCGGGGAAGACCTCGAAGGTGGCGTCGAAGGCGATCTGCCCCTCCGGCGCGTCGTCCTTCTGGGTGATCCTGGGCGCCCCGGCCACGCGCAGCCGGGCCTCGGCCGCGGCATCGCTGAAGGCCTTGCCGACCTTGTCGTTGACCACCTCGTACTGGACGTTCCAGCCGTAGCGCTGGGCCACGACGCTCATCGGCACCTTGCCGGGGCGGAAGCCGTCGGCCTTGACGGTGCGGGCGAGGCGCTTCAGGCGCGACTCGACCTCGCCGTGGATGTCCTGGGCGGGCAGCGTGAGCGTGATGCGGCGACGGAGCTTCTCGAGGGTTTCGACTTGGACGGCCATGATCGGGGCTGGAGCAGGTGCGGGCGCCGGTGGGCGCCGCGGGTGGGGACGTCGGGTTGCTGCGAGCGGTGGTGCGCGGGGCCGGACTCGAACCGGCACGCCGATGAAGGCGTCAGGACCTAAACCTGGTGCGTCTACCCATTTCGCCACCCGCGCGGGCCGGCGCCGGCTTTCGGCGAAGGCAGCATTTTAGCCTGCCACACCGGGCCCGCGTTGCATCGGGTGCCGCGTCAGGCTTCGGGGCGCCGGACACGGAACCAGGCGGCGTACATCGCCGGCAGCGCCAGCAGCGTCAGCACCGTGGCGACGACGAGACCGCCCATGATCGCCACCGCCATCGGCCCCCAGAACACGCTGCGCGAAAGAGGGATCATCGCCAGCACCGCCGCGGCGGCCGTCAGCACGATGGGCCGGAAGCGCCGCACCGCCGCCTCGACGATGGCATCCCAGGTCGGAACGCCCTGGCGGCGGTCCTGCTCGATCTGGTCGATCAGGATCACCGAGTTGCGCATGATCATCCCGGTCAGCGCGATGACTCCCAGCAGCGCGACGAAGCCGAACGGCCGGTCTAGCAGCAGCAGGGCGCCGGCCACCCCGGCGATGCCCAGCGGCCCCGTCAGGAACACCAGGATCGCCCGGCTGAAGCTCTGCAGCTGCAGCATCAGCAGGGTGAAGATGATGAACAGCATCGCCGGCACCCCGGCCGCGATCGACCCCTGGCCCTTGCCGCTCTCCTCGGCCGCGCCGGCGATCTGGATCCGATAGCCAGGAGGCATCGTCTCGGCCAGCTCGCGCAGCCGGGGCCAGATCCGGGCGGTCACGGACGGGCCCTGCAGGCCCTCGGCCACGTCGCCCTGGATGGTGACCGCGTAGTCGCGGCCCTCGCGCCACAGCACCCCGGGCTCGAAGTCGAACCGCACCTCGGCGATCTGAGTGATCGAGATGGACCGTCCGCTGGTCGTGGGAAGGTAGCCATGGGCCAGGTCGTCGATCGCGTCGCGTTCCGCCAGCGGCTGGCGCAGCACGATGTCGATCAGGCGGTCGCCTTCGCGGTACTGGCCGATCACGCTCCCGGACAGGATGGTGCGCGACGCCTGGGCGACGGCCTGGCTGGTCACGCCGAGCGCGCGCGCCTTGTCCTGGTCGATGTGCAGCCGAAGGATCTTGATCGCCTCGTTCCAGTTGTCGTTGACCCCGCGCATGTCGGGATGGGCGTTCAGTATCTCCTTGGCCCGGTCGGCCCACTGCCGCACCTGGACCATCTCCGGCCCGACGACCCGGAACTGCACCGGATAGGGAACAGGAGGCCCGTTGGGCAGCAGCTTGACGCGCCCGCGCACTTCGGGGAACTCGGCTGCCAGGATCTCGGGCAGTCGCTTGCGCAGTTCCTCGCGCGCCGCGAGGTCGCGCGGCAGCACGATGGTCTGGCTGACGTTGGCCTGCGGAAAGATCTGGTCGAGCGGCAGGTAGAAGCGCGGCACGCCCGACCCGATCCAGGTCGTGACGGTCGCGACCCCGGGCTCCTTGCCCATCCGGGCCTCGAAGCGGCGCGCGACCTCGCCGGTCTGCTGGATCGTCGACCCCTCGGGCAGCCACAGGTCGACCAGGATCTCGGGGCGGCTGGAGTCCGGGAAGAACTGCTGCTGCACCCGGCCCATCCCCGCCAGGCCGGCAACGAAGGTGGCGATCGTCAGGCCGATCGTGATCCAGCGGTGGCGCACGCACCAGTCCACCAGCCGCCGGAATCGACTGTAGAAGGGGGTGTCGAACAGCTCGTGGGACTGGCCGTCCTGGCGCTGCCGGTTGCGCAGCATCAGGAAGCCGAGGTAGGGCACGAAGTAGACCGAGACCACCCAGGAGATGACCAGCGCCGCCGAGGTGACCGCGAAGATCGCGAAGGTGTACTCGCCGGTCACGCTCTTGGCCAGGCCGATCGGCAGGAAGCCGGCCGCCGTGATCAGCGTGCCGGTCAGCATCGGCATCGACACCAGCTCGTAGGTGAAGGTCGCGGCACGCACGCGGTCGTGGCCCTCCTCGAGCTTGCGGACCATCATCTCCACCGCGATGATCGCGTCGTCGACCAGCAGGCCGAGCGCAATGATCAGGCTGCCCAGCGAGATCTTGTGCAGGCCGACGCCCCAGTAGTACATCGTGACGAAGGTGATCGCGAGCACCAGCGGGATCGTGATGGCGACCACCAGGCCCGGCCAGATGTCGATCCGCAGCGGCCTGGTGTGCAGGCCCAGGCTGATGAAGCTGACCGCCAGCACGACGACGATCGCCTCGAGCAGCACCCTGACGAACTCGCCCACCGACCGGCTGACGGCCTCGGGCTGGTCCTGCACCTGGGACAGCTCGAGCCCGACCGGAAGCTCGGCCTTCAGGCTGGCGACCTCGGCGCGCAACGCCTTGCCGAGGGCGATGATGTCGCCGCCCTTGGCCATCGAGACGCCGAGCGCGACGACGTCGCGGCCCTGGTGGCGCACCAGCACCTGCGGCGGATCGGCGTAGTCGCGCCGCACTTCGGCGATGTCCGACAGGCGCAGCTGGCTGGCCGCGCCGGTGGCGGGATTGACGGCACGGATCGGGAACCGCCCGAGCTCCTCGACGGAACCGAACTGCCCGGCAACGCGCACCTGCAGGTTCTCCAGGCCGGCGTTCATCACGCCCGCGCCCTCCACCGCGTTCTGCGCCGCGATCTGGGCGACCACCTGGTTGACGTCGAGCCCGAGCTGCGCAAGCCGCTTCTGGGAGATCTCGACGAACACCTTCTCCGCCTGGGCCCCGAAGACCTCGACCTTGGCCACGTCGGGCACCTTCAGCAGGCGCTGGCGCACGCGCTCGGCCTGGACGCGCGTCTCCTCGCGGCTGAACCCGTCGGCGGACAGCGCAAAGATCGAGCCGTAGACGTCGCCGAAGTCGTCGTTGAACACCGGGCCGATCACGCCTGCCGGTAACGTCGCGCGCATGTCGCCCACGCGCTTGCGCGCCTGGTACCAGCTGGCGGCCACCTCTTTCGGGGGCGAGCTGTCCTTCAGCTGCAGGATCGTCAGGCTCTCGCCGGGCTTGGTGTAGCTGCGGATCACGTCGGCGTACGGCACTTCCTGCAGCGCGCGCTCGACCTTGTCCGTCACCTGCTCGGCCATCTGGTGGGCGCTGGCGCCGGGCCAGAAGGCCTGGACGACCATCGCCCGGAAGGTGAATGGCGGGTCCTCGTCCTGGCCGAGCTGGAAGTACGCCGCGAACCCGAGCACCATCATCACCACCATCAGGTAGCGGGTCAGGGCCGGATGGTCGAGCGCCCACTGCGAGATGTTCAGGCGCGACGGGCGGCCTGCGCCCGACGATGTCGTGTCGGTGGTCATCGCTGCGCCCTCAGCGGCTGGCGGCCGATGCCGGCGCCGGAGCCACGGCGGCGCCGTACAGGCGCACTTTCTGCCCCGGCGACAGCAGGTGTACCCCCGCGGTCACCACCGTCTGGCCCGCGGACAGGCCCGAGGCGATCAAGACGGCATTGCCGTCGGTGCCGGCCACGGCGACGGGCTGCACGCGCACCGTCATCGACGCCTTTTCGACCACCCACACCGACGGCGCCCCCTTCTGCTGCATCACCGCGCTCAGCGGCAGTCGCACCACACCTTCGCGTCGCGGCAGATCGATCTGGACCGTGAGCGTCTGGCCCAGCTGGACCGGGGCGGCGCCCAGGTCCGCCTTGACGAGGAAGGTCCGCGTGACCGGATCGGCCGCGGCGGCGACCTCGCGCACCGTCGCCGACAAGGACTGACCGCTGCCCCAGGTACGCACCCGCAGCACCCCCGGACGGCCGACCAGCGCCCGGGCGGCTGCAACGAGGTCCTCGGGCACCGAGAACACCGCATCGCGCGGGCCGTCGTGGGCGAGGCGCACCACTGCCGTGCCGGCCGACAGCACTGCTCCGACCTCGGCCTCCACCGCCGTCACCACCCCAGCCGCGGGCGCCAGCAGCGACGAGTAAGCCGACTGGTTACGCTGCAGGCCGGCTTGGGCCTGCGCCTGCTCGAGTTGCGCCGCTGCCGCCTTGGCCGCGGTTTCGCGCCGCTCCAACTCGGCGGCACTGATGAAGCCCTGGGCGCGCAGCTCCTGGAAGCGGCGCAGGTCGGACGCGGCCTGCTCGGACTGCGTTGCCGCGGCCCGCAGCGCGGCTGCGGCGGCCTCTTCGCCGAGCCTGAGGTCCGCCGGGTCGGCCTGCGCCAGCACCTGGCCGGTGCGCACGCGCAGCCCTACCTCGGCTGGACGTGCCGTCAGCTTGGCCGGGACCCGGAACCCGAGCCGTGACTCGGTCCGCGCCCTGACCTCCGCGGCGTATTCCAGTGTCCCGCCCGCGCCGGACAGCTCGACGACCTGGGTGCGGACGGCACGGACAGGCTCGGGCGGCGGCGCCGGCTTGGTGCACGCCGCCAGGGCCAAGCTGACCAGGAGCAGCCAGAGACCTGGCTTCGGGACCGTCATCCGTGGCTGTAGGATTTTCATGGTGGGGGCCGCACCGCGCTCTTGGTAATGACTGACTGGTCAGTACTATAGGAAGCGCCTGCGCCTGCTGTCAACCTGCAGGCACGAACGCGGTGTTCAGCCCCAACGACACTCGCACGACCGGCGCCGGCCGTCGCCGCGCCAGAATCGCCCCATGGGCGTCGGCCACTACGAAAACTTCCCGGTCGCATCGGTGCTCTGTCCCCCGCGGCTGCGTCCTGCCGTCGCCGCGATCTACCACTTCGCGCGCACCGCAGACGACCTTGCCGACGAAGGCACAGCGGACCAGGCGACCCGGCTGTCCGACCTCACCGAGTACCGGCACGACCTCGAAGCGGCCCTGGCTGCGGCGGCCAGCGCCGCCCCCGTGCCCGCAGGTGCCGGCTCGCGGCGCTGGCCCCAGGTGTTCTTGCCGCTGGCCGAGCAGGTCCGTGCCTTCTCCCTGCCGACGGCGCTGCTCCATGCCCTTCTGGACGCCTTCGTGCAGGACGTTCGCAACCCGCCCTACGCCGACCGGGCTGCCGTGCTCGACTACTGCGCCCGCTCGGCCAACCCGGTCGGGCGCCTGCTCCTGCACCTGTACGGCATCTCCGACGTGCTCGCAGGCGAGCGCTCCGATGCCGTCTGCACCGCGCTGCAGCTGATCAACTTCTGGCAGGACCTCGGACGCGACCTGCGCGCCGGCCGCTGCTACGTGCCGGCCAGCGACCTCGAGGGGTTCGGATGCACCCGCGCCGATCTGGCCTCAGGACGCGACACGGCCGCGACGCGGGCGCTAGTGGCGGCGCTGTGCGGCTGGGCCCGGGACCTGATGCTGCAGGGCGCCCCGCTCGCGCTGCAGGTGCCCGGTCGGGCGGGCTGGGAACTGCGCCTCGTGGTGCAGGGCGGATTGCGGGTTCTTGAGAGAATCGGCCGGATGGACCACGCGACGCTCTCCCGGCGCCCTGCGCTGGGCGTGCGCGACCTGCCGCCGATGCTCTGGCGCGCATGGCGGATGAGCGCGACCGGCACGGCGGCGCAATGACGCCGGAGCAGTACGTCCAGGAGAAGGCCGCACGCAGCGGCTCCTCCTTCTACTACGCGTTCCTCTTCCTGCCTCCGCCGCGGCGCGCGGCCATCACCGCGTTCTACGCCTTCTGCCGCGAGGTCGACGACGTCGTCGACGAAGTCACCGACCCGGGCGTCGCCGCGGCGAAGCTGGACTGGTGGCGCGGCGAGGTCGATGCCGCCTACCGTGGCCAGCCGACCCACCCGGTGACCCGGGCGCTCATGCCCCTTGCCCCGGGGTACGGCATCGAGCAGGCCCACCTGATGGCCGTGATCGACGGCTGCCGGATCGACCTGACGCAGACGCGCTTCCTGGACTACCCCGCCCTCGAGCACTACTGCCACCTGGTGGCCGGGATCGTGGGCGAGGTCGCGGCCAACATCTTCGGCCGCACCGAAGCGACCACCGTGCAGTACGCGCACCGGCTCGGGCGGGCGATGCAGCTGACCAACATCATCCGCGACGTCGGCGACGACGCCAGACGCGGCCGCGTCTACCTCCCGCTGTCCGAGCTGCAGCGCTTCGACGTCAAGGCGCACGAGTTGCTGCGGCGCGAGTCGCCATGGGGCTACAGCGAGCGCTTCGATGCGCTGATGCGCTTCCAGGCTGCGCGCGCGCGCGCCACCTACGACGAGGCCATTGCGCTGCTGCCGGAGCGCGACCGCGAGGCCCAGAAGCCCGGGTTGATGATGGCCAACATCTACCGCGCGCTGCTCGACGAGATCGAGAAGGCTGGGTTCCAGGTGCTGCACCAGCGAATCTCCCTGACGCCGCTGCGCAAGCTCTGGATCGCCACCCGCACCCACCTGCGCGGGCGCTGAGGCGGCGCGTCGGGATGCGCATCGCGGTCGTCGGCGGCGGATGGGCGGGGCTGGCCGCCGCGGTGCGCGCGGTCGAGGCCGGGCACGATGTGACGCTGCTGGAGATGGCCGCCGCGCTGGGGGGCCGCGCACGCGGCGTCGACCTCGACGGGCTGGCCCTGGACAACGGACAGCACATCCTGATCGGCGCCTACGTCCGCACGCTGGCACTGATGCGAACAGTGGGCAGCGATGCAGACGGCGTGCTGTGCCGGCTGGGGCTCGAGTTGCGATACCCTGATGGCCGGGGCCTCGCGGTCCCGCCCGGGCCGGCGGCGCTGGGGTTTGCGCGCGCGATCGCCGCCGCGCGCGGCTGGACATGGGGCGACCGGCTGCGCTTTGGCGCCGCTGCGGCCGGCTGGGCGGCGCGCGGCTTCACCTGCCCGCCACACTGGACCGTCGAGCGCCTGTGCGCCGGCCTGCCGCAGCGGGTGCGCGCGCTGATGATCGACCCGCTGTGCGTGGCCGCCTTGAACACGCCCGCGCGCGACGCCAGCGCGGTCGTGCTGCTGCGCGTGCTGCGCGATGCCCTGTTCGGCGGTCCCGGGGCGAGCGACCTGCTGCTGCCGCGCCGGCCGCTGTCCGCCCTGCTGCCGACGCCCGCCCAGAGATGGCTGGTTGACCGGGGCGCGCGCGTCGTGAACGGCCGGCGCGTGGAACGGATCGAGCCGATCGAGGGATCCGCCGGCTGGACCGTCGATGGCGATCCGTTCGACGCCGTCGTCGTGGCGGCACCCGCCGCCGAGGCCTCACGGCTGGTGGGCGAGGCGAATCCGCAGTGGGCTGCGACGGCGGCCGCGCTGCGATACGAGCCGATCGTCACCGTCTACCTGCGAGCCCGCGGTGCCCGCCTCCCGGCCCCGATGACGGCGCTGCAGGAGGGGCCAGAACAGCCGGCCCAGTTCGCTTTCGACCACGGCGCGCTCGGCGGACACGACGGGCTGTTCGCGTTCGTCGTCAGCGGGGCCGCACCGTGGGTCGAACGCGGCCTGACCGCCACGGCGCAGGCCGTGCTCCAGCAGGCGCGGCCGCTGCTCGCAGGCGTCGAGCCGAGCCTGGTGCGCGCGCTGGCGGAGAAGCGCGCCACGTTCCGCTGCACGCCGGCGCTGCGCAGGCCCGCGCTGCGGATCGCCCCGGGGCTGCTTGCTGCCGGGGATCACGTCGACGGCCCCTATCCCGCCACACTGGAGGGCGCCGTGCGCAGCGGCGAAGCCGCCGCCGCCGCCCTGTCGGCCCCGGCCTGAGCGGCTTCCGGGCTCCGGCGCGCCATGCTCACGGGCACCGGGTCGCTCCGGGTCATTCCGTCATGCATCGAAGCCTTCCGCGATGCAGAATCCGGGCACGCGATGCTTCCTCGCACCGATGATGCCCACCAAAGACCGCCCGACCCCGACGATCCAGGTCCTGGAGCGCGCCTTCGCGCTGCTGGACACACTGGCCGCCCAGCCTGAACCAGTTGCCCTGAAGGACATCAGCGAGCGCACCGGCCTCCACCCGTCCACGGCCCACCGGATCCTCAACGACCTGGCCGTCGGGCGTCTGGTCGACCGGCCGCAGTCCGGGCACTACCGGCTCGGCATGCGGCTGCTCGAGCTCGGCAACCTGGTCAAGGCGCGGCTGGACGTGCGCGACGCGGCGCTCGGCCCGATGCGCGAACTGCACCGGATCACGCACCAGCCGGTGAACCTGTCGGTCCGGCAAGGGGACGAGATCGTCTACATCGAGCGCACCTACAGCGAACGCTCGGGCATGCAGGTCGTGCGGGCGGTCGGCGGGCGCGCGCCACTGCACCTGACCTCGGTGGGCAAGCTGTTCCTGGCCCAGGACGACCCGCCGCGCGTGCGGGCCTACGCCGTGCGCACCGGCCTGACCGGCCACACCCGCAACAGCATCACCGACCTGGCCCGTCTGGAGCGGGAGTTGTCCTCGGTCCGCGCCACCGGTGTCGCGCGGGACGACGAGGAACTCGAGCTCGGGGTCCGCTGCCTGGCGGCCGGCATTCACGACGACCAGGGCCGGCTCGTTGCCGGGCTGTCGGTGTCGGCGCCGGCAGACCGGCTGGAAGAGGGCTGGATCGACCGCGTGCGCGCGACCGCGACCCAGATCTCGTCGGCGCTAGGCTATCGCGGCTGAACGTCGGCCGCGAGCGTGGCCGGGCCGGCCAGGGCGGCCGTGCCGGCCAGGACGGCTTGCGGGGTGATGCCGGCCGGGCCGCTGCCGGGCAGCAGCTTGGTCTCGGCCAGCCAGCGGCGGATGCGCTCGGCGTCGGCGATGCGCGAGTACTTCCCGGCCGAGTCGAGCAGCACCATGATGAACTGGCGACCCGCAAGCTGCGCCTGCATCACGACGCAGCGTCCGGCGGCCGAGATGTAGCCGGTCTTCTGCAGCAGGATGTCCCACTCGGGGTGGCGGACCAGCCCGTTGCTGTTGTGGAACTGGACCTGGCGCGAGCCGACGGGCACGCTGGCCTCGGGCGTGGTGGAGTACTCGCGGATCAGCGGGTGGGTGGAGGCGGCGCGCACGAGCCGCGCGAGATCCTGCGCGCTGGACTGGTTGTCGCTGGACAAGCCGGTCGGCTCGACGTAGCGCGTGTCGAGCATGCCCAGCAACCGGGCCTTGACGTTCATCGTCTCGACGAAGCGAGAGAGCCCGCCTGGGTAGGTGCGTCCGAGCACGTGGGCGGCGCGGTTGTCCGAGGCCATCAGCGCGAGGTGCAACATCTCGCCTCGGCTCAGCGCGGTGCCCACCTTCAGGCGCGAGCGGCTGCCCAGGGTGCCCTCAACGTCGTGCTGGGTGACCGTGAGCTTCTCGTCGAGCGGCAGGTCCGCCTCGCTCACGACGAGCGCGGTCATCAGCTTGGTGATCGATGCGATCGGCAGCACGGCATCCGGGTTCTTGCTGAACACGACCTCGTCGGTCTCCTTGTCGACGACGAGAGCGACGCTCGACCGCAGCGACAGCGCGTCATCGGTGTCGTGCAGGCCGGCCAGCTGGCCGAACGAAGGCCGGCTCTTTGCCGCCCTCGCCTTCGCCGGCCTGGCGGCTTGGCGCACGGCGGCCTTGCGCTGCCCTTGGGCGCGGGCGGCAGCAGGCGCAGCGCCCGACCCGGCCTTGGCCGTTGCCGGGGCGCGGCCCGATTCCTTCTGCTTCTGACTCGCCACGGCGGGAACGGCCAGGACGAGGCATGCAGACACGCCGACCACCAGCGCGCGAACCATTGACAGCGATGACTTGGACAAGGCGACCCCGCGTACAGCCAGCCGAGTGTATCGGCACGAAGGAACGCCGCCAAGATCAACGGGTTGCGTGGTTTTCCTCATGCCGAGGCTGCAAAGCGTGTCCAGGTGTTGGCCACGTGAGCCCCGGTTACAGGGTTAACCCTGGGCCGCGACGCGCTCGACCTTGCTGTGCAACTTGTTGAGCGCCGAGAGGTAGGCCTTGGCGGACGCGACCACGATGTCCGGGTCGGCCCCCACGCCATTGACCACGCGGCCGCCGTGCTGCAGGCGTACGGTCACCTCGCCCTGCGACTCGGTGGACCCGCTGGTGATCGCGTTGACCGAGTACAGGACGAGCTCGGCGCCGCTCGCCACCCGGCTCTCGATGGCCTTCAGGCTGGCGTCGACCGGGCCGTTGCCATCGGCCTCGGCGTGGTGCTCCACCTCGCCGGCGGCGAAGGCCACGCGCGCGTGCGGTCGCTCGCCGGTCTCGCTGCGCTGCGACAGCGCCAGCAGGCGGTAGTGCTCGCGGTCGGGGGTCACGCTCTCGTCGCTGACCAGGGCGATGATGTCCTCGTCGAAGATCTCGCTCTTGCGATCGGCGAGGTCCTTGAAGCGCGCGAACGCCGCGTTCACCTCGGACTCGCTGTCGAGCTCGATGCCCAGCTCCTGCAGCCGCTGCTTGAAGGCGTTGCGGCCGCTCAGCTTGCCGAGGACGATCTTGTTGGCGCTCCAGCCCACGTCCTCGGCGCGCATGATCTCGTAGGTGTCGCGCGCCTTCAGCACGCCGTCCTGGTGGATGCCGCTGGCATGCGCGAACGCGTTGGCGCCGACGACCGCCTTGTTCGGCTGGACGACGAAGCCCGTGGTCTGGCTGACCATCCGCGACGCCGGCACGATCTGCGAGGTGTCGATGCCGACGTCCAGGCCGAAGTAGTCGCGGCGCGTGCGCACGGCCATGACCACCTCCTCCAGCGAGCAGTTGCCGGCGCGTTCGCCGAGGCCGTTGATCGTGCACTCGACCTGGCGCGCGCCGCCCAGCTTGACGCCGGCCAGCGAATTGGCGACCGCCATCCCGAGGTCGTTGTGGCAGTGGACGCTCCAGACCGCCTTGTCGCTGTTCGGGATGCGCTCGCGCAGCATCCGGATGAAGCTGCCGTACAGCTCGGGCACCGCGTAGCCCACGGTGTCGGGGATGTTGATCGTCGTCGCGCCCTCGGCGATCGCCGTCTCGAGTACCCGGCACAGGAAGTCGGGCTCGCTGCGGTAGCCGTCCTCGGGCGAGAACTCGACGTCGGCGCAGAGGTTGCGCGCGAAGCGCACCGCGAGCCTGGCCTGCTCGTGCACCTGCTCGGGCGTCATCCGCAGCTTCTTCTCCATGTGCAGCGGCGACGTGGCGATGAAGGTGTGGATCCGCGACCGCGCAGCGGGCCGCAGCGCCTCGGCGGCGCGACCGATGTCGCGGTCGTTGGCCCGCGCCAGCGAGCACACGGTGCTGTCGCGGATGCTCGACGCGATCGCCTTGACGCACTCGAAGTCGCCGTTGCTGCTGGCCGCGAAGCCGGCCTCGATCACGTCGACCCGCAGGCGCTCGAGCTGGCGCGCGATGCGCAGCTTCTCGTCGCGCGTCATCGAGGCGCCGGGCGATTGCTCGCCGTCGCGGAGCGTGGTGTCGAAGATGATCAGCTTGTCGGACATGGTGTGGCCTCGGCGGGAGGTGTGGACACGCAGGCAGCTTCTGAAACGGAGACGGCCCGCTGCGTTGCGCTGGCGGGCCGTCGATCGGGAGGAACCTGGGACGAGGGTCTTCGGACAGGCTCGATCAGCGCACCCGCAGGGTGCGTAGAAGCAGCAGGGCCGGGCAGGCACTCGACATCATGTGCGGGAATGTAGCACGGGCCGCCCGGACGGGATCAGGGGTGCAGCCCCTTCTCCTCGGGCTCGTCGGTGGAGGTGGCGATCACGCTGGTGCGCAGCCCCTTGGCCTTGCGCCACGCGTAGACCGCGTACCCGGACACTCCGTACAGGCAGAACATCGCGAACAGCACGATCGGCGGGTGCACGTTGACCAAGGCGATCAGCAGCGCCACAGCCACGATCACGGCGAACGGCACGGTGCGCCGACCGCCGACGGCCTTGAAGCTGTAGAACGGCGCGTTGGTCACCATCGTCAGCCCGGCGTACAGCGTCACGCCGAACGCAACCCAGGCCAGCCACTCGATGCGGCTGGCGTCGCGCAGCCCGGCATCGTCCATCACCCAGATCAGCCCGACGACCAGCGCCGCCGCCGCAGGGCTCGGCAGGCCCTGGAAGAAGCGCTTGTCGACGACTGCGATGTTGGTGTTGAAGCGCGCCAGCCGCAGTGCCGCCCCGGCGCAGTACACGAAGGCGGCGATCCAGCCCAGCTTGCCGAGGCCCTTGAGAGCCCACTCGTACATGATCAGCGCCGGCGCCGCGCCGAAGCTGACCATGTCGCACAGGCTGTCCATCTGCTCGCCGAACGCGCTCTGCGTGTGCGTCATCCGGGCGATCCGCCCGTCCAGGCTGTCGAGCACGGCAGCCACGAAGATGCCGACGCAGGCCGCCTCGAAGCGGCCGTTCATGGCCATCACGACCGACCAGAAGCCGGAGAAGAGTGCCGCCAGCGTGACTGCATTGGGCAGCACGTAGATGCCGCGCCGGCGCGGCCGAGCCGGCAGCGCGACCTCCGTCACCTCTTGGGCCTCGCCCGCCTCGGTCTCGGCGGCCTCGGGTGCCGGGCGCGTGTCCTGGTTCATGGTCGGAAGCATACCGCCCGCGGGTCGCGGCGCCGGGCGAGGCAGGCCCGGATCAGTTGCGCGAGCGGTCGACCAGCTTGTTGGCCTTGATCCAGGGCATCATGGCCCGCAGCTTCTCGCCGACGACTTCGATCGAGTGCTCGGAGGTCAGCCGGCGGCGGCTGGTCAGGGTCGGCGCCCCGGCGCGGTTCTCCAGGATGAAGCTCTTGGCGTACTCGCCCGTCTGGATGTCGCGCAGCGCCTGGCGCATCGCGCGGCGCGTTTCGTCGGTCACGATCTTCGGACCGGTGACGTACTCGCCGTACTCCGCGTTGTTGGAGATCGAGTAGTTCATGTTCGCGATGCCGCCCTCGTAGATGAGGTCGACGATGAGCTTGAGCTCGTGCAGGCACTCGAAGTAGGCCATCTCGGGCGCGTAGCCCGCCTCGACCAGCGTCTCGTAGCCGGCCTTGATCAGTTCCACCGTGCCGCCGCACAGCACTGCCTGCTCGCCGAACAGGTCGGTCTCGGTCTCCTCGCGGAAATTGGTCTCGATGATGCCGGCCTTGCCGCCGCCGTTGGCCGCGGCGTAGCTGAGCGCCAGGTCGCGCGCCTTGCCGCTCCTGTCGGCGTGCACGGCGATCAGGTGCGGCACGCCGCCGCCGCGGCTGTAGGTGTCGCGCACCGTGTGGCCCGGCGCCTTGGGGGCCACCATCCAGACGTCGATGTCGTCGCGCGGGACGACCTGGCCGTAGTGCACGTTGAACCCGTGCGCGAAGGCCAGCGAGGCGCCTCTCTTCATGTGCGCCTCGACGTCGTTCCGGTAGACCGATGCGATCTGCTCGTCGGGCAGAAGGATCATCACGACGTCGGCGTCCTTCACGGCGTCGGCCACCTCGGCCACCTTCAGGCCTGCCTTCTCGGCCTTGGCCCAGCTTGCACCGCCCCTGCGCAGGCCGACGGTGACCTTGACGCCGCTGTCGTTGAGGTTCTGCGCGTGCGCGTGGCCCTGCGAGCCGTAGCCGACGATCGTGACCTGCTTGCCCTTGATCAGGCTCAGGTCGGCGTCCTTGTCGTAGTAGACCTTCATGATGTTCTCTCCGGTGGAAGGGGCGTCGCTCAGACGCGAAGGATGCGTTCGCCGCGCCCGACGCCCGAGGCGCCGGTGCGGACCGTCTCCAGGATCGCCGCACGGTCGATCGCGACGAGGAAGGCGTCGAGCTTGGCCGAGTCGCCGGTCAGCTCGATCGTGTAGCTCTTGTCGGTGACGTCGATGATGCGGCCGCGGAAGATGTCGGCCGTGCGCTTCATCTCCTCGCGCTCCTTGCCGACGGCGCGCACCTTCACCAGCATCAGCTCGCGCTCGATGAACGGGGCCTCGGTCAGGTCGACGACCTTGACGACCTCGATCAGCCGGTTCAGGTGCTTGGTGATCTGCTCGATCACCTCGTCGCTGCCGGTGGTCACGATGGTCATGCGGCTCAGCGACGGGTCTTCGGTCGGCGCGACCGTCAGGCTCTCGATGTTGTAGCCGCGGGCGGAGAACAGCGCGACGACGCGCGAAAGGGCACCGGGCTCGTTCTCGAGCAGCACGGCGATGATGTGTTTCATGGTGTCGTCCTGCGCGGCTCTTCGGCGGGCGGCGCGGTAACGCCGGCGCCTTGGCCGCGATTTCGAGGGTGTGGGGAAAGGGCGCTGCGGGGTCGGTCCGGGCCTGGCCGCGGGGCTCCCGGCAACGGCGCGGTAACGCCGCCGCCCGGCTCCGCGGCCCAGCCCGTCAGAGGTCCTCGCTGCCCAGAAGCATCTCCGTGATGCCCTTGCCGGCCTGGACCATCGGCCAGACGTTCTCGGTCGGGTCGGTGCGCACGTCGAGGAACACGGTGCGGTCCTTCAGCCGGATCGCCTCGCGCAGCGCCGGCTCGACGTCGGCAGGCCGCTCCACCAGCATGCCGACATGCCCGTAGGCCTCGGCGAGCTTGACGAAGTCGGGCAGCGCGTCCATGTAGCTGTGGGAGTAGCGGCCGCCGTAGTCGAGTTGCTGCCACTGCCGCACCATCCCGAGGTAGCGGTTGTTCAGCGAGACGATCTTGACCGGCGTCTCGTACTGCTTGCAGGTCGACAGCTCCTGCAGGCACATCTGGATGCTGCCCTCGCCGGTGACGCAGAACACGTCGGCCTCCGGCCGGGCCAGCTTGATGCCCATCGCGTACGGCAGGCCGACCCCCATCGTGCCCAGGCCGCCGGAGTTGATCCAGCGCCGGGGCTCCTCGAAGCCGTAGAACTGCGCCGCCCACATCTGGTGCTGGCCGACGTCGCTGGTGACGTACGCGTCGGTGCCGCGGGTCAGCTCCCACAGCTTGTGCACCACCGCCTGCGGCTTGATGACGTCGTCGCTGCGGCGGTAGGCGAGGCAGTCGCGCTTCTTCCACTCGGCGATCTGCGCCCACCATGCGGCAAGGGCCACCGGGTCTGGCCGTTGGGACGCCTCACGGATCTGCGAGATCAGCTCGAGCAGCACCTCCTTCACGTCGCCGACGATCGGGATGTCGACCTTCACGCGCTTGGAGATCGACGAGGGGTCGATGTCGACGTGGATGATCTTGCGCTCGTTCTGCGCGAAGTGCTTGGGGTTGCCGATCACGCGGTCGTCGAACCGCGCACCCACGGCCAGCAGCACGTCGCAGTGCTGCATGGTCATGTTGGCCTCGTAGGTGCCGTGCATCCCGAGCATGCCCAGGAACAGCGGGCTGCTCGCGGGGATCGCGCCCAGCCCCATCAGCGTGTTGGTGCACGGGAACGCGAGCATGTCGGCGAGCTGGCGCAGCTCGCCCGAGGCGTTACCCAGCACGACGCCGCCGCCCGTGTAGATGTACGGGCGCCGGGCGCCCAGCAGCAGCTGCACCGCCTTGCGGATCTGGCCCCCGTGGCCCTTGCGCACCGGGTTGTACGAGCGCAGCTCCACCTTGTCCGGGTAGTGGAAGGGCGCGGTCTTCAGCGACACGTCCTTCGGGATGTCAACCACCACCGGGCCCGGCCGTCCGCTGCGGGCGATGTGGAAGGCCTTCTTCATCGTCAGCGCCAGATCACGCACGTCCTTGACGAGGAAGTTGTGCTTGACGATCGGGCGCGTGATGCCGACGGTGTCGCACTCCTGGAACGCATCCAGGCCGATCGCCGGCGTCGGGACCTGGCCCGTCACGATGACCATCGGGATCGAGTCCATGTACGCGGTGGCGATCCCGGTCACCGCATTGGTGACGCCCGGGCCCGACGTGACCAGTGCCACGCCGACCTCGCCAGTGGCGCGGGCGTAGCCGTCGGCGGCGTGGACCGCGGCCTGCTCGTGCCGGACGAGGACGTGCTGGATGGTGTCCTGCTTGTACAGCGCGTCGTAGATGTACAGCACAGCACCGCCGGGATAGCCCCAGAGGTACTGGACGCCCTCCGCCTGCAGGCAACGGACGAGGATCTCCGAGCCGTTGATCTCGGCTGCGGGCGGGGAGGAAGTGGGGGAAGACGGTGCGCGGCCCGGCACGCCGGGGGCACGCTTGACTTCCGCGGCAGACAAATCCATGTCGAACCTCTGAGGTTTTCTCTGACGAAAATCCATCGGTGCACCTCCACGCGCCCTCGTGGGGCGGATTCGGTGCCTGCGCGGTCGGGACGCCGGACCCGGGATCGGGCGGCCGGCATGGAGACCAGATAGCGGTAAGCGAGCCCTCCATTATGTCATCGCTCGGGCCCGGCCGGGCCGCCGGCCCGGCTCTCTCGATGCCCGGTGCGATAATCCGCTGCGCCCAAGACCGGGCAGCCGCCCACCGCCCGCGTTGGCCTCCGACAAAGAACTCTCCGACTTCCTGAAGGGCGTCGAGAAGCGCGCATTCAAGCGCACGGTCTATGCGGTCCGCAGCGACGATGCGGCGCTGGACATCGTGCAGGACGCGATGATCCGGCTGGCCGAGAAGTACGCCGACCGGCCGCCTGCGGAATTGCCGCTGCTTTTCCAGCGGATCCTGTCCAACGCCACGATGGACTGGTTCCGTCGTGAAAAGGTGCGCAATTCGGTGTTGCAGAGCATGTCCGAGTTCGATCCGCCGGACGACGATGGCGACTTCGACCTGCTGGACACGCTGGCCGCCCTCGAGGGCACCTTCGGCACCGAAGGTGCCGACGAGAGCGTGTCCCGGGCCCAGATCCTGCATGCCATCGACGCCGAGGTGGCTGCGCTGCCGGCCCGTCAACGGGAGGCCTTCCTGCTGCGTTACCTGGAGGAGTTCGATGTCGCCGAGACGGCCGCAGCGATGGGTTGCTCCGAGGGCAGTGTCAAGACCCACTGCTCGCGGGCCGTACACGCATTGGCCAAGGCACTTCGAACCCGGGGTATACACGGATGAGCGCCGATCGACGCCCGCTGGACAACCTGCAGCAGGATGCCGCAGGACGCCTTGGCTTGCGCCTGGGGCGGATGCTGGCCGAGCAGGCGGAGATGCTGCCGCACGTGCCCGCGGAGCGTCTGCGGGCTGCGCGCGAGCAGGCCCTCGCCCGCGCCCGCCTGGCCCGTCGCCGCGCCGCTGCGCCACAGCCGGCCGCCGCTGCCGTTGCTGCCGGCCCCGCGCTGGCGCTGGGCGGCGGAGCGCCTTCGGTGTGGCGGCGCTTCGTGGCGCTGGCGCCACTGCTGTTGCTGCTGGCCGGCCTGCTGGTCATCGAACACGTGGCGATGCGCGAACAGGTGATCGCCGCGGCCGAGTTCGACGCGCTGCTGCTGGCCGACGACCTCCCGCCCACGGCCTATTCGGACCCGGGCTTCGCCGAGTTCCGTCGCCTCGCTCCTCCGTGAACCCGTGATGCGCCCCATCTGCAACCTGCCGGCCGCCGCGGATCGGTGCGCGCCGCGCCAGGATGGGGCAGCTGGCGCACGGCGCCGGGCCTCGCGGGCGCTTCGGTTTGCTGCAGCCGCATTGCTCGCCGCGGCGCTCGGCAGCGCGGGCGGTGACGACGGCCGGGCCGGGTGGCCGCAGCTCACGCCGGCGCAGCGGACTGCCCTTGCGCCGCTGGAGTGGAAGTGGTCGACGATCGACACGACCCGGCGGCAGAAGTGGCTCGAGTTGGCGGCCCGCTTTCCGTCGATGCCCGCCGAGGAACGCGAGCGCGTCCAGCAGCGGATGACTGCCTGGGCCGCGCTCTCGCCGGCGGACAGAGCACGCGCCCGGATGGAGTTCGAGGAGACGCGGCAGATCAGTCCGGCCGAGCGGCAGGCCCTGTGGGAGCGGTATGCGGCCCTCCCGGACGAGGAACGGCAACGCCTCGCACGGCGCGCAACGGCTCCCGCGCCGGCGGGAAAGCCCGCCGCACCCGCCAAGAGCAACCTCGTGAACGTGGCGGTGGCCCAGCCGGCGCCCCGCGGGGCGGTTCCGACCGCGCTTCAGGCCAAGCCCGGCGCGACGACGGTGCCTATCGGCACCCGCCCGGTCCCGCCGGCGCACCATCAGGCCGGCCTGCCCAAGATCGTGGCCACGCCAGGCTTCGTCGACCCGGCCACCCTGCTGCCGCGACGCGGCCCCCAAGGTGCGGCCGTGCACGCGGAGGCCTCGGTCGACCCGACCCGCCAGCCGTGAGCGAGGCGGCGGCATCGGCGCCGGCCCTCCCGGCAGCGCCCGGGCTGGCGCGCCGGCTGGCCTGCTTCCTCTACGAAGGCGTGCTCTTATTCGGCGTCGTGACGATCTCCGGGCTGCTCTACAGCGTGCTCACCGACCAGCGCCACGCGCTGGAAGGCGCGCCGGGGATGCGGGCCTTCCTGTTCGCGGTGCTCGGCTTGTATTTCGTCTACTTCTGGTCCCGGCAGGGCCAGACGCTGGCGATGCAGACCTGGCACATCCGCCTTCTCACCCGGGACGGTCGGGTGCCAGGGTGGCCGCGGGCACTCGCGCGTTACCTGCTCTCCTGGATGTGGTTCGCGCCGGCCCTGTTGCTGCTGGAGTTGTCGGGCCTGAAGGGCGGGCTGGCTACGACTGTCATCGTGACGGTCGGCGTGCTCGCCTACGCGGCACTCGCGCGCCTGCATCCGGAGCGCCAGTACTGGCACGACGCCGTCTGCGGCACCCGCCTGGTGGACTGGCGGCCGTCACCGCGCCCCTGAACCCGCGCCGGGGTCGCGAGCGCAGCGCGTAGCATCACCGCTGTCCCGGCCCCGGTTCCCGTCGTGCCCATGACCTTCCGTGTCTGCGTCTACTGCGGCTCGCGTCACGGCGTGCGAGCGAGCTATGCCGCGGCCGCCCGCGCCATCGGCGCCGAGATCGGGCGCCGCGGATGGCAGCTCGTCTACGGCGGCGGGCGCGTCGGACTGATGGGCGAGGCGGCCGACGCCGCACTCGCGGCCGGGGCTCGCGTCGTCGGCGTGATCCCGCAGACGCTGCGCGAGCGCGAGGTCGGCCACCTCGGGCTGCACGAGCTGCATGTCGTGCCGACGATGCACCTGCGCAAGCAGATGATGGCAGAGCGTGCCGACGCCTTCGTCGCGCTGCCAGGCGGCATCGGCACGCTGGAGGAGCTCTACGAGGTCTGGACGTGGCGCCAGCTCGGCTACCACGACCAGCCCATCGGGCTGCTCAACGTCGACGGCTACTACGATGCGCTGCTGCGCTTCATGTCCCGCAGCGTCGACGAGGGCTTTCTCGCCCCGACCCAGCACGCGCTGCTGCAGGTGGACACCGACCCCGCCGCGCTGCTGGACCGGCTTCACCGCCTGGCCGCCAGCGGCGGCCGGGAGGACGACTACTCGCGGATCTGAGCGGACCCGGCGCGGCTCCGGTGGCGCCGCGTCAGATCGCGGCCTCGTCGATCTCGCCGGTGCGGATGCGCACCACGCGCTCGACGTTGGTGACGAAGATCTTGCCATCGCCGATCTTGCCGGTCTTGGCTGCCGCGATGATGGCCTCGATGCAGCGCTCGACGTCACCCTCCTTGACCACGATCTCCAGCTTGACCTTGGGCAGGAAGTCGACCACGTACTCGGCGCCCCGGTACAGCTCGGTGTGGCCCTTCTGGCGCCCGAAACCCTTGACCTCGGTGACCGTCAGCCCCGACACGCCGAGGTCGGCCAGCGCCTCGCGCACTTCCTCGAGCTTGAATGGCTTGATGATGGCGGCGATCTGCTTCATCGCGGGCTCTCCGGGGCGGGTGCGGACCGGCCGGATTTAAGCACGGAACTTCGAGGTGATGGGGTAGCGCCAATCGCGCCCGAACGCCCTGTGGGTGATGCGGATGCCCACCGGCGCCTGGCGGCGCTTGTACTCGTTGAGCCGGATCAGCCGGGCGACGCGTTCCACCGTGGCGCGCTCGAAGCCCGCCGCCACGATCGCCTCGACGCCCTGGTCCTCCTCCATGTAGCGGGCCAGGATGGCGTCCAGCACGTCGTAGGGCGGCAGGCTGTCCTGGTCGATCTGCCCGGGCTTCAGCTCGGCCGAGGGCGGCCGGGTGATGATCCGTTCGGGGATCACCGGCCCCACGCTGCCGTCGGCGCGCGGCGTCGGCTGCAGGTTGCGCCACCGGGCGAGGCGGTAGACCAGGGTCTTGGCCACGTCCTTGATCACCGCGAAGCCGCCCGCCATGTCGCCATACAGCGTGCAGTAGCCGGTGGCCATCTCGCTCTTGTTGCCGGTGGTCAGCACGATCGCCCCGGTCTTGTTCGAAAGCGCCATCAACAGCGTGCCGCGGATGCGCGCCTGCAGGTTCTCCTCGGTCGTGTCCTCCGGCAGGCCGGCGAACCGCGGCGCCAATGCGGCGCGGAAGGCGTCGAACATCGGCGCGATCGCGATCTCGTCGTGGCGCACACCGAGACGGTCGGCCATGTCGCGGGCGTCGATCCAGGAGATGTCGGCGGTGTACGGCGAGGGCATCATCACGGTGCGCACCCGGGCGGCTCCGAGCGCATCGACGGCCACCGCCAGCACCAGCGCAGAGTCGATGCCCCCGGACAGGCCGACGATGGCGCCCGGGAAACCGTTCTTGCCGAGGTAGTCGCGCACGCCGGTGACGAGCGCCGCCCAGGCCTGCGCCTCGAGACCCGGCACCGGCTCGATGCGCCCGCGGGGCGCCGCCGCCGCGTCGAGGTCGACGATCAGCAGGTCTTCGGCGAAGGTCGCGGCGCGCGCCGCGACCGCGCCCGACGCGTCGAGCGCGAACGACGCGCCGTCGAAGACGATCTCGTCCTGCCCGCCCACCAGGTGGGCATACAGCAGGGGCCGGCCGGCGGCCTGCGCGCGTGCCGCCATGCGCTGCTCACGCTCGCCGGCCTTGCCGAGGTGGAAGGGCGAGGCATTCAGCACGCACAGCACCTCGGCCCCGGCGGCCACGGCGCGGTCGGCCGGCTCGTCGAACCAGGCGTCCTCGCAGATCAGCAGCCCGACGCGCCGGCCCTGCACCTCGAACACGCAGGCGCCGAGACCGGCGTCGCGGCCCGAGGCGAAGTAGCGCCGCTCGTCGAAGACCTGGTAGTTGGGCAGCTCGCGCTTGCAGTAGGTGGCCAGCACGCGTCCCCCACCCAGCACGGAGGCCGCGTTGAAGCGGCGCGGCACGGCGATGGACTTCGACCTAACATCCCCGGCGTCGTCCAGGGCGTGAGGATGCCCCACCACCAGATGCAGGCCCTCGCAGTCAGCCAGATCGCGCGCCAGCCCCGCGAGCGCCGCCGCGCAATCGGCCATGAAGGCCGGGCGCAGCAGCAGATCCTCGGGCGGGTAGCCGGTAAGCGCCAGTTCGGGCGCGACGACCAGCGCCGCTCCCTGGGCGTGCGCCACGCGCGCGGACTCGGCGATGCGCCGCGCGTTGCCTGCGAGGTCGCCCACCGTCGGGTTGATCTGCGCGATCGCGGCCCTCATGCCCTGCCCCGGGTCCGCTGAATGTCGATGAGTGAGCCCATCGGCAGCGATTATCGCGTCGAGGTGCTCGACGACCCGGGCGCGCTCGACCCGGCGGCGTGGAACGCGCTGCTGGCCGTGCAGCCTGCGCCCACCCCGTTCATGCGGCACGAGTACCTGCACGCGCTGCACGCCTCGGGCAGCGCGGTGCCGGAGGCCGGCTGGGCGCCACGCTTCGTCTGCCTGATCGACCGCGCCGGTCTGCAGGCCGCGGCGCCGCTGTACCTGAAGGCGCACTCCTATGGCGAGTACGTCTTCGACTGGGCCTGGGCCGATGCCTATCGTCGCCACGGACTCGCCTACTACCCGAAGCTGCTCGGCGCGGTCCCGTTCACACCGGTGCCGGGCTCGCGACTGCTGGCGCGCGACCCGGTGTGGCGCGAGCACCTGGTGCAGGCCGTGCAGGCGCTGGCCGACCGCGCCGGCCTGTCCTCGGCGCACGTGCTCTTTCTCGACGAGGCCGAGGCCGCGGCGTTCGAGCGCCACGGCTGGATGCTGCGCCACGGCGTGCAGTTCCACTGGCAGGCCGACGCCGGCGCGCCCGCGAGCGACTTCGCCGGCTTCCTGGCGCAGATGCAGCGCGAGAAGCGCAAGAAGATCCAGCAGGAGCGGCGCCGCGTCGCCGAGGCCGGCATCGTCTTCACGACGCACGAGGGAGGCGCCATCGACGAGCCGCTGTGGGACTTCTTCCACCGCTGCTACACCCTGACCTACCGGGCCCACCACAGCACGCCATACCTGACGCGCGACTTCTTCGCGCGCATGGCCTCGTCGATGGCGGCGAACTGGGTGATGTTCGTCGCGCGGGACGCGGCCGCCACCGGGGAGCCGGTGGCCGCGTCGCTGGTCGCCATCGACCCACAGGGCCGCACCGCCTGGGGCCGCTACTGGGGGGCGACCCGCTTCGTGCCCTGCCTGCACTTCGAGGCCTGCTATTACCAGCCGCTGGCGTGGTGCATCGCCAATGGCTACCTGCGCTTCGAGGGTGGGGCCCAGGGCGAGCACAAGATGGCGCGCGGCCTGCTGCCGGTGCGCACCAGCTCGGCGCACTGGCTGCGCGACGCGCGGTTCGCCCGCGCGGTGGCCGATTTCCTTGCGGCCGAGGGCCGGGGCATCGACGGGTACGTCGACGAGCTGCGCGAGCGCAACCCGTTCAAGGACTCCGGCACGGCGTGAGCGCCGCGCGGCCGCGGCTCAGGGGTGGCGTGCCTTCCAGGCCGCCATGCCGCCGGTGATCTCCTCGCGCGCGCCCTCGGGGCCGTCCCAGCCGATCACCTTGACCCACTTGCCTGCCTCGAGATCCTTATAGTGCTCGAAGAAGTGCTGGATCGTGCGCAGGCGCATCGGGTTGAGATCCTCGGGCTTGCGCCACTGCGTATAGATCGACAGGATCTTGTCGATGGGCACGGCCAGCAGCTTGTTGTCGCCACCCGCCTCGTCCTGCATCCTCAGGATACCCAGCGCGCGGCACGCGACCACCACGCCCGGGATCAGCGGCACCGGCGTGATCACCAGCACGTCGACCGGGTCGCCATCGTCGGCGAGCGTCTGAGGGATGTACCCGTAGTTGCACGGGTAGTGCATCGACGTGGCCATGAAGCGGTCGACGAACAGAGCCCCGGACTCCTCGTCGACCTCGTACTTGATCGGGTCGGCGTTCATCGGGATCTCGATGATCACGTTGAATTCGTCGGGAGCCTTGGCGCCCGGGGTCACGTTGTGCAGGCTCATGTGGGGTCCGAGGTCAGGGTGAACCCGGATTCTAGGCAGCGGGCTTGCCGACGTCTGACGCGCCCCCCGGACAAGGCTCGGGCAGGGAAACCCCAAGGCCGGGGGCTCAGGGTCATCCCGTAGCATCCGCCCGCGTAATTTCGGGTCGGCACCC
>Ga0068877_10000987_pt1 | contig 24171 bp, 17 predicted proteins | sample NOAtaG_FD_66437 | JGI IMG/M metagenome (GOLD analysis project Ga0068877, IMG submission 66437) | Freshwater lake microbial communities from Lake Erie, under a cyanobacterial bloom - NOAA_Erie_Diel6S_1000h metaG | ecosystem: Environmental > Aquatic > Freshwater > Lake | place: USA: Ohio, Lake... | reverse complement strand
CGCGGGAAGACGCGGTCATTCCACGTGCCGTCGGCGTCGCGCACCTTGAAGAGCAGCTCGCGGAACTTCTCGCGCAGCGGCGGCCGCTCCGCTTCGGGCAGGAACTCGATGGCCTGGGCGGCATGGTTGAACGCGTAGAAGAAGTAGTACGGCGCGACGCCGTAGGGCGCGACGTGCGTCCCCTGCTTCTTGCGGCGCTTCTCGAGCTCGGGCCAGAACTCGAAGAACTTCTCGACCGCAAAGCGCAGCCGCTTCTCGTCGCCCCTGCCGACGCGGGCAAGCGCAGCCTCGACCGCGCACATGCGGCCAACCGCGCCTGGAATCTGGCCGACGTCGTCGCGCGTCTGGCGCGTGGCGTTGTAGGCGACGTACCCCGATTCGCCGCGGGTGATCTCGAGCGCCTTCACGGTGCGGGCGATCAGTTCTTCGCTCACCTCGAGCCCGGCCTCCTTCGCCTCGACCAACGCCACGAGGCATGGCGCCGTCATGAACGGCGACGTCGGGCACGGGTTCTCGATGCCGGGGCCGCGCGCGTACTGCCAGCCGCCGACCTTTGGAATCTCGGTCTTCTTCAGCGCATCGAGATAGAACGCGATTGCCGCGTCGACCGCGGGCTTCTGCGCGTCGCTCACGGCGTTCGCCTTCTTCGCGGCCAGCAGGAACCGCAACCCGTAGCAGTGCGCCCAGCCGCGAACGTCATAGTTCCCTTCGTAGACGGGCGAGAGCAGCGGCTCATCCTTCGACTTCGCCACGAAGTCGATGGCGCGCGCGATCGCGTCCTGGCGGGACGCGTCGACTTCGAAGCCGGGTGCCGCCAGCAGCGCCATGCCCGCGATCGAGGTGCCGCCCACGCGGTAGGCGTAGGGAATCTTGCCGCCCACGCGGTAGACGCCCTCGTAGGGCCACTCGGCTGCGACTTCGGCGCCGGGGCCCTTCTCCTGCATCGAGACGATCTTCGCGATGCCCGTCGACATCGCCTCGGCGTCGGTGGGAAGCGCACTCGACGCCGCGAAAGGTGCGATGGCAGTCAATTGCGCGGCGAGGAAGGCGCTCAGCATGCTGGCACTCTACCTCACGCGATCGCGGAATCCGAGCGTCAGGCGCGGATCCGATCGCGCAGCGGAACCCCGAGCCGCTCCGCGACCTTCGCGGCGAACACCTCGGGCGCCATGCCGAGCCAGTCGTTTGGGACGATGCGGGCCTTTCCGTTCCACCGACGGCGGAATCGCAGCACGAGATACGGTCCCCCCGTGGCTCTCGCGCAGCTCGAGGTGCGCGAGCGAATGGCGTCCCCGCACCGTGCCGACGAGCGCGTCAGCGAGTGCGGCCGCCGAACCCGGCGGTATCGCCATGTGCACTTCGTCGCTGAGCTTCGCCCAGCCGACCTCGCGCATCGGGATCGGTCGGATCGAAGCAACGATCCTTCCATCGCCCGCGCCGAGACACTCATGGACGCGGAAGGTGCGGATCTGCCACGGCTCGAAGCACTCCTTGTGAGTTTGCGCGCCGTCGGGACCGATCACGAGCCAGCGGTCTCGCTCATCAGCGCTCCTGGTGTGGTCGTGCAGGGCGGGACGCCGCGCCCACCAGAATCGGGCCACGCCGTAGATCGCGGCGAGGGAAAGGACCCAGAGGATGATCAGGTGCGCGGAGATGAAGCGCTTTCCGCCTGCAGCGAGGTCGATGAGCGCGCTGATCACGAACCAGAGCGCGCCGACTGACATGATGTGCACCACCACCGTCGCAAGCCCAGAACCGAGGACAAGCGACAGGAGCGCCCGCTGGTAGAGCGGCCGCGCGCGGGTCATCGCGAAGGCGGTCGAGCCTCCGACAAGGATCCGTGCGCCTGCGCGATAGGCGGCCCCGCACTCGGGGCACCGCACATCGGCGGTGAAGACGCCAGTCGTCTCGGTCGGCGCTCCAGGCAGGCCAAGCAGGCTGTGTCCGCAGTTCGTGCAGGTCGCCACGCAGGCACTCTACCGCGCGGCGTTTGCGCTTCCACCGATCCCCGGCACTTCCGGTCGAAGCACGGCACGGATCTGCGCGAGCACCTCCTCAGGGGACCGCCCGCCCCAGTCGTCGGGGATGAGCGTTGCGTCGGGCTTCGTGGACTTGCCGGCCGTGATCGTGAGATACGGGACGCCGAGCGCCGTCGCGAGGTCGATCGAGCGGATCGCGGCGCGCGGAACCTCGTAGCGCGACGACCCCTGTGTGATCGAGACGCCTGTGGGCGTGACGCGCCAGACGGCGACGGCGCTTGCGTTGCGGCGCACGCGGAGACCTACGTACGCAAGCACCGCGGCGAACAAGACAAAGTTCAGGCCGAACATGGTCGCGCCCAGCACCGTGGGAATGCCGCCCATCACGAACATCACCGCAAATGCGCCGCAGAGGCCGGCGAGCGCGGGCACGAGCTGCGCGCCGCCAATCCGAACCGCCGCACTCGCGTCGCTCGGCCGCGGAGTGGCGGGCCAGCCTCGCAGAACGATGCCGGTTCCCGCGTCGGCCAGCTCGACGCCCGGCGCCGGCGCGCTGGCGGACTGCGCGCGACGCACAACGAACGTGTTGTTGCCTCCGCCTGCGGTCGAACGCCACGCCTCGAGCTGGGCGAGGGTGTCGGTCTCGACTGGCGCGCGCAGCGAGGCGAGGAAGCAATCGGAAAGGAGCGCGGCCGGCGCTTCGGCGCGGAGATAGACCGGGAGCGTGAGCGGCGGGCTGGGCGGCAGCAGCGCCGCGAAGACTTCGCACGGGGTCGACTGCGAGACGAAATCGGTCGGACCGCGCTCCACGACCCGCACCGCGCGCACCACGCGCGCGTCGGTCCACGCGATCTCGGCCTTCGGCTTCGTCCGGTCAAACGAAACCAGCGCACCCGGCGCGAAGAGCCAACCGCGCGTGAAGAGGATCGCCTCCTGCTTCTCGTCGAAACCCGCGTCGGCGCGGACGCCCGCGCGCAGCCGCCACAAGCGCCCTGAGCCAAGGAGCGCGACGACGAGCGCAGCCAGGCCGGCCGCGAAGATGATCGTGTCGAACCCCGGCGTCGCGCCGCCCGCGAGCCAGGCGAAGATGTCGCGCACGAGCTTCGGAAGCCAGACGAAGAGCGCAACCAGCGCGAGCACGGCGAACGGCCACTGCTTCTTCCACTCGATCCGCGACCCGACCGCGAGCGCAAGCCCGCTTCCAACGGCGACGCGCGAGCCGGCGGGAGTCTTCCACCCGCACTCGGGGCAGACGACATCGCGCTCGAACGCGGCGTCTGCGGCGCGCGGCACCCCGTCGAGCTTTCCGAGTGCGTATCCGCACGCGGGGCAGCGCACCATCAACGGCCGTCCCGCAGATGCGCGACGAGGAACTCTGTCTGGCGGTCCTTCGCATCGGCGGCGAAGCGTCCGAAGCCAGAGTGTTCATGCGGCGCGCCTGTCTCGCCGAATTCGTGCATCACAACATCCTTCGCGAGGCTGCGCGCGCGCAGCGCCTCGACGAACTCGCGCTGACCCTCGACTGCAACCCACGCGTCGAGCGTGTTGTGGAGAATCAGAAGCGGAATCGTGCGCCACCCATCGAGATGCTGGATCGGATCGAGCTTCGCCGCGCGCTGCGGCTCGAACATGGCGCGGTGACGCTGCCATGCGAACGAACCCGTCGTGCACTCGACGCACGCTGCGCGGAACGCATGCGCGCGGCAGAGCCGGATGAGGGCCGCCATGCCACCCGCGCTCATGCCGCCGATCGCCATGCGGGTGTCGTCGAACCAGCCCGTCGCGAGCGCAGCCTCGACGACGGCGTCGATCTCGCCCGCCATCTGCTCGACCGCCTGCAGCGTGCACTCGGGCGCCTGGAGCGCCAGATCCTCGCGGGCGCCGTGGCCGGGCAGATCGAGCGACACCGTCGCGATGCCTGCGCGCACGAGCCGAAGGAACCGCCCGGGATCGAGTTCCTTGTTCGCGGTGCGGCCGTGCATCCAGAAGAGAACTGGGGCGCGCGCGACCGTGCCGTCGGCGTCGGTCGCGAAGGACGGGTGGACCACGAGCGCCGGGACACCCGAGAAGTTCGCGACGCGCGACTTCTCGCGCACGCTTGTTGGAAGGCCGCCGCCGATCTCAGGCATCGGGCTTCTCCGCGCTGTCGCCCTCTGGCGCGTCCGGCATGTAGAGATAGACCCACATGTCATCTTTGTACTGGTGGGTTTCCGGGCCCTTGAAGCCCGGCAGCGTGCGCTCGGCCTCGTCGAGATCGACCGGCGTGCGCAGGATGAGGAAGCCCTTCGGCGCGAACAGCGCGCGTGTGCGCGCGGCCTGGGCGAGCACGATCTTGCGCGTCGCCTCATCGATCATCATGGCGTACGGCGGATCCATGAACACGAGCTCGACGGGCTTCGGGCTGCGTGCGAGCGCGGTCGGGCCGAGCGCGTCGGCTTGGACGGCCGTCACCCGGTCGCCGCACTTGAGCGTGGCGATGTTGTGCTCGAGGTAGCGGAAGACGTCGCGGTCGCGCTCGATGCAGACGACTTCCTTCGCGCCCCGGCTCGCGCACTCGATGCCCACGGTGCCGACGCCCGCGAAGAGATCAAGGACACGGGCGTCCTTGAACCAGCCATGCAGCATGGCGAAGACGGACTCCTTCACGCGCGCCGTCATGGGACGCGTGCGGTCCTCGCCTTCTGGAGTGAGCAATTGCCGGGAGCGATACTCGCCTGAGATGATCTTGAGCACGGTTTGAGTGTAACGCGACTCACGAACCGGGCGTAGCCGACTTGGGAAGCGCCGACTCCGCCGGATTCAGGACCGGCGACTGTCCGCGCCAGATCCGCTCGCCGTTCCCGCGGCGGACAAGTGCCTCGACGAAGGCGTCGTACTGCGACGAAAGCTCAGAAATGTCCTCGTTGAAGTACTCCCGGAGTACGGCCGGCCCCACCTGCCGGCCGATCGCCATCCGTCGCTCGTTGCGGCTGCCGGCGCGGCTCGAGCTCCAGATGGTGCTGGCGATGCGGCCCTCGACGGCGTCGGAGAGCAGTCGCTCGAGACCGGGGCGATAGCGGCCGCCCTCGCCTTCGACGAGGAAGTGGACAAGCGCCCAGGTCTGCGCGTAGTAGCCAAGCAGCGTGTTGCGGCCGTCGCGCAGGTAGTCCTGCGGCGTACCCTCGACAAGATCGGCGAGCGGAACGAATCGCTCTCGCGCGACGACGTCGCGCAGCTCGCCAAAGCGCTCGAAGTTGCGCCATGGCAGGAAGGTCGGGGGCGCGCCGTTCGGGTTGCCGCGCACGCCTTCCATGTAGCAGGCGATTCCCTCTTCAAGCCAGACTGGCAGCGGATGACGGAAGACCCGCTGCGTGTAGGCGTGCCAGCCTTCATGGGCCGCGATCGTGAAGGTGTCCCATCGGCCGATGTCGTAGAGCACCGCGTCGCCTTCGATGGTGTAGCCGCCGCGGCCAAGCCGCTCGTACATGCCGGCTTCCTCGGGGAGCCGCTCGCGCGTGTAGGCGAGCCAGTCGCTGCGGGTACCGAAGAGGAACATGTCGATCGGGCCATCAGGCGCGGGAAGCGGCATGATCGCGCTGCGATAGTGTTCGAGCGCCGTGGGCAGGAACACCTGCATCCGATCGCGGATGACCGGGTCGCGCAGCGTCGAGTGGATGCGATGCGTGCCGACGTCGATGCACTCGCCGACCTTCTCTCCGAACTTCCACGACTCGATGATGGGTTCGGCGCGTCGGGTTTCGACGCTGACCGCCGCGGGAGCCGCTTGCTTCGGGGCCTCCGCGGGCTCGGGCGTCGACACCGTCGAGCAGCCGAGGACGGCCGTCAGTGCGAGCGGGATCGCGCCTGCGAACGCGGCTGCACCAGTGGACATGAACCTGCGAAGTTTCTCCACGATGGAGCAGTCTACTGCCGTGGCGACGCCAGGATCCAGAAAGTTCGCCACTCGCGCACGCAATCGTCAATCGCCGCTGCCGCCGTCGCCGCCGCCGCCGCTGCCATCGCCGTCGTCGCCCCTCGACCGCGACCCAGGGTCGATTGCGAAGCCGGTCGCACCGCCATCATCGCCCGAGCCGTGCCCCCGACCCTCGCGCCGCGCTCGCGACGCGCGGTCGGACCGTCGCTGCCAGAGGTAGATCGCCGTCGCCACAAGGAACGGCGCCCCGACGCCGAGGACGACTGCCAGAATGACCACGTAGGAACCGGTCATGGGGTTAGGTTCTTTCTGACGGATCGCCGATGGCCCGGGGTCTGAGGCTTTGGGATCCGCATCGGCGCTCGGTTGGCAAGGAGGGGAAACGAAGCTGTATCCCCAATGATCAAACCGAGCGATACAGTGAGTTGAACCCGACGAAGACGAATCATGGCCAGCCGGGATGCCGCGCGGATTGAAGCCCGGCCGATCCGTCAGACAGAACCTAGCCGAGTGCTGCGAGCGCGTTCTTCGCCGCCGCGACGTCGGCGTCGATCTCGGCAAGCTTCTTGCGGGTTTCTTCGACGACCTCGGGCGGGGCCTTGGCCACGTAGCCCGCGTTGTCGAGCTTGGCGCGCATGCCCACGGCCTGCTTCTCGCGCTCCGCGATCAGTTTCGAAAGCCGCGCCTTCTCGGCGCCTGCGTCGACCGCGTCGACGAGGCCGTCGAGGAGAAGTTCGCTTCCCTCGAATGGGATCGCGACGGCGCCGGCCGGGCGCGTCGCGGGGGGCGGCACGACTTTCTCGAGGCCGGCGAGCGTCTCGACGACACCGCCTGCGGTCGCGACCAGCGCGAGCACGGCCTCGGACGCGCACAGCGTGATCTTGCGCTTCGGCGACACCTGCCGCTCGCCGCGCACCTTGCGGACGCAATCGACGAGCGCCTGGACGCGCGCGAAGTCGGCGAGCGCGGCGTCGTCGCGCAGGCTCGCGGCGGGCGCGGGCCACGCGGCGGTGGCGCAGAGCGCGCTCGGCGCGAGCGGAAGCCCCGCGACCGTGCGATTCGGCAGCGTCTGCACGCTCGGCCAGAGCGTCTCGGTGACGAACGGGCAGATCGGGTGCAACAGGCGCAGGATCGCATCGAGCGTGCCCGCGAGGACGGCCTGCTGCGTGGCGTTCGTGCGCACGGTGGGCTTGATGCCCTCGAGATACCAGTCGCAGAAGTCGCGCCAGACGAGGTCGTAGAGCGCCTCCGCGACGCGGTGGAACTCGTAGTCGGCGATTGCCTCGTCGACGAGCCGCGTGGCGCGCTCGAGGCGCGCGAGCATCCAGCGGTCGAGGAGCGTGAGCGGTTCCCGCGTGCTGTCCGGCGCCGCCTGCGCGAGGTTCGAGAGCGCGAAGCGCGTGGCGTTCCAGAGCTTGTTCGCGAAGTTTCGCCCGAGGTCGAAGCGCGCGCTCGTGTTGCGGGCAAGCGGCATCTCGGCGGTCGGCGTGGCGACGCCCGTCGCTGCGCCGAAGCCGGACACCATCTTCTTCGACGGGTCCTTCGGCGACGACTGGATCGCGTCGGCCACCGTGTAGCCGCCGCTTGCGGTCGTCCACTTTGGCGTGAATGTCTCGCTCGTGTGCGGGCAGACCATGTCGACCGGCAGGCGGACATCCTGCGTGTTTGTCGCCATCGACACGAGCGTGAAGCGCATCGCGTCGGCGCCGTGCGAGTGGATGATGTCGCGTGGGTCAACGCCGTTTCCAAGCGACTTCGACATCTTCTGCCCGTGGCCGTCCTGGATCATCGCGTGGATGAAGACATGCCTGAACGGCAATCGCCCGAGAAAGTAGCGGTTGAACATCACCATGCGCGAGACCCACAGCGTGATGATCTCGCGCGCGGTGCAGAGGACCGAGCTTGGGTTGTAGCGATCGAGGAGCCCCGCCATCTCGGGCCACTTCGACGGGTCGGGCCAGCCGAGGGTGGAGAGAGGCCAAAGCGCCGAGCTGAACCAGGTGTCGAGGACATCGGGATCGCGCTTGAAGCCCGCGGCCTCGAGCGCTGCGCCGTCCGAGTCGTCGAGGAGGCACACATGAAGGTCGTGCTCGCCCTTCGCGCTTGCAAGCGCCGAGATCGCGACCTCGGCGCCGTCGACGACGCGCGACGCGCGCACGCTGATGCGCGACGATGAGAGTGACGACGGCAGCGACGACAGCATCCCGAGGTGCGCCGCCAGTGACGCGGCCTCGCCGCGCTTCGACCAGACGGGAATGCGATGCCCCCACCACAACTGGCGCGAAATGCACCAGTCGCGGATGTTCTCGTGCCAGAACTGGAAGTTCTTCGCGTAGCGCGCTGGATAGAAGCGCAATTCGCCGTCGCCTTCCATCGCAGGGCCGGCCGCGACCTCTGCGGGCAGCGACCCCTCGACCTGGTCCTTCGCCATCGCGCGCAGCGCCGTGCCGCGCAGGCGGTCGTCGGTGACGCGCACGTACCACTGGTCGGAGAGATACGGCTCGACCGGCACATGCGAGCGGTACGAGTGCCCGACCGCGTGGCGATAGGGCTTCGCGTCCTCGAGAAGGCCGTTCGCCTTGAACCACGCGACGATGCGCTTGCGCGCTTCCTCGCGCGAAAGGCCGACGAACGCGCGCGCGTCGTCGGAAACATCGGTCCAGCCGTGGCGGTCGCTGATCGAGCCGTTCGGCGCCATGACGTTGATCGCGGCCAGCGCGTGGCGCTGCCCGATGTCCCAGTCGTTCGGGTCGTGCGCGGGCGTGACCTTCAGGAAGCCCGTCGCGAACTGCGCCTTCGGGTCGGCGGGGTCGCCGCCCATCGACGCGGGCATCACGACATAGTCGTCCTCGACGATTGGGATCTCGCGACCGACGATCGGGAGCCGCAGTGTCTTGCCGCGCAGCGCGGCCGCGCGCGGGTCCTTCGGGTTGATCGCAACCGCAGTGTCGCCGAGCATCGTCTCGGGGCGCGTGGTGGCGACGGTGACATGGCCCGAGCCATCGGCAAGCGGATAGCGCAGGTACCAGAAGTGCCCGTCGACCTCCTCCATCTCGACTTCGTCGTCGGCGAGCGCTGTCTGCGTGGCAGGATCCCAGTTCACGAGCCGCTTGCCGCGGTAGATGAGGCCGTCTCTGAAGAGCGTGAAGAACGCGTGGCGCACGGCCGTCGCGCAGGTCTCGTCCATCGTGAAGCGCGTGCGGTCGAAGTCGCACGAGCAGCCCATCGACTTGAGCTGCGAGAGGATCGTGGCCTCGTACTCGTCCTTCCACTCCTGCACCTTCTCGACGAAGGCCTCGCGCGAGAAGTCGGTGCGCTTCTTCCCTTGAAGAAGCAGGCGCTTCTCAACGACCGTCTGCGTGGCGATGCCAGCATGGTCGGTGCCCGGCATCCAGAGCGCGTTCGCGCCCTTCATGCGGTGGTAGCGCGTGAGGAGGTCCTGGAGCGAGTTGTTGAACGCGTGGCCGAGGTGGAGCGCGGCGGTGACGTTCGGCGGCGGGATGAAGATCGCGTACGCCTCGCCCGGCGCGGTCGGAGTCGCGTGGAAGCAACGCGATGCGTCCCAGCGGGCGCGCACCACACCCTCCGCCTCCGACGGGACGTACGCCTTCGGGAGTTCGGGGGCTTGACGGGACGCGTCGATCGACGCCTCGGCTGCGGGACCTGAGGGCATAGTCCGGCCATGATACGTCCGTTCGAGCCGCGACTTTCGCTGCGTATCGGGGGCATGCGCGGCCCCCGCTACCATGCCCGGCCCATGCGACTTCCGAGGAACAGCATGCTCGCATTTCTTCTGGCGACGGCCGTCCTTGGCTGCGACCGCGGCGCGACCGGGCCCGATGCGCGCGCCGTGAACGCCGGGCACGCAGCGCCGTCGGCGCGCGAGGTTGAGGACGGTCTGGACGCGGTCGCGAGACTTCTCGAGGCAAATCGCGCTCGGGAGGCAGAGATCGTGGCCCGGAAGTTGCTTGATCGCTCAGGCGGGCCCGATTCGGCGCCACCCCGCGTTCAGGTGGCGATCGCCAAGGCGCTCCTCAGCCGCTCACAGACGCAGGACGAGCGGCTGACGCGCGACGAACGGCGCGCGCTCGCGACCGAATCCGCGTCGCTCGCCACGCGTGCTGCGGAGCGGGCCGACGCGAGCGTCGAAACGCTTCGCCTGGCCGCCCTGGCCGCAGGCGTCGCGGGCGACCAAGCTGGCGCCCTACGCCACTATCTTCGCGCGCTCGAGCGCGAGCCAGACGACGCGAAGACCCTCTTCCTCGCGGCCATGGTTGCGCTTGCGATCGACGATCTTGCGCGCGCGGGCGAGTTGACCGCGCGGCATGCACAGCTGGCGCCCGACGACGCGTGGAGCGCAGGGCTCGAGGCGCGTCTTGCCCTCGCATCGGGAGATGCGGCGCGCGCCATCGAGCGCGCGACCGTCGCGATGTCGCGCGATCGCGCTGGAATCGAGTTCAAGCTGATCCTGGCAAGCGCGCTGGTCGCCGGCGGGCGCGGACCCGATGCAGCACGCATGCTGGCGGCACTGCCGGAAGAGGAGCGCGCGCGTGGCGCCGTGGCGCAGGCGCTGGCGGAAGCGCTGCTCGCCTCTGACGACGCGCCCGGCGCGGCAGCTGCGTGGGAGCCGGCGCTGCGTGCGTCGCCGTCCGACACGGCCATCCGCGGGCAGGCGATTCGCGCCCACCTTCGAGCGGGCAATCGCGCGCGTGCGGAAGCGGAGCTGCGCATTCTTGAGTCGCTCGACGGCGGCGCGGAGGAGCGCGCCCGGCTCGAGCAATCGCTTCGCGAGTCGCCGTCGTCAAAGCGCTGAGCGACCGTGCAGCGCTCAGCGCAGGCCGCGACCACCGTCGATCCGAATCGTGTCGCCGCTGAGGTACGACGCCTCAAGCACGAGGAATCGCACGAGTTTCGCGGCCTCGTCCGGCGTTCCCGCACGGGCCAGCGGCGTGCGCGACATGATCGGAGGCTTCGCCTCCTCCGGGAACCCGTCTGGCCACGCGATGACACCGGGCGCGATGCAATGGACGCGAACGGCGGGCGCGAGTTCGACCGCCATCTGCGCTGCGAGCGACTGCACAGCGGCCTTCGCCACGAGGTACGGCGTGAAGTGCGGCCGTGCCCTGCCAAGCGCGTGGATATCGCTGAAAAAGACGACCGCGCCGCCGATCGGAAGCCGCGCGCTCCGCAACGCCGGCGCGAGGGCCTGCGTGAGGAGGCACGGCGAGACGACCTCGACGCGGTACATCTCGGCAAAGTCGGCTTCGGTGATCGCGCCGAAAGGCGTCTCGCGGTAGGTCGACGCGTTGTGGATGAGCGCATCGAGCCGCTGCCCCGCAGCCGTCTGCGCGAAGCGCTCGACCGCGGCGGCGTCGTTCAGATCGAGCTGCGAGACCTCCACGCGCACCGTGTGACCTGCCGCACGCGCTGCAATCGTGGCAATCTGGGCAGTCTCCTCGCAGTTCGCCTGATCGGCGCGATAGGTCAGCGCGAGATCGAAGCCCGAGCGCGCCAGTTCGACCGCGATCGCACGACCCACCCTGCGCGATGCGCCGGTGACCAACGCCCGCCCGACCGAGTCACGTTCAGGAAGAGGTTGCGTCGGGTCGTCAGGCACGGTGTTGCATTTCGTTCATTCGCATGCACGACGCCGGAATCGACTGCGGGCTCTAGGTTCTGTCTGACGGATCCCCGGCCGTCGATCCACGCGGCATCCCGGCTGGCCGCGCGGGCCGTTGATCATAAGCGATGCAGTTTCCCTCATTTTCCTGCCCATTCGCGTTCGCGCCGCACCTCCGGGGAAGCGTCGCCCGTGGGCAACTCCCCGTAGAATCAAGGACTTGATGTCGGCCCGGCAACCAGACCAGCGACAGCCCAGTCCGTGGAGGCGCCGCGTGCGCAACGCCCTGCTTGTGGCGTCGCTGCTCGCTGTGGTCGCGGGCGTCATCATCACGCGGCCGTTCGTCCTTGCGCGAATCATGCTGCCGGCCGCTGCGCGGGCGATCGGCGGCGATGTCACGGCGGACAGCGTGCATCTGGCGGGGCTCGATCTCCTCGTCATCGAAGGGCTTCGGATACGCGCCCCCGGCTGGGAGGGTGCCGCCGGAGAACTCATCGTGGCCGACACGGTCGAGGTCCGCCTCTCGCTCGGCTCTTTGATTCTGGGCGACTTGAATGTCTCCGAGGTGTCCATCGGTCGCCTCGATGTCCGCATCGCGGAGCGCGCGGACGCGCCGGGAACCTTCTCTCCGCTGGCGCTGACGCCCGAACCGAGCGACGACACCAGGGCTCCACGCGAGCGCCCGACGCGCATCCATGTACGCAACCTCGCCATCGAGAGCGGCATGGCCTCTGGGAAGGACTTCACCTCGCTCGGCGCGTTGCGCTTTGAGGGCGAGTTGACGCCGATCGCCGATCGGCCCGCCGGGTTCGCCCTTTCGCTGAAGGGCCTCGCGGATGCTGGTGCCACTCCGGCGGTTGGCGAGATCCGCGGTCAGTTCGACGGCGACGCGCGCGCAATCGAGGTCGAACTCAAGAGCGTCGTCCTGAGCCCGGAGGGCCTCGAGATCGCGCCGCTCGCCGTGCGGACGTGGACGAAGCAACTCGGACTCGCGGGCCGCATTCCGCTGATCCGCGTTGCCTACGAGCCGGGTAAGCCGCCGCAAGCGGAAATGGGAGTCGAAGGTCTCGCGATGGATCTTCCCATCGAGCTCCTCGGCGGCGGGGAACTGCGCGACTCGTGGAGCGGGCTTGTCGGCGGCAAGAAGGTGCCTGCCATCGCGACCCCGCGGATGACGCTGCGCGAGGGGAAGCTGCGCTTCGATGGCGACACGGTTGCCCTGGATGGACTCAAGGGAGAACTCGGCGCGCGCCATGACGAGCCGCGCGTCATTCCCGTGCCCTTCGAGTGCGACTTCACGCTCGAGGTTCCCCGCGACGCGCTGCCGGTCTTTGACTGGGACGAACGAGAAACATGGCTTCGCGGCGCCGCCGAACGCGCGCCGTTCGAGATGTCGGTGCGGATCCCGAAGTTCAGCTCACCCGCGCTCGAGCCGGGACTGCCGGATGTGCTGCAGCTTCCGGCCGCCGCCGTGAAGGTTCTTGCGGACTTCAACGTGTCGGCGTGGACGATCGATGTCGACACCCGCGTGGTCCGCGAGGCGCCGCGTGCCGATGGATCGGCGTCGCCGATCAAGACGACTGGATCGCTGCTGCTTTCGCGTGGGATCGGTGCCTACGCAGAGTTCCCCTACCGCCTCGAGGAAGTCCACGGCCGGATCCGTTTCGAGAACGACGACGTCTTCATCGATTCGATCGTGGGTCGGGGCAATGACGGCGCGGAGGTGACGATCGCAGGCAAGTTGATCGGAATCGCGACCGGCGCAGAGATCGACCTCAGCGTCGTCTGCGCCGATGCGCCGGTCGACGAGCGGCTGTTCGACGCGTTCGAGGAAGGCCCGGGCGACGCAATCCGCGTGCTCTTCGACGAGACGGCGGCGACGCGCCTCGGCTCCGCCGGCATGCTCCCGGATGCGTCGCTCCTGATCGATCAGCGGCGCTCGCTGGCGCAACTGGGAACTGGAAGCGACACGGCCGACGACCGGGCGCGGCTGACGCGCAGCATCGACGCGGGCCCGTTCGCACTTGGTGGGCGCTGCGGCTTCACGCTTCGGGTCTACTCGCCCGCCGGCTTTGGCCAGCCGGTCCTCGTGACGGGTGACGTCGAACTCCGCGACGCGGGCCTCGTGTTCGAGCGCTTCCCCTATCCGCTTCGCATCAAGTCGGGCTCGTTCACCGTCCTCGATGAGGCGATCGTGATCGCGGAAGGCGGGATGCAGGCGATCACGCCGGCCGGCGGCGTGCTGCGCGTCTCCGGTTCCGTGCAGCTTCCCCGCGACGGACGCGGCGGCAGGAATCTCCAGCCGCTGATCGAGTTGAACGACACCGGCGATGCGATCAACCCCGCGCTCATTGCGGCGATCCCGCATGCGGACGACGTTCCCGTCGATCGGCCGAACTGGCCCGGAACCGACCTCGCGCCCGCCGCCGAGCTCCTTCGTGCGCTCGGCCTCAGCGGAAGCCTCGACCTTGCCGGATTCGTGACGACGAACCCGGACGGGACCGGCTCCTTCACGATCCGACTCGACTTCGAGCGTGGCCGGGCCGCGCCTGACGCAGCAGGCCGCGCGTGGCTCGCCGCGCAGGGGCTTCCGTGGCCAGAAGGGTTCGTGCTCGAGAACTGCCAGGCAAAGCTCGAGATCGAGCCGGACCGGATTCGCTTCGAAGAATGCAGCGGCCGTCGCGGCGAGGGATCGATCCTCGCGCGCGGGTTCGCAGACCTCAATGGGCCGTCGCGCCGCGTCGAGCTCATCCTCGACGACCTGCCGCTCGACGGGGCCTTCGCCGGCTACCTCGCGGACGATCCGGCCGAGGCGCGCCGACGCTTCGAAAGCCTTCAGCCGCGCGGCATTCTCGATGGCTCCGTGACCCGAACCGTGGAAGCGGGCGAAGCCGTGACCCGGGGAAGCCTCGTCCCCGTGCGCGTCGAGGTCACCATGGATGGCGCGCGCGTTCTCGCCGAGCGCATCGCGGGGAGCCTTGAGGTCGATGGCGCGGATGTGCGGGCCGACAGTCTTGAGATGCGGCTATCGACTGCCGGCGCCGACGACGGCCTGCTGCGGCTCTCAGGCCCGCTGTCCGAGGCGACGCTCAACGCGCGTCTCGCCGGCGGACGGATCGAGTCGCCGATCCTCCGCCACTTCCTCAACGAGCGCAGCCCTGGGCTGGTCGCGCTCTTCCGCGAGCGTCAGGCAAGCGGGACCTACGACGCGACCTACAGCGCCGCGGGCGGCGAGACGCTCGAGGTCGTTCCAAAGTCGTTCAGCATCGCCGCGGGCGCTCCGGACGACCCGTCGCTCCGGGTGTCGCTTGCATGCAGCGCCACAAGTTCGATCAATGCCGATGCCACCGCGGTCGAACTTGCGATTCATGGCACCCTGACGGAGGGCGCCGAGGGACGCGCCACGCTGAAGGGACGGGTGAATCTCGCGGAGACGACCGTGCTCACGGCGTCCTACGCGCTCGACGTCGCGCAGCTCACGCCCGCGCTGCGCGCGATCCTTCCCCCGCCGCTTGATCTCTCGGCACGCGCGCTGTCGCTCACATCGACGGGGCGATTCACGCTCGACCTTCCCGCGATCGAGGCGCGTTGGCCGGCTGGCGGCGCGGCGGAGTACCCCGCCCTCTACACGCTTGACGGCAAGGCAACCTTCGCGGGCGCGGCCTTCGACGCCGGGGTGGGCGTGACAGAACTCGAGGCGACGTTGCCGATCGCGCTGCGCTACGAGCCCGCTGCGCCGACACCCGTTGTCTTGCATTCGACGCTCGCCGCCGTGCGTGCCAAGGTGGTCGGACGGCCGATCGGCGAGAGCGAGATCGAGATCCGTTCCGCCGACGGCCGCTCAGGCCTCCTCATCGAAGGTGCGGGCGACGTCGCCGGCGGCCGGTTCGACGTCGCCTCCGACGTCGATTTCGACCGAGACTTCTACGAAGTACGGGCGCGCATCGCCGGGGCGCGCTTTGACGACCTCCGGAGCTCTCAGCCGAGCAGCGCTCCGCCGAACGCACGGCCCGGGCGGCTGACCGGCATTCTCGAGATCAACGGACCGCTTGGCGGCACTCCGGCCGATGTGGCCGCGCGGCGCGGATCGCTCGCCGTCTCGCTGCGCGATGCGACGATCGCCTCGACGCCGTTCGCCATGCGCGTCCTCCAACTCAGCCAATTCATGCTGCCGATCAACAGTTCGCTGCACGATTCCGATGCGAGGCTCATCATCCAAGGCAACACCGCTTCGGTCGATCAGCTTCGCTTGGCAAGCGGCACCCTCGAACTCACGGGCTCGGGCTCCATCGACATTCCGACCCTCGGCGTTGCGCTTCGGCTCTACCCAAGGGGAACTTTGCCTATCCTGAGCGACCTCATCGGTAGCCTCTCGCAAGCGCTCTTTGCGCTCGACGTCGAGGGCACGATCGAGGACCCAAAGGTGAGCATCGCGCCGATTCCCGGCGTCACGAGCGCGCCTTCAGTCCGCACGCCGCGGCCGAAGCCGTCGGCGAGCGGCGCGCCGGCCGCAACGACGGTACAACCGACGCAGCACGAGGAACCAACGCCTCCGACATCGGACTGACCCCCCAGAGCGACACACGCTGCATGCAGACGGAACGAACCACGTGACACCAGACCAACCTCAGTCATCTTCCAGAGAGCCCCGTCCAAGCGGCCGTCCGCACCTCGATCTCTCGCAGATCGAGACGGCGGTCGACCGCTTCTTCGAGACCTCTGGCGTCCAGGCAACTCCAGACGCCCGCGAGCTCGTGGCCGAGATCATGCTGTCCGGCCTCAAGCTCGTGGCCGACGGCGCAGACATGGGTCAGCTCAAGCTCGTCCGCAGCGCGCTGAAGGAGATGCGGCATGCGTACCGGATCTTCAGTCCGTACCGCGGCACACGCAAGATCTCGATCTTCGGCAGCGCACGCACCCCGGAGAGCGACCCCGACTACGCGCTGGCACGCGTGTTCAGCCAAATGATCGCCGAGGCGGGCATGATGGTGATCACAGGCGCTGGCGACGGCATCATGAAGGCAGGACACGAAGGCCCCGATGTCGAGAAGTGCTTCGGCCTGCGCATCAGGCTGCCGTTCGAGGTGAGCGCGAACTCGGTGATCGAAGGCGACCCGAAGCTCGTCAACTTCCGTTACTTCTTCACGCGCAAGCTGATGTTCATGTCGCACTCGGACGCGGTCGCCGTCTTCCCCGGCGGCTTCGGCACGCAGGACGAGCTCTTCGAGGCGCTCACGCTGATCCAGACCGGCAAGAGCCACCTCATTCCCATCGTGCTTCTCGAGCACAAGGGCGGCGACTACTGGAAGAGCTGGGAGGATGGCTGCGTGCTTCCGCTGGCGCGCCGGAAGCTCATCTCGCCCGAGGACCGCAGCCTCTACACGATCCACACAGACCCGGCCGCGGCCGTGGCCGAGGTGGCCGCGTTCTACAAGCGCTTCCACTCGATGCGTTTCGTCGGCAAGGAACTCGTGATCCGGCTCCATTCCGCGCCTGACGCCGCCGAACTCGGCGTGCTCGAGCGCGACTTCCGTCAGGATCTCTGCGAACAGGGCACGTTCCGCGTGGTCGAGGCGTTCGAGGAAGAGGAAGAGCACCGCGACCTCCCCCGCCTCGCCTTCCGCTTCAATCGCCGCGCGTGGAGCCGGCTGCGCGCCATGCTCGATCGAATCAACGGCGCGCCTCCGAGGTCGACGGCGTGACGACTTCAGCCGGCCTTGTGGACCCCGCGCGATTCTGGACCCGCGGGATGCTGGGGCTCGCCCTGATCGTCGCGGCTCTGGCGGTGCTTCCGGCTGGATGCGCGCCGGGCTCGCGCGCGCAGAAGTCGACGAACCGCGATCTTGCGCGCGCGCTCGACGGGTCTTCCGGCCGCGAGATGTCGGGCTTCAGCCTCGTCAAACTTCTCGTGCCCGCGAAGGCGGGCGCGCGAAAGGAGGCGCTTGAGGGAGTCCTCGCGCGCGGACTTGCGACGCGCGCGGACAGCACCCTTTCGGCCAACGGGTTCACGCTGCTCCGATGCAAGGCCGATCAACTGCCCCAGATCGTGGAGGCCTTCGGCGGCACATGGACGATCGAGCGCATCTGGCTCGGAACGCCGTACGCGTGGACCGAGCTCTCGACCGTGCCTGTTGCCCGGGGGATGCCCATCTTCGTCGCCGGCAAGATCGCCCGCACCGAAGAGGCGCTCATCGACCTCGACATGCGGGCGTGGTGCTTCCCCACCATCGACTCCGCGATGGCGCGCGTCGAGCTGCGTCTCATCGAGAACCTCAACTCGCTTGACGGGATCGCCATCGATCCGTCCGCTGTCCGCGCCAAGTCGAGAAGCGTGCGCGACGGCGAGGCTACCATCGAGCTCGCAACGGACGAGATGCTTCTCATCCTCGAGACGCCTCCGGCCGAGTCCGCAGGCGAGGACGGCGATGGTCCGCTTGTGCCGATTCCTCCGACGCTGGCGACGCTCCTCCTCGACGCCGCCCCCCTGAACGACCGCGTAACCCTCCTCGTGATCGCGCCTTCGTTCGGGGATATGCTGCCTCCTGCGAACGGCACGCCCGGCGCGCAGAACGCCACGCCCGGCGCGCAGAACGCCGCCTCGGGAGCATCGGAGCCATGATGGATCCAGTCACCTTCGACCGAGATCAAGACCGAGAGCGCGGCATGGACCGCACGAACGTGCCCCTCACCCGCGTCCGGCGCCGACGCCGCGCCGCGAGCGCCCTGCCCACGCTTCTCACCCTTGGCAACGCCATCTGCGGCTTCGCGGCCATCCATTACGCGGCCAAGCCGATTGCCGACACCTCCTTCGGCTGGTCGACGCTCACGGTGGCGGGCGTCCTTGTGTTCCTCGGGATGTTCTTCGACGCGATCGACGGCTCCGTCGCACGCCTCACGCGCTCGACCTCGAACATCGGCGCCCAACTCGACAGCCTCGCCGACGTCATCACCTTCGGCGTTGCGCCGGCGTTCATGACTCTTCGCCTCGTCAGCCACTACTACGGCCCCGCCGGCGAACTGGCGATCCTCGGTCCGGCCGACAACGCCTACGCGAAGGTGCTTTGGGCGATCGCGGCGTTCTACATGTGCTGTACGGCGCTGCGGCTCGCGCGCTTCAATGCAGAGGTCCGCAGCGCGAAGGAGGAAGATCACCTCTACTTCAAGGGCCTTCCATCGCCTGGCGCGGGTGGCACCGTGGCCAGTCTCATCGTGCTCCACCAGCACCTGCTGCACGAGACGCCCGGCATCGAGGAAGGCCTCGCCTTCGCGCGGGCGGCGGCGCTTGGCATCCCGTTCGTCACCGTGATCGTCGCGATCGCGATGATCTCGAACATTCGCTATCACCACTTCGCGAACCGCGTCCTGCGGGCCCGGCGCGGCTTCCAGAGCCTGCTGAAGATCGTGCTTCCGGTGATCGTCGCCCTCTGGTGGCCCGTGCAGGCGCTCGCGGCGGCATTCGTGATCTACGCACTTTCCGGTCCCGTGATGACGCTCTTCCGCCGCAACGCCGATGCGTCGGCACGCCGAACCTGAGGCCCCGATATTAGGTCCCCGATACTGGGTCTCCGATACTGGGTCTCCGATACTGGGTCTCCATTGCTAGGACTCCAATGACAACCGCCTCCTCCGCCTCCGGCCTTTCGCAGCACGCGCGCGTTCCCGACGAACGCGGTCGCTTCGGCATCTTCGGGGGCCGCTATGTGCCCGAGACGCTGCTCCATGCGCTCGAGGAACTCGACGCCGCCTACCGCGATGCGCGCGCCGACGCTGCGTTCCTCATCGAACTCGACCAGCTGCTCCGTGAGTTCGTTGGCCGCCCCACGCAGCTGACGCCCGCGCCGCGGCTCTCGCAGCACGCGGGAGGCGCCGCGATCTGGCTCAAGCGCGAGGATCTCGCGCACACCGGCGCGCACAAGATCAACAACGCGCTTGGCCAGGCGCTTCTCGCGAAGCGCATGGGGAAGACGCGCATCATCGCGGAGACGGGCGCGGGCCAGCACGGCGTTGCCACCGCAACCGCGTGCGCGCGCTTCGGGCTCGAGTGCTGCGTCTACATGGGGAGCGAGGATGTTCGGCGGCAGAAGCTGAATGTCTTCCGCATGCGCCTGATGGGCGCGAAGGTGATCGAGGTCGACTCCGGGTCGAAGACGCTGAAGGACGCGACCAACGAGGCGATGCGCGACTGGATGGGCTCCGTCGGCGCAACCCACTACATCATCGGCTCGGTCGTTGGCCCACACCCGTTCCCGATGATGGTGCGCGACTTCCAGAGCGTGATCGGCCGCGAATGCCGCGCGCAGTGCCTCGAGAAGCTCGGGCGTCTGCCCGATGCGGTCGTCGCATGCGTGGGCGGCGGGTCGAACGCGGCGGGCATCTTCCATCCGTTCGTCGGCGACGCCTCCGTGCGCTTGATCGGCGTCGAGGCGGGCGGTCGCGGCGCGAAGCCTGGCGACCATGCGGCCCCGCTCACCTACGGAACGCCGGGCGTCCTGCACGGCTCAATGAGCTACGTGCTGCAGGACACCTCCGGGCAGACCGCCGACGTCCACTCATGCAGCGCCGGCCTCGACTACCCGGGCGTCGGCCCGGAACACTCGTGGTGGAAGGACACGAAGCGCGTCGAGTACGTCGCGGCGACCGATGCCGAGGCGCTCGACGCATTCCAGCTCTTCGCGCGGATGGAGGGCATCATCCCGGCGCTCGAGACCTCGCACGCGATCCATGGCGCGATCGTCGCAGCGCGCGCGATGCGCCCCGACCAGACGCTCGTCATCAACGTCTCAGGCCGCGGCGACAAGGATGTGACCGAGGTGATGCGGCTGCTTGGTCAGGAGTGAGCGGCAGGACCGGCCACGTGGTCCCGCCAGCAGCACGCCCGGGACTCGCGCTCACTTCTTCTCAGCACCTTCCGCAGAGCAGAGCCATTCGACCCAGCCCACGGGACCAGGCGAGCCGCCGTCGCGCCACTTCGGCTTCTCCTTGCCGTCGCCCGCGAATCCGGGCTTCGTCGGCTGCTGTGCGCTGGTGGCGTTCGTCTTCTCGTTCTTCCAGTGGCCCGGCCACCATGTGGTGCGCGGGTCGGTGTTGCCCCAACGCGCGGCCTTGCTCTTCGGCTCAGGCAGGACGTAGATCCAGCCGGCGGCACGGAGCTCGACGGCGAGCGCGCGGTCGGCGGCTGGCGCGTCGCCCACAGGCCGCGGACCGCTCGCGTCGGCGTTGGTCGCGGCCGGCTTCTCGGCCGGCTTCTCGCGCGCAGCATCGGAAGCGGGCGCCCCTTCGCGAGCACCGCCCTGCTCGTCGCGCGCCACATCGCCGCGCTTGAAGGCGCTCGCGGGCTTGTCGGTCGCGGTCATGATCTCGATCGCCACGGGATAGTGGTCGGCCGCGTAGCCGTTCGGCGGCGGATTCTCGTCGGCCTTGCGCCAATCCCAGTCGGATCCGGCATGCGGCGTGCCGAGCACGAAGTACGACCCGTCGACGGCGTCGGCGGCAAGCCCAGGGCTCATCACGATGAAGTCGATCGCGCGGCCGCTCGCATGCGTGGTGTACCTCTCGCGCGGGGCCTTCTTGTCGAAGCGCCAGTCGAACGCGCTCACGAGGCCGTCGTCCGAGATGCGAAGCACCTTGGCGCTCATCGCGTTCGGCTGCGCGTTGTAGTCGCCAAGCACCGCGACGTTCGCATCCGGGTTCTCCTTCAGCATGGCCTCGACGAACTGCTCGGTCTGGAGCGCCTCGAGTTCGCGCTGATGATCGAACGCGCCCGCCTTGAAGTGGACGACGAACACGGTGAAGGCGTAACCATCCTTCGTCTTGAGATCGACCTTGAGCGGCGACCGCTGAAAGATGTCGGGCAACTTGCCGCCGGGCTTCGCCCACTCGCCGCCAAGCCGCTTCGCCTCGTCCGGGGTGCGGCGCGACTCCATGTCGCTGATGACGAGGTCTTCGCCGTTGTAGACCTGCGCCCGCACGATCGGCACGCGAGAGAGCACCGACTGTTCGACGCCGCGGTAGTACGAGACGTCTTCACTCGCGACGTAGTCGTACCCCATGCCCTTCAGGTACGTGTCGCGGAACCACTCGAGGCATCGCTTCGACTCGATCTCCTGCAGGCAGAGGACATCGGCGTCGAGCTCGCGGATCGCCTTGGCGACGGCCTTGAGACGGGCCTCGCTGGTCGATTCCTTGATGTCGTCATACTCGCCCGAGAGCGCGGGGTCGTCGAATCCGTCGAACAGGTTCTCGGCGTTGTAGGTCGCGAGTCGGAGCGCCCCCTTCGTCCTCGGACGCGCCTTCTGGATGCCGTACGCGACCTCGAGCGGCTTGATCTGCGGACGGGAGTCGCCGCGCGTCGACTGGGCCGACGCATCGGAGGCGACAAACATGAGCGCGAGGAGCGCAGAAACAGCGGTCTGGCGGAGCATCTCCACAGTCTATCCGACGCCCTCGGTCAACGGCGCTTGCGCTCCTCGACAGCCTGCTCGAGGAGCAGCGCATAGCTCATCGCGAACTCACCACCGGACTTCGGGAAGAGCGGCATCACGAGCGCTTCAACGCCCTCCTTCGCAAGCTGCGCTCGGATCTCAGGGCCCGGCTCGCCCTCCCAGAGCATCCACGCGGTCGGCTTCGGGAACGCGGCGCGGGTGAGCCGGAATTTCGTCCACTCTCGGTCGGACGGCATCTCGCCTGGTTCCCAATGCTTGCTCTCGATCTCGATGCCCGACGCCTGACTGAGATACTGATAGACGGGGTGCGACGCGAGCCATTTCGGCTCGAGCGACTTGAGTTCGGCAAGCGCCTTCTCGGCGCGGGTGAAGGTGGCGAACAGCGTCGTCTTGCGCGCGGCGAACTCGCTCTTCGCCTCTGAACCCGCGAAGAAGGGTTCAAGCGCCGTCGCGATCGCATCGGCCTGCGCACGCGCGATCGCGGGCGAGAGCCACGTGGTCGATGCGGTCGTCGAGTGCGTGTGCTCGCCTTCGGGCCCGTGCGAGTGCGTCTCGCCCTCGACCTTGATCAGTTGCGCCTTCACGGCGGAGGTCGTGTCGATCGTGCGCGCCCGCGGCAGCGCGGCCTGCGCGGCCCACGGCTCGTAGGCGGCCCCGTTGAGGATGATGAGATCGCAGGACTGGATGTCGCGAATCGCGTCGGCCGAGGGCTTCCAGTAGGCGGGGTCCGGTTCGCCGATCCAGGGCTCGACCAGCTCCAACTTGCCACCCGCCAATTCACGCACCATCGACGAGAGCGCCGGATGGGCCGCGAACACGCGCGGCTTCGCCCCAGCTGCGCGCGTGGCCGGCGGCTGCGACTGGCCTCCGCAGCCAACCATGTGCGATACGAGCGTGGCAACCACCACGAGGATCAGTGCGAGGCGTCCCATGCCCGCAGGATAGCCCCGCTCCGCTACGCTGACCATGTGAAGACCCCGGTGCAGACCACGGTGAAGACCCCGGTGCAGACCACGGTGCAGACCCCGGTGCAGACCACGCTCGACGCGCTGCTCGTCGAGACGACCAACATCGTCTTCCGACGCGCGGCGGAGGGATCCTCCGACTTCGAGTTGCGGGTGCCGGCGTTTGCACTTTCGGCGGGCGCGTCGCTTGCGGTGCGCGGGCCGTCCGGGTCTGGAAAGAGCACGCTCCTCGCGCTTCTTTCAGGCGAGCTGCTCCCTCTTGAAGGCGAGGTGCGCGCACAAGGACGCTCGCTTTCGGAGATGAGCGACGCAGCGCGCCGCGCCTACCGCGCGACCTCCGTGGGACAGGTGTTCCAGACCTTCGAACTCGTGGCGTCGCTTGACGTGCTCGAGAACGTGCTGCTGCCGTTCCGGCTGCACGGCGCGCTTGTGCTTGATGACGCAGCCCGTGCGCGCGCCCTCGAACTCCTCGGCCGCGTCGGCCTCGCCGACAAATCGCGACGCCCGATCGACCGACTCTCGCATGGCGAGCGACAGCGCGTGGCGATCGCGCGGGCGCTCGTCACGCGGCCGTCGCTCGTGCTGGCCGACGAACCCACGGGAAATCTCGACCCCGCGCTCAAGCGGGTGATCGCCGAGCTGCTGGTGCTCGAGGCGCGCGCCGCGAATGCGGCGCTGGTCGTGGCCACGCACGACGAGTCGATCCTCGGATCTTTCGGAGCCGTGCTTGCGATCGGCGACGCGCACGGGGGAACGCGATGACCGCCCTTCCGCGCCACGCCGTCTTCCTCGCGGTTCGGTCGCTGCGCCACTCGTGGCGCCGTAGCTTGCTCTTGGCGCTCGTCCTCGGGCTTTCGCTCGGCGTGCCGCTGGCGCTCACGTCGCTCCTCGAGCGCGCCTCGACCGACATGCGGGCGCGTGCTGCGGTGTCGCCGCTTGTACTTGGGGCGAAAGGGAGCGAGTCGGACCTCATGTTCGGCGCGCTCTTCTTCGCCGCAACGCCGCCGCGCGGGCTTTCCATGCAGGATCTCGCCCGCATCGAGGGCGACGGCCTCGGCCAAGCCGTCCCGATCGCGCTCGGTGCGACGGCGCAGAAGACACCGGTGGTCGGCACGACCATCGACAGTTTCGACCGCCGCGGCGTGCGACCGACATCGGGCACGATGTTCGCCACGATCGGCGAGTGCGTCGCAGGCGCGGATGCGGCGCGTGCGCTCGGGCTCGCGCCAGGTTCGCGCCTCTACACCGACCC
>Ga0068877_10000984_pt1 | contig 24188 bp, 19 predicted proteins | sample NOAtaG_FD_66437 | JGI IMG/M metagenome (GOLD analysis project Ga0068877, IMG submission 66437) | Freshwater lake microbial communities from Lake Erie, under a cyanobacterial bloom - NOAA_Erie_Diel6S_1000h metaG | ecosystem: Environmental > Aquatic > Freshwater > Lake | place: USA: Ohio, Lake... | reverse complement strand
GTCTGTCACTTTCCCCGTTATGGTACGTTGTGCATAGCCAAAGCTAAGCACCCCCGCTACCAACAGGAGCACTAGTAAGTGTTTTTTCATAAAAATCCCTGTTTTTTGTTTGTTTATAATTAAAAATATAGCCTGGTTATTAAGGGTTTAGATCTTTTTTCGCTCTGGAAATCTTTTTTTTTTGCACTACAGCCCCTACGTTCCCCCTATCGTTTATACAGGCTACGGCAGCAGCGTTATTTCCAAAATCTATGGAAATTTAACTATTTTTCCCAACTGTAATACTTGATTATTATTTTTTTTTCAAAATCCATGAACTTTTTTTCAATTTAATTGTTAGTATTACTCTTTTTTTGGAAAGTAAATATTGCATCTCTGTACAACTGGATATCCGAAATGTTTTTTCAGGTCGCCATTTTGACCGATTTTGCTTCGAAAAATCGGTCAAAATGGCGACCTGAAAAAAATATCAATTGGCGGCTTGTGCCGCCAAACGAAAGCCCGGAGGCTTTTTACACCGCCCTGGGTACACATTTTCGATGAAGAAATTGAAGGAAGTTCTCTGAAATACAGAAAAGGGGGAAATGCGGCAAAACTACCCAATCCCGGCAGGGATCCAACATGGGTAGAAAATCCGGCAGCAGCAGCATAACCCCGCGTATCGCACCCCGGCCCTGAACATCAGGATTGCCAAAAACATACAATAGCACCTCATCTATGCCGTACAGGGGTTGCGTCCCCCGATGGAATATGCCATCCCTTGCAGGGCTGCCGGGACTTCACTCTACATCCAGCGGCATCCCGCCTTTTTCCTCTTCTTTTTTGCGTAGGCCAAACTGGTAGCGGACATTCAGGCCGATACGCTGGTTATCTGCGTAGCGCTCGCCAAAAGTTGAGATACTGCCCTGATCCAGGGTGAAACGGGTGACCATCGTTCTGAGGACGTCCGAGGCATTGAGCGTAATGTTGAGCTTTTTGTTGAGAAAAGTCTGATTCAGGCCGAGGTTAAGCTGGCCAAAGGTATCCAGTTCATAAAAGTTCTGCTGGCCGCGCAGCAGCATGAAGCCGCTCATCGTCAAACGGGTATCTTTGCCGAGGGTGAGTTGCTGAAAAGAAAACAGGCGCCAGCTACCCCGGGTGAATGCCAGTGGGCGGTTCTCGTAAAGCCCCTGGTACTCGTTGAGGTTGTATTGTGCCCCAACCACAAAAAAGTACTTTCCCCCGGGCGGGATCGCGCCGATCATACGGAAATAGGTCTCTTTATTTACGCCTACATTATCGAAAGTGCGCACCGCCACGTTCTCGAGTTTCGGATCTTCGTACACCACAGGGGAAAATATATTGCGGGTCACATTTCGCCCTACGGCAAAGATTGGCCGTTCGTCGAAGCTGATATTTGCTTCATAGTTATCCGTAAATTGTGGCTGCAGGCCGGGATTACCGGTTTCGTAGAGAAACTGGTCAATATACCGGATATAGGGGTTAAGGCTCTGATAACCCGGACGGTTGATTGTGCGCCGAAAAATCAGGAACCCCCTCAGCTCGTACTTTGCAATCTTTGCAACGCTGCGGCTCAAATACACGTATGGGAAGAAATCTGCCCGCCGGATCAGGTATCCGGTATCCGACGGTATAGTCTGACGGCCTTTCATATAGGTATATTCCATGCGTCCACCCGTCTTCAGGACAAAGTTGCCGGGGAGGGTTTTGGAAGCCTGGGCATAAGCCGCATGGATATTTTCCTGATAATTGAACGCATTCGTGCGCAGAGGATCTTTTACCAGGCCTCCATTCGCGCGTAAGAAATAATCAGACCGGCTATCGTAGGCCTGATAGGTTGTTTTAAGCCCCGTCTCTACTTTAATCCTGAAGGGCAGGTGCAGGGTCAGGTCCGATTGAAAGAGGACGAAGTGCCGCCCCTGTGCATTATTACCTTCCCCTGCAAGGATGCTTGCGATAGGAAAAAGGAAGTCGGAGCGGTAGTTCTGGTCGTTATCATTATCGTTATACGTGTAGCTGAAGCGGGTATCCCACTCTGAGCCCATGGAATCTATTTTCCATTGTGCCCCTAAATCCTGCTGAATGCCAAAGGAACGGGAGTCATTTTCGATATCATTATCATTCCTGGATGTTTGCAGTTGCTCTGCATTGAGGATACGATTGATATTTGAGGAAAGGGACTGTGCGCTACCCCAGTTAATCCGGCTGTCGTAGCTGAGATTCCATCGGTCTGTCGGGTCGGCGGTAATTCCAAAGCCCAGGAAATCCTGGTTACCGGGCAGGCGGGTACGGGCCTCCTGCGTCAATGAAGCCCCCCCTCCGATTAGCCGGACGGAGCTCAGCTCGTCGAGCTGGTTGCGGCTGTTGAGGTTCATCCGAAGGTAATATGCGCCCTTTTCATTGCTGTCATTATAGTTGAACCCGGCAAAACGGTTGCCGTAAACCCCTTGGTTTATTCCCATACTGACCGATCCGGTACGGCCGATACGGACACCTTTTTTGAGTACTACATTGACAATCCCTCCGGAGCTTGAGGCGTCGAAACGGGTCGAAGGGGTACGCAGCACTTCGATTTTCTGGATGTTGTCGGGCGGCAGGCTGCGCAGAATCCCGGCCATATCCTGGGCGCTCATACGTTGCTCGCGCCCATTGATATAGACTGTTGCCGGAGTAGTACTGCTCAGGTAAATATTCCCGTCCTGATCTACGAATAAACCCGGGGATTTTTCGAGTATTTCCAGGGTATTCGTACTGATATTGGCCAATGGTCCCGGGTCAATGATCGTTTTATCGTCTTCCTGGCGGATTAGCGGCTTGGGAGCGGTGACCGTCACCTCGCCGAGGTCGAGGGCTTCTTCTTCCAGAAAATATTCCCTGGTGACAGGTTTGCTTCCCACCTCAACACGCTCTGATACTGTTTTGTACCCGACGAAACTGACAGAAACCTCATATTGACCTGTCTTTACCCCGTTGGGGATAAACTGCCCCTGGGCGTCTGCAACCCCAAAATAGGCAGTAGCAGAGTCTTTAACCTGGTACATTTGGACCGTAGCCCCAGGTAAAGGGTCTTTATCCTTATCTTTTACAACAAATTTAACCTGAGTAAATGCCCCCAAAGAAAACCCGTGCAATGCAAGGATTGCCAAAATCCACTTAAGCCTATCGGTCATACCGCAATCTTGTTAAAAAAGTCTGTTAAGGAAGGACAAATTATTTTGTAAGAAGTTGCAGGCCATCCAGTAAATCATTTGCTATCCATTGCGGAAGGGGGTCGAATGCTTTTGTCCTGATTTTACAAAGCACCCCCAAATTTTCAAGACGGACCGGACAAGATGCACCAAACGCATTATTAGTGCGAAGTATAACAGTATGCATTAATTGTTGGGGTTGGCAGAATTATTTACATCCCCTGCTTTTACCCCGATAAAATCGAGATCTAAGACATCTTTAACGAAATTTTGCACCTGAATGGCTTGAGGAATCTGGACAGACCCGGAAAAAGGACCGGCCGAACCGGAAAATTCATATTCAGCAGGCACAAATATCCAGGGGGGCACGCTTTTGAACTCTACCTCAACGCCGAGGATTACCTTTCTGATCTGGATTAAATCCATCGTGCTGATAGAACGGGAAGCATTGACATCTGCGGCAATCCATTGAAAGGGAGAAGAAAGTAGCTCGACATTGAGGATATGTTTCTGCAATTTCACCACATCAGATACGGAAAGCCCGTTCAAAGGGGTATCCGTTTTAGCGACGGAAACCTCGAATGAACTGCCATAGGGGATGGGCGAGAAAGAGAATTTACCTACGCTATCCGTTATGCCTTCTGTAGAAAAGCCATTCGACGATTTCAGCGAGACCAGCGCTCCCGGGATCGCATCCCCGGTTTCTGTGGTAACCATTCCCGCCACTTCACCCCCTGAATTGAAGGGGTTCTCGAAGCCATCCATGACCGTGATATTTTGTCCGGCAGGATCCAGCCAATCCTTCAGGCGGGACGAAGGGCTGCCCCCACCCTCCCAGGAAACGGCCATCCTGCCGAAATATGCAATTGCGCCCGAACATGAAGCCGATCCTCCATGTAGCTGCCCGACATACCGTCCTTCCTGGTTGAGAAGGGGTGCGCCGGAAGAGCCAATATCAAAAGATCCAAAATCGAATTGGGCGCGGAGGTGGTGGCCTGCAGGTGTGGCCACTTCGTTATTCCATTGAATACCATCCTGAAAAATCGGGATTGGATCGCGGTCGAGGGAAAGCTTTTTGATATCACCGCGCGGGTGGTGGATGACTGCACCTCCGGAAGGTTGGACGTTCATACGGTTCCACCCCAGGAAATAGGTCTTGAACGTCCCCGGAAGCCTGCGCGATAATTCCAGTAAAAGAAAATCTGTTTTTTGATACCCCGATAACCGCCTACAACCAGTAATCGAATTCAGTAGAGGTTCTTCGGCAGGATTAGCACACTCTTTTGACTCATAATTGAAATCAAACCGCCAGAAACTGTACATTGGGGTATATCCGTCCTGGCAGTGGAAAGCGCTGATCAACAGTGGGCGCCCATCGCTACGGGCATTGTTCACCAAAGACCCCGTGCAATAGCCGGTACCCTCCTCCAATACCAATATGACCCTGCAAAGGGCACGCTTTTCTTTCTCAAAAACTGCACCTTCCGGGCAGGTAATATTCGGATGGCAGTTTCCGGAAGTCCCAAAACCCAGCTCTTCGCCCAGGACACTACCAACATCAAACCCCGAGGCCTTCAAATTTTCCCGATGATACGCCTGGTCCACCCTGAAAATATGTACCCTTCCCTTGCCACGTGACGCAGCAGGCTCATAGTATTCGATGATGGCGGTATTACCCGGTACCAACCCACTTGCAAAGTGTCCCTCCGGGCTAATCTGCTCCGGTGATACCGGCCCTTCGACAAATTTGCCGTCCGGACTATACATGAACAGACTCGACCCCGGCGGCAGATACAGCTCATCGTATAAAGCAATCAAACCCAACGACCCGACAGGTGCCTCCAGCTTTAATTTCCAGACCGCGCCCCCGTCGGGAAGCCCTGTCCAAACCCCCGAGCTGGTGAGATCGAAATCCACTTTCACCGGTGCAGCAAAACGAGTACCCGGACGAAGGGCGTCTTCAGCTTGTAAACGCTTCATGTCCAAACCAGCAAGCCGATATGGCTGTAATAAAACCTGGGCAGGCAGAACGTCTGCCATTAAACCATTTAAAGACAAGGGCAGTGCCCTTTTCGGTGCCTGGGCAAAAATGGAAGGCAGCACCAGGCCTCCCAATAAAAACATGATTAAACAGGTGCGCTTCATAAGGACTATAGTAAAAGTATCCTTGAAATTATTTACGCTTTGCCATTAAAAGTCCCGTTAACTTAAGCCTCGACCGGATTTAACCGCATTGCACGGGCATCCGCACGGGCCTGAACACGAAAGTCTTTGACCACACCAGGATTCCGGGCCTTATCGCATGGCGATACCCCCTCAAAATACTAGTGCGGACGAAAACCATATCCTTCGAACATGAGGCTGTCCGAAAAGTATGGGGTTGTGTAAAAAGGCCGGAGGCTTTCATTTGGGGGCTGACGCCGCCAAATAATGTTTTTTCAGAGCTGCGTTTTCAACGATTTTGCTTCGCAAAATCGTTGAAAACGCAGCTCTGAAAAATTTATACACAACCTCAGGACTTGTGAGACGGCCTCGACTTGTGAGGCAGCCTTGTGTTTAATTATTGAGTGCCGGTACCTTTTTTACCGTAATTTTCATCTCGGGCTCCACGACAGATTGCTGCTCAAAGTAAAACTCGGTCCTGTAAGTCCTGGTAACCGCCACTGCCATCACCCGGACGCTTACGTCCACAACCTCTACCATATTATCGTTCTCCAGGCGGAAAGTTATTTCTCCCTGGGCACATTGCGTGTGCCTCGCATACGCTGCGGGGCCGTTGCCCTGGTCTATGACCTTATTCCCGCAGCTTACCTGGTACAGAATATTATCGCCCTTACCGGGGGGCAGGAAAAAACTGACCCCGTCCAGGGCCAAAGCGGCCAGCGCACCATAAGGGCCGGATATGATACTAAAGCTTTTTGCCGCGCCTGAAAGGGATTTTGCCAGCTTGACCGCCCGGTTTGCCTCCTGGTACTGGCCCTCCCCTTCTGATCCGACACCGATCCAATAAACCCACGAAACGACTTCATAAACCCGATCCGCTTCTTCCTGATCTCTGGGAAGTGCCACCTTCAAAATACTGAACGCGTCTTCCATCATATTGCCGCGGGAATGAACCCGTTCCTTTTTGTCTATCAGGTTCACCAATGTCGTATCTACCTTATCCAGGACGCGCCGGGAGCGCTGAACCTGACGCTCCTCCACATTCGCAGGGCGATTGCCCACATAGGTGGTATCGTACCTGTCCACCCAGCGTACCCCCGTCCGGAAAGCACGCGTTTTTTCAGCAGCGGGGATACGGGAAATCCGCAGCTTGCATGTCCGCTCCCCCCGTTCGTTATGAATTGAAAATTTATATACTCCTGTAGCCTGTACATAGACCGACTTACTACGGATTTCTGCTATTTCGAATTCACGGAAACGGATATTCTCCGGATATTCCACGACCTCGAAGGCCGCGACGGTCCGCCCTTCCGTTTCGCTAAAATCGAAAAGGATCTGATCGCCCGCAGCAAACCCATAATAGACTTCCTGCACATCGTCGCCTTTGAGGCGCAGGACGATGTCGCATACCTCTACCGGTGGTATCTGGCACCAGAGGCATACCGGCAGAAACACAAAGGAAAGCATAAACAAAAGGGTCAGTTTTTGCATAAGTTTAATTTATTTAGACATCCGTCCAAACAAGATCTCCATCACCCTTACCGTTACCTCGCCGAGCGCATAATAAGGTTCTATATCTTTGGCTGCAATTGCCTCCGGCGTAGCACCTTTCAAACCTTTTGCATCTGCAGCGACCAGCCGCTCCCCACTGACCGGGCCTTTGAAAGTATAGTACCAACGCTGCTCCTCCACCTGTTTTTTGCCCGGACGGCGATCGCGGAACTGCGTTATCCGGCGCTTGTAGAGGTAATACCATTGTTCTACGCCATTCCGCTCGCAATAGAGCAGTAGCGGTGTACCATCCGCACCCGAGTACGCGATACCTTGAAAAATATCAGGGCCTACCGGGACCGGGACAGGGCCCTTGGACAAAAGCCCGGATAGGACCGCATCTATCGAATCCCCATACGATTTGATCGCTCCCAGCGTCGAAGGACCGCCGTCATCCTCCAGGGTCACGGTTACAGCGGCGCTTCCCGGTTCCTGCACTTTTCCTTTTTCCGCACGATCGTTTTTGCAAGCGGATGAAAACAGACCAACAAGAAGAATCGGAAGGTAAATGAAACGGTGCATTGTCGTTGTAGTTTTTAATTTTTTCCATTAAAAAATTTCAAAAAACACTGTTAGGCCACTTTACATACCGGGGCACATCCATATAAGGATTGCAGGGGATATCTGTACGCTTATTCCCGTTGCCAACTGGCCACTTCGTCTGAAAAAAGGATCACGGCAGAGAATGGCGGGACAACCAGGTTATACGCAAAAACCTCCCCGAAGCCCTCTGGATGGGCAGCATCTACGTTCAGGGCCATCGTCCATTTTATAGGTGGAAGTGGAACCCCCTGATTTTCTGTGCTGCCATTATAAATCACCATAATACTCTTCCATTTATCGCCGTTGGCGTTATCGGTAATCAGATATGCAAGTACGTTTTCGCTTTTCAGATCAACAAAGGTAAGATGTTTGCGGATCATTGCAGCATCTGGCATACGGAAAGCGGGGTGTGCTTTCCGGATTTGGATGAGTGCCTGGACATAATCAAAGGTTTCTGCGTGCTGTCCGCGCCATCCCCAGTTGATCTGGTTGATGCTATCGGGAAGGTTGAACGAATTTTCCGCTCCCCGCTTAGTGCGCATCATTTCGCATCCGGCGTGCAGGAAAGGTACGCCCTGCGCTGTCAATACCATCGTGAGGGCAAGCCGTTGCATACGTGCCCGTAGCAGTTCGGGCTGTTCCGGGGCAGAAATCGCCAGCCGGTCCCAGAGGGTATGGTTGTCGTGGCAGGAAACATAGTTGATGCACTGGGCAGGTGATTTTGCCCATGGTGCCCTGGAATAGTTGACCTTGCCATAGTCCACCTGCGGGTGGAACACAGACCCGGCGATACCAAATTTGACACTTTCCTTCAGGCCTGGAGCCCCTGAGGCAAAGCCTTTATCTGTAGGGGTGAATACATGCCCCCTGAGGCCGTCGCGAAAATCATCGCTAAAAGCCGCAATTCTGTCCAGTTGAGATGTGTTTTTTTTCAGGGCGCGTTGGTCTTCGGGTAATGGGGAACCGGAAGCCGTCCAGCCCTCGCCATAAATGAAAATTGTAGGGTCAACACGGTCCAGTGCTTTGCGCACCGCGTTCATCGTCTCCGTATCGTGTATGCCCATCAGATCGAAGCGAAACCCGTCGATGTGATATTCCCGTGCCCAGTATTCTGCAGATTCCACGATAAACTTCCTTACCATTGGCCGCTCGGAAGCGGTTTCGTTGCCGCAGGCGGAGGCATTGGAAAAGCCCCCACTGGCATCCTGCCGATAATAATACCCGGGCACCAACTGGTTAAAAAGCGAAGTTTCCGTGAACCCTGTATGGTTATACACCACATCCATCACTACCCGCAGCCCGGCTTCGTGCATCGCTTTCACCATCATTTTGAATTCACGGATGCGTACTGCCCCATCATAGGGGTTACTGGAGTAACTCCCTTCCGGCACGTTGTAGTTCTGCGGGTCATAACCCCAGTTGAACCCTGCACTGTCGCGGGGAAGGCGTTCATCAATGGAGCGGAAGTCAAAAACCGGCAGCAGGTGAATATGGGTAACCCCGAGCGAACGCAGATGGTCCATACCGATACGTTGGCGTTCCGGATTGCGCAGGCCACGCTCTGTGAAAGCAAGATACTGGCCGGGATAATTGCTGCGGGAAGAGGGATGTGAGGAAAAATCCCGTACGTGCAGCTCATACAAAATGATATCGTTGAACGCGGCTAATGCCGGACGACGTTCGAAATCCCAGTTCTCCGGATCGGTTTCCCGCATATCGAGCACCATTGCCCGCATACCATTGACCCCCACTGCCCTGGCATACGGATCGGGTACTTCCATACTCCATTTACCTGAATGTTTTGCCTGAAATGCATAGAAACGACGCTTGAGGTTGCCCCGAACGGCTACCTTCCAGACCCCCAAGGTATCCATCTGCATTTCATGGACTTGCAACGCGTTTCCGCCCTCGCCCCCGGCATAAATCAGCAGCCGCATCGCCTCCGCAGGCGGCGACCAGACTTTGAAAACCGAGCTATCATACCGATAGGTCAAACCCAGGTCCTTGCCCGGATAAAATGGGTATTGGTCGAAGTCCATCCCGTTACGCCCCGTAGTTTGCGTCCTGGAAGTGGCCGCTGCAACCATCAGCAGGCTTAATATCAGGTATCTCATAAATTGTGGCCTTATGCACGTTGATTTACCATTGCTCGTGGGCAAAGATAGGCAACATCTTTCGTTAACCACCACTCTTTATTGGAAAAATCCGGGTACTGAAACAGCGTTCGGGAAATACTTTTATCAAATAAGGAAACAAACCTTCAACAGACTTTTTGGTACAGATAAGACTAAACCAAAAATAGCTGCAGCGTTGGCGAAAAAGCGCTATTTTTTCAGGGGTTGCGAAAAAAAACCGGGCTGTTGTTGAGGGTTATTAGAATAAGCCCCAGGGCTTTCCCGAAAGATGAAGGTGTCTCACAAATGTGGGGCTGTCCGAAAAGTATTCTGCCGCCAAAGGCGTTTAAAAAATATTCTTTGGCAGCGAATACCGCCAAAGGACTTTCGGGACAGCCCCATACTTGTGAGACAGCCTCATCAAAAAATTTTAGCCTTAATATTTTTGGAGCCCCGAAATCCTTTTGTACAACCTCAAAGCCTGATAGATGGCAAAAAAAAAGGCCAACGCAATTGCGTTGGCCAGTGGAAGTAGTCCGTACGGGAATCGAACCCGTGTTTTATCCGTGAAAGGGATACGTCCTAACCCCTAGACGAACGGACCATTGCCGGAAATTACGCTTTTTGTGGCCACATCGTTGAATGATGTTTTTCACTAAAGCGGTGCAAATATAGGAACTTATTTTTAAAGTAAAAAAAATTACTGCATAATTTTAAGCGGTATTTTGTCGGTTCTATGCAAAAAAACCAATTTCATTAAAAAAATAACTTGCAGGGTAGAACCGAAAGGCCCCCTGAAAAGTTCCCTAAATAATTATTGTTACTTTTACACTAAGGGTGAGTAATATTGTATTTCACAGGGCTTCGGTACAACGGCTATCTTCCCGTAAAGCGGTTGTACAGGGAGGTGCTTTTTTTAGTAAATGTGGCTTGCATCACCAAATAATATTTTGAACAGCTGCCCTTTTATTAATTTTTTGAGATAAAATCAATAAAAAGGGCAGCTATTCAAAACTTTCTTTCGCCGACGGAGGCTTAGAAAGACTTTTTGCACAACGCCGTAAGGAAATAGACCTAAAAAAGTTAAATTTGCCGCCCGAAAGGATAGAATCATTCACCACAATAAATCAACAGCGTCCATGGCAAAAAAAATCGCAATCAATGGATTTGGCCGCATCGGCAGGCTGACATTCCGCTACTTGTTGGAAAACGGAGATGTTGAAATCGTTGCCATCAACGATTTGACGGATAACCACACCCTTGCACATCTACTCAAATACGATTCCGTACATGGAAAGTTCAAAGGCGATGTAAGCGCCGATGATCAGTTCCTTTATGTCAACGGTAAAAAAATACATGGCCTTGCGGAAAAGGATCCTTCCCGCCTGCCCTGGAAAGATATGGGCGTTGATATCGTCCTCGAGTGTACCGGGCATTTTACCGACAGCGCCAAATGTGGCCTGCACCTGCAGGCAGGAGCACGGAAAGTATTGATTTCCGCTCCTGCCAAAGGGGACAACATCCCTACGATTGTCATTGGCGTAAATGACCACCTGATCAGTACAGAACACCATATTTATTCTAATGCCTCCTGTACCACGAATTGCCTGGCGCCCATGGTCAAGGTTCTGGACGATGCCTTTGGTGTCGAGCAGGGCTTTATGACGACGATCCATGCCTACACTGCGGACCAGCGCCTTCAGGATGCTCCGCACGCCGATCTTCGCCGGGCACGTGCTGCGGCCATTTCCATCGTCCCAACGAGTACCGGTGCGGCTAAAGCTGTAGGGCTCGTCATGCCACATCTCAAAGGCAAGCTCAACGGCAATGCGATGCGCGTCCCCGTACCGGACGGTTCGGTCACGGATTTCACTGCTATCCTTAAAAAACAGGCATCGGCAGAAGAAATCAACGCGGCATTCAAAGCTGCTTCGGAATCTTCACTCAAGGGTATCCTCGAATACTGTACGGACCCCATCGTTTCTGCCGATATCATCGGTAACCCACACTCCTGTATTTTTGACAGCGAGCTTACGATGGTCATCGGTACGACCGTTAAAGTAGTTGGTTGGTATGATAACGAATCCGGTTATTCTGCCCGTCTTGCGCAGTTGGCGACGATGGTATAATCCAGCTCCGGGATCTGGCTGTCTCATAAGTATCCTGCCGCCTTCAGCGGTAGAATAAAATTTCCTTAGCGTGCGGTTTTGATTGATTTTGCTGCGCAAAATCAATCAAAACCGCACGCTGAGAAATATTCTACACCCCCATCCCGGCTTGTTCTGATGCTCCCGGCCCTTGGCAACTACCAAAAATTCTTCAAAATTTCATCAAAATGAAGCACATTAATTTCCAGGGCAAAAAAGCCTTAGTCCGCGTTGACTTCAACGTACCGCTGGACAAAAGCAACCAGATTACCGACGATACCCGTATCCGGGCGGCAATCCCTACCCTGCGTTACATCCTCGATCATGGGGGTGCGGTCATCCTGATGTCCCACCTTGGAAGGCCGGAGGAGAAGCTCCTTCCTGACGGGTCTGTCAACGTTCAGAAGTTCACCCTGCAGCACCTGGTCGGCCACCTGTCCGCACTACTGGGAAGGCCGGTTGCTTTTTGTCCGGAATTTGCCGGGCCGGAAGCTGCAGGAATGGCCGCGGCTCTGCAGCCGGGAGATGTCCTCCTGCTCGAAAATACCCGTTTCCTGAAAGGCGAATCCAAAGGGGACGAACAACTGGCGGGCCAGCTCGCACGGATGGGGGATGTCTATGTCAACGATGCCTTTGGATCCGCACACCGCGCCCATGCCTCCACAACGACCGTGGCCCGGTTCTTTGCCCCGGAAGCCAAGGGGTTTGGTTTCCTCATGCAGGCGGAACTGGACAATGCCGCAAGGGTACTCGACCATCCGGAGCGCCCGCTCACTGCAATCATCGGTGGCGCAAAAGTATCCGATAAAATCCTGCTCCTCGAACGGATGCTCGACTTCGTGGACAATCTCATCATCGGCGGGGGTATGGCTTATACGTTTGTCAAAGCCCAGGGGGGGCAAATCGGTAAATCACTGGTCGAAACCGATAAAATGGAACTCGCCCTGCGCCTCCTGGAAAAAGCCCGCAACAAAGGGGTACACCTGCTCCTCCCGGAGGATTCCGTCATCGCAGATCAATTCGACAATAATGCCCAGGTACAGACAACGGCAAGTGCGGAAATCCCCGATGGATGGATGGGCCTGGATATCGGCCCAGCGGCAAGGACCGCATTCGGAAATGCTATTGCCGCTTCAAAAACCCTCCTCTGGAACGGCCCCATGGGCGTATTTGAAATGCCCGCTTTTGCCCAAGGTACCAAATACGTCGCAGAGGCAATCGCCAAAGCAACAGCATCGGGAGCTTTCTCCCTGGTCGGTGGCGGGGATTCCGTAGCCGCAGTCAATCAGATGGGACTCGACGATGCCGTAAGTTATGTATCTACCGGCGGCGGCGCAATGCTCGAACTACTGGAGGGAAAAGTCCTACCCGGCGTCAAAGCAATCACAAGCAACGAATAACAAACAGCGCGCTTCCCCACCGTACTGCCCCCCGTAATCAGTCTGACTACAGCCCGATACCCGCACTATTCAGTAAAAAGTGCCCCTCAACTGGAAAGAATCCGACGCCCTACCTAAAAATAAGGTATATTTGCGTTTTGATACCGCAGGTGATGGGCCCCAAAACAGGAACCGCAACTCGTCAGGTACAAACCAACGGCAAAATTGAGCCGTCTGGACGAAATTAAAACAGCCAATACATTGAAATTTTCAGCATTCGGACTCAACCAGGCGATCATGGACGGCCTGGACGCCATGGGATTTGACAACGCAACACCCGTGCAGGACCAGGCAATCCCCAAAATCATGGAAGGCCGCGATATCCTCGCCTGCGCTCAAACCGGTACCGGTAAAACCGCCGCCTTTCTACTCCCAATCCTCCACCGCCTGACAGAAACCCCCTCCGACCATATTGATACCCTCATCCTCGAACCCACCCGGGAGTTAGTGATGCAAGTGGACCAACAACTGGAGGGTTTCTCCTATTTCACACCCGTCAGCGCAGTTGCTGTCTATGGAGGCCGGGACGGCCACTCTATGGAAATGGAAAGAAGGGCCCTCAAACAGGGTGCGCCGATCATCGTGGCGACCCCGGGACGGCTCATCGCCCATATTGACCTGGGCTATGTGGACTTTAGCAAGCTCCGCTTCCTCGTTCTCGATGAAGCCGACCGCATGCTCGATATGGGCTTTGCCCCGGATATTATGAAAATCGTCAACCAACTGCCCAGAAAACGACAGACGCTGCTCTTCTCCGCTACGATGCCCCCACCAATCCGAAAAATTTCGAAAGACCTGCTGCAAAACCCCTTCGAAATCAGCCTCGCAATCTCCAAACCCGCCGAAAATATCACCCAGATCGCATACGCAGTGGAAGATGAGTATAAAATCCCCCTCACCGAACTGCTCCTCGCCGAGGAAAAAGATCTCAAAAGGGTCATTATTTTTATCAGTACCAAAATAAAAGCCCGGGAACTCGCCGACAGGCTGATCCGACGGGGCCTGAACGCCATGGCCATCCATTCCGACCTCGAACAGGCCGAAAGAGAAGAACGGCTCCTGGCTTTCCGCAATGGAACCCTGCCCGTAGTCGTAGCGACCGACGTCCTCGCACGCGGTATTGATGTCAAGGGGATAGATATCGTAATCAATTTCGATGTGCCCGGAGATGGGGAAGATTATGTACACCGCATTGGACGTACCGCCCGCGCCGAAGCGTTCGGTATCGCCATTACCTATGTCAACCGCAAAGACCGAAAGCGGTTCCAGCGCATCGAAGAACTAATCGAAAAAAAGATCGAGCTGCGGGACCCTCCCGCCGATATCCCGTCCGTACCCGTGTCCGGTAAAGACACTTCAAGGTTTGGGGGAAAGAAATACCCGCCATCGCAAAAACCTTCCGGCGAAGGGTTTAAAAAGAAAAAACGGAGAAAATACCCTCCCAAAAAAGAACAATAGCCCTCAAAACGATCCTAATGCCGTCTGCCGCGATGAAAAAAATTGTAATTCTTTCGTTTTTCGCACTGGCCATTCTCGCTTTCGCCTGTAAAAAAAACACTCCTATACCAAAGGAAGATTGGGAAGCTGTCGCGCTGAACGGTAAAAAACTTTATCCGCCAAAAGAAAGTGCCGCTTCTCTCAGGACGAAGGACAGCCTGCTGGCCATCGCCCAGGCCAACTTTGATGCCGACTCCAATAACCTGGAAAATATCATCTGGCTAGGCAGACGGACCGCTTACCAATCGCGCTACAAAGATGCTATCGAAATTTTCTCCCGAGGTATCCGGAAGTTCCCCGAAAGCCCGGAACTTTATCGCCACCGGGGCCATCGCTATATCTCTGTGCGCAACTTCGACAGCGCAATCCAGGACTTGCAAAAGGCAGCCGCATTGGCGAAAGGCAGACCGTCCGAAATAGAACCCGATGGTATCCCCAATCAACTCAACCTCCCGCTTTCCTCTCTGCAGTTCAATATCTATTACCACCTTGGCCTCGCATACTACCTCAAAGGGGAGTTCCAAACCGCACTGACCTATTACGATACCTGTATGCAATGGTCGGTGAACCCAGACCTCCTTACTGCAACTGCCGATTGGACTTATATGGCATTAAGACGCACCGGACAAGAAGAACAAGCAAAACTGATCCTCGAAAAAATAACCCCTGACCTCGAAGTCATCGAAAATGATGCCTATCTCCAGCGTCTCCTCATGTATAAGGGCCTCATCGCCCCAAAATCATTGCTCGACCTCGGAAATACCGATGAACTGGTTCGCCTCAATGTCGTTACACAAGGGTATGGCGTGGGCAACTGGTACCTCTGTAACGGGGATACTGCCCGTGCGCGAAATATTTTTTCAAAAATCCTGGAAACAGAACAATGGGCTGCTTTCGGTTATATTGCAGCTGAAGCAGACCTCTACCGCTTCAGCCGCTGATAAGCCTTCCCCAATCCGCATCGCACAAGCCTGATAATGCCGCTCCGCTATGGATATTTATGCCTACTTCAAGTCTCTTTTCCGGCAATCCCGGGAAAGTTCTCCTTCAAAACCATTGATTCACGAAATGATCAACCGGTCTGAAGCAGAACAGCAGGACTATATACAATGGAAGGATACACTCGTCGCCAGACGGTTGCGCGATTGGCTCGCAGAGCAATATGTCATCTTCCTACACCAGCCCGGTGAGCTCTCGGAAGCAGTGGATTTCCTCGATACCCCCTCCAGTAAAGGTTTCGTTATTTACTTCCACCATACTGGCTACACCTTGCGGGAGGCCGTGCACTTTTTCGATTTTCTGAAAGAACGCGTACTTCTTCAGGATTATCGCACCCAAATCTCCGACCTCCGCACCTATGAACGCCCCAACTGGGTCGAAACTGTCCAGCGCCATTACCTCAAGCCCCGTCCATTGACCGACGAAGCCGGTAAACTCCGGCAGCGCTTTGGAAATATCACCATCGAACTAATCCTGCGCAACGACCGGCCCCACCAGATGCGCTTACGGGCAACCGCTTACAAGGACCACCTTTTTCAAGAACCCGAAGAATTCAAACAGCTATTTGCAGCACTAATGACTTAATGCAGATAAAAAAACTGCTACAAAAAAACTGTTTTCTTTTTTAAAGATATTTTCGCAAAATTGCAGACTGAAACGTTGCTTCGCCTTAACTCTTTTGCCGCTTCCGGCGGCTTCACCGCCGCCCGGTCGAAATACCCGGTACAAAAACGTAAAGGCATAACATCAACTGGTTTTAAAGTCCACCCGGGTCACGAACCAGTAATTCCACTTTTTTAACCAAACATCCGCCAACCTATGTATTGGACACTAGAACTCGCCCAATATCTGGAAGACGCCCCCTGGCCTGCCACCCGGGATGAGCTGATTGATTATGCAATCCGTTCCGGCGCCCCCCTGGAAGTAATCGAGAACCTTCAGGAAATGGAAGACGAAGACGAAATGTACGACGGGATCGAGGATATTTGGCCCGACTATCCACGAAAGGATGACTTTCTTTTCAACGAAGACGAATACTAAAAGTCATACCCTCCGCACGATGTATGTGGCCCGAAAATAAAATCACCGGCATTTGATCTATATAGACGCCGGTGATTTTGTTTTGTGCTCCTTGCGCCGGCCCGCCCGGCAACAACGACAAGCCGCCTTTCTTCATCCTCAGCCTTCCCGAGTGAACAGTATCATCATTGCAATAGACGGTTACTCCTCCTGCGGAAAAAGTACCCTGGCAAAAGCCGTTGCCCAGGCGCTCAGCTATATTTATATTGATTCAGGAGCCATGTACAGAGCAGTAACGCTTTTCCTTCAGGAACGCCACATCTCCCCGTCCGAGCGCCAGGCGGTTGCTAACGCCCTTTCAGAAATTCAAATCCGTTTTGAAAACCATCCTTCCGGCCCCAGGACGCTGCTCAACGGCCGCGACGTAGAACACCAAATCCGTGGCATAGAAGTCGCCGCAATGGTCAGCAGCGTTGCCGCTATACCGGAAGTCCGCAGGCAATTGGTCTGCCAGCAGCAGCTACTCGGCACCCAAAGGGGGATCGCGATGGATGGCAGAGATATCGGTACCGTCGTTTTTCCCTCGGCAGAACTCAAAATATTCCTTACCGCAGGGCTGGAAGTCCGCGTAAACAGACGCTTGCTGCAGCTTCGGAATGCCGGTGTCTTCATAACTCCTGAGGAAATCCGCCGAAACCTGCTGGAACGCGATTATATTGATAGCACCAGGAGCGACAGCCCGCTCATGAAAGCACCAGACGCTATCGTCATTGATAATTCAAACCTTACGGAGCAGGAGCAATTGCTTATGACCCTGGCGCTGGCCAGGGCCAGGATCGCCCCCGGTGAATAGCCGCTCTGAAGGCTGCAAAGAGCCCATTACACCACAAATCCAATAACTACCCGCTCCGCTTCAGGGTAAAAGCTGCCTGTCGGTGGGTGCCGTTAAATCCATAAAATACAACGATTATGCAGCAAACGCCGCAGTCAGAACTGGTACTTACCTCCGATGGGAAAATCTATCATCTCGACCTTGCCCCCGGAGATATTGCCGATACAGTCATCACCGTAGGTGACCCCGAGAGGGTTGCGCGGATTTCCAGCCATTTCGACTCCATCGAGTTAAGGACGGCAAAGCGCGAATTCGTCACCCACACCGGGCATATCGGCGGCAAACGCATAACTGTACTCTCGACAGGTATCGGACCTGACAATATGGACATTGCCATAAATGAGCTCGATGCTTTAGCCAACTATGATTTTGCCCTAAGAGTCCCCAAAGCACAGCACCGCGCCCTGAACATCATCCGGCTGGGCACCAGTGGCTCCCTCCAGGAAGACATTGCACCGGGGCAGGTAGTCCTGTCGCGATTCGGGCTTGGATTCGATAATCTCATGCATTTCTACCAGACCTCGCCCACGCTCCGGGAGGCCCAACTCTTTGATGATTTCCAGGAATTTTTATCTTTTCATTTTGAGCTGCCGACGCTGCCTTATATGTTTGAAGGCAGTGCACACCTTGCCGAACGACTCGGAGCAGGGCTCGAGCAGGTGATTACAATTACCAGCCCCGGCTTTTATGGCCCTCAGGGACGCCAACTCCGTGCCCCCATTCGCATTGGGGCAGATCAGCTCGACCAGTTGCGCCATTTCCGTTTCCTTCAATACCGCATCGCCAATTTCGAAATGGAGACTTCCGCACTTTTCGGCCTGTCCAGGATGCTCGGCCACCATGCCATCTCCTGCAACGTCATCCTCGGCAACCGGGTCAGGAAAACTTTCGTGGACGATACCTACGCGGTGGTAGATGAAATGATCCGCCAGCTCCTCCCAAGGATTACCGTACTCTGACCCCCCCGCATAAACAAAAAAAGGGAGCAGCGTTGTGGCTGCCCCCCGAAATTTGATATATAGATAACCTCTGTCCAAATAAAAATCAGCCCGTTGCGATAGGGTCATCGCAATAAGTCTATTCAAGCATTAGCCTTGGCATGGTCTGCCAGAAATTTTTCAAGGCCGATATCCGTGAGCGGGTGCGAAAGCATCCCCAGGATAGCCGGCAACGGGCAAGTCACGACATCGGCGCCCGCCTTAGCTGCCTCTACAATATGGCGGGAACTGCGTATCGAGGCCGCCAGAATTTCGGTATCATATCCCTGGATGGCATAAATCTCGGCGATTTCCCGGATCAGCCCCATGCCATCCCAGTTGATATCGTCAATCCTTCCAATGAACGGAGACAGGTATGTGGCACCTGCTTTAGCGGCAAGGATAGCCTGTGCTGCAGAAAAAACCAAGGTACAATTGGTACGGATACCGTGCTCTGAGAAATAACTGATTGCCTTCACCCCCTCTTTAATCATCGGTACCTTTACCACGATATTCGGGGCAAGCGCGGCAAGCTCACGCCCTTCACGAACCATACCGGCAAAGTCGGTAGCGATGACCTCCGCACTGACATCCCCTTTGACAATTCCGCAAATAGCGCGATAATGGTCCAGTACGCGATCCGCACCGACGACCCCTTCCTTAGCCATCAGGGAAGGATTGGTAGTAACCCCGTCAAGGATTCCCAGATCGTTTGCTTCCTGTATTTGGGTAAGGCTGGCCGTGTCAATAAAAAATTTCATAATTTGTATTTACCTCAAAGCATGGCCAAATGTACTAAAAAAAATTGGAAAAAAAATGATAGACGGAATCAGATATTTTTTGTGGTATTTCTATCAGAAAGCACCTCGATAAGTTCCTTGAGCTGCTTATATTGATGGGGGAGCAATTCCTTGAAAGCTTCCTTGGCGGCAAAAAAGGCACCGCCTTCCATTTCGAATAATTTATCTTTAAGGTAAAGTGCGTCTTTGAAAAGCATTTCGCGCAGGGAAGGGATTTCATGCCAGTCTGCTTCTACTGCAACAGCCTTTTCGAGCTCGCCATTATCCTGGCGGACAGGCTCCAGTTCGATCATTTTTTCTTCATTAAAAGAAGCTTTATGGCCGGCAGCGGGCGGCTGCGGAACTTTCCAGGAGTCCTCGTCTGCATGGTTGATCAGGAACACCTCCAGGCCGCGTTCGCGGAAGCGATAGATGAAGAGATTGATTTTTTTAGAAAATTCCATAGCGCCCGATTGTCTTGTGGCATTAAAATTAGCCATTTTAAACAATCCTGGTATAAAAAAGTTGTTATCTGAACTGACGGAGGGGTATTCCCGCACATTTTCAGGTTTTTTGCGCAGTCTTATTTCGGAAGATCAGCGTATTGGGAAGACGAGTTAATGTTACACCTGTACGAAGGCTTTTTGAAGGATTACGGCCCGGCTATACGCCCTGGAGGAGGCGTAGCATGGGCAGGAAAGCATGATTTTCGGCCTGCGACAATCCCATTGCAACGAGTCTGATGGACGGCAGCGCTAGCTCAGCGCCCCTTTATGGCGGATCATTTCCAGGATGGCAATTGCCAATACGATTGCTTCCTCCTCTGGCGAGAGATCATTTTTGACAAACTCGAAAACCCTACGGCTGAGGACGTCTTTAGCATTAGGTTTCAGCGGGGCCAGGCGGGCAATTTGCCGATCCTGGATAAATAATACCCCACCGGTATTTTCCGCGGCATTTTTTTCCAACTTAGCGATCGTTTTATTTGTCCGTGCGCCGGTAAGTATGCCGGATACCTGATCATATTTTCCCAGCTGCTGTTCGTCCACTACGATTTCGCATACACCGCTGCGCAGCCAGTAGAAGAACTCATGGCGCGTCGTTTTAGCGAAAATAAGGGCATCGCTTTTATTCGAGAGATATCGCCGGCAATAATATGCTACGGCGTGCTCGTCGAAGATTGTCACAAATATCCCTTTATAATTTGAAACGAACCTTTTCTTCACGCTCGATGCCGTTTCTTTGGACGACAGCGTTTCCAGGTCCTCTTTACGGATAGGTGCCAGCTCTGACGAAATTGCCAGCACCTCGTCCCGGATCAGCTTCAGATCGGCCAGTACTTTTTTTTGTCCCGGCTTAAAATTCGGTGCCGACTGCGCGAACAATACGAAGCCGGCGCCGGCAAGGATCAATGCGGAAAGGGCCAGTACCCCCATAACCTGTTATTTTCGAAACGTTATACTTTGCGACCGTCTCAGCCCAGATAAGAGCGAAGCGCGTTCTTATTGTAGGATTTCCTTAAGCGGCGGATAGCGCGCTCCTTAATTTGGCGGACCCGTTCACGGGTAAGGTCATACATTTCGCCGATTTCCTCCAGGGTGAGTGGTTTTTGGCCATCGAGCCCAAAATAGGCAGAAAGTACTTCTACTTCCCGGGAGGATAGGATTGCCAGCCCCTGGCGGACTTCCTCTTTCAGGGAGTCTTCCATCAGGCGTGCATCGGGGATCATATTGTCTTCACCGGAGATCACATCGAGCATTGTCGTATCCCCTTCCTCTCCACTGATTGGTGCATCCACCGAAACGTGGCGGCTGCTGCCTTTCATCACATTGGCCACTTCCTTAGCGCTCATATTGAGCAGCTCTGCCAGTTCTTCGCTCGTAGGTTCGCGTTCGAACGATTGTACGAAGGAAAGGAAAGCTTCATTGACTTTATTGTAAGAGCCAATTTTATTTAGGGGGAGCCGGACGATCCGCGAATACTCTACGATTGCCTGAAGGATGGACTGTCGGATCCACCAAACGGCATAGGAAATAAATTTGAAGCCCTTGGTTTCATCGAAGCGTTTAGCTGCCTTCATAAGGCCTACGTTTCCTTCGTTGATCAGGTCGCTCAGGGAGAGGCCCTGGTTCTGATACTGCTTTGCGACAGAGACCACAAAGCGGAGGTTTGCCCTTGTCAGTTTATCCAAAGCTTCCTGGTCGCCTTGCCGGATCTTTCGGGCAAGTTCTGCCTCCTCATCCGCCGAAAGCATGGCTATCCTGCCGATATCGTGCAGGTACTTGTCCAACGCGAGGCTTTCCCGCGAAGTAATCTTATTGGTGATTTTTAATTGGCGCATAAGGGTTGTAATTAAAAAAAAGGCTTGTTGTCTGCTCAAATTATGCTGCGCAAGGACAATTATAGTTCCTTGCGCAGCCATATTTTTTTCAGCAGCTTCAGGTTTAGATGGCGACCGCGCCAAATATTCCCTTTCCGGCCACTTAGTTCAGAACAATACTACAACTTATACGCTTTTTTTCGAAAAAAAGTTTCTTATTAGCTTCTTTTATCTCGGCGGTCGCGGTCGTCGCGGCGTTCCCGCGGGGGCTGTTGGCCCTCTCCACCCTCTTCTTCCTGTTTACCCTGGCCATTTTTTTGTGGCGGGGGCAGCAGGGCTTTACGGGACAGGCGGAGTTTACCGGTTTTTTTATCTACTTCAATCAGTTTGACCTTAACCTCATCGCCTTCCTTGAAATGTTCTTCGACATTTTCGATCCGGGAATGGGAAATTTCCGATACGTGAAGCAGGCCACTTTTTCCGCTAAACTCAACGAAAACGCCATAGGGCATAACGGACTTTACCACTGCCCGGTAAACATCGCCGACTTCCGGAACGAAAGTGATTTTGCGGATGCGGTCCAGAGCGGCGTCAATAGAAGCCTTATCGCTGCTGGCCACGTTGACGACCCCTTTGTCGCCCACCTCAGTGATATTAATGATTGTTCCCGTTTCTGCCTGGATTTCCTGGATTACCTTACCTCCGGGGCCGATAACGGCGCCGATAAAGCTCTTATCGATGATCAACTCGACGATCCGGGGCGCATGCGGCTTATAATCCTCCCTTGGCGCGGGGATGACTTCCTGCATTTTGGAAAGGATGTGCAGGAGGCCGCGGCGGGCTTGTTCGAGGGCCTGTTCCATCACTTCATAAGGCAGGCCGTCCACTTTAATATCCATCTGGCAGCCGGTAATACCATTCTCCGTACCGGTCACTTTAAAGTCCATATCCCCGAGTGCATCCTCATCTCCGAGGATATCGCTCAGGATAGCGGTACGGGTGCCGTCTGCGATCAGGCCCATTGCGATACCCGATACGGGACGTTTGATTTGTATCCCCGCGTCCATCAAGGCCAGGGAACCCGCGCATACCGTTGCCATAGAAGAAGAACCGTTAGACTCCATAATATCGGAGACCACGCGCACCGTATAGGGCAGTCCGGTCGGGAGTACCTGGCGGAGCGAGCGGGCGGCGAGATTTGCATGGCCCACTTCCCTGCGGCCGGGGGCCCGTTGTGGTTTGACCTCGCCCACCGAGAAGCCAGGGAAGTTGTAATGCAGGAGAAACTTCTCAAAAGTGAGTGCCTGGGCGTTATCCATCATTGCCTCGTCCAGCTTGGTACCGAGGGTGACCGAAGTCAGGGACTGGGTTTCGCCCCGGGTAAAAATCGCGGAGCCATGGGTTGAGGGCAGGTAATCTACTTCGCACCAGATCGGACGGATATCTTCCAGCCCGCGACCATCTAAGCGGCGGCCTTCGCCAAGGACCAGCTCGCGGACGACCTTTTTCTTCAGGTCATCGAAAATTTCACTGATGAGCTTTTTATTTGCGGCTACAAAGTCCTCTCCATGAGCTTCGACCAGTGATTTGGCCACCTCGCCTTTTACTTCTTCGAACCCTGCACGGCGCGCCTGTTTTGTAGCAGCCGAGATGGAAATCTGCAAAAGTTTATCTTTAGCCACAGCATGGATGCTGGATTCCAGCTCTGCGTTAGAGGGCAGGGCGGGCGCTTGGCGCTTCACCAGTGCCTTTTCCCCTACCAGTTGAGCTAAGCGGAGTTGTGCTTCGATTTGCACCTGAATCGCTTCGTGGGCGATTTTTATCGCCTCTACCATATCCTTTTCCGAGCACTCTTTCGCCTCGCCTTCTACCATCACGACGTTTTCCGCTGTAGCCCCGATGATAAAGTCCATGTCGGCTGCGAGTAGCTCTGATTTGTTGGGGTTGATGCGGTACTCGCCATTGATCCGGGCTACCCGTACCTCGGAGATAGGGCCCTGGAACGGAATATTGGAAACCGATAACGCGGCAGATGCGGCGAGGGCGGCAAGGCAATCCGGCATCGCGTCTTTATCTACGGAGATCAGGTTAATAATAATCTGTGTATCGTACATGTACCCATCCGGGAACAATGGGCGGATTGCCCGGTCAACAAGGCGGGAAATCAGTACTTCATAGTCTGATAATTTTGTTTCTCTTCGGAAGAAGTTACCAGGTATCCGGCCTGCAGAAGCAAACTTTTCCTGATAATCCACTGAAAGGGGGAAAAAATCCTGCCCTTCCCGAATTTCCTTAGCGGAAACCACCGTAGCGAAAAGCATGGTGTTGCCTGTACGCAGAACCACGGAGCCGTCCGCGAGGGCGGCAATCTTGCCTGTTTCAATTACTACTTCGCGTCCGTCCGGCAAGTGGAAAGACGTTGAAATTGGAATCTGTTGTCCCATAAAATTGTCGCTTTTTAATAATATTTATCCTCTGATAATCTCTAAAACGGGAGCATGAAAAAGAAGGGGAAGCATCAACGGCTCATATCGCAGGGCAGGACAGGGCATCGTCCTG
>Ga0068877_10000978_pt1 | contig 24308 bp, 14 predicted proteins | sample NOAtaG_FD_66437 | JGI IMG/M metagenome (GOLD analysis project Ga0068877, IMG submission 66437) | Freshwater lake microbial communities from Lake Erie, under a cyanobacterial bloom - NOAA_Erie_Diel6S_1000h metaG | ecosystem: Environmental > Aquatic > Freshwater > Lake | place: USA: Ohio, Lake... | reverse complement strand
CGAGGCACCCTCCTGCGCGTTGGCATAGCCAACCCGCACAGGCGCGCCGCTGGCGAGCATGAAGAACCCGCTGCGAAACAAGCCCTGCGCGTCGATCACCACGTCGTACGCGGCACGCCGAAGCGACCGGACAAACCGCAGCAGCCGCAACGCGCCGCGCGGGGTGTGGAAGTCCTCCAATCGCGCTCGCGGGAAGCTCACCACGCCGTCCACGCACGGATGCGCCCGCACCGCGTCGGCGAAACTGTCCTGCACCAGCCAATCCACCCGCGCACCCGGCAGCGCACGCTTCACACTCACCGCCAGCGGCACACTCCGGCACACGTCCCCCAGCGCACTGGGGCGGATGATCAGCACCCGCTTAGCCTCACGCACCCGCGCGGGCATCGCCGCCGTCGTGACTGCTTCACGTTGACCATCGACCTCCGCCATGGGGGCAAGGCTAGGTCCATTCGCCGAGCGAGGCGGGTTGTGTTCGGCTGGTGATGGCGCCTCTCACCATCTGCCGCATGGGCTTGATCTGGGTGCAACCCACATCACCTTCCGGGATACAAACATCAAGCCGGGTGTGGTGCCTCGGGGGTACCCTCGCGGTGATCGGCGTACCCGGTCTTCTTCGGTCTCGCTCGCAGGCAATCGTCCGTTCAACAGGAGTTTCAGGCATGTTCCAGCTCGCCGTTTGTGATTCGATCGCGCGTCGCATCCGTTCCTTCAGCGCTCCGCGCGCCGCCCTGACGGCCCTCGCGGCCGGTCTGTGCATCTCCACCCTCTCCGCACCCGTCATGGGCGACGCCGTCATCGGGCTTCTCGAGCTCGACGGCAAGATCACTGACCGTGCCAAAAACCCCAGCCCGCTCATGGGCGGGTCGAAGGGGCACATGCACATGCCCGAACTGATCAAGGCCCTCGACAAAGCCGCGAAAGACCCGGAGATCAAGGGCCTCGTCGTTCGTGTTGTCGATGCCGAACTGACCCGCTCAAACATCGATGAGCTGGGCAAAGCGATGCAGGCCTTCCGCGCCAAGGGCAAGAAGATCCACGTCTTCGCCGAGAACTACGGACCCGCGGAGGTCATGCTGGGCTGCAAGGCCGACGAGGTCATCATCCAGTCTGGCGGCGGGGTCATGCTCCCCGGCGTCTACATGGAAGAGATGTTCCTCGCCGACGCGCTGAAGTGGGTCGGCATCACGCCCGACTTTGTTCAGGTCGGCGACTACAAGGGCGCGATGGAGATGATGGCCAACAGCAAGCCCAGCAAGGCCTGGGACGAGAACATCAACGGCCTGCTCGACCAGATGTACGCCAACATGCGCTCCGAGCTGAAGGCCGGGCGAAAGCTCGACGATTCGGGGATCGACAAGGCCCTCGAAACCGCCTGGTTGGCCAGCGACACCGACGCGAAGAAGGTCGGCCTCGTCGATTCCATCATCGACCTGCCCGAGCTCGACGCGCACCTGAAAAAAGCCTACGGGCAAGAGATCACCTGGGACGACGAACTGCTCCCCTCCGACGAGCAGGACATGGCCCAGATGATGAACAACCCCTTCGCCATGTTCTCCATGCTCATGCAGAAGCCCAGCTATGAGCCCAAGCGCGACACCATCGCCGTGCTGCACATCGACGGCGCCATCATCGACGGCGAAAGCCAGGGCGGCGGGCTCTTCGGTGGTGATTCCTCCGTCGGCTCACGCACACTCCGCCGGGCCCTGAAGGACATCGAAGAGAACGACAAGATCAAGGGCCTCGTGGTCCGCATCGACTCCCCGGGCGGCAGCGCCATCGCCAGCGAAATGATCTGGCAAGGCATCCGCCGCGTCGCCGAGGGCGGCGCGCCCGGCAGCGGCGGCAAGGGCAAGCCCGTCTTTATCTCCGTCGGGTCCATGGCCGCCAGCGGCGGGTACTACTGCCTCGTCGCCGGTTCAAAGGTCTACGTCAACCCGACCTCCATCGTCGGGTCCATCGGTGTCGTCGGCGGCAAAATGGCCCTCGGCGGGCTCATGGAAAAGCTCCACGTCAACACCGTCGGGCGCGCCCGCGGCCCGCGCGCCGCCATGTTCAGCAGCATGTCCCCCTGGAGCGAGCAGGACAAGGCCATCGTCCGCAAGAAGATGACCGAGACCTACGACCTCTTCACCTCGCGCGTCACCGCCGGTCGCAAGGGCATCGACCTGAGCAAAACCGCCGAGGGCCGGTTGTTCATGGGTGAGAAGGCCGTGCAACTCGGCATGGCCGATGCGCTGGGCTCGCTGAAGGACGCCGTGACCGATCTCGCCAGCACCTCGGGCCTGCGCGAGGGCGCGTACGACGTGATGGACTATCCCGCACCCAAGAGCCTGCAGGAGATGCTCGAAGAGGCCTTCGGGCGCTTCGGCGCCAGCGCCACCGCGCCGCAAGGCGTGATCACCGGCGAGAACCTCATCGGGCAGATCACCCTCGCCGGTGCGAAGCTCATCAACCCCGCCGCCGCACGTTCGCTGAGCACCTCGCTGGAGGCGATCATGACGCTGCGGAATGAGCCGGTGATCCTCGCGACCCCGCGCGTGCTGATCTGGGGCTGGTGAGTGATTGACGCGGCGATCAGCGCGTGATCGGATCGATCACCGATCAACCGGCCGATCATCCGCGATCTCTTCAATCTCCGAGGCCTCTTCAATGAATACAAAGCACAGGCCGTCTCCCTCGTGGGGGGCGGCCTGTGTCTTTCGTACTCAGCACTCACCACTCGCACTCGCGTCTCGCGACTGAGAATCACCGAGCGATCTCGATCGCCCGCGTCTCGCGCAGCACCGTCACGCGGATCTCACCGGGGAAGGTCATCTCTTCGCTGACCCGCTTGGCGATGCTCTGCGCAATCGAGTACGCCTCGTCGTCGTTGACCTTCCGCGCGTCGACCATCACACGCACCTCGCGGCCGGCCTGGATCGCGTACGCCTCGGTCACGCCCGGGTGCGACCGCGCGATGTCCTGCAACTCTTCCAGCCGCTGGATGTACTTCTCCATCGACTCACGCCGGGCGCCGGGCCTTGCGCTGCTGATCGCGTCCGCGGCCATCACGATCGGGGTATAAAAACTCGTGCTGGGCACATCACCGTGGTGCCCCGCGATGGCGTTGAGCACCGGGTCGCGCTCGCCGAACTGCTTCGCGAAGTCGAAGCCGATCTGCGGGTGCGTGCCTTCCTGCTCGTGGTCCATGGCCTTGCCGATGTCGTGCAGAAAGCCGCAGCGCCGCGCCACCGTGCCGTCGAGCCCCAACTGGTCGGCGATCATCTGGCAAAGGAACGCGACCTCCACCGAGTGGCGCAGCACGTTCTGCCCGTAGCTGGTGCGGTAGGCGAGCTTGCCCATCGCCTCGCTGACCTTCGGATGCACGCCGCGGAGGTTGACCTCAAGGCACGCCTCCTTGCCGATCTTGATGATCTTCTCTTCCGTCTCGCTCTTGACCTTCTCGACGACCTCTTCGATCCGCGAGGGGTGCATGCGCCCGTCGGCGATGAGGCGGTTGAGCGACTCGACCGCGATGGCCTGACGCACCTTGTCAAAGCACGAGACGATGATCACCCCCGGGGTGTCGTCGACGATGATGTCCACGCCCGTGACCTTCTCGATGGCGCGGATGTTCCGCCCCTCGCGGCCGATGATCCGCCCCTTCATGTCGTCGCTGGGGATCGGCACCGCCCGCACCGTGCTCTCGGCGGTGTGTTCGGTTGCGTACCGCTGCACCGCCATGAGCGTGATCTCGCGGGCCTTCTCCTTCGCGTGCCCCTCGGCTTCTTCGATGATCTTCCGCTGGACCTTCGCCATCTCGTGCCGGCTCTCGTCCTCGACACGCTGCAAGAGCGTCGCCCGCGCCTCGTCGAGCGACATCCCGGTGATCTGCAAGAGCTTCTCGCGCTGCTGGGTCAGAACGTCCGTCAGCTCGCGCTCCTTCGTGGTGAGCGACGCCTCACGCGCCTTGCTGCTCTCAATCTGCCGGGTGAGCTGCTCTTCCTTGCTCGTCAGGGCTTCGAGCTTCTTGTCCAGCACGTCCTCACGCTTGGCGATCCGACGCTCCGTCTCGCGGACTTCTTCCATCCGCCGGGAGAGGTCCGCCTCAAACTTCTCTTTGCGTTCGAGCTGCTTCTTGTCCGCCTCGATCTCCGCCCGCTGCACGGCCGACTTCGCGTCGTCTTCCGCCCGCTTGGTGATCGACGCCGCCTCTTCGCGGGCCTTCGCCACCGTCTGACCGGTCAGCATCCGCCAAACCAGCATCCCGATCGGCCCGCCAACCAGCACGCCCGCCAAAACGCCCACGGCGATCTGCGTCCATTCCAGCTCTGCCCCCAGAATCAGGGGTACCCCGAGCGATCCGGACGGAAGAGGTGTTCCCCCCGAAGCTCCGTACGAAGACACACTCACCATCGCCACCGCGAGCGGGGCCGATGCCCGCACACTCCCGCGAACGACCGTACCGACAAACCGATTCAGAAGAGCCATGGGCGTACCTTTCCATCCGAGACGGCGCGGCGAAAAACCACCGAGCCGCAGGTGCTGCGCGTTCGTCCGCCAATCCGCTCTCGATGAAAAGGGCCGGTCGCGCCAGTCGCCTCGGGCGTTGTGCCCGCGGTGACAAGGCGCCGAGGTTTCCGATCAGGTCAACGCCACGCTCAACGCGAAAAGCCCAACCGGCGCGGTCTCGATGAACGCTTCACGGGGTCGAAAAATCGGCCCGTGAAGCCTCGGAAAGGTCCGGGGCGTCAACCCCAGCACCGAACCGCCATGCAAATGCGCCAGCCAAACCGTCGCCATCACGACCTCTTCCCGCGAACCAACCTGCCGAGCGTTTGAGCAACCTGATCTATCAGCCGCCGAACTTCACGCGGCTGGGTCCGTCTTTCGCCCCGAGAGTGCTTTCGGCCTCTGACCAAGGGTGGTCAGAATCAACGCGGAAGCAGGTCGGGCAAAATCCGGAGACCTGAAACGACCGACCCCCCAAGGCGAGGGGCGGCACGAACTCGGCCCGGACAAACGCCGGGCCGGTGCTATTGAAGCGTCATCGGCGAGAACAATCAAGAATCCCCAAATTCACGAAAGGACCATCGCCGATCGTTACCCCTGAACAGGGGAGGGTAGAGGGCGGGGGGGGAGGGGCAGGCTCAGGTTGGACGAGGTTGCTAAGAACTCAGAAGCCCGAACCCGGCGCATCCTGATAGATCTCGATGATGTACCCGTCCGGATCGAGCAGTCGGGTCATCGTCGCGTCCGAGGCGGGCGGATTCCCCGCGAAAACGGCCCGGGAACCCAGTCGTTCGATCACCGGCTTGAGGGCGGGCACTTTGAAGGCCAGCCGCAGAACCGTGCCGGGCTGGGTTCCGATGGGACGTTTGCCGAAGGCTTCGCGAAGAATGAGCCGCACCTCCGGAACTTGCGGTGATTCGAGGTGAACTTCCTGGAAAATGAGCCCTTCTCGCTGCGTTCCGATGGTCGCAAAGCCCAGGGCGGTCTGATAGAACGCCGCGGTCGCGGCAAGGCTGGTGCAATCCAACGCCACGGCGAAGTGCGCATTGGAGGGGATGGGTCGCAACGCGGCGGCGGACTGTGCGGGGTGCGTATCAGTTGGAGCCATGGAAGCATCCTAGCGTCTGTGCGCCCTCTGTGGAGATTGGACTGATGCCCGGGAACCTCGCGGAAGCCCAGCTTGAAGCACCGACCGACCACGCCCACACCATGCAGTGCATGGAGGTGTGGGGGAGTCTGGGCATCGTTGAAGACGCGGCGACGATGCCGGGGCTGGATATCTGGGTGCTGGCGCGCCCGCACGATGGAGCGGCCGAGGGCGGCGATTTGCACGTCTGCTCGTCCTGCGGGACGGGTCGAATCAGCCGGGTCATTCTCGCGGATGTTTCCGGGCACGGGGCGAAAGTGGCGGAGCTCGGCGGGGTTTTGCGTGGACTGGTTCGACGCTTCGTCAACTCGATCGATCACGGGGTGCTTCTGACGCGGCTGAACAACGAGTTCCACGAGCGGGCGACGCTGGGGAAGTTCGCAACCGCGGTGCTGTGTACGTACTTCGAACCCTCGGGGGTGATGACAATCTCCAGCGCGGGGCACCCGCGCCCGCTGGTGTATTCCACGCGATCACGGCGCTGGCGGTTCTTTGGTGACGGGCCGAACGATCGGGCGGCGGCGCCGGAGGCGAAATCGGTTGGTGGTGGGGCGGCGCATGAGCGTGTAGGAGCCGATGGCGAAGGCCCGGCGAATACGCCGCTGGGCGTGCTGGAGGATGCACAATACGCCTCGGTCCCGATGCGGATGAGCCCGGGGGATGTGGTGGTTTTCTACACCGACTCGCTGGTGGAAGCGCGGACGGGAACGACCGCGGCGGGCGGCGCGATACTGCTGGGTGAGGCGGCGCTGCTGAGTCTGGCGGAGTCGATCACGCGTGAGGAACGTGCGGCTTCGCGGAGCGGGGAAGTTGGCGCCGCCACACTGGCGAAGCGGCTGGTACACGCGGTAGAGCGGGCGTGCGAGAACGGCATCGATCACAGCGGCAAGAACGTCAAGCACGGGATCGACGACGACACGACCGTCTTGGTGGTGCGGATCAACCGGAAGGTCGCGCGGCAGTCTTTTTTTGCGGCGCTCGCGGTGCAACTGCGGTTCGTGGGGATGTGCGTGCGGGCGCTGCTGCCCCGGGGTGGGCCGATCCCCTGGCCTGAATGGAGCAAGGCCAACATTCTGGGCAAGCTGCGTCCCGCGTGGCAGCGTTCGCTGGGGGAACGTGTGTCGTGGAACGAATGAACCAGCACGCGGACGAAGCCGGGTGCCCATGAAAAAACGGTTTCTTGCGATCGATCGCGCTGTTGGGGTGTATTGGCGGTCGGCGAGGGTCTAGAGTTTCCGCTTGTCAAACGTTTCAGACCCCCGCGAACCACGGGTTCGCCTTGCGGGTGTTGACGGTGGACCACACGGTTGAAGCCTGAGAAGAACACACCGAGTTCGCAGAACGCCTCGCCCGCGACGGATGAGACGGTGCGGACCGTGCGCGAGATCTCGGCGGTGGTCGATCCGGAGTCGATCGATCCGACCGAAGAGTGTCCGCCGACGCAGATTGTCGATCGGGCGGCCGCCAGCGAGGTTGAGCTCGCCAGCGGCGCGGTCAGCGGACGCATCGGTGGGACGGCGGCGGAAGTCCGCGGCGTGGTCACGGGTTTGAAGCACGGCGTGCTCGACGGCGTGGGTGCCGTGCCCGGGCTTTCGGGGCTTTCGCGGCGGTTGCGCGGGACCGCGCAGAGGCCGAGTTGCGACGCGACGGGCGTGCTCAAGAGCGGTCGGCTGGCGGGGCTCACGATGAACGGGGCGATCTGGGCGATGGCCTGGCCTGTGCTCAGCGAGTCGGTGCTGAACTCGACCGTCGGGCTCGTGGATACGACCATCGCCGCGAAGCTGTCGGTCTCGGCGGCGGACGCCATCAGCGGGGCGGCGTACTACGCGTGGTTCATCGGGTTGATCACCATGGCCATCGGCGTGGGTGCGACGGCGTTGATCGCGCGGTCGATCGGCGCGGGGAAAAAGGCCGTGGCGCGGGCGGCGCTGGGTCAGGCCGTCACGCTGGCGATCATCGGCGGGGTGGTGGTGGCGATTGCGCTGGCGCTGTGCGCGGGGTTGATTGCGCAGATGCTCAGCCTGCAGGGCGAAGCGGCGAGAGATGTGAAGCTGTACCTCTGGGCGTACAGCGCCGGGGTGCCTTTCTCGACGGTGATGTTCGCGTGCACGGCGTGCGCCCGCGGCGCGGGGGACACGCTGCGCCCGTTGATGACGATGGTGGTGGTGAACGTGGTGAATCTGGCGGCGGCGCTGACGCTGGCGATGCCGTGGGGATTGAATCTGGGCGTGACGGGGATCGGCGCGGGGACGGCGATTGCGCACGTGGTGGGCTGCTTGATCATTCTGCGGTTTCATGTGCGCGGCGCGACGGGCGTGGCGTTGAGCCTTCGATGGATGAAGCCGCACGCGGTGACGATCTCGCGTCTGCTGAGGCTGGGGTTGCCCAACTTCTTCGAGAGCTTCGGGATGTGGGTAGCGAACATGATCGTGGTGCTTATGGTGGGGTTCATGAGCGCCTCGGCGATGGGCTCCGGACATGCCGCGGCGGTTGCAGCCAGCGCGGCGGGCGCGACGGGTGAAGTTGCGGGAGGGCTGCTCGGCGCGCACATGCTGGCGATCCGCATCGAGGCGTTCAGTTTTCTGCCCGGGTTCTCGATGGGTCTGGCGGCCTCGGCGCTCGCTGGGCAGTATCTCGGCGCGGGGTATCCGAACCTGGCGCGCCGGGCGGCGGTGCGGTGCGCAACGGTCGCCGCGGGGATGATGGGGCTGATGGGGCTGGTCTTTATCTTCTTCGGTTCGCCGCTGGTGGCGATGCTGAGCCCGCAGGATGCGCACCGGCTGTATACGCCGCAGCTTCTGTTCATCACGGGACTGACGCAGATCCCCTTCGCGCTGGCGATTGTGTACCGCTCGGCGATGCACGGCGCGGGGGACGTGCGGGCGGTGATGGTGATGACGTGGATCACACAGTGGGGGATGCGCCTGCCGCTGGCGTACATCTTCAGCGGGGTGGACTTACCGATCCCGGCGTTCATCGCGGGGAAGGAGGGCGTGTTGCTGAACAACCCCTTCCCGTTTGATCTGGGGCTCAAGGGCCTGTGGATCGGGCTGTGCGTGGAGATCGTGCTGCGGTGCTTGATCTACGGCTGGCGCTTCAGCGGCGGGGCGTGGTTGCGGGCGCGGGTTTGATTTTGGGGCGCTGGTCGTGCGCATGGCGAGATCAGTGGTGAGAAAGAAGAAAAACAAAGAGCCCATGACTGAAGTCATGGGCTCTGAGTGTTGAATGCTCGGTCTTCGTTGTTCGGCTTCAGACCTTTCCGACATCAGACCTTGTACAGCGGACGCAGCTTGCCTTCGAGGTGGCGCATCAGCGGCTCGGGGGAGAGCTCTTTGCCCGTGATCTTTCGGCACAGTTCCGCGGCTTCGTAGCGCCGCCCGTGGCGGTGGATGTTCCGCCGCAGCCAGGCGAGCAGGTCGGTGAAGTCGCCGCGGGCCATTTTCTTTTCAAGGTCGGGCTGGTCGCGGTTGATCTTTTCCCAGAACTGGGCGGCGTAGAGGTTGCCCAGCGTGTACGTGGGGAAGTAGCCCACAAGCCCGAAGGACCAGTGAACATCCTGCAGGCAGCCGACCTTGTCGCTGGGGACCTTCAGCCCGAGGTACTCGTTGAAGCGGGCGTTCCAGAACTTGGGCAGGTCTTTCGCGGGCAGGTCGCCGCTGACGAGGGCTCGCTCGATCTCGAAGCGGAGCATGACGTGCAGGTTGTACGTGGCTTCGTCGGCCTCGACGCGGATGAACGAGCGCTTCACGACGTTCGACGCGCGGTATATGCTCTCGGCGTCGCCCTTGAGCGACTTGCCGAAGTGCTTCTTTGCCACGGGCGTGCACCAGGACCAGAATGCACGGCTGCGTCCGACGAAGTTTTCCCACATGCGCGACTGGCTCTCGTGAATACCGAGGCTGACGGATTCGCTGAGCGGCTGGCCGAAGTGTGTGGCTTTGGGCAGGCCCTGCTCGTAAAGGCCGTGACCGGCTTCGTGCATGGTGCCGCTGAGCGGTTCGAGGAAGCTGGGTGAGTTGTAGCGCGTGGTCAGGCGCGTATCGCCCGGGCCCATCTCCGTGCAGAACGGGTGGGTGGTGACATCGAGCCGACCGGCGTTCAGATCGAAGCCCATGGCCTTCAGAACAGCGATGCCGAAGGCCTGCTGAGACTCGACCGGCGCTTTGATCTCGGTGACCTTTGAGGAGACTTTGGTCTTTGAGCCGGTCAGGTCGCTGACGAGGGCGCTGAGGCGTGGGCGGAGCGGGTCGAAGATGGCGCTGATCTGAGCGGCGGTCATGCCGGGCTCGTACTCGTCGAGGAGGTTGTCGTAGAGCTCGCCCGAGGCGGGAGTGCCGTAGGCCTGGGCTTTCTTTCGCATCAAGGCGATGATCTTTTCCAGCCAGGGGCGGAAGGCCTTGAAGTCGTCGTTGGTGCGGGCGTGCTTCCAGGCCTCCTGCGAGAGGCTCTGGGTGCGGGCGATCTCGGCGACGAGGTCGGTGGGGAGCTTGGTGGCGCGGTCGTAATCGCGGCGGATGAGCTTGAGGTTCGCGGCGATGGCTTCGTCGCTCTTCAGCTCGGCGTCGCTCTCGCAGGTGCGGAGCAGGTCGCCGATGAGGGCGCTGGTGCGTTTCTCGTGCGTGAGTGCGGAGATCATCGCCTGTTGATCGGCGCGGGCGGCGCCGCCGGCGGGGGGCATGTACGTTTCCTGATCCCAGTTCAGCAGCGCGTCGACGGCGCCGAGCGTGGCGGCGTCGCGCAGCAGTTTGCAGAGGTCCTGATAGTGGTTGGGCAGAGCGCGGGATTTGGCCATCGGTGTTTCTCCGGGAAAGATGCCCTGGCCCACGGTTGAGAACGGAGGAGGTTGGGGTGGTGGGTGGGCGGTGGGATGGGTGAAGAGGATACGCAAGCCCCGGAGCCTCGCGGCACGCGTAGGATCGAACGTGCCCAAGCCGCTGCCTTCGAGCAAGAACCGTTACCTGCTGTATCTCGCCGAGCGTTTGAAGGACCTGAAAGACGCCAAGGCCCGCAAAGGTGAAGGCGACAAGGGCGGCTCTGCGTCTGTTTCCAACGGCGAAAAGAGCAAAGTCGAGAAACCCAAGCGTGACTGGACGCAAGCGCCGGAGAAGCCCGGCAAGCGGAAGGCCAGCCGACCGTTCTCGGTTCTGATGCGCGAGTTTCTGCGATTGCTCGACGGGCACCGCGGCAAGGTGCTTGTGGCCGTCACCACGGTGCTGATCGCGACGGGGATCGGGCTGATCACGCCCATCGGCGCGAAGATCACGCTCGACTACGTCATCGCGCCCACGCCGGAGCATCTGCGCACGCTGGAAGAGTGGGGGTGGAGCGAGCGGCGAGTTGAGCTTGGCTGGTGGGTTGCGCTGGCGACGTTGCTGGTGGTGGGCGTCTCGGTGTTGGTGGCGACGATCGGGCGATACCAGCTCACACGATTGAACAAGCTCGTGCAGAGCGACGTGCGGGCGAAGGTCTTTGAGCATCTTTCCACGCTGCCGCTGCACAAGCTCAGCGCGTTGAAATCGGGCGGCGTGTCGAGCATCCTCCGCGACGACGCGGGGATCGTCGGCGAGATGCTCTTCTCCGTGCTGTACAACCCGCTGCGTGCGCTGGCGACGCTCGTCGGCGGGCTGGCGGCGATGGCGATTCTCGACTGGCGCATGCTGCTAGGCGGCTTGATTCTGCTGCCGGCGGTGTGGATCACGCACCGGACGTGGATCGCGCGGATCCGTCCGGTCTACAGCGCCGTGAAGGCCGCACGCACCAACACCGACGCGCAGGCGACCGAGGCCTTCGCGGGGATGCGGATCGTGCGCGCGTTTGATCGCCGGCGCGGCGAGGCCGTGCGCTTCGCGAAGAACAACCACTTCATGGCGCGTCAAGAGATGCTCGTCTGGTGGTGGTCGCGCATCATCGAGATGATCTGGATGCTCATCATCCCCGCCTGCACCGCCATCGCCCTGGCCTACGGCGGCTCACGCGTGATCGAAGGCAAGCTCACCGTCGGCGATATCGGCGCGTTCCTGACGTACCTCGGCATGATCCTCGGACCCATGGAACTTCTCGTCGGCACAGCCAGCCAGCTTCAGAATGGCCTGGCGGGTTGGGACCGCTGCCTCGACATTCTCGAAGAAAAGCCCGAACTGACCGCTGAGTCGCAGGCGGGCGTGTCCACCCCGGTGATCCTGCAGAAGCCGCTCGTCCGCGGCGAGGTCCGATTCACCGACGTGAGCTTCACCTACCCCGCGGGCAAAGAGCCCGTGCTCAGCGGGATCAACCTGCACATCCCCGCGGGTACGACCGTTGCCCTCGTCGGTGCCAGCGGCAGCGGAAAGACGACGCTCTGCAACCTCGTCGCTCGGTTCTTTGATCCGAGCGAAGGCCGCATCGAGCTCGACGGCGTTGACCTCCGCTCCATCGACGTGGGCAGCTATCGCCGACTGCTTGGCATCGTTGAGCAGGACGTCTTTCTCTTCGACGGCACCGTCGCGGACAACATCGCCTTCGCCGACCGCGACGCGCCGATGGCACGCATCATCGCCGCCGCGGAGGCCGCCAACGCGCACGAGTTCATCCAGAAGCTCGACAAGGGCTACGACACGATCATCGGCGAGCGCGGCGTGCGCCTCAGCGGCGGACAGAAACAGCGCGTGGCCATCGCCCGCGCGCTTCTGGCTGATCCGAAGCTGCTGATCCTCGACGAGGCCACCAGCAACCTCGACACGCAGAGCGAGCGGCTGATCCAGGCCTCACTCTCTGAACTCATGCGCGAGCGCACCAGCTTTGTCATCGCCCACCGCCTGAGCACCATCCGCGACGCGGGTTTGATCGTGGTGCTGCGCAGCGGGCGCATCGCCGAGATGGGCACGCACGAAGAACTGCTCGAACGCAAGGGCGATTACTTCGCGATGCTGCAGGTTCAGTTGCACACGGTGAAAGACTTCGCGGGCGAAGAGGGCGAAGCCACGGACACAAACCCAGCCTGAACCCTGCGTGACCGAGACGGCAATCTTACAGCACGGCGCACCGTACCCGGCTCTGCGTGGGTTCCTCAGCGCCCCGCGAAGAACCAAAAGAAAAACGCGTTGTAGTCGCCTTCGTTGACCACGCCGTTGGGTCCGGGGTTGCCCGCGTCATCGGCCACATCCGCGTAGAGCTGACCGTTGTAGTTCGGAAAGAAAAACGCGGAAAAGAAAAGGTTGTAGTCGCCCTCGTCGATGTGCCCGTTCCGCCCGGGCTCGCCGCGCCAATCCGCGATGTCGGCCACATCAAGCGGCGTGATCACACGCACAAACCGCGATGCGGGGACCGGCGAGCGCACGCCCGCCGGATCGACGGTGGAGAGCACGACGGCCGTGTTCTGATTGTGCGCGTAGTACTCCACACGGACCGCGTGATAGCCCGCTTGCAGTCGGATGCTCCCGGTACGTTCCTGCAAGTCGTGCCTTCCATCGTTGTTGATCACCAGAAGATCATTGATCAACAACCGGGAGGCACCGATGCTCGAGAGTGCGAAGGTCTTCAGCCCGGTCGATTCGATCAGCAAGTACCCGTCGAATATCGCGCCAACACCCTGCCCCGCGCCCACGCCCTGCGGGAAGACCAACGCGCCCGGAGCATAGTTGATGTCGGCGGAGACAAGCACAGCCTCGGCTGCAAGCTGCGACAGCGCTGGCATGAACCTGAGACTGTCGTCGCCCGAGCCGATCAAACCGTCGGCGCTGGGAATCTGCACGCTTGAAAGGTCGTACGCCGTCATCCGCAGACCGGGTATGGGGAATGAGAGCGGGCTTGACGCGAGCGTTTCGCCGGTAAACCCCAGCAGTGTTCTGGACGCTCGGAGAGGTGAAAGACGCCCCGTTCCGCTGCTGGCGTCGCGTCCCGGTTCGAAGATATCGATCGCCGTCGAGATCAACAGGGTCTGAACATCGTTCGCGGAGATCGCCGGCGAGATCGACCAGAGCAGCGCCGCCGCCGCCGCCGCTTGCGGTGTTGCAAAGCTCGTTCCTGTCGCGCTGACATATCGGTTCTGCGGCAGGGTTGTCAGGACGGACACCCCCGGAGCGGCAAGGTCGATCGGCAGGCCGAAGTTTGAGTCGCTATACCGCGCATCGCTGAGATCCAGGGCGCTGACGATCACCACGTCCGACCAGTCCGCCGCGGCTGAAAGCTCGGCCCCGCTGTTCCCCGCTGCGAAGAACATCAGCGAGCCGAGCGACTTCAGCACGCTGCCGCGGATCCCCACGCTTGGGCTGGTCACCCCCGAGAAAGAAAGACTCACCACCTGCGCGCCGTTTCGCGAGGCCCACTCGGCGCCGTTGAGCATGTCCGACAGCAACGCCGCGCCCGAGGGTTGATTCGTGCACCGCACGGCCAGCACGCGCACACCCGGAGCAAGACCCGCGATTCCCTGCCCGTTGTTGGCGCTCGCCGAGGCAAGCCCGGCGCAGCGTGTACCGTGCCCGATGAGCGAAACATCACTGAAGTTTCCGCCGGCGGGTGCGAAGGCCGACTTGCCGACGGTGTTGTGCCCGGGGAAAACAAGCACCGAGTTGAGGTCCGGGTGCCACGCGTCCACGCCCGTGTCGACGATGGCGAGAATGACATCGTCCGAACCTTGGGTGAAGTCCCAGAGCTTGTCGCTCTGCAACGCCGCGTGCTGCCATTGATTCGCGAACAACGGATCGTCAACGCCCGAGAGCGGATAGCACAGCCAGTCGGGCGTCACGAAGGTGAACAGCCCCGTGTCGCGCAGGCTCCGGCAATACGCCGCGTCATCGATGCCCGCCGGCACACGCACGACGAACTCACCGGTCGATTCGATCCGCTGCACAACACGGTCTGCAAACCCCGCCAGCGCCGCATCGAGGCGGAGCCGCGCTTGCTCAACATCCATCCCGATAGACGAAGCGATCTGCTCAACCGTCCGCGGCAGCAGAATGATCTGCCCGCTGAACTCGGTCTCACCCGGGCGGTTGATCAGATCGTCCGGGTGACGCACCCCCGCGCCGACCGGACCGGCACCGGGGACCACAAAGCTGGTCAGCGGCGCGACGTTAACCTTCAACGTGGCTTCGAGAGAATCCCCGCTTGAAAGCCTCTTGCCCCGTTTTTTTTCGGATGCGGTCGTCTGCGGCGAGTCACGCTGCGTGCGTTCGTTCGATGCAAAGCCCGAAAATGCCAGAGCCGAGCCTGCGCACGACCAGACCGTTCCCGCGCACAGCGCAAGCGTGCAGATACACAGAGGCTTCCGAGTCATCCGACCCATGCTGCTCCCAGGAAGGTGGAGAGAACCAACCGAGGGCACGAACTAGAACCACGACCAACCGGCACAGACCAAGTGTGACTCACGATGTCCGCTTCGCCAGATTCACGTCAAAGGATCGATCACGATGAGCAAAACGACCGAGAACGCAAACCTAACAGATACCGCTGAACCTGTCAAGTTCCTGCCAAAGACCGACCTCTCCACGAAATCACGCCAGAAGACCCACGTGCCGGTTCCTTCATCACCGCGGGTTTCTAGCATGCAAAGGCTGTACGAACTCAAATGGGTTCGGCCAACGCCCAGTTCGGACATGACTTTCTGCCGGTGAGACGACCTTGCCATGACGCCACCGACAAGCCAACCCGGACCGTGGCTCAGCACCCAGGCGGGCGTTCGCGTGGCTCAACTCCGCGTTGCGGTCAAGAAGCTCAGTTCACATTCGGCGCCATCGTCGACGGCGGTTCACCGTCTACGCGTCAGCGCCCGGCGTGCGCTGGCCATCACCGATCTTCTGGGCGACGCTACGGATAAGCGGTTGTCAAAGGCCGCACACGCCGTGAACGCGCTTCGCGCGGCCGCGGGTCGGGTACGCAACGCGCACGTGATGAACCAGTCGCTCGCGAAGCTGAAAGTCGGCGTGGCGCTCAAGCCCGCCGTTGAGCATCTCCGCGCGCGGTTGCGTGCGCACGAGCGCTCGGGCCTCCGCCGCCTTGACGGGCACATCCCCAGCGCACGCCGAGATGTCGAGCGCTTCGACCGTCGGGTCAGCAAGGCCCTGTCATCGCTGACCCTCAGCGAATCCCCGGCCGTCTGGCGCGAGGGCCTGACGTGCCTGGTGAAAGCCGCCCAGACACTGGCAGAAGTCAAAGCCCCTGCGAAACGCTCCGCACGATCGAAAACCCGCGGAGAGGACCAGAAACGAAACCCCAGCGAAGAACTCCTGCGCAGCGTGGAAGACCTTCACGAGCTGCGCGTGGCCCTCAAACGTGTGCGCTACGCCGCGGAACTGTGCGAGCCGGCCCTGCCCGCCGATGATCTCCGCCGCGTTCTTGCCGAACTGACCAGCGTGCAACAGGCACTCGGGCAGCTCAACGACGCGTGCGTGCTGCTGAAGCTCGCCCAGCGACGCCTTGAAAAAACGAAAAGCTCCAAAGCAAAGCTCCGCGCAAGCCTCAGGTCGTTCATCGCGCACGAACTCCGCCTCATCCGCTCCAGCGCCGCCTCCGCCCGCGTTGAATGGCGTACCAGCGCCCGTCCGGCGCTGGATCGGCTTCTCGATGCGATCTCCCACAGCGAACGCACGCTCTCGCTCAAAGCCGCCGCGACACCGGCTCCTCCGTCCCCCGTGCCCGTCGAGTTGTCCTCGCCCGAACACGCCGCCGTACACACAACCCACCAGCGCGACGCCGATCCCACACAACCGCAGCGCATCGCCGCGATCGACATCGGCACCAACTCGATCCGCCTCATTGTCGCCGAGGCTTCCCCCAACGGGCGCTACCGCGTTCTCGATGATGAAAAAGAAATCGTCCGCCTGGGCAAAGGTCTCGACTCCACCGGCAAGCTCGACGAAAACGCCATGGCCCACGGCTGCGCCACCATCGCCAACATGACCCGCATCGCCCGTGGCTACGGCGCACGCGTCATCCGCGCCGTCGCCACCAGCGCCGTCCGCGAAGCGACCAACGGCCGCGACTTCCAGAAACGCGCCCAGCAGCTCGCCGGGCTCCCCATCGACGTCATCTCCGCTCAGGAAGAAGCCGCCCTCTGCTTCCGCTCCGTCGCCGCCGCGTTCGACCTCTCCGCCATGACCGTCGCCACCATCGACATCGGCGGCGGCAGCACCGAGATCGTCACCGCCAGCGGCGGGCTCGTTGAACAGGTCGACCTGCTGCCCATCGGCGCGGTCAAACTCACCGAGCGCTTCGGCGGACCCGAGGCCGCCGCAGGCACACGCTTCGACGAGCTGCGAAAGTTCCTCGACAAGTTCATCGCAACCAAGCTCAAATCCGCACCCGTCCGCCCGCAGCTCATCATCGGTACCGGCGGCACCTTCACCTCGCTGGCCGCCATGGCCATCCAGCGTGCCGCCCGCAAGCGCGACGAGAAAGCCCCGCCCGCGCCCATCGGCGCTCTCCGCGGCTACGAAGTCAAACGCGATGAACTCGCCTCGATCATCCGCGAGCTCCGCAAGCTCTCCCTCGATCAACGCGCCCGCTACCCGGGCCTCGCCGCCGACCGTGCCGACATCATCGTCCCAGGTTTGACCATCCTGCTCGCCCTGTGCGAAGCGCTCAAGGTCAAGCGTCTCCGCGTCCACGACGGCGGCATCCGCGACGGCGTCCTGCTCGAAATCACCTCCACACTCTTCCCCTCTGCGCCCAGCTTGCACGATGCCAACCCCGCCGGGCGCGCCGGCGCACTCATCAACTCCGTCCGCCGCTTTGCCGAAAGCTGCCGCTACGACGCCGCCCACGCCGCCCACGCCGCGAAGCTCGCCCTCTCGATCTTCGACCAGCTCGCCGCCGCCATCCCCGCCGGCTCACTCCGCATCCGTTCCCTCACGCCCGCGAAAGCCGCCGAGATCTTCTCCAGCGATTCACGCCTCCTCCTGCACGCCTCGGCCCTTCTGCTCGACATCGGTTACGTCGTCAACTACGACAAGCACCACGTCCACTCCGCAAACCTCATCCTCCACGCCGATCTGCCGGGCCTCACCAGCGAGCAGACCCGCCTGATCGCCCTCATCGCCCGCTTCCACCGCGGCGCCGCCCCGCGCAAGCGTCATCCGCTCTTACGCGATCTCACCAAGCACCAGCGCGCCGTCGTCCGCGTTCTCTCGTCGATCGTCCGCGTCGCGGTAGGCCTTGATCGCTCGCACACCCAGAGCATCAACGCCGTTCGCCTGGTCCCCAGCGCCGATCAGCTCCGCGTATTGGTGGAGTGTCAGCCCGGCACCGACCCCGCGGTCGATCTCTGGGGCGCGCAGCGCAAGAGCGTCGTCTTCTCGTCGATCCTCAAACTCCCCGTCACCTTCGTTCAAGCCGCACACCAGGCCCCGCTTCACCCGCACCCGGCGCCCGCGAGCGCTTCGCCGCAGAGCACCGTCGTTCTCGCCACGCGCCCGCGCACACCGCGCGCCACGCCGCACGATCGCCCCCACACGCCCACCATCAAACTCAACGGCCAGCACCCACCCCGCTCCACCATCGAAGCCAAGCCATAACCCAACCGCTCAACCCCGCCCACCCGCGGAACCGTTCTCACTTCCCACGCAACACCGACTCGATCACCTCGACCGCCGCTTCGCCCCGCGCCGGGTCATCCCAAAACGCCGTGTGCGAGCATCCGCGCACCTCGTGCAGCGTCGCATGCTCACCCGCCGCGAGCGCAATCGCCCGACCATCCTCAATCGGGCACACCTCATCATCAACGCTGTGCACAATCACCAGCGCACACCGCAGCCGCTTGGCGTGTTCAGCACGATCAAACGAACCGCCCACCTTCATCCACGCACCGTTCAGCGCCCCGCGCACGCGCCCCATCACCCCCGCCAGCCACACCGCCGACAGCACGCTCCCACGCCACTTCACCACCCCGCGCAACCGCATCACCCTTTCCGCCGGCGTCTGAGGCAGCCCGTACGGCGCTTCCGCCACCACCATCCGCACGACCCCGCGCAGCCGCTCGTCCGCCGCCGCCGCGATCGAAACCCCTGCACCAAGCGAGAACCCCGCCAGCACAACGCTCTCCCCTTCACGCACAACCTGCTTCACCAGCGCAACCAGGTCATCCACCTCACGCACGCCCAGCGACGACCTCGCCGCCCGCCCGCTCGGCACATCACCATGCCCCGCAAGGTCCCACATGATCACCCGCGAGCCGATCCGCCGCAGCCACCACAGCCGATTCAGCGACGTGACCTTCGACTCGCCCCAGCCGTGCGAAAAGACCACCACAGGCCCATCCGCGCGCAGACCGGCAATCTCCCACACCTCGCACTCGCCACCGCGCCCGCCGCCCGATCCGCCGCTCAACGCAAACCGCCACGACTCAAACTCCGCCCGTCCCTGCGTCGCCTGCTTCGGATCCTCCGGCGCGTTCTTCGCCAGTGCCCACGTCGCCCCACGCCGCGGCGGATTCCGCAGCACCATCGCCGTATGCACCACGCCCAGCCCCCACGCCAGCGCCAGCCCCGTACCCAACGTGATGCCCAGCCCGATAAAGTCCAAAGCGCGCAACCTCCAAAGCAACACCCCCGCCCCGCCTTTGCTACCGTAGCCCCGTAGCAGAGCTCTCCCCGGTGGCACCGCTCCCCAGAGCCGTGCTTCTCATCGCTTTTCCCCATCAGCAGTTCTTCTCACCCGTCGAACCCCACACCACCACCTTCTCTCCCCAATCGCGTGCGAACACTCATCCTCCCCGATGCCGACTTCCTCTCGCGCGAGCGCTCCCTGCTCTCACGCCTGGAGATCGGCCTCGCCGACGAGGGCGTCCGCGTCATCCACGCCCTCCCCCGCAGCCTCGACCCCGTCGCCGCCGGCTCCTCAAACGACCAACACCAGGCCCTCTACTCCACCAGCGTCACCTACCCCGACGACGGCCTGCCCCTGACCCTCTCCCTCCGCGCCGCCGCCATGATCCGCGCGCTCGAACGCGTCAACGACGAAGAGGGTGGCAAGTCCGTCTTCGCCGCCACCTCCGCCCGCGCTATCGACGTCGTCCACTGTTTCGGCGAAGCCTCCATGCGCTTCGGCCTCGCCCTCGCCCGCGGCTGCGGTGCCTCCGCCATCATCGAACTCTGGTCCAAAAACCACGTCCAATCCGCCTCCAAGGCCATCCGCCGCAGCGGCCTCGGCGGCCGCGCCCTCGCCCTCGCACCCGACGAGAAACTCCTCGCCCACGCCCAACACATCCTCGGCCCGCGCCGCGTCGCCGCCGCTCCGTGGGGCGTCCGCTCGGGCGAAGGCCATCGCAAAGCCCGCCAGCCCGATCGCCCCGTCGCCGCCGTCCTCATCGCCAGCACCGACCCGCTCGCCTCCGCGAACGAAACCACCCGCGATCACGTCCGCCAGGCCCTGCAAGGCCTCCGCGCCTTCGTCGATGCACCGCCGATCGCGCCGGGCTTCGCCAACGAGTTGATCCTCTTCGTCGACGCCGCCGCCGCCCGAACCCTGCCGCTGATGCGCTGGGCACAAGAGCTCAACCTGGCCCCGAGCTTGACGGTCATCCCCGCCCTTGAGGCCCGCCGCGATTTGCTCGTGCAGGCCGACGTGCTGCTGATTCCGCAAGCCCTGGGCGAGCACCGCAGCTTCGTCCTCGACGCCATGGCCGCCGAGATGCCCGTCATCGCCCGCGCCGATCCGCTCGTCGACGCCATCGACGAAAGCACCGGCGTGCTGACCGTCAACTCCACCTCTGCCGACGCATCCCAAGCCTGGCTCACACACATCCTCGCGGTGGCGAAGCCCGACGAAACCCTCGCCAAGCGTCTGGCCATCGCCCACGAGTACGCCGCCCGCCGCTGCCGCAGTTACCTTCACCCGCAGAGCGTCGTGAAGGCCTACGCCCAGATCGCCGACGCCAACAACGAGCTCCGCGGCTTCGCCCCCACGCCGACCTCGCCCCCAACCAGCACCACAGGCGGTGCCTCATGAACCGCCCGCGCTTCGATCCATCCCGCATGGCCCCGCAAGCGCCCCTCCCCGCCGCCTCGCTCTTCGGTGCGCCTGCGCCCTCCACGCCGCCGCCTTCCGCACCATCAGCCGCGCCAGAAACGCCCGCCGCCGCCGCTCCCGCTCAAACTGCTTCCGCGTCAAACCCGCCGCCGATCACCGTCGCGCAGCTCTCCGCACTCATCGACGCCACCCTCCGCGATCACCTGCCCCAGTCTGTCCGCGTCGTGGGCGAGGTGAGCAACTTCACCCTCCGCACCCACTGGTACTTCTCGCTGAAAGAAGGCCAGGTCGGCGGCGCCGTGATCAACTGCGTGATGTTCGCCGGGCGCACGCGTTCCGTGGGCTTTCAACCCGCCGAGGGGCAGCAGGTCGTCGTCACCGGGCGCGTGGAGTACTACAAACCCCAGGGCAAGGTCAGCTTCTACGTCGAAAAGATCGAGCCCGTCGGCGCGGGCGTCCTTGAGCTCGCGCTGCGTCAGCTCATCGCCGAGCTCAAAGCCCAGGGCTATCTCGACCCCGACCGCAAGCGCCCGCTGCCGAGCTTCCCGCGCCGCGTCGCCATCATCACCTCGCGCTCCGGCGCCGCCCTTCAGGACGTCCTCAACACCATGAAGCGCCGCTGCCCCGCGGTGCAGCCCCTGCTCATCGACGTCCTCGTGCAGGGCAAACAGGCCGCCCCCGACGTCGCCCGCGCCATCACCTGGGCCGGCCAGAACCACCAACGCCTGAACATCGACGCCCTCCTCGTCACCCGCGGCGGCGGCTCCATCGAAGACCTCTGGGCCTTCAACGAACGCATCGTCGCCGAGGCCATCTCCCGCTCCCCAATCCCCGTCGTCGCCGCCATCGGGCACGAAACCGACACCACCGTCGCCGAGCTCGTCGCCGACGAACGCTGCGCCACACCGACCCAGGCCGCCATGCGCCTGACCCCCGACCGCGAAGAACTCGCCGAGCAACTCGCCCAGCTCTCGGCTCGCCTGAACGCCGCCGCCAAGCGCCGCACGCGCCAAGAGGCCGAGGCCCTCGCCTCCGACCGCCGCCATTTGCTGCCGATCCTGCGGGCGCGTCTGGACGCCGACGCGCGCAAACTCGCCGTCATCGTCACCCGCCTGGAACGCTGCAAACCCACCGCCATCCTGCACCAGCGCTCGATGGAACTCCAGGCCCTGCGTGGGCGCGCAGAACTGGCCCTTCGTTCAGCCCTGAACCAACTCGATCTCGACGTCGCCTCACGCAGTCTTTCAGAAATCTTCGCCCGCGCCCTTGCTGCCCGCCGCGACGACCTGACCACCGCCCGCCGCCAGCTTGAGCTCGTCGGGCCCAACTCCGTCCTCTCCCGCGGCTATTCCATGACCGTCGATCCGCACGGGCAGGTTGTCCGCCGCGTCAGCGACGTTCGACCCGGTCAGCAGATCACCACCCGCGTCGCCGACGGCTCATTCGCCTCGGTGGTGGGGGAGTCGGCCAACCTCCCGCCCGCAAAGCTCAAAGTCGCCGGCACCGTCGGGCCCGCCCCGGATTCTGCCTCGGTTCCATCCCCGATCGAGCCCGTCCGATCTTCTGAAACCTCGCCGCCCTCCACCCTTGTCCCCCGCCCGATCGCCCAGGCTAACCCATCGCGCAAGAAACCGTCGCGATCGGCATCGAACACCCCGCAACAATCCTTCACCCCGGGCCCGGACGACCTTGAGGGCCAGCTCGGACTCTTCTAGAACCTGTTCCCAGTCTCTTATCGAGCACGACCATGTCCAGCAAACCCGCAAGCACCACCAAACCCGCCCTCCCCGCCGACCTCTCCTACGAAGACGCCCGGCAGGAGCTCCAGCAGATCATCGAACGCATCGAGTCCGGGCAGATCGGCCTCGAGCAATCCATCGCCCAGTACGAACGCGGAGTTGCCCTCTACCAGCACTGCAAGGCCATTCAGGAGCAGGTCGAGCAGCGCTTCACCGACCTGACCCAGCAGATGCAGGCCGAGACGAAGAAGCCCGGCTGATCGCGTGCGTTCGCACTTCTTTTCCCGGGTTTCGATCCGCCGGGCATTTCGGGCCGATACCTTCTCCCCGTGCTGAGCCTTTCCACGATCCTGACCTTGGGCCTCGGGCTTTCCCCCGATGCGATGATCTTCGTCGCGCAGGTGATCATGCCCGCGCTCTTCCTCTTCGCCTTCGGCGCCTGCGTCGGCTCGCTGACGAACGTGCTGGTCTACCGCATGCCGCTGGGTTTGAGCGTGGTCACTCCGCCCAGCCGCTGCCCCGCGTGCGAGACGCAACTGACCTGGCGCGAGAACATCCCCATCTTCGGCTGGCTCTTTCTCCGCGGTCGGTGCCGATTCTGCAAGTCCAAAATCAGCCCCGAGTATCCGCTCGTTGAGCTCTTCGTCGCCCTCGTTTTCGTCGCGGCGTTCATCGTGCTCTACGCCATTCCTGATAAGGCCGTGTGGCTCGACATGCCCGTGGGCACGATCAAACCCACCTGGGCCCGCGGCTACGGTGCCGCCGCCCTCACCTGGCCCCTCTTCACCATCCTGCTCTGCCTCTTGAGCTGCTTGATCGCCATGACGATCGTCGACGCGAAGACCTTCACCATCCCGATGGGCATGTCGCTCACGCCCGCGTACTTCGGCCTCTTCGCCCACACCGCTATCGCGGCCTACTTCGAGTTCGTCGCCCGCCCCGGCGCAAACGCCCTGACCAACGTCGCGGAAGGGTGGGTCTGGGCAATCCCCACACCGACAAGCTGGTGGTGGCTCGGCGCGTCCCTCGGCGGCGGCGTGGGGGTGCTCATCAGCCTGCTCATGCTGAGGCTTGGCCTCCTGAGCCGAAGCTTCGACGACTTCGAAGCCTGGGACGACGAACGCCGGAAGAACGCGGAGCTGACCCAGGACTCTGCAAACGCCGGCGGTGCGGCAACGCCAGACGATTCGACGCGAGAATCCAACCAGCCGAACGCGGCTTTGTCGGTTGCGGTGGATAACTCAACCGCACAGCCCAGCCCAACGCCGGAAGCTGGTTCAGCGACCCCGTCGATTTTGCGCGATCTGGCCGTGGTTCTCATCGTGACCCTGGCGGCGACGACCCTCGGCGTGTTCATCGCCCAGGGCTTCAACCAGCCCCGTTGGCTGGGTGGGGCGGCCGGGCTCGGCGCGGGGATTTTTCTGGCCGCGGCCCTCTTGCGGGCGCTGGATTTCAAGCGTTCACAGACACCCGGCTCGGCCTCGTCAAACCAAGCCGAGGAATGGACCGAGTACCCCCACGCCCGGCGTGAGATGGTCAAGGAACTGGCCTTCCTCGGGCCCATCGCGATTCTGGGTTGGCTGGGCGGGTTCATCGCGACCCGCATCGGAAACGGAGCCTCGGAGGCGGCAAATCTGGACGCGGTGCCACTGACGGTGCAGGTGCTTGCCGGGTGCGTGCTGGGGTATCTCGTCGGCGGCGGGGTGGTGTGGCTGGTGCGGATCTTCGGGTCGCTGCTCTTCGGGCGCGAGGCGATGGGGATGGGGGATGTGCACCTGATGGCGGGTGTGGGGGTCTGCGTGGGGTGGATCAACACCACGGTCGCGTTCTTTGTCGCGGCGTTTGTGGGGCTGGTCTGGACGCTGTGGAGCGTGGTTCGTCGCGGCGGGGCGGCGAGTGCGATGCCCTATGGACCGTTCCTGGCGGTGGCGACGGTGCTGGTGCTTTTGGGCGGGCGCGTGATTGAGCGCGTGCTTTCTCAACTGCTC
>Ga0068877_10000977_pt1 | contig 24348 bp, 9 predicted proteins | sample NOAtaG_FD_66437 | JGI IMG/M metagenome (GOLD analysis project Ga0068877, IMG submission 66437) | Freshwater lake microbial communities from Lake Erie, under a cyanobacterial bloom - NOAA_Erie_Diel6S_1000h metaG | ecosystem: Environmental > Aquatic > Freshwater > Lake | place: USA: Ohio, Lake... | reverse complement strand
CCGGGCGGTGAGCCGCTCGAGGATGGACTCCGCCTGGGAGGCCAGGCGCGCCGCCTCGGCGGGAGCGACCGCGACCAGACGCTCGGCCTCAAGCCGCAGGGCCCTGGCGAGATCCGCGCCTGCTTCGACCGACCTGGGCTCGGCAGCCACCATGGCCGAGAGCTGCTCCACCGTCGGGCGAAGCATGGTGCCCGCCGCGTCGGTCTTGCCGTCGGCGATGAGCCACTCGGCCCGGGACAGGGCCACGGTCAGGGCGAAGCTTCGCCAATACTGGTTGGCGGGATCCGAGGCCACCAGCGAATCGAGCTGGGACTGGGCGAGCTCGAGACCCTCGGAGGCCTCCGAGGCACGCCCCAACAACCCGAGCGCCAGGGCGACCATCGCCCGGTACCGTGCCGACCGGAAGCGAAGGGCCGGATCCTTGGCATCGAGGGCCCGAAGCGCCTCGACCCGCGCCAGGCAGCCCTGCCGTCTCTCGAGGGCGCTGGCATAGAGACCATCGGCCTCGTCCACCCTCGAGAGCCAGATGCCGGACTCGTCGAGTTCGGACGCCAGGTCCCGGTCCTCGGGCCTGGCGGCGGCCGCGGTCGCCAGTTGCTCCTGCTTGGCCAGGAACCCTGAACGGGCGGCCGCCAGGTTGCCCCGGTCGAACTCCAGCACCGCCAGGTTGTGGACACCATACAGGCGCTCCGAGGTGGCCCGTTCGGTCGGGCCCTCGAGATCCGCCAGCGCCACCGCCGAATCGCGGTAGCGGCTGAGCCAGGCGTGGGCGAGGCGGAGATCTCCCTGCTCGCGGGCCACCACGCCCAGCCAGTATTCGGTCTGGGCCCGCTCGAAGAGGAAGTCGGCGTTGCGGGGCTGCCGTTGGACCAGGTTGGTGGCCCGACGGTGGGCCGATTCGAAGGAGGCAAGCGCGTCCGAATGGCGGCTCTGGTCGAGCCGGATCTCGCCGATCTGGGTGAGGGTGCGGCAGTGCCGGGACAGGACCGTGTCCGTGAGGTCCCCCGGGTCGAGCGCGGCGAAGTGGGCCATGGCCTTGTCGCCCACGGCATCCAGCAGGTCCAGCCGGCCGATCCGGCCGAGTCCCGCCCTGAAATCCCCGAGCATGAACCCGAGCAGGTCCTCGGCCTGCGCCTGCCGGCGCCGGGCATCGTCGAGGGCACGCTTCTCGGCGCGGTTGGCCGCAACGGCGGCGTCGCGGTCGAAGACGGCCCGTCGCTCGGCCCGGACCGCCCGCACCGCCTGCCAGGTGGCGGTCACGACGCCCATGGCCAGCGAGAGAACCACCGCCGCGGCACTCGCGCACGCGAACCGGTGGCGCATGACGAAGCGCCGTGCGCGGTAGCCGAGGTCGGGCGGCCGGGCCACGACGGGCTCACGACGCAGGTGGCGGCGCAGGTCGTCGGCCAGTTCGGTGGCCGTCCCGTAGCGGCGTTCCCGGTCCTTCTCCAGGCACCGCATCACGATGCAGTCGAGGTCGCCCCGGAGAATGGTCTGGAGATGCGGTGCGGCCGAGCGGCGCAACCGGGCCACCCGGGTCCGATCCCCCTCGTCGAGGGACGACACGCGCGTCGAGGGTCGGGGTGGATCCACCTCGCGGATGATGCGGCGCACCTCGTCGATGCCGGCCTTCAGGAGGGTCTGGTTCTCGTAGGGCGGGCGGCCGGTCAGCAGTTCGTACAGGACGACGCCAAGCGAATAGACGTCGCTGCGGGTGTCGATGTCGAAGCCGCGCCACTCGGCCTGCTCCGGACTCATGTAGGCGGGCGTGCCGAGGAACTGCTCGAGGCTGGTGACCAGGGTCCGGTCGGTCAGGCGTCCCTGGGTGGCCTTGGCGATGCCGAAGTCGATCACCTTCGGGGTCGGCACCCCATCGCGCATGGCCACGAGGATGTTGGACGGCTTCAGGTCGCGGTGGATCACCCCCTTCTGGTGGGCGTGCTGCATCGCCAGACAGACCTGCGAGAACAGTTCCAGGCGCGCCGAAGTGGGCAGACTGTGCGTGTCGCAGAAGGTGGTGATGGGTTGCCCGTCCACGAACTCCATCACGAAGAACGGGCTGCCGCTCTCGGTGGTGCCGGCATCGAACACCTTGGCGATGCATGGATGGTCCATCATCGCCAGCGCCTGGCGCTCGGCCTCGAAGCGCGCCACCACCTGCTCGGTGTCGAGGCCCTGCCGGATCACCTTCAGCGCCACGAGCCGGCGGATCGGTTCGTCCTGGCCGGCCAGGTAGACGACACCACATCCCCCGGAGCCGATCCTCCGGACCAGCCGGTAACGCCCGATCATCTCACCGGCGGAACGCTCGGGGGGAGGCTCGGGCCTGGAGCGCCGGAACGCCGGCGTCCCGAGGAAGCTCCCGGGGGCCTCCAGACCGCGGAGAAGCGCCTCGACGCGGGCCCGCTGCTCCGGATCGCCCGCGCAGGCCTTGTCGAGATGGGCGGGCCGCTCGGAGGCCGGCAGCTCGGCGGCCTCCGCAAAGATCTCGTCGTCCCGTTTCATCGATCCGAAGGGTCGTCTCCGCCGGCATTCGCCCGGACGGCGGAGGGTCAGCCGTTCCTGAGGCGCTGCACCTCGTTGAAGAGCCACGCCCGCGAGTAGGCCCAGTCGCGCTTGGCCGTCCGATGCGAGATGCCGATGGTGTCGGCGGCCTCCTCGAGCGTCAGGCCGACGAAGTACTTGAGCTTGACCAGCTCGGCCTTGCGCGGGTCGTGCACCGCGAGCCCATCGAGGGCTTCGGTCATCAGGATCAACTCGTCGTCATCGGCCTCCTGGACGGGCATCTCGAAACCCGTGGCATCGGCGCTCACCCGCTCCAGCCGCCCCCCGTGCCGGACGGCGCGCTTCCGGCGGGCGTTGTCCACGAGGATGCGGCGCATGCTCTCGGCGGCGGCGGCGAAGAAATGGGAACGATTGCGCCACTGGGGCTGCTGGTCGCCACCGAGACGGAGCCAGGCCTCGTGGACCAGGGCGGTCGGCACGAGCGTCTGCCCGGGGTTTTCCCGGGACATCTTGGCGGCGGCGAGGCGCCTCAGTTCGTCGTAGACCACCTCCAGCAGCCGTTGGGCGGCCTCCGGATTCTGGGGACCGACCTGCTCGAGGATGGAGGTGATGTCCGTGTCGTTCATACCGCGCGATTCATGACCCGTGGGGCCGACCAACGGGTAGCCGGGCAGGCCCGCGGAGCCAAGGCCTCATTGGCAGAGCGATTCCGAGCCCCGACCTCGGTGACGGATGCCTCCGGGGGATCCAACGGGAACCCGTTGGGGCCAGGCCCGCCAGGAACCGGCTCCTCCGGGGCACCGGACGGTCGCACCCCGGCAGGTCCGTCGCCTGATGCGGCCCATCCCTCGGCCGGGAGGACGGCATCGGCACCGGACGCGGGGACCGGCTGCCCGACCGCCTCGCGCTCCGCGTCGCCTTCCCGAAGGATGAGCTGGGCGGCCAGGATCGCCGCGCCCACCGTGGCCACGTTGGCCCAGGCCCCGCCAAGGGTGCCGAACGCCGAGCCCACCCGCTGGGCCAGCATCACCCAGGCCCAGACTCCGACATGGATGGTGCCGTCGGCCGGTGGGCCAGGTTCCGGGGTGGGCGCGGAGGCCCGGGTCCGGCCGGCACCGGATGGGGCGCGGACGCCGCCCCCGCACTCGAGGCGTCCCCGCGCATCGACCCACAGGAGCCCGGCCAGATTCTTCCAGGGGTGACCCACGAGGTGGTATTCCACGACCATCCTCCCCGAACGGTCGGTCCGGAGGTCCAGGGCCTCGATCCTCGCGGCGGAGTCACTGTCCAACGCGATCGGATCCTCGGGCACGAGATGGACACTCCGACAGGCATCCGACAGGTCGAGGTCCGCCAGCAGGCACCGTTTCCCCAGGAAGAGGGAGGGCCCTGGACGGGTCGTCACCGGCAATCTGCAGGGGGCGTCCCGGGTCGAATCACCCGCCTCTGCGAACCCCTCCAAGCGGAGCAACCCCCCGGCGGCGGCCGTTTCGAGATGCTGGCGCAGCATCCCGTTGAGTGCGGCGACCCAACCGCCACCCATCGGGCCGCCGGGAACCTCGAGCCCGAAGACCGCCCTCGACCCGGACAGATCGACCACGACCCCGCCATCGGATCCGGAGTCTCCCCCGGTCCCGGGGAACCGGGTCGGCGCGGTGATGTGCCAACGGGTCCCCGGCGGGATGCGGAGCGGGTGCCCAAGGATCGTGAAGACACCCTTCAATGGCAGGGTGACGCGGGCATGGACGAACCCTTCCCTCGGGATCCCCGCCGGAGCCCGGAACCATGGCGATCCCAGCGAGCCGACGAAGTCCAGGCCACCCAGGCGGAGCCGGATTGCGCGACCGGCGGAAACGGAAGAATCCATGGGTTGGTTCCTCAGGCGGGTTGCTGGCGGCACATTCCGTCGGCCAGCGCACGGATCCCGCTCTTCAGGCCGGGCGGCAGCCCGATCGGGGCCTTGTCCAGCGCCTGGAGGGGATCGAGCACGAACAGGCGGGCGTTGGCCGGCGAGGCGGAGATCCACTTCAAGAGCGCCGCCTCATAGGGCGCCAGGCGACCCAGCATCACCTCGATCCGGTCCATCTCGGACACCACCCCACGGGACGCCCTGCGGACAGGCCCCGGGGCGGAGGGATGAAAACACACGCGGACCATCGAGTGCCCATGCGTCGAGCCGGGAGGGTCGATGGGGACGGTGACGGGTGCCGGAGGAGCGGTGCGTTGGGACGGGTTCATGGCCTGTGGGGACCCCGGACGGCAGGCCTTCGACGAGGCACCCCGGGGCTCCAGTCATCCCAGCGGTTTTCCCGCTCAAAAGGGGCCATGCTCTTTGAGTCCGCCCGGCGGAGGCGGGTTCCGGGGCACGAAACCCGGCCAGCACGGCGGTGGGTCTTGCGGCCGGTGGGCGCGACCCGGGCACCCGGTCGACGCCGCGGGACGTGGAAGGCGCCCGGCGCCTTACTGGGTGAGGCGCGGCTCGTTGTCGGCGTTCCAGCGGGCCCGCATGGCCGGGTCACGGGCGACGGCACGGTCCTGGCGGATGAACTCCGCATGGCCGTCGCAGAACATGAAGTTCGCGCCGCCCCCCTGGCTGGACTTGATCTTGCCGCTGCCGGGTTTCGGCGCACCGGATCCCCCGTGGCGGCTGCTGGGCCATTCCGACTGCTCGGGCCCCTTGGGGTCGCCGTCGGCGGGGTCGATGGCGGTGTCCCAGACCGCGTCCGAGCGGCTGTCGGCCAGGCAAATCATGTCGGAGGGCGACTTCACGAAGGACTCGACCGGCTCGATGTGCCAGGGCTCGGAGCCCCCACCGATGTCGCCTCCAAGGCCCTGATAGGGCTTGGTGAACTCCGTGACGCCGCCCCAGTCGTTGTAGCCGTAGGTGAAACCGGTGCTCGGGGTCAGGACCAGTGGCTGACCGGTCTTGGCATCGTTGGTCCAGTAATACTTGGGACTCTCGGTCGGGCAGTTCCACACCATCATGTTCGAGGCGCAGTAGGGCAGCAGCCTCGGCGGGTAGATGATCCGACCGGACGTGACCAGATAATGGCCGGGATATCGATGATGGTCCTGCACGTATTGAACCAGCGCCAGGCCGATCTGGCGCAGGTTGTTCATGCACCGGGTCTGGTTGGCCCTCGACTTGGCCTTGGCCAAGGCCGGCAGCAGCATGCCGGCAAGGATCGCGATGATGGCGATGACCACCAGCAACTCGATCAGGGTGAAGGCGGCACGCGAGCGTCGGAGAAGATTCATGGCGAATCAGTCAGGGGTTCTTCCCGATCAAACCCGACCGCGTCCCAGAGTCAACCCCCCTCATCGAGTCGGCGGGCGTGGCAAAAGCCATCAGGAACCCCCGGATCCCATCCGGTCCCGCCATTGGTGTCTGGCCGGGGACCGTGGATTGGGGCAGTCTCAAGGCATGATCTCCCTGAGGTTGCCGGGCCGCCGGATGGCCCCCTGGATCGGCATGGTGATGGCCGGAGCGGTCGTTTCGACAGCCTGGGCGCAGTCCACCGAATACCGCCTGGGGCCGGACTCGCAGTTCAACCCGTCGGTGCCCCACGGCACGGTGACAAGGCACGTCTTCACGGCAACGGCCGGGAGCCTTTTCCCGGGCACCCGGCGCGACTACTGGGTCTATGTGCCGAAACAGCATTCGCCCGACAAGCCGGCATGCCTGATGGTCTTCCAGGACGGCGGCGGCTACGTGTCCACCAACGGTCCGTGGCGGGCCCCGATCGTGTTCGACAACCTCATCGCCCGCGGCGAGATGCCGACGACCATCGGGGTCTTCGTGAACCCCGGGGTGGTGCCGTCCGCGCAGGGAACCAACGCCCTGCCCCGCTACAATCGCAGCTACGAATATGACGGGCTGGGAGACCGCTACGCGCGCTTCCTCGCCGAGGAGCTCCTGCCGGAGGTCCGCAAGACCGTCGCCTTCACCGACGACCCCGACGGGCGGGCGATCGCCGGGGCCTCGAGCGGGGCCATCGCCGCCTTCACCGCGGCCTGGGAACGTCCCGACCTCTTCCACCGGGTCTTCAGCACCATCGGCACCTACGTCGGGCTGCGGGGCGGCAACGCCTACCCGATCCTGATCCGCAAGACGGAGCCCAAGCCCTTGCGGGTGTTCCTGCAGGACGGCTCCAACGACCAGAACATCTACGGGGGCAACTGGTGGATCGCCAACCTCGACATGCACAGCGCCCTCGAGTTCTCGGGCTATGAGCTTGAGAAGGCCTGGGGCACCGGCGGGCATGACAGCCACCAGGCCGGAAGCATCTTCCCGGATGCGCTGCGTTGGCTCTGGAAGGAATACCCGAAGCCCGTGGCGGCGGGCCAAGGCTCGCGACAACCCCTCGTGCGCGAGGTGCTCGCCGCCGGCCAGGCGTGGACACCGGTGCCGGTGTCTGCGGCGGGGCCGGTGCGCCAGTTGTGGGCCGACGCCGACGGCTCGGTCTTCGCGGAGACCGGGCGGGCATTCATCCGCCTGGGGGACTCGCGGGCCATCCCGAGGTCGAGCGAGGAGGGGCGCCGCCTCAGACGCGTCGTCTCGGGCGAGGCGACCGCGTGGACCACCCGCGCCGACAGGCACGCCTACCGGCTGGAACCGACTGGCCACGGATTGTCGCACCGGCAGCCCACCGGAGGCACCCGGCGCATTCCGCTCACCGGGTTCGAGATGCCGTCGGCCCTGTGCCTTTCCCCGGATCAGACCCTCCTGTACGTGGCCGATCGCCGGCGCCAGCTCATCAGCGCCTTCCAGGTTGGCAGCGACGGCACGCCGACCTTGGAACAACCCTACTTCCACCTCCACCTGCCCGACGATGCCACAGGCTCCGGCGTGGGTGGCCTGTGCGTCGACACGGCGGGCCGCCTCTATGCGGCCACGCCGATGGGCGTGCAGGTCTTCGACCAGGCCGGTCGCGTCAACGGGATCATCCAACCGCCCCGGCGCATCGCCACGGTCGGAGGGTTGACCTTCGGCGGAACCACTCGGAACGAGCTGTACCTGCTGGCCGACGGTCACCTCTGGCGTCGGACGCTCCAGACCCGGGGGGTCTTCCCCGGGGCGGCACCCGTCCTGCCGGCCCCACCCCGACTCTGATCCACCAAAGACCTGCGGCCCCGCGGCCTCCCCCGGGCGCGAAATGCTTCGCGGTGCGGTGGCAGGCTCTGCTAGGCTCCGTCCCTGCGAATGAGCACGAAGCTGTTTTCTGAACTTGGTTTGTCGGACGAGATCCTCCAGGCCGTCCAGCGCCTGGGATTCGAACAGGCCTCCCCGATCCAGGCCGAGGCCATCCCGGTGTTGATGACCGGTCGGGACATCGTGGGGCAATCCCAGACGGGTTCCGGCAAGACCGCCGCCTTCGCGATCCCGGCCATCGAACGGATGGACCCCCAGGCCTCCGGCCCCCAGGTGCTCATCCTGTGCCCCACGCGCGAACTGGCCATCCAGGTCAGCGAGGAGGTGCACAAGCTCGCCTTCTTCAAGCGCGGGGTGAAACCGCTGCCGATCTACGGCGGGCAGAGCTATGAACGGCAGTTCGCCGGTCTGCGCGCGGGGGCCAACGTCATCATCGGCACGCCCGGGCGCATCATCGACCACATCGACCGCAAGACCCTCCAGCTGGGCGGCATCCGGACCGTCATCCTCGACGAGGCCGACGAGATGCTGAACATGGGGTTCCGCGACGACATCGAGAAGATCCTCTCGTCGACGCCGACGGAGCGGCAGACGGTGATGTTCTCGGCGACCGTGCCCCGGCCCATCGAGGAGCTCATCGCCCGGTACACGCGCCAGCCGGTGCGGGTCCGCATCGAGGCCAAGGCACTCACGGTGCCCACCATCGAGCAGGTGTACTTCGAGGTGGACCGGCGCTGGAAGTTCGAGGCCCTGACGCGGCTGATCGACCTCCACGACGTGACCCTCGGCATCATCTTCGCCAACACGCAGCGGGTGGTGGACGAACTGACCGAGGCGCTGGTCGGGGCAGGCTACACGGCCGACTGCATCCACGGCGGCATGCCGCAGGCCTCGCGGGACCGGGTGATGGGCAAGTTCCGGTCGGGCGCCCTGCGCTTCCTCGTGGCCACCGACGTCGCCGCGCGCGGCATCGACGTGGACGACATCCAGGTGGTGTTCAACTTCGACCTGCCCTACGACGCCGAGGACTACGTGCACCGCATCGGGCGCACCGGCCGGGCCGGCCGCAGCGGCCTGGGCATCTCCTTCGCCAGCGGCCGCGAGGTGTTCCTCATCCGCGACATCGAACGCTTCACCCGCCAGCGGATGCGACGGGGCGAGATCCCCAGCCTCGGCGAGATCGAGGACGCGCGGCGCGACCAGTTCCTCCGGAGCCTGCGCGAGACGCTCCAGGCCGGCGACTTCCGCCACTACGACCACGTGATCGAGGCCCTGCTCGAGGAGGGCTTCGACTCGCTGGATGTGGCCAGCGCAGCCATCCATCGCCTGATCGGCAAGCCGGGCGAGGAGGCCTCCAAGACGCCGAAGCCGGCGGGACCCAGCAAGCCGGCCAAGCCGACCAAACCCTCACCCCCACCGGCGACCGCCGGCGCGATCCCTGCCGGAGCCCCGGCTCCCGCCGCGGCGCTTCCGCCGGTGACCGCCCCACAGGCCCGGCCGCCTAAAACGACACCGATACCGAGACCGGACTCGACCTCGTCCTCCGCCCCCGGGGCCGCCCCGGAACCGGGACGCACGGCCCGCCCCGCGGCGAAGCCGCCCGGACCGTCCGTCCACCGGCCCGGAACCCCGGAGCCCGCAAGGTCGCCCGGCCTGGAACCCCGCCGTTTCGAGCCGAAGCCGGTGACCCCGGTCCGGACCGAGCGGGTCCGGCATGACCTCCCTCGGCCCGTCCAGACGCAGCCGGCGACGGCCGTCCCGTTCGTGCCGCCGGCGGTGCCCAAGACCGACGCCGTGATTCCGTCGATCCCCACGCCGTCGGCACAGGCCACCCCGGTGGCCCCAATGCCGTCGCCGGTCGGGGCATCCGGCCCGACGACATCGACCGGGACACCCCCGCCGCCAGGATCCCCGAAGGCCTCGACGCGTGCCGTGACCGGAGAGACGCCTCGCACACCGACGCCCCCGGCGCCGACACCCCGACCCAATGAGGCGTTGGCCGTGGATTCGAAGTCCCCGCCACCTCCGGCCGGCACCGTGGGCACCACGCGCCTGTGGATCAGCGCCGGCGAGGAGCATGGGGCCACGGCCGAGTCGCTCCGGACCTTCATCCTCGGGACGACCGGGGAACCGGAGGCGTCGCTCGGGGCGATCGACCTCCGTGCCCGGCACGCCTTCGTGGATGTTCCCGGCGACCGGGCCGCCTCGTTCGTCTCCCGGCTCAAGCGTTCCGAATTCGCCGGCAAGCGGCTCAAGGCCAAGGTGGCCTGACGCACCGAGGCTCCGACATCCGGAGGAGGCGCAGGTCTCGCCGGGCTCGAGGCTTGGGCCGGGCGCATGCCTGCCCTAGCCTCGGCCCGCATGAACGTCACGCTCCGGGGCAAGAGCCGGCCCCACCGCACCGTCGGATTCGACCCCATCGCCAACGCGGTGGTGCTCATCGAGCAGCGGCTCCTGCCCCACGAGTTCCGGATCGTCCGGACCCGCAACTACCGCCAGACGGCCGAGGCCATCACCGACATGGTCGTCCGGGGAGCCGGCGCGATCGGCGCGACGGCCGCCTACGGATTGGCCCAGGGAGCCCGGGCGTTCCGGGGCAGGCGCCTCGACCGCTTCGAGGCCCACCTCGAGGCGGTGTACCAGACCCTGAAGCACGCGCGCCCCACGGCGGTGGATCCGGTCAACGCGATGGACGCCGTGCGCGCCTCGATGTCCCTGGGCGGGACCGTCCCGGAGCGCCAGGACCTGGCCTTCGCGGCGGCCTCGCGCTTCGCCGAGGAGGACGTCGCCCATTGCCGGGCCATCGGAGAGCACGGCGCCCCGCTGATCCGGGAGGGCATGCGGGTGCTGACGCACTGCAACGCGGGTTGGCTGGCCTTCGTGGACATCGGCACCGCCACGGCCCCGATCTACGCCGCCCAGGCGGCCGGGCGGAAGTTCCACGTGTACTGCGACGAGACCCGGCCCCGCTGCCAGGGAGCCTCGCTGACCGCCTGGGAACTGGCCCAGCAGGGCGTGTCGCACCAGGTCATCGCCGACTCGGCCGCCGGATTCCTCATGAGCCGGGGCGAGATCGACCTGGTGATCGTGGGGAGCGACCGGGTGCTGGGCCGGACCGGCGAGGTCGCCAACAAGATCGGCACCTACACCAAGGCGGTGCTCGCGCACCGGCACGGCATCCCCTTCTACGTGGCGATCCCGCTCTCGACCATCGACTGGGAGCTGAAGTCCGGCCGGGAGATCCCGATCGAGGACCGCTCCGGTGACGAGGTGCTCGGCGCCTGGGGCACCCTGCCCGGACGGGGCGGCAAGCCCGGGCGACGCGCCTACGTGCGCATCGCCAACCCTGGCAGCACCGCCCGCAACCCAGGTTTCGACGTCACGCCGCCGGAACTGATCACCGGCATCATCACGCCCCACGGGATCCTCAAGCCCAAGGCGCTGGGCCGGCTGCGTGGCCGGCATTGAACCGGTCCACGCAACCCACCCGGCAGAGCCGGGGCCCCGGCGCTACGGCTGGACGAAGCGGAAGAACTGCGCCTGGTTGGTGGAGGACCCGACCGGCAGGGAAACCGACTGCACGCTGCCGGGTCCATTGCCGGTGAGCGGGTTCGGAACCTGTGGCACCGGGGTCCAGCCCCCAGCCGGCGAGGCGGCCTGCTGGAGGACGTACCGGGCACCCGACGCACCGGTGAAACGGAGTTCAAACCCGCCGCCGGCCACCGGCTCCAGCGTCAGACGGACAGCGACCGATGCCGGCTGGAGAACCACGATGCGGAACTCCTGGGACACCGACACGACGCCGTCGCTGACGGAGACCTCGACCCGGTTGGTGCTCGGGCCCTGGGCCTCCGTCGGGGACCAGGACAGCACCCCGTTGGTCGAAACCACCAGACCCTCCGGCCCGCCGACCAGGCGGAAGACCAGCGTCTGCGCCGGCAGGTCGGCGTCGGTGGCCCGCAACTGGAACCTCATCGACAAGCCTTCGCTCACCCGCCGCGTTCCCGGATCGGTCCACACCGGCGGCTGGTTGCGCTCGGCCACGATCACGTCGAACTCCTGGGAGATGCCGGAGACGCCATCGCTCACCGAGACCCGGACCCGGTTCGTGCTGGGTCCCTGCGCCTCGGTGGGCGTCCATGACAGCACGCCATTGGTGGTGACGACCATGCCGGCGGGCCCGATGGCCAGGCGGTAGGTCAGCCGCTGGGCAGGCAGATCGGTGTCGGTGGCGCGCAGCGGGAAGGTGAGCAGCAACCCCTCGGTCACACGGCGCGTGGACACCTGGCCCACCCAGGTCGGAAGCCGATTGGACTCCAACACCACCACATCGAACTCCCGCGGCACGGTGATCAATCCGTCGCTGACGCTGACCCGGACGCGGTTGGTGCTCGGCCCCTGCGCCTCGGTGGGCTGCCAGGACACCAGGCCGTTGGTGGACACGGTCATGCCCTCCGGGCCGGCGACCAGGCGGAAGATGAGCGGCTGCGCCGGCAGATCGCCATCGACGGCCCGCAGGGTGACATTCAGCAGCAATCCCTCGGTCACCCTCCGGGTTCCCGGGTCGGTCCACACCGGGGCCTGGTTGCGCTCAAGGACGATGATCTCAAACTGGTTGGTGGATGCCGCCTGCCCATCGCTGGCGAAGACGCTGACCAGGTTCGTGCTCGGCCCCTGCTCCTCGGTGGGGAGCCAGGCCACGAGCCCATTGGTGGTCACGGTGAGACCGGCCGGTCCCTCGACCAGGCCGAACGTGACGGTCTGGCCGAAGGGATCCGGGTCGACGGCCTTCAGGGCGAAGCCCAGGCGCAATCCCTCGCTGACCCGGCGCGTCCCCACGGGAGTCCAGACCGGCGGACGATTCAGGCTCGCACGGACCCGGAAACCCACCGGTCCACCGGCCGGGATCCGGACCCGGACATACCAGTCGCGTTCCAGCGACGGGAGATCGCGCCCGGCCTGAACAGTCACCCGCTCGGGCTCGAGGCCGGGCTTCGGATCGCCGAAGGAGAACGGGGACAACGGGGGCGGCTCGTCCGGACTGACCTCCATGTCGGCCTCGCCGGTCAGGCCCTCGAGGTCGAAGGTGATCCCGGGCACATTGCCCGGGTTCCGGAAGATGAACTCGAGATCCCTGGGACCGTTGGTCGCCGGGGAGTCGAACCACAGGCCGTCATTGAGGGTCTGGAAGACGGCGTCGCCGAAGCGATAGTCGGCCAGGACGGTGTACGGGGTCGTCTTGGACCCCACGCTGGCCACGCCGAAGTACCAGCGGCCACCGGCCAGGGGCACCGGTTGGGAATCCGGTGTCAGCAGGAGGTCCTCGTCGCCGGATCCGGCCCGGTCGCTCTGGTACTGGAAGGTCTGGAGCGTGGGGACGGGCAACCGGTTGCGGGAACTCAAGACCAGGTCGTTGGTCGCCCCGCGGGTCTTCACCCGCAGCGCCACCGCATTGGTCGGCACGGTGACGTAGTAGAAGTCGTCGTCGATCCCGGTGTGCTCGGCCAGGACGCGCTGTCCGGGGATCAGTTCACGGATCCGACCGCGCTGCTCCGTGGCGTTGATGGTGTAGGCCACGCCGGGAATGCCCGAGACGTTGGTGACGGCCAGGTACCAAAGCCCGGGTGAAAGCGGAACGGGTTGGCTGTCCAGATGGATGATGAGGGTCTCGTTGGTCGCCCCGGCGTTGATCGACTCGTAGTCCGCCTGGCCCTTGCCGGGCAGCTTCGGGGCGCGGATGGCGTACAGGTCGACGTCGCCGGTCTGGGCGGTGACGGTGAAGGTGACCCCGAGCACATTGCTGGCGGGCACCTCGTACGAGTAGTAGTCCTGCAGGTAGGGCAGCGCATTGGTGACCCGGAGGTCCTTGCGGTGCACCAGCGGTGTGATCCGGACCCCGAAGTCGGCACGGATCGAGAACTCGTTGGAGGAGATCCCGCCGGCGCCCTTCACCGCCAGGTAGTAACGCTGCCCCCGGGGGAGCAGGGGCGGCAGGTTGCCGTCGATCACCCGCTCGAAGGACCGGCCCTCGGGCAGACGCGACGTGAAGGTCACGGTGTCCGACTCGGTCGGATCGGGGATTCCCGAGGCGCTGTAGAGCAGGGTCAGCGGCGGACCCGACAGGTTGACCAGCAGGTTGGTGGCGCGCTCGGCCTCCAGCGGCACATCCACGAGGAAGTACCTGACATCCTCGCCGACCACGTTGGTGGTGAAGGCGATGCCGTTGGTCAGGCGGAAGGTCGGCGGGTTGGTCGGCATGAAGGTCATGCGCAGCTGCCAGTCGATCAACTGGCCGGCCTCGCCACCCCGGGCGTCGGTCACCTGCAACTGCCACGTCCCGGTGCCCGGCTGCCCCATGAGCGGCCTCAATGGCTCCTCGGGCTGGTAGACGAGGCTGGCGCCTTCCTGGTCGAGCCACACCCGTCCGATCTCCAGGCCCGGGGGCTGGTTGGTCTCGTAGGTGCGCGGCAGGACGGACACGAACCCGACCGAGGTGCGGGACGACGTCGCCACGAACACGGCGGTGTTGGTCTGCCAGACCGTCGGTCTCGGATCGTTGAGGTTCAGTTGGACCGCGCCATCGATCCAGACCTGGGCGTTCACGATCTCCCGGGCCTCCGCCGACTTGCGGACCGTGAAGGCCAGCCGGTAGGTCTGGCCGATGTTGAGGTCGTACTGCCGCTCGAGGATGGCGTTGCGCAGGTGCAGCACCTGGCCCTCGGGGGGGCCCTGGACCACGGAAACCACATTGGACTTCACCGTCCACCCCTCGAGCCGGTTCGTCCCGGCCACATAGTCCCCGGGCGCGAGGGTCTCCCAGTCGTTGGACTGCAGCACCTGTGGATAGGCCCGGCCCATGAAGGGCGTCTGCGCGAACTTGATCGGCGTGTAGGCGGAATTGGTCGAGTCGCCGAAGACCGCGAAGGCCCGGTTGGTCACCACGCCGCCGGCCGGGAGCAGCCCCGGCGCCGACTTGAGGACGACCTGCTTGCCGTTCTCGTCGATGAACACGGCGCTCAGGGAGCCCGGACCATTGCCGAGGGGGGCCGGTTGTCCGACCAGCAGCACGGGGCCGGCCCGACGGTTCGTCCGGTCGTACCAGCCACCCACCACCAGGCGCTCGTTGCCCAAGTCGGGCTGGATCCACGCGTCCAGGGTCAGTCCTCCCAACCGCCCGATCTCCCGAACCCGGGAATCGGTGGTCGTGGCGCCCGTGCCCGTGCCCGCCACGCGCATGCCGAAGTTCATCTGGCCCGGGACGGTGGAACCGATGTTGAGCAGGTTGATGGTCTGGCCGGGAATGGCGTCGAAGCCCGATCCGTCGAGGGGCCACAGCGCCGCCAAGCCCGACCGGGTCAGCGACGGGGACTTGGGCTTGCCGACGAGTCCATCCTCGTAGATCCGCCGGATCTCGCCATCGCGCAGGGTGCGACGCCACAGGCCCACGTCGTCGAAGTGGATCGGGCTGGCCGGGAGCTGGGCCACCGCCATCGAGCCGAGATGGAAGGATGACGGGGTGTTGCTGGCCGAGAACCGCGCCGCCTGCTGGGCGACGACCTCGCCGTTGAAGTAGATCTTGGCCAGGCCCTCACCCCGGTCGATCGTCAGGGCGACGTGGTGGTAGTTGCTGGTGACCAGCACCCCGCCGAGGCCGGCACCCGAGGACAGACCCCGGTTCTCGAAGACCAGCGCACCGGCGCCACCGGGAGTCACCACCCGCAGCGCCAGGTCGGACACCCGGGGATGCTCGGCGCGCACGGCGACCTGCACGTCGGCCACGGGCCGGGGATCGTCCACCTGCACCGTGGCCACCGTTCGGGCGACATCGGCCAGCGTGGCCGACCCACCCTCGATCGTGCGGGTGAACTTGGAGGAGAGGTTGCGCTCGCCGTAGATGGCCACGTCGAAGCACAACGGCACCCCGGAGGGATTGCGGAAGAGCACGAAGTAGGTGCCCGTCTGGAGCGCCGGGACATCCCTCACCGAGATGCTGATCTGGCCAGGGCCCAGCAGCGTGGCGACGCGGTCGTTGGCGTCGGGGTTCTCCGGGTCGGGGAAGGCCTCGCGCCGGATGAACACCTCGAGCGGCAGGTTGGCCGGCACCATGTTGGTGACCTCGACGATGAGGCGGCTGGCATCCGGCGGCACCAGGCGCAGGCGGAAGTCGTAGCCCCCGGGACCCAGACAGAGGGTCTCGAAGACCCGCTCGTCGAAGGCCGGGAGGATCTCGGGCTGCACCTGCAGCTCGACCGAGCCGAGGAATCCCGACGAACCCAGGACATCGTCCTGGAGCAGGTAGTTCCAGGCGCCGGTGGCTCCGAGACCGGAGAAATCCAGCAGCGTGGTGCTCGGGCCGTCGGTCGGCTGGCCACCGGCGAACCGGAGGCCGGGGATGTCGTCATAGAGACCGAGGACCGGGCCGGAGACCCGCGTGAGACCCGTGCCGTAGTCACGGATGGACCGGCGATTGTTGATGGTCACTCCGAACCCGGCATGAAGGAGCGTTCCCTGCAGGTCGAAGAAGTCCTCGTGCAACAGGGACTGGATGAAGGTCACGTTGCGGGTGATGCCCGAGGGTCCCGTGCCGAAGTAGCGGACAACCCCCGGGGCGTCGGGGCTTCCGTCAGGGATGCCGCGACCCCCGCTCACCGGCGTCATCAACACGCTGTAGCCGTTGGCCCCGAGGACCTGGAAGGGCCGGTCGCTGCTCCGCACCACCAGCTCGAATTCGCCGGCCTGCTGGTCCTCGGCCTTGACGGCGATGTAGTAGATCTCGCCGTTGGCCGGGGCATTGGTGATCTCGATGCGCTCGTCCGAGCCCTGGAGGGTGGACCGGTAGGCCGAGGCCAGCACGTCGGCCTGCAAGTTGGTCAGGCCCGGATCGGTGGACATGTAGAGGTCGAGGTCCGGACCCAGGACGCGTTCCCTCAGGCGGGTGCCGGCACCCGCGGTCCCGGGTCCGCGCGGCCGGGAGAGGTTGGCGGCCGAGGCGATCACGAACTCGACATACTGGCCGTTGGTCAGGCCGGTCGCCTCGGCCGCCTCGGGGTTGAAGAGGTTGGTGAAGACGAAGAAGTGCCATTGGGCCGCCTGCCCGGCGGCGCCGCCGAGGAGAGGCGACTGGGCGCCGACCCTGGAGGCGGGCACCGGGATGCCGTTGGTGGCGACCACCGACACCGGGGGCCTCTGGACCGGGCCGAAGGCCGAGGCCGAACCGAGCGATTCGGCGGTGGCCACGATGTCGTCGCCGCTGGCCGCGTCGGAGGCCAGGGCCACCACGAAGTCCTGGACGATGGCCGGGCGGTTCAGGAGGTTCTGGGCCTCGCGGGAGGCCAGGGCGTTGACGTTCACGCGGCGGGCCACCACGTGGACGATGTACTCGTTCGACAGCGGCGGCTCGAGCACCACGCGCTCGACGTTGTTGACCGTGTCGAAGACGGAATTGGTGACCCCCTCCTCGACCACCTCGACGGCGTTGGTCCCGGGCCGCGGAGCGGTGTACCCGGTCCGTGCCAGGTCGTTGCCGACGAAGATCTCGCCGGTGAGGACGTTCGAGACGATCAGGTCCAGGTCGTTGACCAGCTTGACGCCCGCCGCCGGGTTGCCGGGCGGGTCGGTCCAGACGAGCGTGAAGTGGAAGGCCCCGCCGGAGGCCACCTCGTTGGTGGTCAGGCGCAGGCGGACCGACTGGCTGGTGCCGGTCGAGAGTTCACCGGCAAACCCGGCCAACTCGACGACCGAGCCATCGGCGCGGTTCAACCGCACGCCGCTGTCCAGCGCGCGCGGGAGGCTCGGCCTGCCCCAGCCGCCGTAGTTCATGACCGAGCGGAAGTTCGGGGCGTAGATCTCGGACGAGGGGCGGGCGCTGTTGATGACCATGGCCTTGTAGGCGGCCGCCTCGATGCGCCTGGGCAGGTTCAGGCCGGGCCGGTGCCAGAACTCCTCGATCTGGGCCAGCATGCCGGAGACGGCCGGTGCGGCCATGCTCGTTCCGGAGAGGAAGCGGTACCAGGGGGCCACCGGGCGGTTCAGCTCGTCGAAGACCGCGTACTGGGACGAATTGGTCTCGTACTCGCTCTCCAGCCGCCACTGCGCCGAGCGGGCCGAGAGGATCTGGGAACCCGGGGCGACCACGTCGGGCTTGAAGCGGCCGTAGGTGCCCTCGATGCCGATGCCGACGTTGCCGCGGCTCGAGAAGTTGGCGACCTCGGTGTCGCTGTCGGTCGCCGCCCGCAGGACGAGGTTGGTGGTGAGCTCGGCGTTGGTCGACGGATCGCGGAACTGGCGACCCCCGGCCCAGATGACCCTCCCTTCGTCGTCGGTGACGATCGCGTTGGTGAGGTTGCGGCGGCTCTCGAGCGCGCCGACGGTGATCACGTTCTTCGCGTTGCCCGGGACGGTGATCGAACCTCGGAGACCCCCGACGCCGTTGTTGCCGCCCTGCCCCGAGTTGCCGGCGGCGAAGACGAAGAGGACCGGCTGCTCACCCGAGGTCTCGGGCAGGGCGTCCCGCGCGGCGGCGTCGTAGCTGGCGGAGATGGAGTTGTACTCGTAGGCGCCCTGGTAGCCCCAGCTGTTGTTCGAGATCAGGGCGTTGGTCATCGCCGCCTGTTCCTGGAGGAAGGCGTCCGAGATGGTGGGTCCGGTCTGGAGGTCGATCGGCAGCACGAACAGCCGGGCGTTGGGAGCCAGGCCGCGGAATCGCGCGTTGGTCACCGATCCCTGGACCGGCCCGGGCACCTGCAACGAGGCGGCCCCGCTGCCGGCGATGGTCGCGGCGACATGCGTGCCGTGGCCATCGGTGTCGGTCAGGAGGTTGGTCTGCGTGCCCACCGTGAAGACCCGGTTGGTGGTCAGGTCGGGATGGGTCCAGTCGATGCCGGAGTCGTTCACGTTGACCACCACGTTGCTGCCGGTCAGCCCGCGGTAGGGCGCGGTGTTGGTGATGTCGGTGGCGCTGCCGAGCAGGTAGGCCGACCGGTCGTTGAGCAGTTCGCGGCGGTGGGCCTTCTCGATGAGGTGGATCTCGGGCGATCGGGCCAGCGGCACCAGGGCGCCCGGGGGCGCATCGACCGTGACCAGCGTGCCGAACGGGCTGCGCTGGCGACCGACCTCGCGCACCCCGAGGGCCTCGAGGCGGGCCATGGCGTCGGGATCGGCCAGCGACAGCATGAGGCGTTGACCGGCCTCGAGCGGGCGACCATCGACGGCGCGGACCAGCAGGTCGGGCTCGAGCTTGAAGGCCGGGTGCCAGGGCGAGACCGACGCGATGTCGGCGTCGAGGGCCAACCGCTCCACCGAGGCGTCGGAGCCCTCCACGAGGAAGGCGTTGACCGGCAGGTAGGACACCACCTTCAGGTGCTGCTCCTCGAGCCGCCGCCGGGCGTCGGCGTCGGGCTCCCGGGAGAACTGGACGATGTGGAAGCCCGGCTCGGGTCCCGCCACGAGCGCCTCGGGCAGGGGCAGCGGCTCGCCCGAGCGGGTGTCGATGAGGGCGTTGCGCAGCACGAGGGCGCGGGAGTCGGCACGGAGCTGGTCGACGGTGCGCGGCGTGTTGCGGGCGCGCCACGGGAACTCGGGGTCGCGGTGGGCCGGTGTCCGGCCGGCCTCGAGGGGGCGCACGCGCACGCGCTTGGCGTCCACATGGGCCGAGACGGCCAGCGAGGGAGCGAGGGCCGGCGCGGACGGTGCCGCGGCGACGACCGGCGACCCGCCCGGGGGCACGGGGTCCGATGCCGGCGGCTGCACCCAGCGGTACAGCCCCAGGGAACCCACCGCCAGGGTGATGGCGACGATCAGGCTTCGAGACGGGCGCATGACGAAAACGGGTTGGCGACGTTCAGTCCGTGGTCAGCACGCGGTGCTCTTCCACCACGGGACGCAGGGTTTGGGTGACCGGGGCGTTGGTCGAGAGGGCCCCCTCGAAACGCAGCACGGTCTTGGTGGCGAATTCGCCGGTGACGACATAGTTGGTGGCCATGCCGAAGAAGGGACCCGGGGCGGTGACCACGGCCCCGGCGGCCGGCCGCAGGGTCTGGGCCCAGGAGTACACCACGTAGCGCGGTTCCTCGGCCTTGAGCAGCGAGAGGATCTGCTGCGGGAGACGCTCGACGACCTCGTCGGGGACCGCGCGGAACGGGCGGTCCGGGTTGTTGGGGTCCGGGAGGATGTTCTCCAGCAGCGGGGAACCGGCCGACAGGGTCTCGACCGAGCAGATCTCGCCGACCGACCGGAATCGCGGCAGGGAACGGCGGGGCCTCTGCTGCCGAACGGGGTTCCCGTCCAGGCCGACTCCGATCTCGACCAACGGGTCGCCCGGCCAGACGTTGGTGTGCACGAAGCCCGAAACGATGCCACGGACGGCCTGGCCCTGCGCATTGGTGTACCCGGCGACGATGCGGTGCAGGTACGAGGACCCGTTGCCGCCGGCCGGGTCGAGCACGGTGGCCACGAGGTTCGTGCCGTCGGAGGCCAGGCGCCGCAGCGCGGGAACCCCGGAAAGGATGGCGGACCAGGCGGCGAGATTGGTCTGGTTCACGCCCACCTGGCCCCGGGCGGCATTCTCGGTGAGGGCCGTCGAGAAGGTGTCCAGCAGGGCCCAGTCATTGGTCGGGTGGGTGCCGTAGCTGCCGGACCACCAGCGCCAATGGTGCCGGTCGCTGATGTGCCCGGCATCGTCCGTCTCGATGTTGGCCACCGGGCTCTTGAGGTAGACCGTCTGCCAGGGCGTGCCCCGGTGGATCCGACCCAGCTGGCCGATCGAGGCGAAGGCGTTGGTCGGCGTCGGGAACGACCAGGCGGCGCTGTTGGTGATCAGAGGATCCTTGTAGGCCATGTCCACCGCGAGGATCGGGGTCGGGATCCCCGTGCCCAGGTTGGCCGAGATTCCCCAAGGGGCGTAGGCGTTGATGAACTTGTACGGAGCGGCGACGCGGTTGGTCCGATAGATGGTGGTCACCAGGAAGTCTCCGCTCGCCTCGGCGACCCGGCTCTCGGCGATGCCGGGGTCGAGCTGGAGGCCCTGGAACATGGATGGGCGACGCTCCGGGTGGACATCGGCGTAGAACTTCCAGTAGCCCTCGGGATGGGTGTAGACCAGTCCGCCAGGTTGCAAATCCTCCTTGGTGTAATGGACGAAGGGATCGTTGGCCATCCGCCGCTCGGTCAACTGGACCTCGCCCACGGGATTGAAGCCCACCTGGATGCGGTTGCCGTTGACGTTGCCACCGGAAGCCAGGAGCCGGTCGAGTTCACGACGGGCCACCACCTGCGCGCTGCGCGGCACGGAGTTGATGCCGTAGAGGAAGGCCCTCAGGCCGAGGCTGGCGTCGACCCGCGGATCCCCGGTGGTCTGCACCCCGGGAAGGGTCGCCGCCTCCCAGAACTGGAGCACCCGGAGCGGGTTCACCGAGGCGGAGAACTGGTTTTCAAAGCCGAGCGGGATGACCCGACCCGCCAGGAAGTTGGTCTGCCACAGTTCCGCCATCCGCAGCGGACGGTTCGAGGTGGCCCCGCCCCCCAGGTTGCCGCCGATGTTGTCGAAGCCCTCGTTGACGCCCGCGTCGCCGGCGACGCCGGGGATGCCACCGCTGGCGGTGTAACGGAGGTTGTCCAGCAGGTTGGTCTCCACGGTGCCGCTCTTGAGGTTGACGAAGTCGAGCAGCCGCGGGGGCACGAAACTGTCATCCACGATGGCGAAGACCAGCCGGTTGGTGACCGCCAGCGTGAGCTGCGGCACCAGGCGATCCGGCCGGGTTCCCGGCATCGGGAACATCGCCAGCGGGTTGTTGGTCTCGTTGAGCGGGAAAACCCGGCCGAGCACGGGGTTGTACACCAGGCCGAAGACGGCGTTGTGGTTGAGGGCCGGGAGGTACTCCTGCGCATCCCACCGCGCACGGAATCCGGTGTTGCCGGTGCCGACGCGCACCACGTTGCCGACCTGCACCGAGTAGTTGGTGCGGTTGAAGACCATCGGGTTCTGCGGGCTCCACGGCAGGGACGGGTTGGCCGGCTGCGGGATGAACAGCGGCTGGCCCAGCGGGCGGGCGGCATCGGCCAGGCTGCCGTCATAGAGGCAGACCTCGGTCCAGTTGGTGGCGATGAGGCGCAGCGGGCGATTGGCGGGAAAGGCCTGCAGGTAGGCGTTCCAGGCCTCGACGGCCGACTGGTTGACGATCTGCAGGGTGTACTGCCCGTACTTCACCACGCCGAGGGCGCTCAGGGTGGTCTCGTTGGTGGGCCGCACGGCGCCGTTGGGCGGGCGCTCGAGCAGCAGGCGGCGGCCGGTGCGCACGCGGGTCTGCCAGAAGGCCTCGTTGAACTTCGGCAGGCCCAGGGCGTTCGGACCGGTCTGGTTCTGCTTGGTGCCCACGATGAACGGGATGCCGAAGACGTTGGTCCGGGTGGGAACCCTCGGATCGGCGCTGAGGTTGGCCACGTCCAGCGGGTTGTCGAAGTCCATCCAGTTGGTCCAGGCCGTGTTCAGCACCTGCGCGACGGCGTTGGTGACCTCCTCGAGCCCGGCCAGGCGGACGACCGGCAGCCGGCGGCCCGGGTTGCGCGGATCCTCACGATCTTCCCGGTAGAAGGTCGGACGATAGACATGCGGCGGGAAGGGCTCGGTGCCCAGGCCACCGGCGAGGTTGGTGCGCACCTCGTGGATGTTGGCCGAGAGCTGGAGCAACCGGTGCAGCTTGGCCGTCCAGGTGTGGTTGGTCAGCGAGACCACCTGCGCCTGGGCGCGGGAACCCACCGCGTTGGTCACCCAGTGGCCGCCGGCGATGGCGATGCCATGGGCGGCCTCCTCGCGGGCCGTCACGTTGGCGGCATCGAGGTAGGTGAAGTTGGCCAGCTCGGGCAGGCCGTTGGAGAACTCCTTGCGCAGCAGCCGGTCGCCGGCCAGTTGCATCCACGACCGCGCGGTCCACGGCACCAGCGCGGTGGCGCGGGCGGCCGATCCGGCCAGGCCGTTGGTGGTCACCACATTGGCGCTGTGGGGCTGGGCCCCGTCGGCATCGAGGACCTGGTAGTTGAGGTTCAGCTTGGCCCGCCGGAAATAGCGGTTGGCGAGGTCGACCCCGACCTCGATGCGTCCGTCGGAAGCGTCGGTGCCCAGCGATCCGAGCAACCGGTAGAAGGTGTAGGCGTTGTAGGTGGCGTTGGAGGCCTGCGCCGGGGAGAACAACTGGGCCGCGAAGCCGCTGCGCCGCGTGTCAAGGTTGGTCCAGATGACCCGGTTGGGTCCGAGGGGCAGGAGGCCAGGGTCGGTGAGCAGCTGGAACGGCGTCAGGTAGGGCCGCGCGACATCACCACCCGACCAGAGGCGCGTGACATTGTCGCCATCGGTGAGCAATCGCGGGTTGCGGACCTGGGCCAGGCTCAGCACGAGCGGTCCGTCGGAGAGGTCGTCGATGCCGTTGGAGGGCAGCACGCGGCCGGCGGCCGCGATGTCGGACGCGCCACCGACCTGCAGGAGGGTGTCGCCGGCGAGGATCTCCTGGGCGGACGCGCGGCCGGCCAACCCGCCCACGCGCCGGTTGGCCCAGAGGTTGAGGGCATGATCGAAGGCCAGGCCGGAATTGTCGCCGTTCGTCGAGTAGGCGTAAGTCTGCCAGAGGTTGGTGTTCAGGTCGCGGAACAGGCCGGCCAGGTTCAGCTCCCACGGGGCCACGCCCTGGTTGCGGAAGAACAGGCTGGTGGTGGCCTCGGGGTTCCGGGCCTGGTTGTGCGCATGGTTGAGGTCGACCGTCTGGTCGGCCGGGACCACGAGGTAGGCGATCCGGTAGAGGAAGCGGTTGTTGCCGGAATGCGGCCGGTCGGGATCGGACAGCACACCGATCCATTCCGGGTCGCCGACGTGCCACACGCGGTTGGTGCCGATGGCGACGCCGAGACCATTGCGCTGGAGCACGAACCCGTTGGTGTCGAAGCGGCCGTTGCGGTTGAGGTCGAGGTAGAAGCGGTCCTCGAAGGCATCGGGCCGGGCATCGAGGCGACCCGTCCGCGCGACGACCGGCACCCGGGGATCCAGGTACAGGTTGGCGAGCATCCGGCGGTACTCGAGGATCTCCGCCGGGTTGTTCAGGTCGAAGGGCCTGCCGCCGTACAGGTACGACACGTTGGTCAGGGCCGAGAACCAGCGGTTCGACTGGACGATGGTCTGCGGGTCGCCCAGCCCGGCGACCGAGAGACCGGGAAGGTAGAACGGAGCGATGAGGTTGGTGGAGACCAGCAGCGTGGGGGCCTCACGCAGCCCGGAGGCCTCGATCTGGGCCAGGATGCGGGCCCGGGCCCGGTTCAGGGCCGCGTCGGCGGCGATGCGCACGTCGGCCTGCTCGCCGGCGGCCGCGACGGCGGCGCGCTCCCGGCGGGCGACGGCCAGGAAGGCGACCGCCGTGATCGTCACCACCGAGAGCATGATCAGGGTGATGACCAGCGCCACACCGCGCCGGCTGGATGGGGGGGAGAGTCGTTTCATTGGGGCGCGGTGCGGAGGACGACCCGCTGGCGGAGGGTCTGGAGGGCGCCGGCGTTGTTCGCCAGCCACCGGTTGCGGGCCTGCAGCGTGTCGGGAAGGGCGCGGAACTGGTCCAGCTGCTTGCCGTCCAGCAGCGTGATCTCGATCTCGAGGGACGACGGGAGGTTGGGCCCGCGGAACAGGGCGCTCACCTGGCCGGTGTCGGCGTCCACCG